>JACCDS010155401.1_pt1 | contig 13239 bp, 7 predicted proteins | sample 7446441 | NCBI WGS metagenome assembly JACCDS01 (sample SAMN15323445, study PRJNA562643) | freshwater metagenome | isolation source: river surface water | place: USA:Blue River Watershed | collected 2017-08-17
AGCACAAACTGATGTTGCCGCACAGCGCAGTCACCGCAGACAAGCCCGACATGGCCTCGCCGGCCATCAGGTCCGTCCGCCTGGCCAGTGACAAGGGCGGCAAATCGACGGATCAGAGCTTCCATGCACTGAGGGAAGCGGCGATTGCTGGTGATACGGAACAAGTGATCGCGGCATTAAAGTCTGTCAACAATGCAGACGCACTGGCCGAGAGACGTGACAGTGAGGGCATGACAGCGCTCATGTATGCCGCCGGTGCCGGTCATACGGCAATCGTGACGGCCATACTCGATGCGGTGAAAGACCCGGACTCACTCATGAGTGTGCAGAACGACGAGGGCATGACTGCGCTGATGTATGTCGCACATAACGGCAATTCAGAAATAGTGAAATTGATATTAAATGCCGTCAACGATAAAGATACGTTGGCGCGAATGCAGGACAAGGAGGGCGTGACTGCCCTGATATTTGCTGCATACAGTGGAAATAATGAAACAGTGGGAGCGATATTGAGTGCTGTTTCGAATAAAGATGCATTGGCTAAGTTGCAGGATATCTATGGCGTCAGCGCGTTGATGAACGCTGCATATCGCGGTGATGCGGAAATGGTGGAGACCATATTACAGGCAGTCGATCATAAAGATGCGTTAGCGCTCTTGCGTAACAAATATGGTACGACCGCGCTGATAAACGCGGCGCACATCGGCAATGCAAATACGCTTAAGTCGATATTGAAATTTGTCACTGCAAAGGACAGTTTGATAAAGCTTCAGGACGTCCAAGGCGCAACTGCACTCATGCGAGCTCTCTATGGTGGTCACAGTGAATCTGCGCTGACGATATTAAACGCCTGTGAAGAACCTGGTGCACTGACCTGGCTAACAGATTCACAAGGATCGACAGCCCTGGTACATGCTGCACACGCTGGCGATATCGCATCAGCGACGTTGATATTGGATCTCACCAAAAGCGCGGACGCCTATGTGCTGCTGGGAGATATTCATGGTGCGACGCCATTGATGCATGCCGCATTGGGTGGACACACTGAAATAGTGCAGAAGATATTTGACGTTGCAGGTAACAACCAATTCTTGCCGTTTATAAAAGACAATCATGGCCAGACCGCATTGGCGCGTGCGGCAAGCAAGGGTCACACTGAAACAGTGAGGGCGATATTAAAAAATGTCGAGAGAAAATATGATTTGATCTATATGTGCGAAGACACCGGAAAGACGGCGGAGATGCTGGCTGCCGAGGCCGGGTATGAAGAAACTGCCGAAGTAATCCGCGAGGTCCTCCGTGCCGGGGAATGAATTCACCACAACCTCGATAACATGGACAGATGTGCTGGCATGCTGCTGATCTGACCAGCTGCGAATAAGGCTGCGACAAGAACCAGCCAATGCCTGAACAGAGGCTCAGTAATCCAGAGCGCCTACCGGTATTGCCGGGGGCGCTCCCAAGATAAACGTCAGTGTCTGTGTAAGGATGGCTAAGCTGTTATCGAAGCAACCGTGACTACTGTGAATATCGCCGGCGCCCGTCGGTACTTTGCGTGCGTCCAATAAAAAAAGATTGCCAACCGGTGCTTGCTTGCCATTGGTTGCGAAACTCGCCGTCGGTAGTTGTCCCGACCAGAACAGCGTCTGCCAGCGCGACAGTGAATCCAGCGTCGTGGACTCCCAGAACTTGGTGCTTGTGCTGGCCGGGTCGAAGGCTCGGGCCAGGCCCAGCAAGGGTGTTTTATGCCGTCGCTCGAGCGCCCGGCTGACCAGATACAGTAGCGACTTGCGATAGGGCCCGACACTGTCGTCGAGCTCGCGCCGATCGGAGAGCACATGAATGCGCAAGGCCGGTGGCGGCAGGGTGCCGTTCGCCAGTGCGGGCGCGAAGTGGTTCAGCGCAAAGTCGATGTCGCAGGCCGGCGCCCACAGGCTGCAACTGCCGGCCCGGGCGCCGCGCAAGGAGAATTCGGTGAGCAGGCGGCCGCAAATGAAGGCGCCGGCCGAATGGCCGATGAGGTGAATCTGCAGGTCGGGATACTGAGCCGACAGCTGACTGATCTGGTTTGCAATCGCATCGAGGCCCCGGCCTTCCCAGGTGGCGCGCGCGATGTTCTCTTTCATTTCGGTCCACAGACCGCGCACCAGCAGCTGGCGGCAGCCGAGCTCGACGCTGCGGTCCCAGACTTCGGTCAGCTGCTCAGTGACGCCGCGTGCCGGCAGGGCTGCCATGCCGAAATGTGTCTGCACATAGTCGCTTAACTGATCGACCAGCGTGTCGACGATACCGCTTTTCCAGGTGACGAACAGCGGATAGATACCGTTCTGATCAAATTGCGGGCCGAGGAAGCGAATCCGTTTGATCGAGTCCTCTTCGGCATTCAGGCCGCCGTGCGCATAGATGACCAGATGTTTGCGCGCCTCTGTTCGCGCGGCGAACCAGTCGGCCGGCAATTCACGGCAAATATGGAGGGCGGCATCGCTCGCATCCGCCACCTCCGGTAACCGGTTGCAGATAGCGCCATCGTTACCGGTGACGAGGGTGTGCCGGTAGGCCCGCTCTGTCTGCCAGACGTCAGGACGATGGGCCAGCGGGTCTTCGCTGCCGAAGCGCAGCGTGCCATCGGTGCCGGCGAGCTTCTGGCTGCTGCTTTCACGACGAAAATAGGCACAGGCCTGTGACGGCAGGTTCACCGGTACCCCCAGCGCCGTGACCCAGGCATCGAGCCCGTTATCTACCCAGTCCGCATAGCCCAGCACGGCAAAGCCGGAGGCACCCCAGTGGGTGCCCCACGAATTTTGTACGATGAAGCCATCCGCGGTGTAGCCCACGATCGCAAACGCATGGCCGCCCCAGCGCCTGGCAGACTTCGCGAGATCGATCAGGGGCAGCCGGGACAGATCGGGCAAAGGTTGCTTGGCTTTTCTGCGGGCAGCCAGGTCCCAGCCGGCATGCACGTTGGCCGACACATAGATCGCGCCGCGCTCTTTGATCGCCGTCTGCATGTCCGTGACCGAGGTCGCATCGATACGGTAGTAGACGCCGAGCGGGCGATGTCTTGCATCGTCGTCCCAGCCGGCCAGCGGACGGACGAAGCTGCCGCCCTGAAAGGGCCACAACGCCTCCCGGCAGACGCCGTGCCGGTGCCAGCCTCGCAAGGCGCCTCGGCAACTCGATCCTTCGTAGTCTTCGCCGTCCCATTCGTCATACATGCGCGCCAGTTGGTAGAGCATGCGCGGGCTGACAACGTTGGTAGCGCCCAGGGTGTCCGCCGAGCGCTCCCACAGCAGATAGTTAATGACCGCAGCCAGCCCGAAGCCAGTGCACGCGCCTTGTTTGCCTTGATCAAGTATCAGGCCGGCCTGCAGATACGCCGGGAACAGGCGGCGCGTGGCGTCGGGATCCGGCCAGACGGCCGGCAGATTGATGACGGGCGGACGATAAGGAAGATCACGCAGGTCCAGACGGTCCGGCCGCGCGTCCAGCGTCAGCAGATTGTCCCTGAGTTGAATGACGTTGCTGGGCATCGCCGCCTCTTGCCTGCTTCGTGCTCAAATCACTGCGCAAGTCTGTACCGGCTGGCCATAGCCCGCCTCGACGCAGCGCAAGCCGCGCGCCGACGTTTACGATGACTGTATTTGCTGGATCGGAATGACCTTCGCTGCTTGCTTCTTTTCCAGGATCAGCGGCAGGCAGCGATGGTCATCTTGATAGATCGACACACAATCAAGGCACTGGAAGCATTCGCGGTAATTGATCTGGCCGGCCTGGTCAATCGCCTGATATTCGCAGCGATGGCGGCAGCTCTGGCACGGCGTACCGCATGCGCTGCGGCGCGCGATCCAATCCCAGCGGCGCAGGAAGCCCAGCGTTGCCAGTGCCGCGCCTAGCGGACAGATGTAGCGGCAGTAGCCGCGATAGACAACGATGCTCAGCGCAACGCACGCAGCAGCCCACAGGACGTAGGGCCACGAGCGCACGAAGTACGAACTGATCGCCGTCTTGAACGGTTCGATCTCGACGGCCCAGCTGGCGAAGTCGGGCGCCGCAAACACCGCCCCAACGATCACGGCCAGTACGATGTACTTGAGCCACTTCAGCTTCGCATCGAGCGCCGCACGCAGCCGCCGCTGCCGCACGCCGACGGTATTGGCAATCAGGCTGATCAGCTCTTGCAGCGCACCGAACGGGCACAGCCAGCCGCAGAAGGTGCCGCGTCCCCACACCAGTAGCGTCACGCCGACGAAGACCCACAGGATCACCGTCATCGGATCGTTCATCAGGAAGGCGAGGTCACCACCGCTGGTCAGCGATTCGATCGCCGCCGTGATGTTCACGATCGTCAGCTGGCCCTGTGCATACCAGCCGATGAAGCCGACAGTGAACAGCAGGTAGAGCGTGCGCAGCAGGCGCAGCCAGCGTGCGTCGGCACTGAACCTTTTCTGCGCGATCAGGGCGACGCTCAGCAGCGCCAGCCCGGCCACCAGCACCGCGATATCGCCCCGGCGCGATTGCCATTGCGCCAGCCATTCTGGCTCGTCGGACTGCGGCAGCGCGAGCGCCGATGGTGCGGCGATGACGGGCGCGGGTGTGGCATTGGCCGTCACGGCCGCCGAGGCGTCGCTGGCCACGGTGCTTGCTTCGGCTGGTACACCGGTCTTGTCGTCCACGGCACCGGCGTTGGGTGTCGATGCCGCTGCCGTCGTCGATCCTGCCGGCGGTGCGGCAGTGGCGGCCGTGGACTTCGCCGGCCTTGGGCCGGGCAGTTGCACCATTACGCGCGGTGGCTCCGAGACGATCGTCGTGATGTTGACCACCGGCGGCGGGACTGGCGTGGCCAGCGGACCGCCTTTGACGGGCGCAGACGATGATGCTGCGGCAGCGGGGGCAGTTGCTGTGGCCGTCGCCGTCGCCGCTGAGGTCGCAGATGCGGTGCTGTTGCTGCCCGTCTTGTCGCTGGCGCTCGCTACGGAGCTTGCGGTCGCTGGCGGCGGTTTCGGCGCGTCGGGCACTGTCACGGCAGCAGGGGCTGGCGCCAGCGTCTTGCCATTGTCCGGCACGATACCGGCCAGCTTCAGTCTTGCCAGTGCGACGTTGGCCGCCGCGCTCAGGATGGTGCGGGTGATCGCCTTGGCCGTGATCGTGCCGGTGTGGATGCCGCGCAGGTGCGCCGCCTGCTCATTGCGGCTGGGCGCGTCGTTGGCCTTGCCGACCTCGATGGTATGGCGTAGCGACAGGCCGTTGTGCTGCCGGGTATAGATGTGCAGTTTGGCGGCATCGTCGTCGCGCACGAACAGCGGCTCTTTCTGTTCGAGCAGCTGCACGCTCAGAAAGCTGCCATTCAGGTCCATCACGACCAGCAAATTGATCGGCTTGCCGCTGTAGCCGCGCACCGTGGTCAGCTCATGCGTCTCAAACGCATAGGCCTTCAGTTCGGGCTTGGCGTCCGGATTGGACGGATTGGGCAGGTACAGCGGCCAGACCGGCAGGTCGGACTGGATCTCGCCGACGACATAGTCGCCGCCCACCAGCCTCTCGATGTCCTGCTTCCACAAGGCGCCGGCAAGCGCCGGCAAACAGAGGCTCGCCAGCAGCAGGGCGAGCAACATTCTCAACAAATTACCGCGCATTTTCTCGTCGTCTTAAGCACACCTTTGGCAAAAGCTGATGGTATTCAGTGCCATATTTCGGCACGATACCATCCGTTCCGGCAAAGGCCGGTTTTCAATTTCAAAAGACGGGAGACAACCATGGAAGTTCTGATCACCGGCGGCGCCGGGTTCCTCGGCGCGAAGCTGGCCCGCCAGCTGCTGGCCAAGGGCACGCTGGCGGACGCCTCGGGCCAGCAGCAGCCGATCACGCGGCTGACGCTGCTGGACATGGTCGCCGCGCAGGGCTTTACCGACCCGCGCGTGAACATCGTCACCGGCGACGTGTCCGACGCGGCCACACTGGCGCGCGTGGTGACGCCGTCGGTGCAGTCGATCTTCCATCTGGCCGCGGTCGTCAGCGGCGAGGCCGAGGCCGATTTCGATCTCGGCATGCGCATCAACCTCGATTCGACCCGTCTGCTGCTCGAGCAGGCGCGCAAGAACGGCAACCGTCCGCGCGTGGTCTTCACCAGCACCGTCGCCGTGTTCGGCGGCGACATGCCGCCCAAGGTGCTCGATAGCACGCCGGCCACGCCGCAAGGCTCATATGGCTCGCAGAAGGCAATGTGCGAGCTGATGGTGTCCGATTTCACCCGCAAGGGTTTCATTGACGGCCGCTCGCTGCGCCTGCCCACGATCAGCGTGCGCCCGGGCAAGGCCAACAAGGCCGCCTCGAGCTTCGCCAGCGGCATCATCCGTGAGCCGCTGAACGGCGTGGTCTCCGAGTGCCCGGTGCCGCCGGACACCAAGGTCTGGGTGCTGTCGCCGCGCTGCACCATCAAGAACCTGGTCCACGCGCACGAGCTCGACGCCGCCGGCTTCGCGCGCAAGGGCGCCGTGAACCTGCCGGGCCTGACCACCACCGTTGGCGACATGGTCGCTGCGATGGGGCGCGTCGCCGGTGAGGACAAGGTGACGCTGGTGCACTGGAAGGAAGACGAGGCCGTGATGAAGCTGGTGAGGACCTGGCCGGGCGACTTCGTCACCGAGCGTGCCGATGCGATGGGCTTCGTGCACGACGCCAGCTTCGATGAAGTGGTGCAGGCGTACATCGAGGAGGAGCTCGGCGGCAAGGTCGGCTGACGCCGCCGCCCGATCCATCTCAGCCGCCGCCGTCATGCCGCGGCGGCGCATTCCGCGGCATCAGGCGCTTTGCGCCGATGCCGGCGGGCCGACCGGCATTTCGCGGATCGGCAGGTTCACCAGCGCAGCCGCCACGGCCAGCACGATATCGGCGTACCACATCCAGCTATAGTCACCGAAGCGGGTCACCGCGACGCCGCCGAGCCAGGCGCCGAGAAAGCCGCCGATCTGATGCGACAGCAAGGTCAGCCCGAACAGGGTGGCGAGGTAGCGCATGCCGAACAGCTTGCCGACGATGGCCGCCGTGGGTGGCACGGTCGCCAGCCAGGTCACGCCGAGGCCGGCGGCAAACAGATAGAAGGTTGCCGGTGTTTTTGGCAGCAGCAGATAGGCAATGATCAGCACCGCGCGCGAGCCGTACATCAGCGACAGAATGTGCTTGCTGCGATAGCGGCCGACCCACGTGCCGGCCAACAGGCTGCCCACGATATTCGACAGACCGATGATGGCCAGCGACCAGCTGGCCACGCTGGCCGGCAGTCCGCACAGATCGACTTCGCCCGGCAGGTGCGTCACCAGAAAAGCGATATGGAATCCGCAGGTGAAGAAGCCTGCATGCAGCAACCAGTAACTGCGATCGTTCAGCGCATCGCGCAGTGCGGGCCCCAGCCCGGCGCCCTGCGGAGGGCGTGACGGCGCGGCTGCGGATCCGGTCACTTTGCCGACCAGCGGCAACGCTGCCAGCGACGTCAGTGCCAGCGCCCATAGCGCGCCCATCCAGCCGATCGACTGGATCAGCTTCTGCACCAGTGGTGCAAAGACAAACTGCCCCAGTGAGCCGCCGGCATTGATGACGCCGGACGCCGCGCCGCGCGCGTCGGCCGGCAAGCGCTGCGCGGCTGCGCCGATCAATACCGAGAATCCGCCCGCACCCGAGCCGGCGGCCGTCAGCACGCCAAGCGCGACCGACAGCCCGAACCCATTGCTTGCCCAGGGCGTGATGACGTAGCCTGCGGCCAGCAAGGTCAGCGCGAAGATCAGCACGGCGCGTGGACCGAATCGGTCGGCAACGGCACCTGCGATCGGCTGCACCAGCCCCCAGGTGAACTGGCCGATCGCCAGCGCGAGACTGATGGTCGCAATGCCCATGCCGGTGGCGCTGTTGATCGGGGTGATGAACAAGCCCAGCGATTGGCGCGTGCCCATCGTGACCATCAGGATGCCGGCGGCGGCAAGGGTGACCGAGAGAACCTCGGGGCGGCGGAGGGGTGCGAACATGCGGGTCAGTGGCGAGGACAGTGCATCATTCTGTCGGGATTTTCTCGCTGGCCGCAAATCAGTTATCGTCGCGCATAGTACAGAAAATCTATGTCATGACTACCTACCCTCCACTGAAGGCCCTGGTGGCTTTCGACGCTGCGATGAAGAGCGGCAGCTTTGCGCTGGCCGCCGCTGAGCTGTGTGTGACGCCCGGCGCGATCGGCCAGCAGATCCAGAAGCTGGAGGACTGGCTCGGCACCCGGCTGTTCATCCGCCAGACCCGACAAGTGCTGCCGACCGAGGCCGCCACGGTCTACTGGCAGAAAATACAGCCGGCACTGGCCCAGATCGTTGAGGCCAGCCATCGGCTCCGGCACCGGCGCTGCAACGCCGTGTCGCTGTCGATGGCGCCGAGCTTCGCGGGCAAATGGTTCACCGGCCGCATGGTGCATTTGCTCACCCGGCATCCCGATATTGAGCTGCACCTGAATGCGTCGATTGCCAACGTCGACTTCGAGCGCGAACCGGTGGATCTCGCGATCAGGCATTTCAACGGCGAGCAGAGCCCGCTAGACACCACGCTGATGTTCCGCGACGAGGCGCGCGTGTACTGCACCCCGGCCTATGCGCGGGCAATGCGCCTCGATTCGCCGCAGGCGCTGGCGCGGGCCAGCCTGCTGGTGACCGTGGTGCGGCCATACTGGGAAAAATGGCTGGCGCAGTTTACGCCGCTGAGCAGTACGAAAGTCGCCGCCATACCGAGGATCCATTTCGACCAGGCCATGATGGCGATCGAGGCCGCGAAGAACGGCCACGGCGTCGTGCTGGCCAGCCCTTTCCTGACCGAGGCCGAGGTCATCAGCGAGACGCTGATCGAGCCTTTCAGGGGCTGCGCGTTGCCGCTGGATCTGGGCTATTACATTGTCCACCACCGCAAGATCCCGCTCAGCCCGGCCGCCGCGCTGGTGAAAGACTGGCTGATCGACGAGGCGCGCAAGCCGGCCGGTGCCGGCGTTGCCGTCAGACCAGCCTGATCAGCCGCTTGCCCAGGTTCTCGCCGCGATACAGCGACGCGATCGATCCCGGCGCCTGTTCGATGCCGTCCAGGATATCTTCTTCATAACGGATCGATCCTTCGCGCACCCAGGTCACCAGGTCCTTGCGCGCGGTCGGGTAGTAATCGCGGTGATCCATGATGACGAAGCCTTCCATGCGCGCTCGCTTGACCAGCAGATGGCGCTCGACCCTGGGGCCCGTCGGCAGCGGATCCCAGTTCGCGATCGATGCGGTGCCGCAGATGACGACCCGTGCGCCGACCGCAAGATGCTTCATGACTTCGTCGCTGATGGTGCCCGAGGTGTTATCGAAGTACACATCGACGCCGCTGGAACAGGCCTCGGCCAGCCGTGCCGCGAAATCCGGCTGCTTGTAATCGATGGCAGCGTCATAGCCGAAGCGCTGCAAGCACAGCTGCCGCTTTGCTTCGCCGCCGGTGATGGCCACGGTGCGGCAGCCGATCAGTCTGGCGATTTGTCCGACGCAGGAGCCCACTGCGCCGGCGCCGGTGGAGACCACCACCGTCTGTCCGGGGCGCGGCAGGCCGACCTGCAGCAGACCGTAATGTGCCGTGATGCCATTAATGCCCAGCACGCCCAGCGCCGTCGACAGCGGCAGGTCATGATGATCGATGCGCTCGTCGATGGCGCTGATATCGACCGCCGCATACTCCTGCCAGCCGAACATGCCGGTCACACGGGTGCCGACCGGCCAGTCCGCATGCCTGGACGCGACGATCTCGCCGGCGGCGAACGCGCGCATCACCGCGCCGATGGCGACCGGTGTCGCGTAATTGGCAGCGGCATTCACCCAGCCGCGCATGGCCGGCTCGACCGACAAATAATGATTGCGCACCAGCACCTGGCCTTCCGCAGGTTCCGGAATTGGCGCCTCGTCGATGCGGAAATGCTCGGCCTGCGGAATGCCGTCCGGCCGGCTGGCCAGCACGACCTGGCGGTGGGTGTTTCGGGACATATCTCCTCGCTGCGTTACGGCGGGGCTGTCGACCGCGCCTTGTTGTTATCGATGCTCAGGCGTCTGCCCAACCGAGCCTGATGCGAGCGCAGACTATACCAGCGCTCGCGTCGGCTATCATGTTGCGATCGCGCGTCCTTCGGCATCCATCTAGTCGCACGGGCTCCCCATGGCATACGGCACTGCAGTCTGCTCACCCACCTTCGTCCGCTGTCCGGCGGCTGCCTGTTCATGATCGCCATTCTTGAGGCCCGTCGCGCGGGGCTGCTGTCGCGCGCGCACTGGCTGCCCAACATCGTTGCCGGCCTGGTGGTCGGCGTCGTCGCGCTACCTCTGGCGATGGCCTTCGCCATTGCCAGCGGCGCACGGCCGGAGCAGGGCATCTACACCGCTATCATCGGCGGCGCGCTGATCTCGCTGTTCGGCGGCAGCCGTGTGCAGATCGCCGGACCGACCGGTGCCTTCATTGCGATCCTGGCGGGCGTCACCGCGAAGTACGGTATCGCCGGGCTGCAGGTCGCTACGCTGATGGCCGGCGCGATGATGCTGCTAATGGGGCTGGCGAAAATGGGCGGCGTCATTCGCTTCATTCCGGCGCCGGTGGTGGTTGGCTTCACGTCGGGTATCGGCGTGATCATTTTCGTTGGCCAGTGGAGCGATTTCTTCGGCCTGCCCAAACCGGCCGGCGCGCATTTTCACGAGAAGCTGTTCCATCTGCTGCTGTCGCTGCCGCAGGCCCATGGGCCGACGCTGGGCATCGCGGCCGGAAGCCTGGCGCTGGTACTGCTGGCGCCGCGCGTGCGGGTGCTCGCGCGCGTGCCCGGCCCGCTGGTGGCAATGCTCATGGCCACATTGCTGCAGGCAACACTGCAGCTGCCGGGCGTCGCCACGATTGGCTCGGCCTTCGGTGGCATTCCGACCGGGCTGCCGGCGCTGGCACTACCGGCACTGTCGCTGACGCAGATCATCGAGCTGATCGGGCCGGCCTTTACCATCGCGATGCTGGGTTCGATCGAGGCGCTGCTGTCGGCCGTGGTGGCCGATGGCATGGCGGGCACCAGGCATGATTCGAACCAGGAGCTGATCGGACAGGGCATCGCGAACATCGTCGTGCCGCTGTTCGGCGGCTTTGCGGCCACCGGCGCGATCGCACGCACCGCGACCAATATTCGCAACGGCGCCACCAGCCCGTTGGCCGGCGTGATGCATGCGGCCACGCTGGTGGCGGTGCTGCTGTTCCTGGCGCCGCTGGCGGCCGGCATTCCTTTGGCGGCGCTCGCGGCCATCCTGTTCGTGGTGGCCTGGAACATGAGCGAGGCACGCCATTTCGCGCAGCTGCTAAAGACTGCGCCGCGCGCCGACCGTGCGATCCTGCTCATCACGTTCGTGTTGACGGTATTTGCCGACCTGGTGATCGCGGTGAATGTCGGCGTGATCCTCGCGATCCTGCACTTCCTGCGCCGCATGGCCGAGACGGTCGAGACGCAGCCTGTGCCCGATGAAGAGCTCGGCGCGGAGCTGGCACAGCAGGGCTTGCCGCCGCTGCCGACAGGCGTGCTGGTCTATGAGATCGCCGGACCGATGTTCTTTGGCGCGGTGGAGAATGTCGAGCGAGCGCTGGTGCAGACGCATACCGAGCCTCAGGCGCTGGTGATACGTCTGCGCCGCGTGCCCTTCATGGACATCACCGGCATACAGACGCTGGAAGAAGTGATCGGCAAGCTGCGCGGGCGCGGCGTGACGGTGGTGCTGTGCGAGGCGAACGAGCGGGTCAAGGCAAAGCTGGTGAGGGCCGGCGTGATTGCCGCTAGCGAGACCGACGGCTATGCCGATCAGCTTGCGGCGGCGCTACGGCAGGCGATGCCGCCACCGTTGGCGGCCGGCGCGCAGGCGCCGGCCTGAGCGAGGTAGCGGTTACAGCGACTGCAGGAAAGCGATCAGATCGTCGCGTTCTTTGCGCGATAGCTTCGCAAACAGGTCGCGCGAGGCCTGTGCTTCGCCGCCGTGCCAGACAATGGCTTCCTGCAGGTTGCGCGCGCGGCCATCGTGCAGGAAGTTGGTGCTGCCGTTCACGTTCTTCGACAGGCCGATGCCCCACAGCGGCGCTGTGCGCCAGTCGGAGCCGCCTGCCTTGTAGTCAGGCCGTCCGTCCGCCAGCTCCGGGCCCATGTCATGCAGCAGCAGATCGGTGTACGGGCGAATGGTCTTGTTGCCCAGCTGCGGAAGTGCGTCGAAACTGCCGGTCTTCAGCTCAGGCACATGACACTGCGCGCACTTTGCGGCCCCAAACAGTTTTTCTCCGCGTTGCACCGCCGGGTTGTCACGCTCGCGCTGTGCAGGTGCGTTCAGCGCAGTCACCCAGAACGTGATCCGGTCCCACAACTCAGGACGCAGGTCCGGCTTCGTATGATGGCGCTGTTCCTGACAATCTTTTTGTACCGGCGGGCAGTTCTGCTCCGGATACAGCGGTGAGGTGACGCCGATATCACCGAGGAAGGCGCCGGCGATCTGCTGGCGCAGGCTGGGCTGATTGGCCTTCCAGCCAAAGCGGCCGATCGCGGTTGTATCGTTGATGTCGTCGCGCACGTAATTCGGCCGGCCGTTCAGGCCCTGTGCCTTTTGCAGCGCCGCCAGTGCAAGGATGTCCTGCTCGCTGACAGCCTCGAGATAGCCGAGCCCATAAATCGCCTGGGTATTCCGCAGCGACATCATCACGCCATCGGCGAGCGGGCCGAAGTTCAGTTGCTCAAGGCGGATTGCCGGCTTGCGCAGCTCAACGACTTCGCCGTCGGCCAGCGTGAAGCGCGAGGTCTTCCAGTCGACATGCACCTCGGCCTCGCCGGCACGGCGATCGGTGTCCTTGCTGTTGATGGTGTCGAACGGCTGCACATGCAGCCCATAGTTCGGGTCCGGCTTCGGGCCGCCGTGGGCGTCGGTGCCCGGTATGGACAGTCGCAGAGACTGCTGGAACACCGACTTCCCGCCGCTAGTTTCCATCGCATGGCCGCGCCCGGCCTGAATGTGGCAGGCGACGCAGGACGTCGCAGTAAAGGTCGGCCCCAGTCCCCATTCGGCCCCGCCCGGGCCGGGCTCGGACAGATTCCACCACGATGCCATCACGTCATTCGGCACCGCGATCCAAAAAGTGTTGAAGACTTTCTCGCCATCGCGGAATTTTTGCCGCTGTTCAGGATTCAGATCCGGCAAGGGC
>JACCDS010444558.1_pt1 | contig 13233 bp, 7 predicted proteins | sample 7446441 | NCBI WGS metagenome assembly JACCDS01 (sample SAMN15323445, study PRJNA562643) | freshwater metagenome | isolation source: river surface water | place: USA:Blue River Watershed | collected 2017-08-17
CAGGTCGAGACCGCGTTCCGCGATTTCGCCCGCTTCTCCGATCTGCGCGCCGTCGCCATCTTCGGCGGCGTCGGCTACGGCAACCAGCGCGCCGAGCTGCGCCGCGGCGTCGACATCATCGTCGCGACGCCGGGCCGCCTCGTCGATTACCTGAAGGACGGCACCATCTCGCTGCGCGACATCTCGATCCTCGTGCTCGACGAAGTCGACCGCATGCTCGACATGGGCTTTCTGCCCGTGGTGAAGGACATCATCGCGCGCTGCCCGAAGAACCGGCAGACCCTCTTTTTCTCCGCGACAGTGCCGCCCGAGATCGCGGCGGTGGCTTCTTTCGCGCTGCGCAACCCGACCCGCATCGAGGTCGGCGTGAACCGCTCGGTCAACCAGTCGGTCAACCACGCGGTCTATCCCGTGGCGTTCGAGCAGAAGTTCGACCTCCTCGTCGCGCTGCTCGCGCAGTCGGATTTCGACAGCGTGCTCGTGTTCTCCCGCACCAAGCACGGCGCGGACAAGATCGCGCGCCGGCTGAAGGCGGCCAACCACAGCGTCGCGGTGCTGCACGCCAACCGGTCGCAGAACCAGCGCATCGAGGCGCTGGCGGGCTTCAAGAGCGGCAAATACGAGATCATGGTCGCGACGGACATCGCCGCGCGCGGCATCGACGTCGCGGGCGTGACCCATGTGATCAACTACGACGTGCCGGAGAATCCCGAGGACTACGTGCACCGCATCGGCCGCACGGGCCGCGCGCAGGCGGTGGGCGACGCGTTCACGCTCGTCACGCCCGAAAACGCCTCCGACGTCCGCGACATCGAGCGCTTCATCGGCCAGAAGATTCCCGAGCTGAAGCTCGCCGGCTTCGACTACAAGCCGCTCGCGCCGCGCCCGGCGCAGCCGACGCCGCACCGCGCCCACGGAGGCGGACCGGGCGTGCTGCGGCCGCGCGGCGGTTTCCGGCGCTTCAAGAGCCGGCGCTGATCCGGACGGCGACGCACCGTCTGCTCCCTGCGGGCCGGTCCCTGACCGGCCCTTTTCATTTTCCCGTCCGTCCACGCCTCGCGGCGGGGCCGCGACGGAAGATTGTCACGGTGCGGCGAGTGCCGGAAAAATCGCCGCATGCCGTCCGCCGCCGCTCTGGATCGCCACCTCGCCGGGCTCCGCGCCTGCACGCGGTGTCCGCGCATGCACCGGCCCGCCGTGGTGGGGCGGCCGGTGCGTGGCCGCGTGCTGCTGGTCGGGCAGGCGCCCGGCGACAAGGAGCCGGTGCTCGGCCGGCCCTTCGCGTGGACCGCGGGCAAGACGCTGTTCAAGTGGTTCCACGGGGCGCTCGGCTGGAGCGAGGACGAGGTGCGCGACCGGATCTATTTCGCGGCGGTGTGCCGCTGTTTTCCGGGCAAGCGTCCCGAGGGCGGCGACCGCGTGCCGGCGCCCGACGAGATCGCGGCCTGCGGGGCGTGGCTGGAAAAGGAGTTCGCCTTGCTGCGCCCGGCCTTGGTGCTGCCGGTGGGCAAGCTCGCGATCGCGCAGTTTCTGGGCGAGCGGCCGCTGGCGGAGACGATCGGACGCAGCTTCGCGATCGATTACCGGGGATATCCCGCGGAGTGCATCCCGCTGCCGCACCCTTCGGGCGCGTCCACCTGGCACCGGACGGAACCGGGGAAATCGTTGCTGCAGCGGGCGCTCGAGCGGGTGGCCCGGCACGACGCGATCGCGGCTGCCGCGGCCTTTGCGCCGGCGCCGCGGCGTTGACGTCAGCGGGCGGCTTCGCGGGCGGCGCGCGGCGGCGCCAGAATCGTCTGGCGCCAGGCGTTGGGCGTGACTTTCGCGAAGGCCTTGAAGGCCCGGCAAAAATCGCTGGTGCCGGTGAAGCCGCACTGGTCCGCGATCCCGTCGAGCTTGAGGTCGGTCTCGGTCATGAGCCGCATGCCCTTTTCGACCTGGATGCGCCCGAAAACCTGCGCCGGGCGCTGGCCGCGCACCCGCCGGAAGAGGCGGCGCAGCGTGCTCGCCGAGACGTGGACCTCGCGGGCCACCCGGTCGATCGCGGGGTTCTCCTGGACGTGCTCGGCATACCAGGCGGTCGCGTGCTCGACGGTGCGCACCGCGTGGTCGGCGGGCAGCGCGGTGCCCTCCTGCGGCAGTTTGCGCAGCGCGAGGAGGGCCAGCTGGAGCAGCGCGGATTGGAAGACGAGCGGACTGAGCCGGTTGGGGGCGTTGAAGTCGTCCTGCAGCGCGCGGGCGAGCGCCTCGACCTGACGGCACTCCGCGGGTTTGAGGGGCAGGGCGAGCTGGCCGCGCGGCCGCCGGCGCACGGCGGTCTCGAGCGCGCCGGGCACGGAACCGAAGTGAAAGACCGCCACGTCGGTGCGGCGATCGCCCCGGCCGGCCCAGGTGTGCGCGCTGCCCGGCGCCGTCACCCACAGCATGCGCGACACCAGCGCCGGCCGGTCGTCCGGGCCGTGGCGCGGCGCGCACTCCCCGCGCACCGCGGCGAAGAACTCCCAGTTGATCCGCGCGATCGGCTTGAGGGGGTAGCGGCCGAATTTCCGGGGGCCGGAGCCGAGGTAGCGCAGCATGGCGCGACGGTAGGCGCCTCGGGTTTGCTGTAAAGCCGGCGGTCCGGCCTCCTGCTCGTTTTTGTATGAAGGTTGACCGTCCTTTCACTGTGCGGACCCGCGCGAAACTGTTAACCTCCCGCCCATCGAACCCCGATCCCGGCGCCTTGGCGCCGGGCAAACCCCGTCCGCTTCCCGAACCCATGACCAAACCCTCCCGTCCGTCTGTCCGTTTTCGGCTGCGGCCCGCGGCCCTCGCCGCGTTGCTCGCCCCGGCCGGCGCCCTCGCCCAGCAAGTCGCCCCGCCCGCGTCGACCGCCGCCCCCGCGCCGGCCCGGCCGATTCCCGTCGTCACCAATACCGCCGCGCCGGCAGCCGGCGACGAACTGATCCAGCTCTCGCCCTTCCAGGTCGCGGCCGAGGCGGACCGCGGCTACCAGGCGCTCAACACCTTGTCCGGCACGCGCCTCAACTCGAAGCTCGAGGACCTCGGCGCCTCGATCTCGGTGATCACGAAGCAGCAGATGTTCGACACCGCGGCGCTCGATCTGAACGACATCTTCCTTTACGAGGCGAACACCGAGGGCACGGGCAACTACACGCAGTTCACGCCCAACCGGAACGGTGGCGTGATCGACGGCGTGGCCGGCGACCCCGCCACCGCCAACCGCATCCGCGGCGTCGGCAGCCCGATCAGCGGCAGCGGCGTGAACATGGCGATCGGGAATTTCTCGAGCAACGCCCGCATCCCGATGGACCCCTACAACATCGACTCGGTCGAGATCTCGCGCGGGCCCAACTCCAATCTCTTCGGCCTCGGGGCCGCCACCGGCACCGTCAACTTGGTCCCGTCCAAGGCGAACCTTTCCCGGTCGCTCACGGGCGTGACGGCGCGCGTCGACAGCGAGGGCGGGCACCGGGCCAGCCTCGACGCGAGCCGCGTGCTCGTGAAGGACACACTGGCGCTGCGGTTTGCCGCGGTGACCGAGCACAAGGCCTACACGCGGAAACCGTCCGGCGAGGATATCCGGCGCTTTTTCGGCGCCGCGCAGGCCCGGCCGTTCCGCAACACGACGCTCAACGCCTCCTTCGAGCGCTACGAAAACGACTACCGCCGGCCCAACGCCCTCACCCCCCGGGACACAACCCGGGAATGGAATGCCGGCGGCCGGCCCACCTGGGATCCGACCACGCAGCGCGTGACCCTCGCCAACGGCACCGTCTCCGGACCCTACGCGGTCGCCAGCGAGAACACGCTCCTGCCGATCGGCCTCATGGCCGGCACCGGCTACGGCCGCACCGTCGCCTACATCGACCCGAGCGGCGTGGGATTGCTCACCGTCGGCCGCACGGCCAACCCGATCACCACCGGCAACCCGTCGCCCTACACGAACAACAGCAACGTCCGCTACCTGCAGACCGGCACCGACATCCTCCGGCGCAAAGCGAATCCCTACCCGCTGTTCTTCGCGCCCGCCACCAACGACAAGTCGCTCTACGACTGGGAAAACATCAACTTCACGGCCGCCAACTACGGCAAGGACACCGCGAACACGCTGCGGCTCGAGGCCGAGCAGGTGATCTTCAACAACGCCGCGCACCTCGTCGCCTCCCGCGCCGGCTACATGCGCCAGGCGTTCGAGCGCACGAGCTTCAACTACATCGACAACACGGACACCATCGTCTACCTCGACATCAACTCCAAGCTGCTCGACGGCCGGGCCAACCCGTATTTCCTCCGGCCCTACGTCGAGGCCACCGGCCCGTTCGCGAATCGCAATCCCGACACGCGCGACATCGTCAACGCGGACCTCGCCTACCAGTTCACGCCGCGCGATTTGCCGCGCTGGCTCGGCTGGCTCGGGGTCCAGCGCTTCAACGCCCACCTCGAGCGCTTCATGCAGGACACGGAGAACTACACCTACGGGCAGTGGATTGCGGACGACCACGCCTGGACCAACCGCGCCAATCGCGTCGGCGTGGCGCAGCTCAACCAGCGCTACTACCTCGGCGACAACCAGGGCTTCAACATCGACCACGGCCCCGCCGCTCTCGACAACATCAACGGCACCTATCCGTTGACCTGGTTCAACAACCTCACCGGCCAGTGGGTCAACGAGCCGGTGCGCGTCGACCTGCTCTCGCGTCCCACCACGACCCGCGCGCGCAACGAGCTGCGCACGGTCAGCCTGACGGCGCAGAACTACTTCCTGAAGGACCGCCTGATCACCACCGTCGGCTGGCGCCGCGACCGGCGCCGCGAGCGCACCTCGGCCCAGGCCGCGGTCGATCCGGCGACCGGCCTGGTCAACTACAACAACTACGGCGTCTGGGGTGCCTGGACCGACGACGCCACCGGCCCGCTCGGCGCCGCCACCCGCGCCTCGCAGCGCGGCGACACCAAGACCTACGGCGTGGTCGTCCGGCCGCTGTCCTGGCTGAATCTCTTCTACAACCGCTCCGACAGCTTCTTCCCGCAGGTCGTCCGCTACGCGATGGACCTCAACGGCGTGATTCCCAACGCCAAGGGCGAGGGCAAGGACTACGGCATCAACTTCAGCGCGCTGCAGGGCAAACTCAGCGTGAAGCTCAACCGCTACGAGGTGCTCGAGCAGGGCAGCCGCGCCGGCGAGATCGGCACGATCGGCAACCGCACGTTCCGCCTCGAAGGCCGCCCCGAGAACAACGGCATCCGCGACAACAACGGCTTCTATCCGTGGGCGCTGGCGCTCTCCAACAGCCGCTTCGCCGCGCAGGGCATCACGCCGACCGCCCAGCAATCCGCCCAGGCCGTGGCCCGCATCATGGGCGTGACGGACGACTGGATGACGACCTTCCTCGCGGCCGGCCCGGGCCAGCCGCAGACCAACGGCCTCTCCGACGTGCTCTCGAAGGGCTACGAACTCGAGGTCACCTACAACCCGACGCGCAACTGGCGCATCAAGTTCACCGGCGCGCAGCAGGTGGCCATCGACGCGAAGATCGGCTCGGAGCAGTTCGACTACTGGCAGAAGCGCCTCCCGGTCTGGACCACGGCCCGCGCCGACTCCGTGCCCGGCAACGGCGACGGCCGCGGCGCGCCCTACTGGACGACGGTGCCCGCGCTCGGCGGCGACACGCCCGAGACCGCCTACTACAACGGCCTGCTTTCGCCCTACCTCTTCGGCGTCGCCAACGTCGGCAAGCCCCGCACGCAGGTGCGCAAGTATCGCTGGGCTTCGGTCACGAACTATTCCTTCACCGAAGGCCGCCTCAAGAACTGGAATATCGGCGGCTCCGTCCGCTGGGAAGACAAGGGCTCGATCGGCTTCTTCGGCGCCGCGCCTTCGACGAATCCCGGTTCCTTCAACGGGGTGATCCTCGAACTCGATCCCAACCGCCCGATTTACTCCAAGTCGCGGTTCTATTTCGACGCGTCCATCGGCTACCGTTTCCGGTTCCTCGACGACAAGGTCCGCGCCAACGTGCAGCTCAACGTGAAGGACGTCTTCGAGAACGGCGGCCTGCTGCCGGTCGGCGCGAATCCCGACGGTTCGACCTACGCCTACCGCATCATCGAGCCGCGGCGCTTCGTCCTGAGCGCGAGCTTCGACCTCTGAGGTTGCCGCGCCGTCCCTTGGCCAGAGAACACTGCGCCCTCCTGCTCCGGCGGGGGGGCGCTTTCATTTTCCGCGCTTCGCAAGTGCCCGCGGATCCGCCTTGATGCCTTTGCCCCTCCCCATGCAACGCCGCGAATTCCTCGTCTCCACCGCCGCCGCCACCTCGCTCGCCGCCTTCGCCCCGCGCCTCGCCGCCGCGGCGACTGACGACGGCACTCTCGCCGCCCTGATCCGGGCGCACGACGAGGCGATCCCCGGACTCCTCGCCAAGCAGGAGCGCCGCGGGGACCACCCGTGGGTGGGCGGACTCGCGAACGAGTTCGGCATCTTCTCGGTGCACAGCGCGAGCGCCTTCGTCGCGACGCTGGCCGCGGCGGCGAGTGCGCCGGGCTCGAAGTATCATCGCGCCGTCGCGCTGGTGGAGCCGATGCTCGCGGCGCTGCGCTACATCGCGAAGGCGCAGCACCCGGACGGCACCGTCGATCTCTACGCGACCAATTTCCACAGCACGCCGGACCTGGCCTTCATCCTGGAGGGCGCCTGCCCGGCGCTCGCCCTGCTGCGGGCCAACCCCGAGCCGGCCTTCGCGCCGGTCGTGGCGGAGCTCGGCCACTTTGTCCGGCGCGGCGGCGAAGCCCTCGTCGTGGGCGGCGTGCACACACCCAACCACCGCTGGGTCGTCTGCGCGGCGCTCGCGTGGGTGAACTCGCTGTTTCCCGACCCCAAGTATGTCGCGCGGGCGGAGCAGTGGCTGGCCGAGGGCATCGACCTCGATCCGGACGGGCAATACACGGAGAAGAGCACGACGGTCTACTCGCCGATCGTGGACCGCGCGTTGATCACCGTCGCGCGTCTGCTCAAGCGGCCGGAGCTGCTCGAGCCGGTGCGGAAGAACCTCGAGATGACGCTCCACTACGTGCACCCGGACGGCGAGGTGGTGACCGAGGCCTCGCGGCGGCAGGACCGCTACCAGCGCGGGAGCATGGCCCGCTACTACTACGCCTACCGCGCGCTGGCGCTGCGGGACGGCAACGGCCGCTTCGCGGCGATGTGCCGCTGGATCGAGCGCATCGTGGCGCCGCGGCATCCGGGAGAGCTCGCGGTGTGGCTGACGGAGCCGGAGATCGGCCGCCCGCTGCCGCCCGACGCGCCGTTGCCGACCGACTACGCGAAAGTCTACCGCCATTCGGCGCTGGCCCGCATCCGCCGCGGCGCCGCGAGCGGCACGATCCTCGCGGGCAACACCACGCTCTTCTCGTTCCGCAAAGGCGCGGCGGCGCTGGAGGCGGTGCGGTTCGCCAGCGCGTTTTTCGGCAAGGGCCAGTTCATCGGCGACGACCTCGAGGTGCGCGATGGCCGCTACGTGCTGCGGCAGTCGCTGGAAGGTCCCTATTTCCAGCCGTTGACCAAGGAGCAGATCGCGGACGGCGACCATGTGAAGATGGCGCCGAACGGCACGCTCGCGAACAACAGCAAGGCCTTCCGCGCGCGGTCCGAGATCCAGACCTACCAGGCCGTCGTCACCGTGACGGAGAACGCCGGGAAATTCGACCTCGCGATCGCCATCACGGGTGCGGCGCACGTGCCGGTGGCGCTCGAGCTCGCTTTTCGCCACGGCGGCAAACTGGAGGGGGTGAAAGCGGTCGACGGCGTGAAGGACGCGTTCCTGCTGGCGGAGGGCACGGGTCGCTACACGGCGGCGGGCGAAACGATCGAGTTCGGACCGGGCCGGGCGGAACACACCTACACCCAGATCCGCGGGGCCGTGCCGAAGTGGGACGGCCAGAGCGTCTACCTCTGCGGCTTCACGCCGCTCGAGTTCACCTTGAAAATCGGATGACCCCCATGACTTCCCGTCGTTTCTTCCTGCCGGCTCTGCTGGCGCTCGCCGTGTTGGCGTCGACCGCGGCGCAGGCCGCGGCAAACCCCGCGGCCAAGCCCAACCTCGTCGTGATCTTTGCGGACGACATGGGGCTGGGCGACCTGTCCTGCTACAACCCGCGCAGCGCGTGGCGCACGCCGAACCTGGATCGGATGGCGCGCGAGGGGCTCCGCTTCACGGATGCCCATTCGGCCTCCGCGCTGTGCACCCCGAGCCGCTACGCGTTGCTGACCGGGCGCTACGCGTGGCGCAGCCGGCTGAAGCAAGGCGTGCTGCAAGGCTACCACGGCCGGCTGATCGAGCCGGGCCGGCAGACGATCGCGAGTTTCCTGCGGGCGCAGGGCTATGTCTCCGCGGCGGTGGGCAAGTGGCATCTCGGACTCGACTGGGTGCGCACCGGCAGCCGGCTGGAGGAGGTGGATTTTGCCCGGCCGTTTGCGAACGGCCCGTTGACGCTCGGTTTCGACCGCTTCTTCGGCATCAGCGCGTCGCTCGACATGCCGCCGTATGTCTGGCTGCGCGATGATCGCGCGACGACGGTGCCGACAGCGACGATCGGCGACAGCCCGGCGCCGAAGCTTTGGCGCGGCGGACCGATCGGCGACGACTTCAAGATGGACGCGGTGCAAACGCGGTTCACGGACGAAGCGCTGGCGTTTCTCGACGCCCGGGCGGCGGAGCGCGGACGGCCGTTTTTCCTCTATCTGCCCTACGCCTCGCCGCACACGCCGGTGCTCCCGACGGGAGAATTCGTCGGGAAGACGGGCACGACGCCCTACGGCGACTTCGTGGCGCAGCTCGATGCGGACGTCGGCCGCCTGCTCGCGCGGCTGGAGCGCTCCGGCCAGGCGGACAACACGCTGGTGATTTTCACCGCCGACAACGGCTTCGCGCCGCCCGGCGGGCTCGATGGGCTGCAGAAGATCGGGCACGATTCGAGCGGCGGCTATCGCGGCGTGAAGGCGGACCTCTTCGAAGGCGGGCACCGCGTGCCGTTCATCGCGCGCTGGCCGGCGGTGGTCCGCGGCGGCGGCACGAGCGCGGCGCTGGTCGGGCAACCCGATATCTTCGCGACCATGGCGGACGCGATCGGTGCGGTGCTGCCGGCCGACGCGGCGGAGGACAGCGTGAGTTTCCTGCCGGTGCTGCGCGGCGAGAAGGCGACGGTGCGCACGACGCTGGTGAACCACAGCGGCGAAGGACGGTTCGCGATCCGGGAGGGAAAATGGAAACTCCTGCTCTGGCCGGGCTCGGGCGGCTGGAGCCATCCCACGCCGGCGCCGACGCAGTGGCTGAAGGTCGAGAAGGCGGATCTCTCGAAATTTCCGCCCTTCCAGCTCTACGATCTGGAAGCCGATCCGAAGGAGACAAAAAACTTGGCGGCCGAACATCCGGAGGTGGTGCAGCGGCTCGGCCGCGCTTTGCGGGCCGACGTGGAGCGCGGGCGCAGCACCCCGGGTGCGCCGCAGAAGAACGCCGAAGGACCGTGGCCGCAGTTGGGCTGGATGGAGCGTTTCGCCCCGTGAGTGCCGGCGGCCGGTTGATCGACATTTCGCGGACGCTGCGCAGCGGCGGCCCCGCGTGGCCGGGCGACACGGCGACGGCCTTCGCGCTGGTCGCACGAATCGCCGACGGGGCGTCGTGCAATGTCGGCCGGTTGACGCTGTCGGTGCACAACGGCACGCACGCGGACGCGCCGTATCACTATCGCGAGGACGGTGCGACGATCGACGCGGTGGCGCCGGAGCGGTTCGTCGGGCCGGCGCGGGTGATCGATGCGCGCGGCCGGGCGACGCTCGGCCCGGAGCTGTTCGAGCGGTTGGGCGAGGCGGAGCTTGGGTCGACCCCGCGGGTGCTGTTTCGCACGGACGCGTGGAGGGATCCGGCGGTGTTTCCGGCGACGTGGCCCTTGCTCGAGCCGGGGATGCCGGCGTGGCTCGCGGCGCGCGGGGTGATATTGGTGGGCCTCGACGTGCCGTCGGTCGACGCGCTCGAGAGCAAAGATCTGCCGCGGCACCGGGCGCTGGCGGACGCGGACATCGTGATCCTCGAGAGCCTGGACCTCGCGGACGTGGAGGCGGGCGTCTATGAACTGATCGCGCTGCCGCTCAAACTGGCGGGCGCGGACGGCTCGCCGGTGCGGGCGATGCTGCGAACACAGGGTTGATCAGCGGCGGAGCGCGGCGGCGCGTTCGAAGTGCTCGAAGGCGTCGCGCGTGCGGCCGAGGGCGCGGAGCGTCTGGGCGAATTGCTCGTGGGTCTCGGGTGTCGGGCGCAGGCGGAGGGCGGTCTCGAAGGGCGCGACGGCCTCGGCGAGGCGGCCCGCGTTGACGAGAGAAACGGCGAGGCGGACGGCGAGGTCGGGGTCGTCGGGGCGGGCGGCGACGGCGGCGGCAAAGTGGTCGGCGGCGGCAGCCCAGCGTTGGCCGGCGAAGAGGGCGTTGCCGAGGTTGAGCCGGGCCGAAAGGAAGTCGGGCGCGAGCTCGACCGCGCGCGCGAAGCGGGCGGTGGCGCCGGCGCGGTCGCCGCGCTGGGCGAGAGCGGTGCCGAGGTTGTTGTGCGCTTCCGGAGAGGCCGGGGCGAGTTCGACGGCCCGGGACAGCTGGGCGAGGGCGTCGTCGTCGCGACCGGCGGCGGCGTAGGCGCGGCCGAGCACGCCGCGGAAACCGGGATGGGCGGGAGCGGCGGCGACGGCGCGCTCGAGGTGGCTGAGCCCGGCCGCGGTTTGGCCTTGGCGGACCAGAACATCGCCGATGCCGGCGAGGGCTTCGGGCGAGTCGGGCTTCAAGGCGAGGGCGGCGCGATGGTGCGCGAGCGCCTCGTCGAGCCGGCCAAGGGTGCGGCACGTCTGGCCGAGGTTGTTAAGCGCGGAGACGCTCTTCGGCGCGAGCCGGAGGGCGGTCGTGAAATGGCGGAGGGCGGCGTCCGTGTTGCCCTGTTCGGCGAGTTCGGCACCGAGGTTGTTGTGGGCCTCGGAGTATTCGGGATCGAGGGCGAGCGCGGCGCGGAAACGGGCCTCGGCCTCGGCCGCGCGGCCGAGCGCGCGGAGAGCGCTGCCGACGTTGTTCTGCAGCTCGGCGCGCCGGGGGTTGAGCGCGGCGGCCTTTTCGAGGGAAACGAGGGCCTCCTCGGGGCGACCGAGGAAGAGCAAGATGCCGCCGAGGTCGTTGTGGGCATCGAAGTCGTCGGGGAAATCGGCGAGCACGCCGCGGAAGACGGCGATCGCTTCGTCGGGCCGGCCGGCGCGGCGGAGGTGGTCGCCGAGGTTGAGGCGGGCCATGGTGGCGGCGGGATTCTCCGCGAGGGTGGCGCGCCAGAGGGCCTCGTTGTCGGTGTATTCGCGGGCCTCGCGGGCGGTGAGGAGGGCGCAGACGGCGAGCAGGGCGGCACCGGCGAACGGGGCGGCGCGGCGGGCGAACCCGGCCACGGCGGCGCCGAGCAGCGCGAGCGGGGCCATGGAAGCGAGATACTGGAAGTGATCGCCGACGAAACTGTAGCGGAAGAAGTAAACGCTGAAGAAGCCGAGGACCGGGAAGAGCAGGGCGCCGAAGAAGGCCGCGGCGTAGAAGCCGGCGGCGGCGAGCGGCGAGCGGCGGGCGCGGAGCCAGAGTCCGGCGAGCGCGGCGAGGGCGGCGACGAGGGGTAGGAATGCGAGCAGGGAGCGCGCGGAAATCTCCCAGCGCGGATAGATGAAGACGAGGGGCTCGGGCCAGACGAGTTTGCCGAGGTAGAACCAGACGGCGCGGCCGGCGATGACGGCACGTTCGGGCAAGGTCTGGTTCCAGGCCGCGCCGATGGCGCCGCTGTTGAATTTCTGTTCCCAGATGGTCCAGCCGGCGGCGACGGCGGAAAGGGCGAAGAACGGCGCGAGCGGCCAGAGATCGCGCCACGCTACGCGGCGGTGGATCCACCAGGTGGCGAGCGCGAGGGAGACCGGAAGCATGACGGTCGACGGCTTGCTGAGGATGGCGAAGAGCGCGAAGGCGAGGGCGCGCAGGTAGGGACGGACGGGGGACAGCGCGGCGGTGTCCGGCGGCCCGCTCCCGCGCTCCCGGAGCCAACGCAGCCAGCAGTGATGGGCGGCGAGGAAGAAGACGGCGCTCTGGGTGTTCTTGAGTTCGCAGATCCAAGCGACCGATTCGACCTGCACCGGATGCAGGGCCCAGAGGGCGGCGCCGAGCCAGGCGCCCGGGATGCGCAGACCGACGAGGACGCGCCAGAGGAGCAGGGCGGCGCCGAGGTGGAAGCCGAGGGTGACGAGCCGGTAGCCGAGCGGCTCGAGGCCCCAGAGCGCGTGCTGGAGCTTGAAATTGGTGAGGACGAGCGGGAAGTAGGCGGCGCGGGCGGAACTCCAGATCTCCTTCAGGCCGAGCGGACCCACGATGGTGGGATTGGCGGTGATGTGGAGGTCGTCGTCCCAGAGAAAGTCGCCGCGGAAAGAGGGCGCGTAGGCGGCGACGAGCAGCGCGATGAGCGCGGCGGCGACGGCATACGGGCGAAGGCGGGGGGACATGCGGCGTGAAGGGTGGAGCGGGGAAGCGAGGGGCGAACACAAAAAAGCGCCGCCCCCGGAAGCACGGGGACGGCGCTGGGTGCCCTGAAAAAGGGCGGTGGCGACGCGCGGAACCGCGCGTCGCCGGAGCGCGACGGCTCAGAAGGTGCCGCGGACGCCGAAGACCCAGTTGGCGCCGTATTCCTGGAGCTGGCGGAGGGCGCGTTCCTGGCCTTCGACGACGCCGGGCGCCGTGTGATACCACCGCACCGGCCGCCCGGTGATGTTGCGGATCTGGGCGTAGAGCGTGGTGGTGCGGGTGAGGCGCCAGTTGAGCGAGACGTCGAACTGGGTCTGCTCGCCCTGGTATTGGCCGTAGGTGGTGCTGTCGGGAGCGTCGGGCCGATGGACCATGCCGACGGAACCGTTGAACTTCTTGTAGGCGTAGCCGAGGCGGGAGGTCACGCGGTAGGGCGCGAGCCCGGCGCGGCGGCGGTCGGCGTAGGCGCGGGAGAAGGCGACGTTGAAGTTGATGCCGCGGAGATACTCGCTGGGGAGGAAGCCGAGGGTCTGGTTGTAGGCCAGGTCCATCGAGCGGAACGTCTGCTCGTCGGCGCTGTTGACCGTCGTGCGGAACGTGTAGGGGGCGAAGTCGGGGTCATCGACGCCGAACTCGTCCGCGGTGAAGTCGAAGGTCTGGCGGAA
>JACCDS010808729.1_pt1 | contig 13226 bp, 11 predicted proteins | sample 7446441 | NCBI WGS metagenome assembly JACCDS01 (sample SAMN15323445, study PRJNA562643) | freshwater metagenome | isolation source: river surface water | place: USA:Blue River Watershed | collected 2017-08-17
GCCTTCACCGCGCCGCGCGCCGAGAACCGCCGCACCTGGCTGTACCGCCGCCAGCCCAGCGTGGTCACGGGCGCGCACCAGGTCTGCGAGCAGCCGCTGTGGCAGTCCGGCCCCGGTGGCGACGACACCCCCGTGCCGCCCGACCCGCTGCGCTGGCACCCGTTTGCGCTGCCCGCGGGCGACGCGCCGCTGGACTTCGTCGACGGCCTCGTCACCGTCTGCCGCAACGGCGACCCCGACGCGCAGGCCGGCATCGCCATCCACGTGGTGCTGGCCAACCGCAGCATGGAGCGGCGCGCGCTCGTCAACGCCGATGGCGAGATGCTCATCGTGCCGCAGCAGGGCCGCCTGCGCGTGACCACCGAGCTCGGCGTGCTCGAAGCCGCGCCGGGGCAGATCGTGCTCGTGCCCCGCGGCATGGCCTTCAAGGTGGCGCTGCCCGACGGCAACTGCCGCGCCTACGTGTGCGAGAACCACGGCGCCCCCTTCCGCCTGCCCGAGCTGGGCCCCATCGGCAGCAACGGCCTGGCCAACCCGCGCGACTTCATCGCACCCGCCGCGGCCTTCGAAGCCGAGCCCGGGCCCTACGAGCTGATCCGCCGCTTCGGCGGCCGCAGCTGGCGCTGCCAGCAGCCGGGCACGCCCTTCAACGTGGTGGCCTGGCACGGCAACCTCGTGCCGCTGCTGTACGACACGGCGCACTTCAACACCATCGGCTCGATCAGCTTCGACCACCCCGACCCGAGCATCTTCACGGTGCTCACGAGCCCGTCCGACACGCCCGGCGTGGCGAACTGCGACTTCGTGATCTTCCCGCCGCGCTGGATGGTGGCCGAGGACACCTTCCGCCCGCCCTGGTACCACCGCAACGTGATGGCCGAGTTCATGGGCCTGGTGCTGGGCCAGTACGACGCCAAGCCCGAGGGCTTCAAGCCCGGGGGCGCCAGCCTGCACAACACCATGGTGCCGCACGGGCCCGACACCGAGGCCTTCGAGCGCGCGAGCAGCGCCGAGCTGCAGCCGCACAAGCTGGCCGACACGCTGGCCTTCATGTTCGAGAGCCGCTACCGTCTGCGGCCCACGGCCTGGGCGATGCAGCCCGCGCGCCTGGACGCTGCCTACGCTGGCTGCTGGGCCGCGCTGGCCGACCGTTTCGACGAGAAGAACCGCTGAGATGAACACCGAGCCCGCCTTCGTCACCACCCCCGACGCCACGCACGACCCCGCCCTCCTCAGCTGGGTGGCCTCGGCCAACGCGCCCGACACCGACTTTCCGATCCAGAACCTGCCCTACGCGCGTGTGCGCCGCAAGGCCGACAAGGGCATCGAGCCCGAGCCCTGGCGCGTGGGCGTGGCCATCGGCGACCAGGTGCTCGATCTGCGCGTGGCGCTCGAGATCTGCCCCTGGGACAGCGAGGTGGCGCTGCACCTGCAGCCCCTGGCCGATGGCGACCTGGCCGGCTTCATGGCCGCCGGCCGCAAGGCCTGGCGCGCGGTGCGCGCGGCGCTCAGCGAGGCGCTCTCCGAAGGCAGCCTGCACGGCCCCTTCCTCGAGAACGCGCTCGTGCCCATGGCCGAGCTGGAGTACGCGCTGCCCTGCACCATCGGCGACTACACCGACTTCTACGCCAGCATCCACCACGCCACGGCCGTGGGCCGGCTGTTCCGCCCCGACAACCCGCTGCTGCCCAACTACCAGTGGGTGCCCATCGGCTACCACGGCCGCAGCAGCAGCATCGTGCTCAGCGGCCGCGGGCTGCGCCGGCCGCTGGGCCAGATCAAGCCGCCCGACGCCGCGCCACCCGTGCTGCGCGAAAGCCGCCGCGTCGACTTCGAGCTCGAGCTCGGTGCGCTCATCGGCCCGGGCAACGCGCTGGGCGATCGCGTGGGCATCGACGAGGCCGAGGCGCACCTGTTCGGCCTCGTGCTGTTCAACGACTGGAGCGCGCGCGACATCCAGCCCTGGGAGTACCAGCCGCTGGGCCCCTTCCTCAGCAAGAACTGGGGCAGCACCGTGAGCCCCTGGGTGGTGACGATGGAGGCGCTGGCGCCCTTCCGCGTGCCCTTCACGCGCCCGGCCGAGCACCCGCAGCCGCTGCCCTACCTGGACAGCGCCGCGCACCGCGCGGGCGGCGCGCTGAGCATCGGCCTCGAGACCTGGCTGCAGACCTCGCGCATGCGCAAGGAAGGCTCGCCGGGCGAGCGCCTGATGGCCAGCAACACCGCCGAGGCGGCCTACTGGACGCTGGCGCAGCTGATCGCGCACCACACGGTGAACGGCTGCAACCTGCGAACCGGGGATCTGCTGGGCACCGGCACGCTCAGCGGCCCCGGACCGGGGCAGGGTGGCTCGATGCTGGAGCTGAGCCAGGGCGGCAAGGTGCCGCTGCAGCTGGCCAACGGTGAGGCCCGCACCTTCCTGGAAGACGGCGACACCGTCATCCTGCGCGGCCGCTGCACGGCCGAAGGCCGCCGCGCCATTGGCTTCGGCGAATGCCGCGGCACCGTGATGCCCGCGGATCTGTGAGCCTCAGGCCGCCTGCGGCTTCACGCGCAGCGCCCACAGCACGCCGGCCATGAGCAGCGCCACGCCCACCAGCACGCCGGGCGCGGGCGGCTGGCCGCGAAGCATCAGCGCGTAGGCCAGCGCGGCCAGGGTCTCGAACACGATGAGCTGCCCGGCCAGCGCCGGCGGCAGGCGCTGGCTGGCCTCGTTCCAGCACAGCGTGCCCAGCCAGCTGGCGAACAGGCCGATCGCCAGCATCAGGCCGATGAACTCCAGCGCGCGCGGGCCGAAGGGCATCTGCAAGCTGCCGCCACCGAAGCCATCGAAGGCCCACAGCAGCGCATAGCCCACGGCCGCCAGCGGCAGCGTGGCCAGGCCCTGCGCCGTGGCCCAGGCGCTGGGCGAGCGGTCGCTGTGGGTGCGCAGCCAGTCGGCGTTGCGGATGGGGTACCAGGTCCAGCAGGCCACCGCGCCCACGGCCAGCAGCGCGCCCAGGCCGTAGCGCACGAGGTCGACATCGCCCGTGGCCTGCAGCCGCGCCAGCTCGGCCTGGTTGACGAAGCCGATGCCCGCCGCGATGAGTGCCAGCGACGGCGCCAGCCGCGCCCAGGGCAGGCGGCCGTCGCGCGCGCGCACGGCCGCGCCGCCGCGCAGGTTGGAGACGATGGCGATCACCACCGGCAGCGTGCCGATGATCATGGTGGCCAGCGGCCCGCCGCTCATCTGGATGGCCGCCGCCAGGCACAGGTAGTACAGCAGGTTGCCCACGGCCGAGAGCTTCAGCGCCTCCAGCCAGTCGGCGCGCGACAGCCCGCGCAGCGCCTCGCGCGCCATCCAGGCCAGCGGCAGCGCGATGAGCCCGAAGGCCAGGTAGCGGCCCACCACCAGCAGTGCCGGCGGGTACTCGGCCAGCAGCGTGGGCGCGATGAACACCAGGCCCCACATCAGGCCGGCGGCGAGGGCGAAGAGGGTGCCCGTGATCAGGGAGTGGCGGGAGGGCTGCATGGGCGCGGCCGGGTGCGCCGCAGGCTGCGCGACACCGGGCCAGTACGGGCTGGCGCGATTCTGGCACCGGCCCACAATGCGCCGCTCCTGCATTCCCGCCCGAACCGATGAGCCTGAACAAGACCCCCCGCGCCGTGGCCGCCGCCGCGCTGATGCTGGCGCTGATGGCCAGCACCGGCCCCGTTGCCGCGCAGCCCGCCGCCGCCACGCCCGCGGCCCCTGCAGAGCCCGAGCGCAGCCCCGCCGCGCGCAGCCTGCACGCGCTGTTCGCCACCAGCTTCGAGGACAACACCCGCCGCTTCCCGGAGTGGGCCACCTACCGCGGCGACCACCGCTTCGGCGACCGCCTCACCGACGCCAGCCCCGAGGCCCAGGCCGAGGCCGACCAGGCCGTGCGCCGCCGCCTGGCCGAGGCCCAGGCCATCGATCCGGCCCTGCTCTCGCCGCAGGACCGCATCTCGCGCGATCTGTTCATCGAGGCCCAGCAGCGCCAGATCGAGCAGGCCGCGTTTGCCGGCTGGCGCACCATGAGCCTGCGCGCTTTGGGCGGCCCGCACACCTCGTTCGCCGACCTCATGGCCGTGAGCCCGGTGTCGCGCGTGGACCTGGTGGAGAAGACGCTCGCGCGCATGGCCGCCTACCCGCGGCGCATCGACCAGGAGATCGCCAACCTGCGGCGCGGCCTGGCCGCGGGCTGGGTGCCCCCGCGCGAGGTGCTGCAGCGCGTGCTGGCCCAGATCGACGGCCAGATCACGGCGGACGTCGAAGCCAACCCGCACTTCGCGCCCTTCAAGCGCCTGTCGCCGCAGATCGCAGCGGCCGAGCGCGAGCGCCTGCAGGCCGCCGCGCGCGAGGCCATCGTGCGCCACATCGTGCCGGCGCAGCAGCGCCTGCGCGCCTTTGTCGAGCGCGAGTACCTGCCCCGGGCGCCGGCCAGCGGCGCGCTCAGCGGCTACCCCAACGGCCGCGCCGTCTACGCCATGCTGGTGCGGCACAACACCACGCTCGATCTCTCGCCGCAGCAGATCCACGACATCGGCCAGCGCGAGCTCAAGCGCCTGCGCGCCGAGATGGACGCCGTGCGCGTGGAGACGAAGTTCAACGGCGACTGGGCCGCGTTCGTGCAGTTCATGAACACCGACGCGCGCTTCTTCCACGACAGCCCGCAGGCCCTGCTGGCCGGCTACCGCGAGATCGCCAAGCGGCTCGACGCCGAGATGCCGCGGATGTTCGCCGAGCTGCCGCGCGCGCCCTACGGCGTGAGCCCGATGCCCGCGCACATGGGCGCACGCGCCGAGTACTACAACGGCCCCGCGCTCGACGGCAGCCGCGGTGGCACCTTCTTCGCCGACGTGCTGTCGTTCCGCAAGAAGCCCATCTGGGCGATGGAGACGCTGGTCGCGCACGAGGCCGTGCCCGGCCACCACCTGCAGGTGGCGCGCGCCACCGAGCTGGCCGGGCTGCCGGCCTTCCGCCGCAGCGGCTTCGGCTACACCGCCTTCAGCGAGGGCTGGGCGCTGTACGCCGAGACCCTGGGCTTCGAGCTGGGCCTGTACACCGACCCGTACTCGCGTTACGGCCATCTTCAGTGGCAGGCCTTCCGCGCCGCGCGCCTGGTGGTGGACACCGGCATCCACGCCCTGGGTTGGAGTCGGCAGCAGGCCATCGACTTCATGGTCGAGAACACCGGCGTGGAGCGCGGCTTCGTCGAAAGCGAGATCGACCGCTACACCTCGCAGCCGGGCCAGGCCCTGGCCTACATGATCGGCAAGCTCAAGATCGACGAGCTGCGCGACCGCGCCAAGGCGAAGCTGGGCAGCCGCTTCGACATCCGCCGCTTCCACAACGCCGTGCTCGACCAGGGGCCGCTGTCGCTGCCGGTGCTGGAGCGGCAGATCGACGCCTGGATCGAGGCGAAGCTGAAGGCCTGACACCGCCGGAGACCCCATGCCGTACGTTCTTGCGCTCGACCAGGGCACCAGCAGCTCGCGCAGCATCGTGTTCGACCACCAGGGCCAGCCCGTGGCCGTGGCGCAGCGCGAGTTCACGCAGCACTTCCCGCTGCCCGGCTGGGTGGAGCACGACGCGCAGGAGATCTGGCGCACGCAGCTGGCCACCGCGCAGGAGGCGCTCGCCAAGGCCGGGGTGCCCGCGCAGGGGCTGGCCGCCATCGGCATCACCAACCAGCGCGAGACCACCGTGCTCTGGGACCGCGCCACCGGCGAGCCCGTGCACCGCGCCATCGTGTGGCAGTGCCGGCGCAGCGAGCCGCTGTGCGCGCAGCTGCGCGAGGCCGGGCACGCCGAGCGCATCCGCGCGCTCACGGGGCTGGTGGTCGATGCCTACTTCTCGGCCACCAAGCTGGCCTGGCTGCTCGAGCACGTACCCGGCGCGCGGGCGCGTGCCGAGGCCGGCGAGCTCGCCTTCGGCACCATCGACAGCTGGCTGCTGTGGCGGCTGACGGGCGGGCGCGTGCACGCCACCGACGTGAGCAACGCCTCGCGCACGATGCTGTTCGACATCCACCGCGGCGAATGGAGCAGCGAGCTGCTGGCGCTGCTGCGCATCCCGCGCGCCGTGCTGCCCGAGCTGCGGCCCAGCAGCCACCGCTTCGGCGACAGCGAGCCGGCGCTGCTGGGCGCGGCCGTGCCGATTGCCGGCATCGCGGGCGACCAGCAGGCGGCCCTCTTCGGCCAGGGCTGCTTCGAGGCCGGGCTGGCCAAGAACACCTACGGCACGGGCTGCTTCATGCTCATGCACACCGGGGCGCAGGCGCTGGCCTCCACGCACGGGCTCATCAGCACGGCTGCGGCCCAGCCCACGGCGGCGCCGGCCTATGCGCTCGAAGGCAGCGTGTTCATCGGCGGCGCGGTGGTGCAGTGGCTGCGCGACGGCCTCAAGGCCATCGAGAGCAGCAGCCAGGTCGAGGCGCTGGCCGCCAGCGTGCCCGACAGCGGCGGCGTGGTCTTCGTGCCGGCCTTCACCGGCCTGGGCGCGCCCTACTGGAACGCGCAGGCGCGCGGCACCATCACGGGCCTGACGCGCGGCAGCACGGTGGCGCACATCGCGCGTGCGGCGGTGGAGAGCATCGCGTTCCAGAGCGCGGCACTGTTGCAGGCCATGCAGGCCGATGGCGGCACGGCCTTGCCGGTGGCGCAATTGCGCGTGGACGGCGGCGCCTGCGTGAACGATTCGCTCATGCAGTTCCAGGCCGATCTGCTGGGCGTGCCGGTGCTGCGCCCGCAGGTCACCGAAACCACGGCGCTGGGCGCGGCCTTCCTGGCCGGGCTGGCCACGGGCGTGTGGAGCGGCACCGCCGAACTCGCGGCGCTGTGGCAGGCCGAGCGCCGCTTCGAGCCCCATCAGCCGCCCGCGTGGGCGGCCGAGCGCATGCAGGCCTGGGCCCACGCGGTGCGCCAGGCCACCGCGTGAGCCCGGCGGGGCTTACTTGATCTCGAAGTCCGAGAGCTGCTTGCCCGCGGCCAGCGCGTCGCGCAGCCATTGCGGGCGCTTGCCGCGGCCGACCCAGGTGTTGCCCTGGCCGTCGGTGTACTTGGCGGCGGCCGGCGTCTTGGGCGCGGCGGCCTTGCGCTTCTTGCGCTTCATCGGGGCGGCGGCCTTGTCGCCCTCGGGCTTGGCCTTGGCCGAAAGGCCCAGGTCGGCGGCGGTCAGGTTGTAGAACTGGATGGCCTCGCGGATGCGCGTGATGACACCGTCGATCTCGGTGCGGCGCGCCTTCTCGGCTTCGGCTTCCAGAGCCTTGATCTGCTTGACGATCTGAGCGTAGCTTTTGGTCATGGCGGGTAATTGAGGTTGAAACTCCCTGGGCCGGGGTTCCGTGCGAAACACGCGGCAGCCGATTCTTCAAGGCTCCGGAATGACAGCTGTAACGCCAGGCATTCCAGAAGCACCTCTGCGGGCGGCGCGAACCATAACACAAGCGGCCTTTTGCAAGGCCATTCAGTTTCATTGCAAGTCGTAATGCGGCCGTATTGCAGGCGGCCCGAATCAGGCTTGAATGGGGTTTCTCAAAAGCGGCGTCACGGCCTGCCAGTGGCGCGGGTCGACGCCGTAGAAGCCGCGCAGTTGCTGGTGCAAGGCCGGGTGCGCGGCGGCGAGTTCGGCGGGGCGTTCGAAAAAGAGTTCGCTCACCACGGCAAAGAACTCGGCGGCATCGGTGGCGCCATAGGCATCGATGAGGCTGCTTTCTCCACGCGCCAGGCGCTGCTGCAGCGCGGCGAACTCGGCAGCGAATACAGCCGCCCATTGCCGGCGGCGCGCCCCACCCGGCAACCAGGGTGCGCCATTGGCTGCACCATGGGCCTGGTCGAGCCGGTGCGCAAACTCGTGGATCACGACATTGCGGCCATCGTTCGGGTTTTGCGCGCCGTCGACCACATCGGCCCAGGACAGCACCACCTGGCCTTGTTGCCACGATTCGCCGGCCAGCACCTGGCGTTCGTCGCGCAGCGTGCCGTCGCCCTGCGGCCGCGAGCGGTCCACCACGAAAGCGCCCGGGTACACCAGCACCTGGCTCAGGCCGGCAAAGCCGCCGTCGCCACGGCCCAGCAGCAGCAGCGAGGCCTGCACGGCCACCAGCACGCGCACCTCGTCGGTGATCACCTGGCCCGCGCAGCCGATGAAGGGCACCTCGGCCAGCAGCACCTGGGCGTGTTTCTTCAGCCGCCATTGCACGTCGGCGGGCAATTGCGCAAAGGCCGGCATGCGCTCGCGCAGCACCTGGCGCCAGGCGGGCGGGAACGGCTGACGTCGGACCCGGGCCCGCCGCCAGCGCGCCAGCAGCGCCGGGCCGGCCAGCCAGCCCAGCGCGCTGGCGCCGGCCAGCAGGAGCACGGCCAGTGGCACCAGGCTCGTGTTCCAGGTGGCGTTCCAGTCCATCGGCCGAATTGGGGCGCGGCGGCCGCGGCTTCAAGCCCCGGGCTCACCCGCATCCCCGGGGTGCCGCGTGCCATCATGTGCCCATGATTACGCTGCACTACACCCCCGGCTCGGCCAACCTTGCGCCCCACGTGCTGCTGCACGAACTGGGCGTGCCTTTCGATCTGGCCCTGGTGGACCGCGAGGCCCAGGCGCACAAGGCGCCCGCCTACCTGCGGCTCAACCCCAACGGCCTGATCCCCGTGCTGGTGGACCGGCGCCCAGCCTTCGGCGGCGAACTCGTGCTCTACGAGACGGTCGCCATCCTCCTGCACCTGGCCGACACGCACCCGGCCGCCGGCCTGGCGCCCGCGCTGGGCACGGCCGAGCGCGCGCACTTCACCAAGTGGCTGGTTTGGCTCACGAACACGCTGCAGGCCACGCTCATCCACTACTTCTACCCCGAGCGCATGGTGGCCGAGGGCAACACCGAAGGCGCGCTGCAGGTGAAGGCCCGCGCCATGGCGCGTGTGGGCAGCCTGCTCGAGCAGCTCGACGCGCAGCTGGCCTCGCACGGCCAGCCCTGGCTGCTGGGCGAGCGCTACAGCGCCGCCGACCCCATGGCCTGGATGCTCACGCGCTGGACACGCAACTTCGCGGAGCGGCCCGCGCGCAGCTTCCCGCGCCTGGCGGCCTACCAGCAGCGCATGCTGGCGCGGCCGGCCGTGCAGGCCGCCATCGCGGCCGAGGGCCTGCAGCCCCCGCACGGCTGAGCGCAGGCACTCACCAGCTGCCGCTGCTGCGCAGCTTCTCCAGGCGCAGCGCCAAGGCCTGCTGCATCTCCGACAGCCGCTGCCGCCCGGCGCGTGCGGCCTCGTCCTCGGGCGCGCCCTCGAGGCGCTGGCGCAGTGCCTCGATCTCGCGCATGAGCTCCACCTCGGCCGGCACGACGCCGGCGTCCTTGAGGATCTTCATGCCCATGCGCAGCTCCAGCGGCGTCTCGTCATAGCCGTCGCCCAGATCGAGCGGCTTGCCCCAGCTGCGCGCGTGGCGCAGCTCGCCGCTGGCTTCGCTTTCGGCGAGCTTGCGGCCGATGTCGTCCTCGAGCAGCGTCAGCCGCTGCAGGCGCTGGTCTTCGGCGCTCGATCCCATCACGGTGCTCCGGGTGTGCGCCGGTGCCTGTTCAGGCCCGCGCCTCGGTGGGCAGGGCCAGCCGCGCCGCCCAGTGGCGCGACAGCGGCGAGGCCGGCTTGGCCATGGTGCGCTCGTTCAGTAGCGCGCGGCCCAGGCTGCGGCGGCCACCGTTGGCGGCGGCGGCCAGCAGCGTGAGGTCAATCAGGTCGCGCTGCGCGTGGCTGCCGCCAAAGCGCACGGCCTGGCCGCGCACGGGCGCGATGAGGTCGGCGGCGCCGTCGGCGTCGCCGTGCGCCAGCGCGATCAGGCCGCGCATCAGCGGCAGGCCCACCTCGCGCGCCATGGCGTGGTTGTCTCGGCCGGCGTCGCTGGCCTGCAGCGCGCGCTCGGCGCAGCGCGCCAGCCAGGCCTCGGCGCGTGACACCTCGCCGGCCAGCAGCAGCGCCATCACGCGGTGCACGTCGTTGAAGGCGTAGTGGCCGGCCTCGTCGTCGCCCAGCACCCAGCCCTGCACGAGCGCGCGGCCATGGGCGCTGACGTCCTCGCCCAGCAACTGCATCCGCCACAGCAGCGAGGCCGCGTCGACGCGGTTGAGCGTGATCTGCAGCGCCTCGCCGCTGAGGTGGGCGTCGACCAGGCGCAGCGCGCCGGCCAGGTCCATGGCCTCGAGGCGGAAGAGGGCCTTGTGCCACCAGAGGTGGCAGGCCAGGCCGTTGCCCTCGGCCCAGTGGCCCTGGTGCTGGCGCAGCCAGCTGGCGCCGTCCTCGAAGCGGCCCTGCATCTCCATCACGTGGGTCACGGCGTGCACGGCCCAGGGCTGGGCGGGGTCGAGCGCCAGGGCGCGGCGGCCGGCTTCCTCGGCCTGCGGGTGGAGGTTGCACTCCTCCAGGCCGAAGGCCCACAGGCCCAGCACGGCGGGGTAGAGCGGGTCGGCCTCGTCCCATTCGGGCAGGGCGCGCGCCGGGCGCTGGCGCAGCGCGGCGGCGTCGCCGCGGTAGAAGTCCCAGAGCTGCGCCCACTGCAGCGCCAGGGCGTCGCGCGGGTGCTCCACGAGCACGGCGTCCCACAGGCGCAGGGCCTCGCGCCAGCGGCCCTCGAGCACGCGCTGCACGGCCTCGAGGTGCGCGCGCTCGCGCGGCGTGGCCGTGACGGCCAGGGCGCGCGCGTGCGAGAGGTGGGCGTCGGCCTCGCTCAGCAGCGCGGGCTCGGTCAGGCTCAGCAGGAAGCCGGCCTTCATGGCGTGCGGCAGGGCCCAGGCGGGGTCCGCGGCCATGGCGGCGTCGAGCGCGGCCAGCGGTGGTGCATCGAACACCATCATCTGGCGCAGCGCGAGTTCGGCCGCGTCGCGCGCGGCGGCGCTGGCGCTGCTGCAGGGGTTGCCGCGGACGTCCGGGTGGGCCATCGCCCGTGAATGTAGCCTGCCGCGCTGACGCCAGGCCCCCTATGCTGGCGCCTGGGGTGCACCGGGAGGAGATCGAGCCATGCTGACGCTGCAACGGTGGGCCATCGTGGCCCTGATGACGATGCTGGCCCTGGTGCCGGCCCAGGCCCAGGTGGACCCCGGCTCGGCCGAGCGCCTGCTGCGCCGCAGCGGCCTGTGGGTGCAGCTGGACGGCGTGGCCGCCCAGGTGCTGCAGGGCCTGCAGGAGGCCGCGGCGCAGTCGGGCCGCACCCCGCCACCCGGCGAGGCCGAGCGCCTGGCCGCCGCGGCGCGCGCCGCCTATGCGGGTGACCGCCTGCGCAGCGTGGCGCTGCGGCAGGTGGCGCAGGAGCTGTCGCCACAGCACCTGCCGGCGCTGTTCGAGTGGTACGCCTCGCCCACGGGCGTGCTGATGACGCGGCTGGAGGAGCAGGCCGCCGCCGACACCCGCGGCACCGAGGCCTTGATGGCCGAAGGCCAGGCGCGCTGGGACACGCTGGGCGCCGAACGCCGGGCCCGGCTCGATGCGCTGCTGCAGGCCAGCGGCAGCGTCGACAGCGCGCTCTCCATCACGCTCAACACCGTGGCCGGCGTGCGCCAGGGCCTGGCCAGCGTGATGCCGCCGGGTGAAGGCCCCACGCCCGAGGCCACGCGCGCGCTGCTGGCCGAGCAGCTGCCGCGCCTGCGCCCGGCTTACGAGCAGCTGCTGCGCGCCAGCAGCGCGCTGATCTACGCCGAAGCCAGCGACGAGCAGCTGCAGGCCTATGTCGGCTTCATGCGTTCGGCGCCGGGCCAGCACCTCGCCGACCTGTTGCTGCGTGTGCTCGACGCCGCCTTCCTGGACGGTGCCACCGAGCTGGGCCGCCGGCTCGCGCCGCCGCCGGGGCCCTCGGCCTGAGCGGGGGCGCCGGGCTCAGCGCAGGTGCTGCGCGAAGAAGGCCTCGGTGCGCTGCCAGGCCAGCGCGGCCGCGGCGGCGTCGTAGCCGAGTGCCGGCAGCGTCTCGTGGCCCGGCGTCTGCGTCTCGTTGGCGAAGGCGTGCTTGCAGTCGTAGCGGTGGAACTCGAACGCGCGGCCGGCCGCGCGCAGCTTGGCTTCCAGCGCGTCGACGTCGGCGATCTTGAAGAACTCGTCGCGCACCGCCCAGTGGCCGAGCATGGGTGCCGTGATGGCCGTGGCATCGACGAAGTCCAGCGGCGGCAGGCCGTACCAGGGCACGGCGGCATCCAGCTCGCGCACGTGCACGGCGGCCAGGATCGTGAGCGCACCGCCCATGCAGAAGCCCGTGACGCCGACCTTGGCCGAGCCGCTGCCCTTGAGGAACTGCACCGCGCCGCGTACGTCTTGCGCGGCCGCGTCGCCGAAGTTCAGGTTGCTCATGAGGTGGTGCGCCTCCTCGGCCTCCACCGTGCTCTGGCCGCGGTAGAGGTCGGGCACTAGCGCGCGGTAGCCGGCGGCGGCCAGGCGGTCGGCCACGCCGCGGATCTGCTCGTTCAGGCCCCACCACTCCTGGATGACGACGAGGCCAGGTGCGCCGGCCGCCTGGGCGGGTTCGGCGAGGTAGCCCTGCAGCGTCTGGCCGTCGGGGCGCTGGAAGTTCACGGTCTGTCCCATGGGGGGTCTCCGGTGTGAGGGCAGGAAGTTCAGGCTGGCGGCTGCGGCCAGGCCGGCAGCGGGCCGCGCAGTTGCTCGAAGGCGCGGGCGAGTTTCAGCACGCCGATGTCGTCGTGGCGCGCGCCCGCGAACTGCACGCCCGTGGGCGCGCCGCCGGCCATCAGGCCCGTGGGCACGGCCACCGCGGGCTGCTCGCTGGCGTTGAAGGGCAGCGTGAAGCCGATGTGCGCCATGGCGCGCGCGGGGTCGTTGCTGGGCATGGCCCATTCGGCCGGGAAGCCGCCGTTGGGCGACACCGGCGAGAGCAGAAAGTCGAAGCGCCGCGCGCCGCTGCTCGGCGCGGCCAGTGCGCCCACGGCGGCGTCGCGCAGCCGCGCGAACTGGCTGTATCCGTGGAAGGCCGTGGCGGCGTCAAAGGCCGCAGCCGGCGCCACCCAGGCGCGGATGAAGGGCAGCACGCGCTCGCGCCGCGCCGCGGGCAGGGCGTTCAGGTCCAGCGCCGAGCGCAGCTGCCAGAAGCGCTCGATGCCCTCGGCCATCTCGGGCGTGGTGAAGGGCGCCACGGGCTCCACCACGGCGCCGGCGTCGCGCAGGCGCGCTGCGGCGTCGTCGAGCGCGGCGGCCACGGCGGCATCGACCGCCAGGCCCCAGCCGGCGTCGCGCAGCAGCCC
>JACCDS011437812.1_pt1 | contig 13226 bp, 8 predicted proteins | sample 7446441 | NCBI WGS metagenome assembly JACCDS01 (sample SAMN15323445, study PRJNA562643) | freshwater metagenome | isolation source: river surface water | place: USA:Blue River Watershed | collected 2017-08-17
ACGGCCTATCAATTGGTGCCAACCCCAGCCACCTTGCAAGACCGGTATTTTTTGGAATTGCAACAGGAGCGTGCAGCATGAGTCAGCTCCCGAGTAGGCCCACGATTCACCCTCCGCTTTGGCCCCTGATCCGCAATGAACTCAATTTTTACGCACGCCACCCCTTGTGCTGGCTGGGCTTGGTTCTACCGACCGCATTTGCGCTATTGTTTGGCACGGCAAGCATGGGCAACGATGCGCAAGTGTTCAAACAAATTGCGCTAAAAGAAGCGTCGCTCTTGATACTGGTCATGCCGCTGTTCGTCGGGGTACTGGCCCCCTTGGCTTACCTGCGCGAGCAGCAGTACCAGATGCAGGAAATCATCGGTGCCACGCCGGTTTCAGCGCGCTACTGGTGCCTAAGCCGCATGCTGGGTTTGTTCCTCTTGTGCGGCCTGATATTGGCGCTGATGCAGTTGGCGCTGTTAGCCGGTATTTTTGTGAAGCAATCGCCAGAAATCAGCCCAAGCTTGCTGCTGGCGATGCTGGCAAGTTACCTATTGCAACAACTCCCGGCCGCGCTTTTGCTGTGCCTGTTGCTGCTCTGGTGCAGCCTGAAATGGCAGAAATCCACCATCCTGTATGTGCTGATCGCGGCGCTGTATTTGGGCTATCCGATTCTGGCGGCAGCCACCGGTTCCCCCTTAATGGCCAATGCCCGCCTGTGGTCGCCCGAATTGCGCCAAGTAATGAGTGTGCTCGATCCGTATGGCGTAACGCCCTTGATGCAACAATGGCTCAAAGGAGAGGTGTATTTGCATTGGGATGCGGCCTTACTCATCAATCGCCTAAGCATTCTGGCCCTGTGTCTGGCCCTGTTGCTGGCGAGCTTGCGCCTGGCAAAGCATCGGATTGGCATCATCTCCGAAAAGCGGAACAAGAAAAAGTCCGGCGCGCAAGCGGGTGAAAACGATGCTGCAAAAAGTACTGCAAAAAGTACTGCAAAAAGTACTGCAACCAATACCACCGCCAATGCCGCAAAAAATACCGCCGCCGCTGCTGCAACCGCTGCTACAGCAGCGGGCTATTTTTCCATCAGCCCAGCCAGCAGTTCTGCCCCCGCGCTATTGAGTTTGGTCGGCGTCATGCTCAGCCAAATCTTGCGCCAGCGCAGCAGTTATTTCAGCCTGCTGCTGTTGTTCGGTTTGCTGACGGCAGAAGCGGCGAGCGGGCTGGAGTATATCGATAGCTTGGCCATGCTGGTGCCGCACAGTCAGGATGCCTTGAATCGAATCATGTGGGATATTGCGCCAGTGGTTGGGGTATTGCTGCTGGTGCTGTGGAGTAGCCGCCTGTGTTGGTTAAACAAGGCCAGCGCCATGCACGAATTGCTCGCTGCCACGCCGGTATCGAACTCCTTGCAATTGAGCGCACAACTGATTGCCATCAGCACCCTGTCGCTACTTTGGCTGTTGATTGTATTGGCAGCGCCAGCGCTGGCGCAATTGATTAACGGCGTGCCATTTCAGATATCAGCCTATGCCCAGCAAGCCATGTATGCCTGGCCACCCCTGTTGGGCTGGGGCCTGCTGCTGGTCGCTTGCCATGCGCTGTGCCGCACGCCATTACACGCCCTGCTTTTGATCGCGCTATTGCTTCTGTTGAGCTTTTCGCCCCTGCCCGGCCTGGCCGGTCTGGAACATCCGTTGTGGCGCATTTTACAGACGCCCTTGGGCAGGCCCGATCTGCTGTGGGGCTTTCAGGCCAGTGCCAGCACGTTTTGGCCGTTTATGTTGTTTGGCTTGCTGCTGGTCGCCAGCTTTTTATCCCTCGCTTGGCTGCTGTATCACCGTGGCACCGGTTTTAGTCGCGAGCCGTTTTCCCGCTCTTGGCCGCTTGTGCCAGCGGCGCTGGGTCTCGCAGTGGCGCAGGGCCTGTATCTGGATTTGACGTTGCGTGCCGAGCTTGGCCCGATGACTTCGCAGGCGCGGCAAGCACAACGGGCGGACTATGAAAAAACCTATTTGCACTGGCAGTCCAAACCCCAACCGCGCGTAACCAAAATCAGTAGCGAAATTGATTTTTATCCTGCCGAGCAACGGGCGCAAATCAAGGCCAGTTTCACGCTACAAAACCAGAGCCAACAACCGATTGCAGAAGTGCTGGTTGGCCAAATCAGTGGGCAAACGCGCACCGCAGGTGCCCATGATTTGCAAATTACCGGTGCCAAGCAAGTCGCGCATGATGCACGCCTGGGGCAAACCGTGTTTCAGTTTGATACGCCCTTACCCGCCGGACAAACGGCCACGCTACAGGTGCAAACGAGCTACCAGCAAAGCGGCTTGCAAAGCGCGCAAATGCATCAGGTGTTGCGCGCCGACTGGAGCTATCTGCGCATGTTGACGGTGTTGCCGGTGATAGGCTTTGTCCCGGAACTGCGCCTGAGAAATCCGGAAGACCGGGCGAAATGGCAACTACCGGCCTTGGGCGAACAACGTCCTTCACAATTGTTTGCCGAGCCACAGGGTGGGCGAAGCCATGCCCGCTATGACTGGGTGGAATGGGAAAGTGTGGTCTCAAGCCCGCCGGGGATGCAAGTCATTACCCAAGGCAGCTTAAAACGGCAATGGCAAAGCGCGCAGCGGCAGTATTTTCATTACCACACCAGCGAGCCGATGCGCAATATTGGGGCCTTTGTGCTGGTGCCGTGGCAGCCGAGGCACAGCGAGAAAGATGGCGTGACGTTTTCGATCTATAGCCCGTACTACAACGCCGCGACCGAACTGACCCAGAGCGCGATGCACGACACACTGGCATGGTTTGAGCAACATATAGGACGATACCCGGCCAAGGATATGCGACTGGTGATGATGCCGGAACTGGAACGCGGCAGCAGCGCGTATGCCTTGCCACAATTGATCTTGGTCAATCATCGCCATGGTCTGCGTGGACTGCCCAAACCGGATGCCGGATTTGATCAAGTTTATCGGCGCGCCGCACACGAAACCGCGCACCAATGGTTTGGCCATGGTATCGGCAATGGTGTGCCGCAAGACGGTGCGTTTTTGATCGAATCGCTGGTCAAATACGTGGAGCTGGTGCTGATCGAGAAAAAATACGGCCAACCCGGCTTGAAAGCCTTGATCGCCATGGAACAAGAGCGTTTCCGTTTTGCGCAGGCGCGTAGCAGCGCGTTGAACAAGGGTTTAATTGACGCCGACGAATCACATGATCTGTATTCCCGCGCCACCCTGGTATTCACACGACTCAGACAAACCTTGGGCGATGAAGTGATTATCGGGGCATTGCGCACCATGTGGCAGCAACATCGCTACCCTCTGCCACCGGCCAACTCGATGGATTTTGTGCGGATTCTGCTGGCAGAGAGCCCAAGCCAACATCACAAGATGATCCGGCATTTGTTGTTGGATGCCGATATTAGTGCGTTTTTGTTGAAGGACGAGTAAACACCGAATCCCCCCAACTCAAGGCAGCCGGATGGCTAAATTGAACCCGATGCGATTTATGTTGCGATAAGAAGTGCGATCAAGCGGCCCTTCTGCTACCAATGCAATGCGCAAATCAGACATTGGGCACCGCGCCAAGATGCCCAGCGCTTCCAGAATATTGCTTTTGCCCGCACCATTGGCACCGATAAAACAATTGACACGCCCCAAATCGGCAATTCGCCAAAATTGCGCACCGTGATGCCGCTGGCATGGTGCAGCACATGCGATTCCGGGCGCGGGATCACTGCTATTCCACCAACCGCCGCACCGCAGCCGCGCCACTGCCATTGAGCCGCTCAAACAAGCCACTCACCTTGGCTGAACGGGTCGCCCCGGCTGCACGCGCAATCCACCATGGTTTGCCAGCGGCTACCGGATAACCGGGCAAGGCCTGCAATTGCCCCTGCTCGACACAACTGGCCACCGCCGAACAGGGCAGTAACGCAATCCCGGCATGCTGCTTGACGGCATTGATCAACAGCCGCAAGTCGTCATAAATTGCCAGCTTGCGAAACGCCGATAATGCGCCCTGAAACAGCACTGCCGTGGCCTCATCCGACAAACTTTGCTCCAGACAAAGCAAGCCAGCGCTGTGCTGCTGCTGCGCCGGTTCAATCTGCGCCAAGCGTTGGGCCAGTTCGGCACTGGCAAACACCCGCCATTGATCGACAAATAACTGGCATTCATGCAGACCGCTCTGCTGCAAGGGGATGGTGCTGATATGAATATCGACATCCACTTCATCTATAAAGCGGGCGCTTTGGTCGGTGGATAACACCGGCACCAATTCCGGGTCCTGCGCTTGCGCCGCGCTCACTTCGGCCTGCACCCAGCCCGCCATTTGTGCGGCGGGGCACACGATAACGACCAGCCCGGGGTCCATATAGGTGCCGATCCGGCTCAAGCCATGCTGCAGGGTGAGTAGCGATTTTTGCACCGATTGCAGCAACACTTCGCCCGCCACCGTCAGCACCACACCGCGCCCGACGCGGTGAAACAGCGGCTGGCCCAGGTGGGTTTCAAGCTGCGCCACCTGATGGCTGATAGCCGATTGCGACAGGCAAAGTTCTTCCGCCGCACGCGAAAAGTTGCCAAGCCGGGCGCAGGCTTCAAAGCCGCTCAGCAAGCGTAAAGAAGGCAGGTTTTTGAGCATGGTATGAATTTTATTGATGAATTGACGCAATAAAGATCAATATACTTCATTTCTCAGGATCTTTATAATGATTTCCATCGCAGGTCTGCTTAACCAATCCTGCTGAATCAGGCTTGCCTAAGCAGTCCCGTTTCACTCATTCGACAACTACGCACCCGGAGACCCGATTATGATTCGTCGCCAATTTTTGCAAGCCAGCTATGGCCTGGGCTTGAGCGCAGCGCTCAGTGCTTGCGGCACCAGCCATGCCGTACCAAGCGGGCGCGGCAATGGTGGCAGCTTGGCCAACCCGGCACCAGCCAACGGCACCGCGTCCACCATCTGGCACATGCCGGACGAAGCCGAACCACATCAAGCAACCTGGATGGGCTTTGCCGCGCGGCGCGCGATTTGGGGCCAACGGCTGATGGGGCCGGTGCAAGATACGCTGGCGCTAATCGCGAATACGATTGTTCAGTATGAGGCGGTGAATATGCTGGTCAATCCGGGCGACATGGCACTGGCGCGGCGCAAGCTCGACCCACGGGTAAAACTGGTGCCAGCCAAGCTCGATGATTTGTGGCTGCGGGACACCGGGCCGGTGTATGTGAAAAATAGCCGGGGTGAGCTGGCGGGCGTGAATTTTAATTTTAATGGCTGGGGCAATCGGCAACAGTATGCACGTGATGCAACGGTAGCCAAGACCATACTCGATCACACCGGCCACAAACTCATCTCCAGCAGCTTGGTGCTGGAAGGTGGCGGGATTGAAGTCGATGGCCAAGGCAGCGCGATTATTACTGAAAGCTGTGTGCTAAACCGCAATCGCAATCCGGGCGTTAGCAAACAGGCGGCAGAGGCAGAACTAAAACGTGTGCTCGGGATTCGCAAGGTGATTTGGCTGCCGGGCATCAAGGGGCGCGATATTACCGATGCGCATACCGATTTTTATGCCCGCTTTGTGCGGCCCGGCGTGGTGGTGGCGGCGCTGGAGCATGACCCTGATTCGTATGAATATGCACTCACGCGCAGGCATCTGGATATTTTGCGCTCCTCGCGTGACGCCAATAACTTGCCGCTCAAGGTGCTGGTGCTAAACGCGCCAGAACAGGTTCGACCGCGCTACGATTCGGATGAATTTGCCGCCGGTTATATCAATTACTATGTGTGCAACCGGGCCGTCATCATGCCGGAATTTGGCGATCCGCACGCCGATCAAGAAGCGCAGCATACCCTGCAACAGGCGTTTCCGGGGCGGCGCATCATTGCGCTCAATATTGATCCGCTGGCTGCCGGAGGCGGTGGCATTCATTGCACCACCCAACAGCAACCGGCTTGAGCTGGCTGGCTGGTGCATGACACCGGCCTGCCAATCTGGGGCGCAAGCCCCGCGTCCCGCCCCGAACCAGGATCGAACGCCTGCCGTTAGCGCGAAATCGGCAAAAATTTCTTCAACGCCACCAACACCTGATTCACATTCAATGGCTTGTCGAGCAAGCCATCACTGCCCGCCGCACGCGCCATGGTGGAATCATAAACAAACGGTTTCCCCACCAAAAAGATCACCGCCGTATTGCGAATCGCATGCATTTGCTTAATGGCAATACAGAGCCGATACGGGTCAATATCCGGGGTGGAGGTATTGATCATCACCACCGCCACCGGCAAATGGCCACACACGTCAATCGCCGCCTCTTCGGTATCGACCCAGTCAACCGCCACCTGATAACGGGTCAGAAAGTTATTGAGCCGGTCGGCAAAATCGCCGTTTTTGTCAATTACCAACACCCCGCCCTCAATCGGGGCGCGGCGCATTTTGATGTAATCCGCCGGATCGGTCAAATCAATGTCCAGCCGGTCACGTCGCCGTCTATCGGGAATCGCAATCACATCCGAGGCAGGCAGGCGCGACAGTACGTCGGCGCGCTTTTCAATCATTACCGCCAGCGCATCGAACAGCCGCTCCCACTGGATCGGGCGCGGTACGCAGGAATGCGGCATGCTGGCTATCGGATTGCCAACCAGCAAGGCCGGGCGCACCTCGGATGCGCCCTGACTGGAAAGCTGGGTCAGCGCCTTGACATCATCGGCATTGACGATGAACAGATCCGGTTCCTGCAAGGAATCGGGCGAGAGTGCAAAATAGGCATAGCCGGATTCGGCCTGGAGTTCAAAGTAATCCTGAAACAGGTCGGCATCACTGTCGGTAAAGCCCAACAGTCGTACCGCGAACGGAAAATGGTTACTTGTCATCACGCTTCCTCTGGGGCTATCTACCCGTTTATTGTCTGTGGCGCTTGCCTGCGCCTGTTCCCTGCCCTACTGCCCGGGCTTATTCACGCTTGCCCGCACTGGCCCATCCTTGCACGCCATGGCCCAACATTACCTAACATTGCCGATAGTTTACAAAAATTTGCCTCACATCACGAATCTGAGCGTAAACTATTTACCGCACTGTTGCCAATTTGCTGAGCAAAAACCGCAACATAAGCAACGCACAACCGTCAGAATGCCATAAACTGCACTGCTTGCCGCGTCTTTCCTGCGTTTTTAGACAGCACATACTACGAAATTTTGATCGTTGGCGGCAATTCTCGCTAAAATGCGAGGGCAAAAGCCGGGCGCTCGCCCGTGCCAAATCCTTCAGACCCAATCATTGCAAGAACGAAAGTACCGATTAGCGCATGGCCACCAAGAAACCTCCCCAAGACTACAGTGAATCTTCCATTCGGGTGTTAAAAGGGTTAGAGCCGGTCCGGCAACGGCCCGGCATGTATACCCGCACCGAAAACCCGCTGCACATCATTCAGGAAGTGATCGACAATGCTTCCGATGAGGCACTGGGCGGGCATTGCAAGCATATTATTGTGACCCAGCATACCGATGGCTCGGTCAGCGTGGAAGATGACGGGCGCGGCATTCCGGTCGGACTACACCCGGAGGAAGGCGTGCCAACCGTGGAAATTGTGTTTACCCGCTTGCATGCCGGTGGCAAATTTGACAAGGGTTCGGGCGGTGCGTATGCGTTTTCCGGCGGTTTGCACGGGGTTGGCGTGTCGGTGACCAATGCCCTGTCGTCACGGCTGGAAATTACCGTATGGCGCAAGGATGAAGCGGGCAATGGCGTGCATCATCTGGTGTTTGCCGATGGCGACGTGATCGAAGCACTGAACTCGCGCCCAAATACCAAGGATGGCAAAAAGAGTGGTACGCGGGTAACGGTTTGGCCCAATCCCAAGTATTTTGACAGCCCGGCCATTTCCAGTGTCGAATTGCAACGCTTGCTGCGCTCGAAGGCGGTGTTGTTGCCCGGCGTCAAAGTGACTTGGGTGCAGGAAAAGCAAAACGAAAAAAACAACGAGAGCCAAACCTGGCAATACGATGCCGGTTTGCGCGGTTACTTGCAAGAAATGCTGGCCCATCTGGGCCACGGCGATACCCTGATTCCGCTGTTTGAAGGCGAACAGTTTGCCACCGGCGAGCTGGACAACTTTGCCGAAGGCGAAGGGGCAGCCTGGGTGGTGGCTTGGACCGAAGAAGGCGCGCCGGTGCGCGAATCGTATGTCAACCTGATTCCAACCCCGAATGGCGGCACGCATGAAGCCGGTCTGCGTGAGGGCTTGTTTAATGCGGTAAAGGGCTTTGTTGAACTGCATTCACTGCTGCCCAAGGGCGTCAAACTGTTGCCGGAAGACGTGTTTGCCCGGGTTTCGTTCGTGTTGTCGGCCAAGGTGCTCGATCCGCAATTTCAGGGCCAGATCAAGGAGCGCTTGAATAGCCGTGATGCAGTGCGGCTGGTAGCGACCTTTTGTAAACCGGCGCTTGAATTGTGGCTCAATCATCATGTGGAATACGGCAAAAAGCTGGCCGAACTGGTGATCCGGCAGGCGCAGGCCCGCCAGAGAAGCCTGCAAAAGGTGGAAAAGAAAAAATCCTCGGGCGTGGCGGTGTTGCCGGGCAAGCTGACCGATTGCGAATCGTCCGACCTGCGGCGCAATGAATTGTTTTTGGTCGAAGGTGATTCTGCCGGTGGTTCGGCCAAAATGGGGCGCGATAAAGAGTATCAGGCGATTTTGCCACTGCGCGGCAAGGTTTTGAATAGCTGGGAAACCGAGCGCGACCGGCTGTTTGCGAATAATGAAATCCATGATATTGCGGTGGCAATCGGGGTCGATCCGCACCACCTGAAGGACAATATCGACCTGTCCAACCTGCGCTACGGCAAAATTTGCATCTTGTCTGATGCCGATGTAGACGGCTCGCATATTCAGGTATTATTATTGACGCTGTTCTTCAAACATTTCCCACAGTTAATTGATCGCGGCCATATTTGCATCGCCCGCCCGCCCCTGTACCGGATCGACGCACCGGCCCGTGGCAAAAAGCCGATTCAAAAGCTGTATGCATTGGATGATGGTGAATTGTCGGCGATTGAACACAATTTGCAAAAGGAAGGTTTAAAGGCCGGTTCATGGAGCATTTCACGCTTCAAAGGTTTGGGTGAAATGAATGCCGAGCAATTGTGGGAAACCACCATGAATCCGGATACGCGGCGGCTGTTGCCGGTAGGGCTGGGCGATTTTACCGACCGCGATACCGCCGACTGTTTTAACCGCTTGATGGGCAAGGGTGAAGCGGCGGCACGGCGGGCCTGGCTGGAAGAGCATGGCAACGACGCACAGGCCGATATTTAAGCCGCTGTATAAGCGAATGAGCGAATTAGCGAACAAGCAAGCGAACAAGGACCGACAACATGATCATTGGCATCGATCTTGGCACCACCAACAGTCTGGCCGCCTACTGGCAGGATGGCCGGGCGCACATCATTCCGAATGCGCTCGGTGATGCCCTGACCCCTTCGGTAGTCGGGCTGGATGACGATGGCACGATTTTGGTCGGCAAGGCTGCGCGCGAGCGGCTGCAAACCCATCCGGACAAAACTGCCGCGCTGTTCAAGCGCTATATGGGCAGTGAAAAGAAGGTTACGCTGGGCGATAAAACTTTTCGCCCGGAAGAATTGTCCTCATTGGTGTTGCGCGCCTTAAAACAAGATGCTGAAAGCGTGCTCGGCGTGACGATTGAAGAAGCGATCATCACCGTCCCGGCCTATTTTTCCGATGCCCAGAGAAAAGCCACGCGCCATGCCGGGCAATTGGCTGGGTTAAAAGTTGAACGGTTACTCAATGAACCGACCGCAGCGGCACTGGCCTATGGCATTTCGGAAGCCGGTGCCGAAGCCAAGTTTTTGGTGTTCGATCTGGGTGGTGGTACGTTCGATGTCTCGATTCTGGAATTGTTTGATGGCGTGATGGAGGTGCGCGCTTCGGCTGGCGACAATTTCTTGGGCGGTGAAGATTTTGTTAGCCTGTTGGTTGGGCATTTTTTAAGCCAAAGCGGCTTGCAAAAAGCACTCGATGGCAAAAGCCTCGATGCGCGCCTGAGCCAGCGCTTGCAAGATGAAGCCGAACGCGCCAAACGGCAACTGTCGGAACAATCGAGCGCGCAAATGCAACTGCGCTATCTGGAGCAGGATTTTGAGTGCGACATCAGCGAAGAGCAATTTGCCAGCCTGTCCGAACCGTTGTTGCTGCGGCTGCGCAGCCCGGTTGAGCGCGCACTGCGGGATGCCACGATTCGCGCCGCCGAACTCGATAACGTGGTGCTGGCCGGAGGTGCCACCCGCATGCCGCTGGTGCGCAAGCTGGTTTCGCGCATGTTTGGCCGCTTCCCGGCCTTGCACCTGAACCCGGATGAAGCAATTGCGCTGGGCGCGGCGATTGCCGCCGGGCTGAAAATGCGCGACAAGGCGCTGGAAGAAATTGTGATGACCGATGTGGCGCCGTATTCGCTCGGGATTGCGATTTCGCGCCAGGTCGGGCCGACCCAGTATGATCCGGGCCATTATTTGCCGATTATTGAACGCAATTCGACAGTGCCAATTTCCCGCACCGAGAGCATTACCACGATTCGGGATGATCAAAAAGAATTGTCGGTCTTGATTTTTCAGGGCGAATCGCGGCTGGTCAAGGACAATGTGTTTTTGGGCAAAATCGAATTTCCGATTCCGGCCAAAAAAGCCGGTGAGGTATCGATTGATATCCGGTTTACCTATGATGTGTCGGGCGTGCTGGAAGCCGAAGCGAAGGTGGCTGGCACCGGCGAGACCCACAAACTGATCATCGCCGAACATGCGGGCGTGATGACCGAGGCCGAAATGGCCCAGCGCATGCAGGATTTGGCCGAACTGAAAATCCACCCGCGCGACCAGATCGACAACCGCACCCTGGTTGCCAAGGCAGACCGGCTGTATGAACAAACGCTGGGCGATTTGCGCAATTATCTGGCGCACCAAATTACCCAGTTTCAAGCCGTGCTGGAGACACAGGACCCGGACAAGGTTAGCCGGGCGCGCAGTGAATTTGGCAAAATTTTGCAACAGATTGAGGAAGAGAGCTTTTTGTAATGCAATCGGCATGGGATTTGCTCGGCATTGAAGCCACACTCGACGAACGCGAAATCAAGCGCGCCTATTCGCGGCTGCTGAAAAAAACCCGGCCGGAAGATGATCCGGAAGGCTTTCAGGCCCTGCGTGATGCTTACGAACAGGCACTGGCCGAAGTGGCCTACCGGCGGCGCACGGGCGAGGATGGGGTACAGGGAGCCGAGGTGGCGACGGGCGCGGGCCAGATGGCCGACACCAAAGCAGATAGCCAAGCAGCCACAAGCGCTGACACAAGCGCTGACACAAGCGCTGACACAAGCGCAGCCAAAAGCGCAGCCAAAAGCGCCGACAAGAAACCTAACACAAGCGCCGACACAAAACCGCCCGCCCGGCCCGACCCGGAAGCGATGCGCAAGAATGCCGAAAAAGTGGCGCAACACCTGCTGCATCGCTTGCTGCATGAAATGTTGCACCCGACCGCGTTCCGCATCGAACAATTTCTGGAACAGCACGACGCACTACAAAGCCTGATGGTGCGCGAAACCTTTGAATTTTTCGCCTGCCGCCATTGCGCCCATGGCCACGCCAATGAAGCCATGATCGAGGCCATGGTGAAAGCCTTCAAATGGGATGTCGAGCTGCGCCACCTGCAGCACTTTGATGCCGACATTCCACACCAGACCATGGCCCGCTATTTTGCCCACCGCAACTGGCAAACGATTGTAGCCCAGGAGGGCGACAAACTCGATGCGGTCAAGGCCATGCTGCAAAACCAGCGCCAGCCATTGCGTGACTGGGTTTGGCTGACCGACCGCGATCAGGTACGTGCCCTGCAGTACTGGATTGCCTTTATCCGGCAACAATGCCCGGAAGTATTGCATTTCAAACTGAATCACGACGTGTTTGCCTACTGGGACGAGAAGGCCGATGCCAAGCGCTATTTTCGCCAAACCGCGCTGACCTCGCTGTATCTCAGCCTGCCACTGGCTGCCCTGTGGCTGTTGCTGTTGCGGCTGTTTCATGTGATTCCAGACTTTGATGGGCCGGGTGGATACGCGCCATCGACGCTCGGGCTGGGGCTGGGCTTGGGGCTGTTCAGCAGTTTTGCCGCAATCGGCGCGCTGGCCCTGGCACCGCCGGGGCACTGGCAAGGGCGTCTGTTGTCGTTTGGTGCATTTCTGAAACCGTTCTTGCCGCACTTCATGCCGCCCCTGCTGAACCGTTTCCGCCGGTGGTTGCGCATCACCCTTGACTGGTTGCGCGACGCACGCAGCGAACCTGCCAGACATGGCGCGGTGGTACTGAGCTTTGGCGTGGTGTGTCTGGTGTTTTTGCCGGACATGGAACCGCTGTTGCCGATTGAATTGGTGCAACTGCTGTTGCTGCTGCATGGCATGGCGCTGCTCTTGATGTGTCGTACCGATTTGCGACTGCGTGGCATTGTGATCGGGATCGGGGTCGGCATTTATCAGGCGGGCAAGGTGGGGTCAGATGGGCTGCCGTCGGCCTACTACCTGTGGGGCCTGATTTGCCTTGCCTTGTTGCTGCTGCGCGGCAGCGCCGCCACGCTACGCTGGCTGGGTAGCGCACGATTGGCACAGGTGCGACTGATCTGGCTGGCGCTGGCACTGTTGCTGTTTGGTGCGCGCCAGTTTGTGATTGCGATGGATGGCATCAACCAGTTGGCCCATCCGCTGGTGCTGGTGACGTTGTGGCTATTGGTTCTATCCGGGCTGCAACTTATCGATGTTTATGTCAATCTGAATTCGTTTGCTTCGTTTCGCTGGTGTCTGCTGGTGGTCATTTGTGCCGCCGTGTTCGAGGCCATGTTTCCCCCGCCGCGCTACCTGATCCAGTTGTCGCTGTTGATTAATCTGGCCAACTATTTGATTCCGATAGTGGTCATCAATTTGCTGCGCGCCCGCTTTTTCCCGCCGCTGCCTGCGGAGCAGGAGAGCTAGTGCGGCAATGCGTGCGCAAGCCAGGTAGCAGCGCACTGCGTTGTCGATTCAAACCGTCATTCAATTGTTATTTTAGTATTGTGATTTAGCATGCCAACCCAAGCCAATTTATTCGATGCCCTGCCCCCCGATTCAGAGGAATTACTGGAATTAACCGATTCACCGGAGTCGCTTGCCGCACCCGCAGCACCTGCCGCACCTGA
>JACCDS011995678.1_pt1 | contig 13225 bp, 14 predicted proteins | sample 7446441 | NCBI WGS metagenome assembly JACCDS01 (sample SAMN15323445, study PRJNA562643) | freshwater metagenome | isolation source: river surface water | place: USA:Blue River Watershed | collected 2017-08-17
ATCCATTGGATTCATGCCAGCAGCCACAAACTTCATGCCTTCGCGCACAATGGCTTGAGCCAGCACGGTAGCGGTGGTGGTGCCGTCACCGGCGTTGTCGCTGGTCTTGGAAGCGACTTCCTTAACCATTTGCGCGCCCATGTTTTGCAGGCGATCTTTCAGTTCGATTTCCTTGGCGACCGACACACCGTCCTTGGTCACGGTAGGCGAACCATACGAACGCTCCAGCACCACGTTACGACCCTTAGGGCCAAGGGTAACTTTAACGGCGTTGGCCAGAATGTTGACGCCTTCAACCATTTTTGCCCGGGCGGTGTCGCCAAATACTACGTCTTTAGCTGCCATGATGATACTCCTGATAAATTATAAATTGGGTCTGATTGTTCTTGAATTATTTTTGAACGACGGCCATGATGTCTTCTTCGCGCATCACCATCAATTCGTTGCCATCGACTTTCACGGTTTGACCAGAATATTTGCCGAACAGAACGCGGTCGCCGACCTTTACTTCCAGCGGGCGGACTTTGCCATCGTCAAGGATCTTGCCATTGCCAACGGCCAGGATCTCACCCTGATCCGGCTTTTCAGCCGCTGCATCAGGGATGATCAGACCAGAAGCGGTTTTGGTTTCCTGGTCGAGGCGCTTGACGATAACGCGATCATGCAAAGGGCGAAGGTTCATACAAAACTCCTTGTTTAATTAGTGATTAAAATCAGAAAAGCTTGTTGCAATAGCAAATAAACGCAGTTGCAAGTCATAAGTTCGGGCGTTTGTTAGCACTCACGCTCAACGAGTGCCAATTATAGGGACGCAGTTTGGCTTTTTCAAGGGCAAATTAAATTATTTTCGCATTGCAGCAAAAAGTGTTGGATGGCAGGCAGGTGGTGTGGGCAGGCGGCGCGTTATTCTGCCAGAGGTTGAGCTCATGCCGCATCTGTCGCATTTGCAGCGATTGGCTTGGTGCCGAGAAAGTTGCGCGTAAAATCGCTTATAAGATTGCTTGCAAGTAAGAAGGTGGGTGTTTTCGGCGTAGCTGGTTTGGGGCGTTGCCCTCGTTTTCAGTGTAAGATGCGCATGCGTGCGGCCGCTGGTGGAGCGGAGGAGGATCGAACTCCCGACCTCTGCATTGCGAACGCAGCGCTCTCCCAGCTGAGCTACCGCCCCCCAATGACGAATTGTAGGGGCGCAAAGTGGGCGATGCAAGGGGGGAGCCGGTGTGATGCCCCGACTGTTAAAAAAAAACATCAACCCCTGTTGCGCCGCCCGCCGCTGGGGTACCATTGGCGATACTTGATTGGCAAACTTTAAAGTTGACCGCATGATTTCTGAATTTTCGCTCCTTGCCCGGAAAATCGACCAACTGGCCGAAATGGCAACCACCCTGCGCGGTGATAATGCCCGTTTGCGGCGAGAGTTGGCCGACATCTCAGCCGATTATGCGGCCTGTCAGGAAAAAATGAGCGAGGCGCAGCGCCGCGTGGCGGCCTTGCTGGCCCAATTGCCCGCGCCGGAGCCGGATGACGAGCTGGAAGATGATATGGTAACCAAGGTGGCAACCAATGTGGCCACTAAGGTGCCGACTAAGGTGTCAACTAAGGTGCCAGCAATCGGGGAGGCAGCATGAAGCAAGTCGATGTCGTGATCATGGGCCAGCCATACAAGCTCGTTTGCAAGATTGGTGAAGAGGGAGCATTGCGCGAAGCCGTTGCCTATCTCGATAGCAAGATGCGCGCCATTCGTGATGCTGGCAAGATCAAGGGCAATGATCGAATTGCCGTCATGGCGGCCCTTGGTGTTACAACTGAATTATTGGCAACAAAATCACCCCAAGGGCCATTTCAAGAGATGACGATTTCCGAAGTTCGTCAAAAAATAGATAAAATGCAAATTGTGCTGGATCAGGCTTTGACACCACAAGAAAATTTATTTTAGAACGAGCAAAAACTGGTTGATTTCGGCGCGAATTAGAGTACACTAGCCTTACCCTGCGGTGTTCGTGAATGTCTTAAAATCCATGAACCATTTATGCGCATTGGTTGCCAATTTTGCTCGATGGGTGTGAGCGTCGCTCGTCCGATGAACCCGAAATTGCGCTAAGGTGACCACCTTGAATCGTTTGGTTCAGGATGCCGGCATAACGGCACAGGCGGGGTCTTATACCAAAAAGCGGTTGTATCTTTACGGATGCAACCGCTTTTCTTTTTTGAAATTTTGCAAAAACAACATTGTTTCTATTCTTGGCAATACTGCGGCGCGCTTGGGCGATTATGCTTGGGTGATGACGCATCTGTGCCAAGTCTGTTGGTAGCGCGCACCCAAGTCAATAGCAACGGCTTTTCTTTAACTAAGAACTTGGCTAAGTTAAAGGAAACGGCGTTTCTTTAACTAAGAACTGGGTTGGGTTAAGGAAAACGATGAGGATGCGGTGGGCCAGCGGAAGAAAGTGTCTGGCGCTGTGAATTCGTTTGGCCGCGCCAAGTGTTGTCTGGCTAAAGAGTAGCCATTATCGGGCCAGCTATTACGATGCATTGATGGGGGTTCGTGTTGCTAATAACTTAATCCATTGGGTGCGGTTTTTTCTCAGGGGCGTGGCAGAAACGGCAGGCAAGGGACGTGATGTCTTCCGCCAAATTTTGCTGCTACGTACTGAAGTCGAACATGCGGTGTTGAGCTTGGGCAAACGCACGCCACTGGCACTTGATGCACTGCGGCTGTTGTACCGCAATCCGGTGACGACGGCTGCCGAGCTGGAAAGAAGCTTGGCAATAAGTACACCGACGGCTAATGCGCTGCTTAAAAAGTTTATCGGTCTCAATATCTTGACAGAAACTACCGGCCAGCAGCGGGCCAGGGTGTTTGTGTTTGCACGTTACCTGAAACTATTTACAAGTTAACTAAATAGACATTAAATATTGAGGTTGGTTGCTTTGATGGGGTGTTGCCGAGATGCATTTTGCAATACAATGCCTGCTTTTGGTCTGTCGTCCCGCTGTGGATTGGTGCGAGATGGCCGAATTAACCTCACAGGAGAAGCAAGCATGAAACGACAGATGGCCAGTCATTCCTCACCCATTGCAGCGTTAAGCCAGTTGCTGCAAACCGATACCGGCACCGGCCCCACGCCGTGTCTGCCGCAGCAGGCATCGCCAAAGCAAATCGCCAAGCGCCGCCACCGGTTGCAAATGGCGCGCACCCGATACAACTACATGTTGACCTATATCGATTCAGTGCCGCTTTCTGCCTGCGTGCCGAAAAAAGAGAAATTCTCTGCCGATTACCGCGCCCTGGTTGAGAAGGTGATTGCCAAATTGGCGGAGAACTTCCGCGATGTGGTACTGGCGCTGTATAAAGTCCAGTTTAGTGGCGATTTGCCGCTCGATTTGCTGGAGCAACTGCGGCGCAACCCGGAAAAAGTGGTGCGGCAGTGGGCTGCCGTACTGGCGGCGATGCAGCAAGACGGCAGCGCCGCGCCGGGTGTGGAAGCGGGGCAACGGGCCTTGTTGCACGCGCTAAAGCAGCTCGCCCATTTGCCCGGTGACATCGAAAAACTGGTGCTGGGCTTACAGGACGTGAGCCAGCAGTTGGCACAAGAGGGGCCAACCGCGATCCTGAAATCGCTGTTGCGGCAAACCATGGCAACGGACGGCGCGCGCAATTTTTTGCGGGCCGGCAGCATGGCCGACTTTGAAGCGCTGTATCCCTCGCTGCCATTGCCGCTGGCACTGGCCATCGAACCGAAAGACTGGATGCAAGGTGACGATTTGCCATGCCTGCAAGACTGGTTTTTTGGCTACCTGCAAAGCGCCGGATTCAATACCACACTGCTGCGCGGCGTGGTGGAGCAAGCGCAACCCGGTTGCCTGACGCTGGCGCAATTGCAGCAAAAAATGCCGATTGACGATGCCATTTTTCAGCGCGTGCTGGGCGATAATGCGCCCACCTTGCAGCGTGCACTGGAGTGGAAGCGCTTGTATGTGGTCGATTTTCACTGCCTGCAAGATGCCAAAAACAGTGTGCTCAATGGGCAAGAGCGCTTCATGTCGGCCCCGATCGTGTTGCTGTACTGGAACCCGGTGCCGCCAGCGGGCTATCCGCCCGGCCAAGGTGTATTGCAGCCGGTGGCGATTCAACTGGCGCAGCAACACGACCCGGAAAGCGCACCGATCTTCACCCCGAATGACAGTGCCAATGCGAACGATGCCAACCTTTTGAAATGGAAACTGGCCAAATACATCGTCAATGCGATGCAGGCGATCCACCATGAATCAATCGCGCATTTTGGTGAATGCCATCTGGCCATTGAGCCAGTGATTCTGGCCACCCGACGCCAACTGGCACACAATCATCCACTGGCGATCTTGTTGCAGCCCCATTTGCGCTTTACCATCCATTTGAACGATACGGCGCGCAACAACCTGATTGCCCCCGGTGGTGTGGTGGCGGTCAATGTTGGCCCGGATCTGGCATCGACGCTGGAGCTGGTGCGTCAGGCATCGTTGCAGCGCCGCTTTGACGATTGCAACCCGGAGCGGCTGTTTGGCCTGCGTGCGCTCGATGGCTTGCCCGAGTTTCCATTTCGCGACGATACGCTGCTGCTGTGGCAGGCGATCAAGTCATTCGTATCAGATTACCTGCGCCTGTACTATTCATCGGACCAGATGGTGCAGCAAGATGCCGAATTGCAGGGCTGGGTCAATGAACTGGTCTCGCCGCGCCATGCCGGGTTTCAGGGCATGCGCGGCCTGAAGCAAACCGGCGATCCACAGCAGCCGGTACAAATCGACAACCTCGATTATTTGATTGAGGTGGTGTCGTATATTTTGTATCTGGCCGGGCCGAAACATGCCGCCGTCAACTATGCGCAATATCCGTTAATGTCGTTCGGGCCGTGCGTGATGGGGGCGGTGTACCAGAGCGCGCCCACCCGTAGCACGGTACTGGCCAGCGAACAGGATTGCCTGCCGTGGTATTCACCGCTGGATGTGACGCTGTACACGTTTTCGTTTGAATATTTGCTGAGCAATGTGCAATACGACCGGTTTGGCCATTACGGTGGCACCCCGTCTGTGCCATATTTTGCTGACCCGAGGGTGGCCGAGATTCTGGCTGATTTTCAGGAACGGCTGGCCGCAGCGGAAGCGGAAATACGGCGGCGCAACCGTGGCCGAGCGGTGCCGTACCTATTCCAGTTGCCCTCGCGTATTCCCAACAGCGTCAGCATTTAGTACGGCCGGTTTTCGGGTATCATCGCATCCCTTACCCCTTATTCCTCTTCCAACAGGATGCGTGATGCGTTATTGGCTAATGAAATCCGAACCCGACGAAGTGAGCATCGACGACGCCCTGGCCGCGCCCGGCCAATTGGTGCCGTGGTTTGGCGTGCGCAATTATCAGGCGCGCAATTTTATGCGTGACCAGATGCAAATCGGTGACCCGGTGCTGTTTTACCATTCAAGCTGTGCCGAACCAGGCATTGCCGGGCTGGCCGAAGTGGCCAGCCCAACCTATCCCGATGCAACCCAGTTCGATCCGGACAGTCCGTACTTTGATGCCAAATCGAAGCCGGACAACCCGCGCTGGCTCTTGCTTGAGGTGCGGGCCATCCGCAAAACCCGGCTCCTGACCTTGCCGCTATTGCGTGCCGAACCGGAACTGGCCTCCATGCTGATCTTGCAGCGTGGCAATCGGCTGTCGATTACGCCGGTAACGGGCGAAGAATGGCAATGTCTGGCCCGGCTGCTGGCAAGCCCGTAGTCTGGCTTGGTGCTCCGATTCGCTGCAAATGTCGCCAATTTACCACCATGCTTGCTCGGATATATCTATGAGCCGGGCTGGATAATCATTTCACTGCTCAGTATGTTAATAGCACCGGTAGCGACAATAATCAGTCATAAATTACCAGTTGCCACCCTGAAAAAAGGCTTTGCCATGGTGTTGTAGGGCTAGGCCTTGTATCAGCTATAGAAGATATGGTACTTATCAAAACAAGCGAAGTGTTGCAAATTAGAAAAGTTGTTGCGTGGAATGATAAATGTTACCTTGGCAGTTTGACAGGGTAAGCGACAAGCCATTATAGTTGCTCATCGCCACCGTATCCGATCAGCCCGGGTTTTATGGTTGGTGGCAACGGTCATGGTTTACATGGCGAAAAATCGATAAAAGCAGGGAGATACCATGAAAGCCCGATACAAAAACATCAGCGGTGGCCTGTTGCTGCTATTGGGCATGGCTTGCTTGCCAGTTACATCGGCACAGGAAAACCATGCACCATCCGAATTGTCAGCAAGCCGTACTGCCCAAACTGACCCTTTGCCCGAAAGCGCGTTGCAGTCCGGCGAGTGGCAGGGCGAGGAATGGATCAAATGGGTCGGCTTGGCAAGCTTTACCGGTTTTATCGGTTTGATGCAATTCATGCGCAGCCGCCGTCGTTCGCAGCAACCCCCGCCACAGCTTGTCACCCGGGATAGCGATTCCCAGCCGGTTGATCTGCCGCCCGAAGTACTCACACCACCCCAACCGCCAGAGTTGCCAGACAGTGCCTTGGCCAAATTCGACGATAACCTTGAATCGGTACAAAAGGCCCAGTTTTGGCTGGCTTTGCAAAAGCCGGAAGAGGCGATTGCGATACTGGCCCCGCTGTGCGCCACCAACCGCTGTCCGCGTGGCTGGTTTTTATTGCTGGAACTGTATGCGCTGACCGGGCGGCGCGCCGAATACGAAGCGGCCATTCCGCGCTTTCGGGCCCGCTTCAATGCCCGGGTGCCAGAATGGGAGGAGGCGGTAAGCGGTAAAGCGCGGCGCGGCCTGGCAGATGAACCGGAACTGATGGAGCGGGTTGACCGGGCTTTGAGTAGTACCAACAACCTCAAGGCTTGGCTGCGCAACCTGTTAATTGATAACCGGCGTGGCACCCGGCAGGGCTTTGAGTGGGGCATTTATCAAGACTTGCTGCTATTGTTTGAAGTGGTGTGCGAAGGCAGAACGATACAGCGTTGCGCGCAGTTGCAGCAAATTAAGCCCGCGCGGTATAGGGGGGATCGTTAACCGGCACCGGCAACAAGCTTGCCACCACACCGGCCAGCGCCCGGCCCTGAGCCAGATGTTGGTCGGCATCCAGATGAATCCCGTCAACCCGGCTGCTGTCACTGGCGCTGCCCATGTCAAAGAAATGGCAAGCCTGTTGTTGTGCCAGCTCGCGATACGCCGCCGCCAGTCCGGCCGATTTATGCTCGCCGCCGACGAACTTCGGCGCAATCTTGCCTTTTGCTGTGCTCATCGGCGGCGGAGCCAGCAGCAGGATCGGCGGCACCGGCATGCCAGGCTCAATCGGTGCCTGCCGAATGGCTTGAATCAGGGTCGCCATGCCCTGCGCCGAATGCCAGGCCTGATGGGCATGCATCGATTGAAAATCATTCACCCCCAACGCCAATATCACCAGTGCCAGCGGTGAATGGCTTTCAATGCGCTGCGCCAGCCCGTGTAAACCATTGCGCCCCGGTTTGAACGGGTCGTCCCACACCGTGCGCCGCCCGTTTAGGCAATCTTCCAACACCCGCACCGGGTAGCCCTGCTGTTGCAGGTTCATTTCCAGCACGCCGGGCCAGCGCGCCTCAAACGCAAAGCGCTCGCGGGTATCAGGCACGATGCCCCAGGCCATTGAGTCGCCGTAAATCAAAATTTGTAGGGGGGAGGGCATCGGGTTTCCTTTGGCAGTTGAACCTGTAGTATAGCGGAAGCGTTACCCTGATCCCGTAGCTTAAATGGATGTCCAGCTTCGGTTCGTAAGATTATTCACTACTCTGTGATAAAATCGCATTCATCATAAATAAGGTTATTATATATTGCCGTTTATGATTAATTGAATAATAAACCAAATAACAATCGGAGACCCAATCATGAGCAAAAAATTCGCCTCTTCATCCCGGCCCGCCGTACAGGCGCTGTTGCTGTGCGCCAGTTGCGCCAGTGTTGGCAGCATGGCGGCCGAGCGCATCAATCTGGAACAATTGCCGTCGGCCAAACTGGCTGCGGCCACCGTCCATGCCCGCACCGGGCTGACCCCGGACGAATTGCGGCCAATGCGCAGCCGTACCTTTGCCAATGGCAACAGCGCAACCCGTTTTGAGCAATATTATCAGGGGGTGCCGGTATGGGGCGAGGCGATTGTTGAGCGTCGGGCGGCAAATGGCGCGGCGTCGGCGCTGGTTGGGGCGATGATCAATAATCTCAGGCAAGATCTGCCAAGCGTGCAACCGGTGCTGGATGCGGCTGCCGTTTTGCAAAAAGCCAAAACCATCGCCCGGGTCGGCCAGAGCCACAATGAGCAGGTTCGGCTGTTTGTCAAGGCCGACCCCGGTGTCAGGGCGCGACTGGTGTATCTGGTGTCGATGATTGATGACGGCGCGGCAAGGCCGAGTCGGCCTTTCATGCTGCTCGATGCCAATAGCGGCGAACTGCTGGAACGCTGGGACGGCATACAGCATGTCGATGGTCTGGGGCCGGGCGGAAACAGCCGTACCGGCTATTATTACTACGAACCGGTCGGACCATATGGAGCACTGGATGTCACCCAGTCGGGCAGCACCTGCACCCTGGAAAATGCCCGGGCCAGGGTTATCGACATGAAAGGTTTGACCACTCCGGGTACGGTTCCTTCATTTCCCTGTTTTACCAATGGTGCACGCGGCACGACCGCAATGATACCGCGCAATGATGCGCTGGCTTTTGGCACGATGCTAAGCAAAATGTATCGCGAATGGCTAAATTTGCCGGTCGTTGCGCAAAAAATTACGGTTCGCATCAATTATGGCAGCAGTTATGAAAATGCCTTCTGGGATGGCACCAACATCAACATCGGCAACGGCAGCAGCAGCACCTATTCCTTAATTGAGCCTGACATCATGGGCCATGAAATCAGCCATGGCTTTACCGAGCAAAATTCCAGTTTGGTCTATTCTGGGCAACCGGGCGGCATCAACGAGGCGTTTTCCGATATGGCAGGCGAAGCGCTTGAATATTACCGCAGCAAGGGCAGCAATGATTTTTTGGTGGGCGGCAATGTGTTAAAGGCGGGCGGAGCGATTCGCTACATGTGCAACCCAGGCCAGGACGGACGCTCGATCGACCATGCCAGCAAGTTTACTACAGGCATGGATGTGCATTTGTCGAGCGGGGTGTACAACAAGGCCTTTTGCACACTGGCCAAAACCAGCGGCTGGAATACACGCAAGGCGTTTGAAGTCATGGCCGGTGCCAATGATGTGTACTGGACGGCTAGCAGCAGCTTCAATAGCGCTGCTTGCGGGGTAGAAAGAGCGACGGCTGACCGTGGCTACAACGTCGCTGATGTAACGGCAGCGTTTTCGGTGGTGGGGGTCAAATGTGGCAATACGGTGCCCACGGCCACGCCGCTGGCTAATGGGGGCGCGCAGGGTGTCACGCTGGCCAAGGGGGAATCGAAGCTGTTTTCGATTACCGTGCCAAGTGGCAAGGCAAAACTGACGGTCAAGCTGTCCGGTGGCACCGGGGACGCCGATCTGTATCTGCGCGCCACTACGCCACCAACCACCACTTCCTATACCCAGCGCTCGAATGCCAGCGGCAATACCGAGAGCATCACCGTCAATGCGCCAGCAGCAGCGACCTACTATATTCTGGTGTATGGCTATGCGGCAAGCAGCGGTGCTTCACTGGTGGCGACGTATTGATAGTGGCCAAACCGGAAACCGGCGTAATTTTGCGCAGCAACTGAGCGGCACGCGAGCGGCATGTTTTCGGGCGCGGTTGAAAATACCAACCAAACCGTGCCGCTCGCCTGGCTGTTGATGGTGATGCCAATAGTGGATGTTTTATGCCAACGAATAAAAATCGTATCCAGTGCATGTAGCGTTTCGCAGCACGTAAACTATAATAGGCCTTACGCAAAACCGGGCCAGCGGGCCACCGTCCCAGCGGCGTTGCGCTGCCTTGCCGTATAGGCGTACTGCCTGCGGCTGGGTGCCTTGCTGGGACAATTTGGCGTAAGTCCTAAAACACTATTCGTTAGGCCGCATACCCGGGCCGTGGGCATCATTATGCAATCCAAATCTCTCAAGTGGCGAAACCGGGCCATCTTGCTGTTGCTAGCAATGCTGGAATGTGCACCAGTGCTGGGACAGGCTGTTTGTACTAGTGAAGTCAATCTGCTACCGAAGTACGGCAACTGGCCCAAGTGCCAAGCCCTAATCAATGCGGATAAATCGTTTATCGCGTTTATTGAGATCGAACACTCAGGTGATCGCAAAAAGGCATCAGTGGCTTTGGCGTCGCGCGGATGGCAGTACTTCTCGCAGGGCAATCTGGATGACGCCATACGCAGGTTTAACCAGGCGTGGTTGCTTGATGGCCGCAATGGGGTGGCACTGTGGGGAATGGGTGCCGTCGAATCGAACCGGGCAAAGCACAGCGAAGCCGTCGCGCTCTTCACCGAAGCAGCGCAATTCGTTGGCAAGAACCACCGTTTTCATAAAAACACAGTGCGGTGATTGAAAACGCAGTGTGTAAGCCATTTGTAGCGGTTTTTTTTGCGGCCAATACATACCTCTGCCGCTGATGGATGCCGCAGGGGTTGAGGGATACATTACCTGAGGAAACACATGGCAAGCATTGCAAATCAAGTCACGCTACGGGAGATTACGGCAGAAACGGTGCGCGCCGTGATGAAGCTCTTGGTCACTGAGTACCAGACCCGATTCGTGGCACCGAACCCATGGTCATTGGGCCAAGCTTTGTTCTCGCGCGAGGCTTGGTACAGGGCGAGCTATCTTGCAGAAGAGCCGGTTGGTTTTGTCATGCTGGCGGATCAGTCGCTGCTGGATCCGATGCCGGAAAACCCGGAAGTGGAAGTCTAGAAGCATGGGACAGTCATCGAAGTACTGTACAAAGTGGCCGCTCTTGAAATTTCCGCCAATTAATTTTTCACTTCGTTAAATTTTTGGAGGTTTTGTGTGGTTATCGATGATGTAATTGATCAATACGTGGATAATTTTGATGATGAAGCAATTTTATTGTTATTGAAATGTATTGCGCTACCAGAACAAGGCGGTTTGGGTTATAAATTGGTTTTCTTTAATCCTGCTATTGACCTGGATGGTTATGAGGTTGATAAACAACTAAAGACAATTCAACTCGATACAGAAGGGATTTTTACAGCAATGTCTGCGTTGGACGTGGCAACCGCGTTGAAAGAGGCGATTGCGATTGAGATTGCCGGAACACAAACGGGTTTGCTGGAACGAGTGGCATGGGGAACTGGCAAAGTTGTCATAGGCGTTGTTGAGACGGGAGTTGGCCTGATTGGTATCGTTATCCCGGAACCAGCAACGACGGTGGGCGGTGTGGTACTTGTTGCCTTGGGCACCAATTCTATTGTGGATGGTTTTTCGCAATTGGCTGGTGGAAATAAGGGGCAAGGCTATAACATTCTGGGTGAGGGCATGGGCGCGCTGGGTGCTGGTGTGGCCAAGGTTGCAGGGGGCGATCCTGAATTGGGTCGTGCGATTGGCAAAGGCGTTTTCATGGTCTCATCAGTGGCCATTGGTTCCTTTGGCAGCATTCGTATTCTTAAAGTGCCAAACCAAACCTTTCTGCGTGCTGGCTTGGGTGGCCAAGCGGGTGGTGTTGCCATTGGTCGGTTGGATATGTTGTATGGGAGTTATCGCGCCAAGGATGGACTCACTGTTTTAAGCATTAATAATAATACAGGGCAATCCATTTTGCGCTTTGTTACCCATAGCGGTAGATTGGTCGTTAATGGCCGAATTGTTGGGGTTGAGAGGGTGCTCAAACACGAAGGCAGTGCGCGTGAAATATTGAAAGGCTTGTTGAAATTATTGGCGCATGGCGCGAAGCAAGGATGGTGAACCCGATGCCCGAATCGACGATTTGCTGGGGCGAAGGCCTGGCAGCAAAGCAAGAGCAGGCATTGGCGCATGCCATTTTGGATCTGGTACGGCATAGCCAAGTGGCTGAGCAACCCTTGCTTGCCAATTGCTACTTCTTTATTCCCAACCCTGCGCCTTGGGGAAATGCAGAGGCCGCCATGTTTGCCGCGCTGCCTGCCAGTTTGGCGCAGCAGGTACGTTCCATTCAATTGCCGCATGGTGGCAAGTGTTATGCGGTGCTTGGCGATGTGGATTGTTTGGCTTTTATGCCTCATGCATTTCATCTCGGCCCGCCGGAATTGACCATGCTTGCCGTTGATGGTAAATTGATTTCCTTGGAGAACGAAAGCGAACTGGCGCGTTTTATTACGTTGCAACTTGCCAGGCGTGGCCCTGTGCTTGGGCCGCGTGCGGTGGTTGGTTTGCATTTTGATTCGGGTGATTTATTGGAAGTGTTTTAAACAACCTTATCAAGAGTTGCTTGGTGCCCACCGAATTAAGAGTTGCGGGACATCCACTGAATCGCTGAGTTGCGGACCATCCGCCGACGGAGGGGGCATACGCCAGCGGCAGAAATCTGCCAAAATATGGCTGTCCCCATTGCTTGTTCGCCGCCCGGCCACTTTGCAGCGTCAATATCGAGATATTGACCAAAAAGGTGCGGGCGGCGATCCGATGAAATATGGGCCGAGTAGCGGATTTTGCAGCCGATTATTCCTATGTCCGACAGGCTGCTAGCCCTTTTTCCCGTTCACAAACGTCTTTTTCACCACTGCTGCCCCTGCACCGCTGCCCGCATCAGGGGCGGTGCCCTCGCTAGTCGATATGGCCCGATCCGGAGTGCAGGTTAATGAGGCAAAGGCGGCGGCCAATTCTGCTTTCAGGGTCGTCAATTGCTGTATGTGGGCGTCGATTTGCGTCATTTTGGTGCGCAGTTGTTGCTCGATTTCGGCGCGCCCGAAACTGCCAGCAGCCATTTGCGGCAAGATGGCGCGAATTTCCGTCAGTGAAAACCCGAGCGATTGCGCACCGCGGATGAAGCGTACCTGCGCCACATGTTCCAGCGTGTAGCTGCGATAGCCGTTTTGCTGGCGCGCAGGTGAGCTGAGCAACCCCTGCTTTTCATAGTGGCGCAGCGTATCGGTAGTGACGTGACAAGCTTTGGCGAGCTGGCCGATGTTCATTCTGCTTTCCTCTTACTGGCTAAAAAATAGTGCTTGACCTTGGTGCATAGTACAAGCTTTATGCTGATCGTACTGGGTTTGGTCATGACTTATTTAAGCTTAAGCGCTGACCGGTTGGA
>JACCDS010452338.1_pt1 | contig 13220 bp, 11 predicted proteins | sample 7446441 | NCBI WGS metagenome assembly JACCDS01 (sample SAMN15323445, study PRJNA562643) | freshwater metagenome | isolation source: river surface water | place: USA:Blue River Watershed | collected 2017-08-17
TAAGCTTCGTCCTGTCGCATGCCTGACTGGCCCAGCTTGCCCATGTCAGCCTGCCCTTAGATTGCAGTTGAACGAACAACCCACGAAAGGACAACATGAAAACCCGACTGATCGCCGCCACCCTGCTGTCGCTGGCAGCGGCACTGAACGCACCGTTTGCCGCTGCAGCGGAAGCAAGCCTGCTGAATGTATCGTACGACCCCACACGCGAGCTGTACCAGGACATCAACAAGAACTTCGCCGCGCAATGGAAGGCGCAGAGCGGCAACGAGCTGAAGGTCAAGCAATCGCATGGCGGCTCGGGCAAGCAGGCACGTGCCGTGATCGACGGTCTCGCGGCCGATGTGGTCACGCTGGCGCTGGCGTATGACATCGATGAAATCGCGCAACGCGGGCTGATTGCGAAAGACTGGCAAAAGCGTCTGCCGAACAGCAGCTCGCCGTACACGTCGACCATCGTGTTCCTGGTCCGCAAAGGCAACCCGAAAGGCATCAAGGACTGGGGCGACATCGCGAAGCCGGGCACCGCGGTGATCACGCCGAATCCCAAGACGTCGGGCGGCGCACGCTGGAATCATCTGGCGGCCTGGGGCTATGCACTGAAGCAGCCGGGCGGCAGCGAAAAGACTGCGCAGGAATTCCTCGCGAAAGTCTACAAGAACGTGCCCGTGCTGGACTCCGGCGCACGCGGTGCAACCACCACCTTCGTTGAACGCGGTATCGGTGACGTGCTGCTGACCTGGGAAAACGAAGCCCTGCTTGCAATCAAGGAATTGGGTCCGGACAAGGTCGAGATCGTGGTGCCGTCGGTCAGCATCCTTGCCGAGCCACCGGTCGCGGTCGTCGACAAAGTGGTCGATCGACGCGGCACACGCAAGCTGGCGGAAGCTTACCTGAACTATCTGTATACCGATGAAGGTCAGGAGCTGGCGGCCAAGCATTATTACCGACCGACCGCTGACAAGATCGCGAAAAAATACGCGTCACAGTTCCCGAAAGTGAAGCTACTCACCATCGATGAGGTGGCCGGCGGCTGGACCAAGGCGCAGAAAGCACACTTCGCTGACGGCGGCGTATTCGATCAGATCTACCAGGCGAAGTAAGCGCGCATCGCGCCGACCCGTCGCACCAACGAAGTCCCCCGCACGTAACGACTGCTCCAATCAACATGCGCTGATCCGACGATTCACGTCACCGCGACAGGCCGGCCAACAAGGACACGGCTGGCCTGTCCCGAACATTCACCATCAAGGAAATACCATGACACCAGTGAGAAAATCCCTGGGCTGGCCCAACTCGCGCCTGCTCATTGCCACCGCCATCATTGCTGCCTTCGGCCCGGCCGCTGCCTACGCCAACGACAAGGCCGAGATCGAAAAACTGAAGGCACAGATCGAAGAACTGGACCAGAAGCTCCGCATCATCGACCGAAAGCAGGAACTCGCCGGCGAAGACCTGGCCGCAAAGCAGAAGGCGGCGCCGGTCGTCACCGCCAGCGACAAGGGCTTCAGCTTCAAATCGGCCGATGGGCAATTCGAATACAAGCTGCGTGGACTGGTACATGCCGATTACCGTGATTTTTCCGGTGAAGCCTTTCCGACCGCGGTCGATGGCTTTCTTGCACGACGCATCCGTCCCACGTTCGAAGGTACGGTCTTTGGCAAATACGGCTTTCGTTTCACACCCGAATTCGGCGAAAACAAGAGCGCCGTCGTTGATGCCTATCTCGACATCAATCACATCCCGTCTGCAAAAATTCGCATTGGCAAGTTCAAGCCCTTTGTGGGTCTGGAACGCTTGCAAAGCGGAGCCGATCTGAAGTTCATCGAGCGCAGCTACGTGAGCAACAATATCCTGCCAAACCGCGATCTCGGTGTGTCGGTATTTGGCGATCTGCTGGACAAGCGGCTCAACTACGCTGTCGGCGTGTTCAATGGCGCTATCGATGGCGGCGAGAACACCACCGCACAAGACCTGAACTCGGACAAGGAATTTGCAGCGCGCCTGTTTGCGACACCATTCGCCGGCAGCGACAGCGCACTTCAGGGACTAGGCTTTGGTCTGGCCGGTACCACGGGCAAATCCAGTCTGGCAACCAGCACTTCTGCGCAAGGTGTACCGAGCTACAAGACTCCGGGACAGGCAAATAACTTCTTCACGTATGCAACCAATGTAGCCAGCAATGGCACACGCACGCGCTGGTCACCTCAAGCCTATTATTACTATGGTCCTCTGGGCATGATTGCCGAGTATGCCGAGGTTTCCCAAGACCTGATCAATAGCAGTAACACCCGCCGCACCGCGCACAACAGCGCCTGGCAATTTGCAGCCAGCTGGCTTTTGACCGGGGAGGATGCATCCTTCCGAGGTGTGAAGCCATACAGTCCGTTCAAGGCCGGCCCCGATGGCGGGTGGGGGGCATTCGAGCTGGTAGCGCGCATACAGGCAAACGACATCGACTCATCGCTGCCCACCGCATTCAGGCATTCAAGCAACGCATATGCATGGAGCGCGAAGTCATCGGCCATTGGCGCGAATTGGTACTTGAACGAGTCGTCAAAAGTCGCACTGAACTACGAGCTGACCCGATTCGATGGCGGCACCCTGGACGGCAAAACCGAAAAGCTGCTGGTAGCCCGATACCAGTTGTCGTTCTGACCTGCTCCATCGCCCGCACCATGGGCCTTCCGGGGTGCGGGTGACCCGCGCCAGCCGGAGCCCCGATCCGGTATCAGGCGCTTGTCTTTTTCCTCAGCTCTCCGCTTTCCGGCCCTGCAGCAGACGCTGCCGGGCCGGCCTTTTATGCGATTTTCATCTATGGAAATGACGAAAAATTCGTTCTTTTTATAACAAACCAATGCAATCATCGCGCCTCTTTAGATTCAATCCTTATAAAACCCCATGAATGCCGAGACCTTGCCCGCCGCGCACAGCCGCCGCAGCACCCGCGTGCTGCCGGGCTTTACGCTGTCACTCGGGTTCACGATTACTTACCTGTCACTGATCGTGCTGATCCCACTGTCGGCGCTGATCCTGAACACACTGACGATGGACTGGGACCGCTTCTGGGCCACCGTCAGTTCGCCGCGCGTGGTCGCGGCCTACCGCCTGAGCTTTGGCGCATCGCTGGTGGCCGCCGCGATCAATGCGATCTTCGGCACCATCCTCGCGTGGGTGCTGGTGCGCTACCGCTTCCCGGGCAAGCGCCTGCTCGATGCCTTCGTCGATTTGCCGTTTGCGCTGCCAACGGCGGTCGCCGGCATCGCGCTGACCGCGCTGTATGCGGGCAATGGCTGGATAGGCAGCCAGCTGGCGCCGTTTGGCATCAAGGTCGCGTTCACGCCGCTGGGCGTGATGGTGGCGCTGGTGTTCATCGGCCTGCCCTTTGTCGTACGTACCGTGCAGCCCGTGCTCGAAGAGGCCGAGCGCGAGCTGGAAGAGGCTGCCGCCTGCCTGGGCGCGACCCGGCTGCAGACCTTCACGCATGTGATCCTGCCGACCATTCTGCCGGCGCTGCTGACCGGCTTTGCGCTGGCATTCGCACGTGCACTGGGTGAATACGGGTCGGTGATCTTCATCGCCGGGAACATGCCGATGATCTCGGAGATCGTGCCGCTGCTGATCATCACCAAGCTTGAACAATATGACTACGCCGGCGCCACCGCGATCGCGGTCGTGATGCTGGCCGCGTCCTTCATGCTGCTGCTGGTGATCAACCTGCTGCAGGCGTGGATGCGCCGTCGCAGCAGCAAGGAAAGGAATTGACATGAGCGCATCCGCTGCCACGGTCTCCGTGCGCCCCGCTGGCGCCACACCAGCGGCCAGAGCTAGCCACACCGCACGCGGCGAGCCGCCCTATGTGCCCGCCGCCACGCAGGAACCGACCTGGGTGCGCTGGCTGCTGATCACGATTGCGCTTGGCTTCGCGTTCTTGTTCCTGCTGGTGCCGCTGGCCGTCGTGTTTACCGAGGCGCTGAAGAAGGGCTGGGATACCTACCTGATGGCGATCACGGAAGAAGACGCCTGGCATGCGATCAAGCTGACGCTGCTGACGGCCGCGATCGCCGTGCCTGCGAACCTGGTGTTCGGCGTGGCTGCATCCTGGGCCATCGCGAAGTTCGAGTTTCGCGGCAAGAGCCTGCTGCTGACGCTGATCGACTTGCCGTTCTCGGTGTCGCCGGTGATCTCGGGCCTGATCTATGTGCTGCTGTTCGGCGCGCATGGCTGGTTCGGCGCGTGGCTGATGGAGCACGACATCCAGATCCTGTTCGCGGTGCCCGGCATCGTGCTGGCGACGATCTTCGTCACCTTCCCGTTCGTCGCACGTGAACTGATCCCGCTGATGCAGTCGCAGGGCACCGAAGAGGAAGAGGCGGCACTGGTTCTCGGCGCGTCAGGCTGGCGCACGTTCTGGCATGTGACCTTGCCGAACATCCGCTGGGGCCTGCTGTACGGCGTCATCCTGTGCAATGCGCGCGCGATGGGCGAGTTCGGCGCGGTGTCGGTGGTGTCCGGCCATATCCGCGGCGAGACCAACACGATGCCGTTGCAGGTCGAGATCCTGTACAACGAATACAACTTCGCCGCCGCGTTTGCCGTCGCATCGCTGCTGGCGCTGCTGGCGCTCGTCACGCTGGCACTCAAAACCGTCATTGAATGGCGCGTCCGTCACGAGACGGACTCGGCCATCGAGGAGATGAAGCATGAGCATTGAAGTCCGCAATATCGGCAAGCGTTTCGGCGATTTCGTCGCCCTTGACAATGTGTCACTGGATTTTCCGACCGGCGAACTGACCGCGCTGCTCGGGCCGTCCGGCTGCGGCAAGACCACGCTGCTGCGCGTGATCGCCGGCCTCGAACAACCAGACCATGGCCAGGTGATCCTCGATGGCGAAGATGCATCGGTGCAGCATGTACGCGAGCGTCAGGTCGGCTTCGTGTTCCAGCATTACGCGCTGTTCAAGCACATGAGCGTATTCGAGAACATTGCGTTCGGCCTGCGCGTGAAGCCGCGCCATCTGCGGCCCTCGGAGCGCGAGATCCGCGACAAGGTGATGCAGCTGCTGTCGCTGGTGCAGCTGGACTGGCTGGCCGATCGCTACCCGTCGCAACTGTCGGGCGGGCAGCGGCAACGTATCGCGCTGGCGCGCGCACTCGCGGTCGAGCCGCGCGTGCTGCTGCTGGATGAGCCCTTTGGCGCGCTCGATGCGAAGGTGCGCAAGGAATTGCGCCGCTGGCTGCGTCGCCTGCATGACGAGCTGCATGTGACCAGCATCTTCGTCACGCATGACCAGGAAGAGGCGCTCGAGGTAGCAGACCGCGTGGTGCTGATGAACCGCGGCAAGGTCGAGCAGGTTGGTGCGCCGGACGAGGTGTACAACCATCCGGCCTCGCCGTTCGTGTACGGCTTCCTCGGCAATGTGAACCTGTTCCATGGCCGCGTGCACGAGGGCGTGCTGGAATCGGGCGGCACGCCGCTGCCGGTACCGGACCAGTCGCATGCGCGCGATGCCGCCGGTGTCGGTTACGTGCGTCCGCATGAGCTGGATGTCGAACCCTATACGAAGGGCGGCGAAGGCATTGTCGCCACGTTGACGCGTGCGCATGCGATCGGCCCGCTGGCACAACTGGAGCTCGAACGCGATGACAACCATGGGCTGATCGAAGCGGTACTGCCGAGCGATCGCTTCGCGCAACTGAAGCTGCAACCCGGTGCAACCGTGCTGGTAAAGCCGAAGCGCGTACGCGTGTTCCTCGACGAGGCTGTCTGAGATGAACTTCCAGCAATTGCGCTCGGTGCGCGAAACCGCGCGCCGCGGCTTCAACCTGACCGAGGTCGCGAATGCACTGTTCACTTCGCAGCCGGGCGTCAGCCGCCAGATCCGCGAGCTGGAAGAAGAGCTGGGCGTCGACATCTTCGAGCGCAATGGCAAGCGCCTGACCGGCCTGACCGAACCCGGCAAGGAAGTGCTGCAGATCGTCGAACGCCTGTTGCTGGAAGCGGAGAACCTGCAGCGCGCCGGCGCCGCATTTTCCGGAAAAATGACCGGCACCCTGTCGATTGCGGCCACGCATACGCAGACACGCTATGTGCTGCCGAAGGCGGTACAGCATTTCCGCTCGGCTTTTCCCGATGTGCGCATCGCGTTGCAACAGAGCGCACCCGAGCACATTGCCGAGTGGGTGCTATCTGGCAAGGCCGATATCGGCATCGCGACCGAGGGCCTGACCCAGTTCGACGACCTGGTGTCCTTCCCCTGCTATGAATGGCATCACGTGATCGTCGTGCCCGAGGGCCATGCGCTGCTGCAGCAGCCGCAGGTCACGCTGGAGGACCTGGCCGGCTATCCGCTGATCACCTATGACCAGGGCTTCACCGGGCGCAGCCACATTGATGCGGCATTCCATCAGAAGCAGCTGTCACCCGACATCGTGCTGACGGCAATGGATTCGGACGTGATCCAGCAATATGTATCGCTTGGCATGGGCGTGGGGCTGGTGGCCTCGATGGCAGTCGACAGCAATCTCGGCAACGGATTGAAGGCTATCTCGGCCAGTCACCTGTTCGCGCCGAATGTCACGCGCGTTGCGGTGCGCCGTGGCGCCTTCCTGCGTGAATATGCGGTGGACTTCATCCTGCAACTGGCACCGAAACTGACAGCCGGCGAACTCGCTACCGTGGTCAGCTGGCGCCGATGAGGTTCGCAGTCAGAAGAGCGATGGCAGCAGTGTCCTGCACGCCGCCATCGCATGACGAAAAAGACGCGCAAGCGCGCACGTACTGAATCCAAAAAAATACTCCATCAGTTGACGGCGTATTTTCTGTCCGATCCCTGCGAGTCCGCAGGGCGGGCTTGCATCAACGGCCGAGATTCTTCAGCAAGCTGGGCTGCACGATCTCGATCCAGTATCCATCCGGATCCTTGATGAAGGCGACATCGCGCATCTTGCCCTGCTCGGGTCGCTTCACATAGGTGACGCCGTTCTCGTCGAACCACTGCACTGCGGCGGCCAGGTCCGGTACCGAGAAGCAGATGTGGCCAAAGCCCTGCGGCTGCGCATTCCCGTCGTGGTACTTGAATTCCGGATCGCTCTCGGTGCCCCAGTTATGGGTCAGCTCAAGGATGCCGTGCTGGCTGAAGGTCCAGGCGGTACGCTCGCCCATCTCTTCCGGCACCTGCGCCGGATCTTCGACCTTGGCCAGGAAATACAGCGAGAACTTCATCTCGGGGAAGTCCAGCTTGCGCAACACACGCATGCCCATGATGCGGGTATAGAAGTCCAGCGCTACCGCGGGGTCTTTCACGCGCAGCATCGAATGGTTGAGCACGAAGCCACGCGACTGCGCGGGGATGTCGGCGGTGACGCCAGGATGGTTTTCAGTGGTGAATGACATGGGAAGACGGAAGCGTTGTTCGTTATGATTGGACAAATGATGGTAGCACGCGGCCAGCGGGCAGATTTCGCGGGTAGCGCTGAAATATTTTGAAGGATGCACGGCCGGGATAGCGCCGCAGGGATGCCGGGCACCGGGGCGGCTTGCGGCAGTGGGCAGCGACTTACATGCCAACTGGCATTCTTCCTTGCCGGAATATGGCACACTATGCGCGGCATACAAGATGCAAAAGCCCCACTCCGGGTCTGGTCTTGTGCCGCAAGCCCGACATGACACAAACGCTCTTCGACAAATACGGCGGTGTACCGGCGGTCACGACGATCGTCAGGGACTTTTATAAGCGCGTGATGCGCCGTCCCAACCTGCGCCGCTATTTCGTCAATGTGTCGCTGGAAGACCTGATCCTGCACCAGATCGCCTTCGTATCGATGGCGATGGGCAAGACGCCGCATGATTACGCAGGACGCAGCATGAAGGACGCACATCGTGGCATCGGCATTACCAATGCGTCGTTCGACCTTGCGGTGGAATTGCTGTCGGATGCGTTGACCGCAGGTGGCGTCGAAGAAGCCGACGTGAGCACGATCATCGCGACCGTCAATACGCTACGCCACGACATCATCGAGCGCTAGCGCGCTGCCGCGCCGGCGGCCCAGCTCAGCTGAGAAGCATCGCTTGCCGCGCGAGACACGGCAGCACCGTTACGTGATGATCAGAGGCCGAAGTCGAGCGGCGCGATCACGTCCAGCATTTTCCAGAGTGCGACCGATGCGTCGGTGGAGCCCGACTCGTCGCCGAATGCGACTTCCAGTTCACGCACCTTCAATTTCTTGAACGCTTCGGACGCCGCCTGTGCTTCGTCTTCGTCGAGGCTCAAGTGCACCGGCAGATCGCTGGCTTCGCGATCCAGATCGGCACAGGCTTGACGTATGTCAGCCTGCATCGCGTGCAATGCCCGTGACAACAACTCGGGTTGGCTCGGCGCGGCCGCGAATGCTCGCGGCGAATCGAACAACGAGAAAAAGCGGTCGAGCGCCGCCAGTTCGTCGCGCTCGAAGCTCACCAGGAAATCCGCTCTCTTGCCCATCGCGTCGCTGTTGATCTCGCTGTCGTTGTCTGTATGCGTGCTGAATGCCGGAACATGCTGTTCGTCGTGCGACGATCAAACCATTATCGGAATGGAAATCATCATGTTTCGCACATGAACGTTAACACAGGCAGCGCATTGCGCGTGCAAGTTTCTGGTCCAGGGCTGCGCAGCAATCGATGTTAAATCCATAATTTCTATTTTAGATTCGACATTATCGACACCCGACTTAAATCGAACAGGCCTTCCATCCAGACAAGTGACTATCGGTTCACTAACGCCCACCCCAAGTACAGTGAATTCCAAAGCCTGCCTCGACTGAACATGTTTGCAGTCGTAAATGATGGTATGTTTTATATCGATTTGTGACGCGCCAAATTAGTTCTTGAAATTGCATGTATGTGATCCATGATTTATTGCAGGAAAAGATGGCAGCAAGTGACAGCCGCGGAGACTTTGAAGCGGACCCCAACAGCTGTCGAGATCTATGTGAGCTCGACCACCTCCGCGCCGAGTACGTAATTCAGCTTCGAATATCAAATAAGCTTAAATCTGAAAAAAGTTAACACGAAAGCGCGCATATTTCGAACCACCCAAAAGACAGCAGTAAAAGCTGACAAAAGAGCGAGTTATCCATGACTCAAATCGTATTGAGAAGCTTAGTTATGCAGCCCGATGGGAAATCGGTTGCAGTAGGGTTTCAGCGTAATGGCGCAGCTGACTTCTACGTTACGCGCTACCTTGCAAACGGAGCAGTTGATTCTGCATTTGGAGCAAATGGGGGCGTAGCTTTATCGGTAAGTAACTCTGACGATGATGCAATGGTCGTCAAGCTTCAATCCGACGGAAAATTGTTACTTTCAGGCTACTCCAACATGACGGGCTGGAGTAGCTTCAATGCTTCTCTGACGAGATTCAACTCCGATGGAACGATAGACAACACCTTCGGGGGAGGAAGCGGGTACACGCTGGTCTCTTTTTATGAATACAACGTCTCCAAAGACATCAACGTACAAGCAGACGGGAAAATTTATCTGACCGCCTACACAACACCGTATAGAGATGAGGCAGCAAACGATTTAAAAAATAGTATAGGCATTGCTCGCTTCAACCCGAATGGAAGTTTAGATTCGACATTCGGAATAGGAGGCAAGGCAATCATTGAGAATCACGTTCTTCCAGATTGGACTTTTCTCTCCATTCAGTCAAATGGAAAAATCATTACTACCGGATCTACCTCACAAGGCAATGGCTGGGATGCTTTCGCGGCAAGGATGAATTCTGATGGAACTCTAGACTTAAGCTATGGAATCAATGGTCTTGCAACTGCTGGATTTTCAGGTAACCAGCGAGTTCGCAGTGCACTTCAAGACTCTGATGGAAACCTTTTCATCAGCGGGGTATCGGAATCTGAATCAACCTACGATTTCTTTTTGACGAAGCTGAATGCAGATGGGGATGTTGATTCGCGATTCAACAATGGATCAGGGATCACATACATCAATTTTGGCGGCAACGATAGCTCGCAAGCAGCAGCATTACAGGATGACGGGAAAATCATTTTGGCTGGAATGACCGACGCTATCGATGGCACTGGAGCCCTTGCACTGACGCGGATAATGCCTAATGGAACGATCGATGCGAAGTTTGGCATAGGTGGAAGGACCGTTATTGACGGAGTTGACGATAACAATCCATGGTTTGAAGTTACAGACGTAAAAACAAGTATCGATGGCCGAATCGTTGCTCTTTTCACCACAGGGTATACATCAGCAACGATAGCATTTGCCAGCAGCGGCAAACTTCTCGCTGGCTACATAACGGGTTCTGTAGACAGCGATTCTTTTTCAGGCACCGATTCGACAGACCGCATATACGGACTCGAGGGAGTCGACTATATCGAAGGTGGAACCGGTGATGATTACATAGATGGCGGCGAAGACGACGATACGCTAGCGGGTGGCGACGGAAACGATCAGGTTCACGGAGGCAGTGGAGATGATCTGATCATCGGTGGTGACGGCAGAGGCGACGATCGCTACTACGGAGGCAACGGCGTTGATACTCTAAAGTACACAAGTGCCACTTGGGACATAAAAGTTGATTTGCGCAATGGTACGGCTCATTCAATGATTTATTCACCAAGAAGGAGCCACACTGATGCCGCAAATATAGGGATAGACAGGCTATATGAAATCGAAAATATCATTGCTGGTAATTTCAACGACGTCCTGACTGGCAGCTCTGCTGACAACCACATCCATGGTGGTGGTGGCAACGACATTTTGAATGGCGTTCTGGGAAACGATACTCTGGACGGCGGCATTGGAATGGACACAGCCAGCTACGCGGAACTAACGACGGCAGTTATCGCCAATCTAACCGAGGGAATTGCCAGAATCGGCACCGAGACCGATACGCTAATCAGCATTGAGCATCTGATTGGTGGCAGCAGTGCCGATCATCTTACGGGCGATCGTAACGATAACATCCTTGCTGGCGGTGCTGGCAACGATATCTTGCATACTGGCTGGGATGAACTGACTCTTCGCGGGGGTAACGACAAGCTACGCGGAGGTACGGGCAATGACATCTATAAAATTCATAAAAGCACGGCGCTGTACGATGACATCATCATTGATGAATTGGCGGATAGAGGCGCTGGGACTGACACGCTTGAAATCTATGAAGATCTGACGATCGGTCCCGACGTAGATTCGGTAACTCGCGATGCGATACTAAATGATGACGGCAGTATCACGATGCAGTTCTACGTCGATGGTGCTGCAACGGGCTCATTTACTATTAGAGGTCAAATCGAATACATCATCAACTCAGGCAAAGACCAATACGGCGAATGGACGCCGCTGAAAATTCAAACATGGTATGCGGGACAGCGCTGGAAGCTTGATCAGTCAGCCGCGCTGACACTAGGCTTTGGCACTGCACAAAACGATAATCTGGTTGGAAGCAGCAAGGCCGACTTTATCTATGGGTTCAGCGGCGACGACACACTGACTGGCGGTCTGGGCGACGACATCTTGGACGGCGGCGGTGGCGCGGACACAACCAGTTATGGCGAACGCACGGTGGCGGTCATCGCCAAACTGGCCGAGGGAATAGCCAGAATCGGCTCCGAATTAGATACGCTGATCAGCATTGAGAACCTGGTAGGCGGCAGGGCTGACGATGAGTTGACGGGCAATCACCAAGCCAATACGCTGAACGGCGGTAGCGGCAACGATGTCCTGGACGGCGCTGGCGGCGATGACATGCTGCTGGGTGGACTAGGTAACGATCGTTATCGAATTCATGAGGTCGTAGGCGGCAACGATATGATCCAGGACAGTGGTGGACTGGATGCACTGGACTGGGTAGATTACGGACAAGATTATGTAATGGACATGGCGCGCGTGGGTCCTCAAGGCCGTGATTTGGCCATTACATTCAGGGACATCAAAACAGGCGATTTGCTACAGTCCACGACAATCAAAGGACAATTCTCAATTTCATCAAGACTAGGCTCCTCAGCCATTGAGACATTTTATGGCATGGAATATGACGACAACAAATTGGTTTACGGTGGTCCGACGCTGAAGTTTGTGGGTGGCCTGGTTGGAGACGCTGACAATAACATTATCGTTGGCCTCGCTCAGGCAGATCGCATCGATGGTGGCGAGGGCATGGATGCGATCTTTGCTGGCGCAGGTGACGATACCGTTCGCGGCGGTTCGGGCGATGATGTTATCAGCGGTGGCTTTGGAAGCGACAGGCTTTTTGGTGATGCTGGCGATGACCAGCTCAGAGGTGATGCAGGCAACGATGTCCTGACAGGCGGGGATGGTTCAGATGAGTTCTGGTTCAGGTCTGCCTTGGATTCGACAACAAACCTGGACACCATTACGGACTTTGTCCATGGCAATGACAAAATTTGCTTGAGCAGCCAGCTTTTCCGCGAGCTTAATGGTCAAATCAATGAAAGCAATTTTTTAGCCAATCAAACAGGTCAAGCTGAAGACGCTGATGATCGACTCATATTCAACACGGGCACCCGTACGCTTTACTACGATGCTGATGGATTGGGCGGCGAATCTTCGATTGCATTTGTCACGCTGACCGGCGTACCGTCGGTGAGCGTGAGCGATCTCTTGCTGATTGGCTAAAGCTGGCTGTTACATTTTGAACAGCCAACTGTTCTCCGACCAGCCCCAACTGACATGCTTCGCGCGTGGCGATGTCAAGCACAATCCCCAACCACAGAGACGCAGAACCCCCGCAATTGCCGGCAATGGCATTAATTGAGACTCTGATTCTGATGAGCGGCATCAAACCTCCGACCTGCTGACTACGAAGAAAGGTCGTCAACCATCGAAGCTATCGCGTTCAAAGCGCTACCGAATTTTGGTTCTCAAAAAACCTGTTGACCTGCTCCCCTGAAATAGTCCCTTGTTAAGATGGAGTCTGCTTCAAGGGGAGGCAGACATGAAGACGCGATTCACGGAAGCGCAAATCATCGGGGTACTGAAGGAGGCCGAGGCTGGCGGCAAGATTGCCGATCTATGCCGCAAGCACGGCATCAGCGATGCAACGTACTACAACTGGAAAGCGGTGTTTGGCGGGATGACCGTCTCGGATGTAATGACCCAGCAGAATCTGCTCACTTCAAGCCGCTAATGCAAATGCCTCAGCGGGTGTTTTCATGCCCACTGCCTGGTGTGGACGCCGGCCGTTATAAAA
>JACCDS011396421.1_pt1 | contig 13220 bp, 13 predicted proteins | sample 7446441 | NCBI WGS metagenome assembly JACCDS01 (sample SAMN15323445, study PRJNA562643) | freshwater metagenome | isolation source: river surface water | place: USA:Blue River Watershed | collected 2017-08-17
ATACCGTTTAGTCCGGAAGTGGTATTGGCTGACGTCAACGCCAGTTTGCTGCTGGTCATGGCTATTACCTCGATGGAAGTGTATGGCGTGATCATCGCCGGTTGGGCTTCGAACTCGAAATACTCGTTTTTGGGTGCGATGCGCGCCGCCGCGCAAATGGTGTCGTATGAAATCCCGATGGGTTTTGTGCTGGTGGTGGTGCTGATGGTGTCGGGCAGCCTGAACTTTACCGATATCGTCAATTCCCAGGGCAATGGCATGTTTGCCGACAAGGGCATCAATTTCCTGTCGTGGAACTGGCTGCCACTGTTGCCCTTATTCGTTATTTATGTCATTTCCGGGATCGCCGAAACCAACCGCCATCCGTTTGACGTGGTGGAAGGCGAATCGGAAATTGTGGCCGGGCATATGGTGGAATATTCGGGCATGTCGTTCGCCATGTTCTATCTGGCCGAATACATCAACATGATTTTGATTTCGTTGCTGGCCGCGTTAATGTTCTTGGGTGGCTGGGCTGCACCACTGGCTCTGCTCGACTTCATTCCGGGTTGGATCTGGCTCGGTATCAAAACCTTTGTGGTGGTATCGATGTTTATCTGGGTACGTGCCTCATTTCCGCGCTACCGCTATGACCAAATCATGCGGCTGGGCTGGAAAGTATTCATTCCGTTGACACTGGTGTATCTGGTGATCGTGGCGGCCTGGATGCAAACCCCGTGGAATATCTGGAAGTAAGAAAGGGCCGAAACCATGGAAGCAATTGTCGATTTTTTCCGCAGTCTGATGCTGCGTGAATTGATCAAGGGGCTGGCCTTGACCGGGCGCTATATGTTCAAGCGCAAGATTACGGTGCAGTACCCGGAAGAGAAGACCCCGATGTCGCCGCGTTTTCGTGGCCTGCATGCACTGCGCCGCTATCCGAATGGTGAAGAGCGCTGCATTGCCTGCAAACTGTGTGAGGCAGTGTGCCCGGCGATGGCCATTACCATCGAATCGGAACAGCGCGCCGATGGTTCGCGCCGTACCACGCGCTACGACATCGACTTGACCAAGTGCATTTTTTGCGGCTTTTGCGAAGAATCCTGTCCGGTCGATTCCATCGTGGAAACCCATGTGCTCGAATACCACGGCGAGAAGCGTGGCGATTTGTACTTTACCAAAGAGATGCTGCTCGCTGTCGGCGACCGCTATGAATCCGATATTGCGGCAGCCCGGGCGGCGGATCAACGCTATCGCTAACCCTTGCTTTTGAACTGGCTCGTTATGGACTTTCAAACCATTTTATTTTACGCGTTTGCCGCCGTGCTGGTACTGTCGGCAATCCGTGTCATTACCGCCAAAAACCCGGTGCATGCCGTGCTGTTTTTGGTACTGTCGTTCTTTTCTGCCGCCGCGATCTGGATGTTGCTCAGGGCCGAATTCCTGGCCATCGTACTGGTTCTGGTGTATGTTGGTGCGGTGATGGTGCTGTTCCTGTTTGTGGTGATGATGCTTGACATCCAAATCGAAAAACTGCGCGACGGATTCTGGGGCTATTTTCCGCTGGCAGCATCGATTGGCGTAATCATCGCGCTGGAAATGGCGGCGGTGTTGTTGCGCGGCTTTTGGTCTCCCGAGCAAAAACCGGCCGGTGGCGTAGGCCATATCGGTGGTACCAAGGAACTGGGCAAGCTGATCTATACCCAGTATGTGTATGCGTTTGAAATTGCGGCAGTGATTTTGCTGGTGGCGATTGTTGCGGCAGTGGCACTGACCTTGCGCCGGCGCAAGGATACCAAACATTTTGCACCGGCCGATGCAGTCAAGGTCAAGCGCGCCGACCGGATCAAGCTGGTGAAAATGACGGCTGATTCGGAGCGGGCACAAGCGAATCAAGCATCAGGCAATCAGGCAAAATCGGCAGAGCAGGCAAGTGGCGAAGGGAGTACAAAATGAGTTTGACACTGGCGCATTACTTGGTATTGAGTGCGATTTTGTTCGCAATTTCAATTGTTGGCATTTTTCTGAACCGCAAAAACATCATCGTGCTGTTGATGGCCGTGGAATTGATGTTGCTGGCGGTGAATACCAATTTGATTGCCTTTTCCCGTTATCTGGGCGATGCCTCGGGGCAGGTATTTGTGTTCTTCATCCTGACCGTAGCAGCGGCCGAATCGGCGATTGGTTTGGCGATTTTGGTGATCATGTTCCGCAATCTCGATACGATCAACGTGGAAGACCTGGATAGCCTGAAGGGCTAAACAACCCTAACATCAACATAGAGTGAAGGTTTAATATGGCGGGGCAACTTAACCCACAACTCCTTTTGGCGGTACCGTTAGCTCCCCTGGCGGGCGCGGCCATTGCCGGTTTGTTTGGCACCAAGTTCTTTGGCAATATGGTGGGACGTACCGTCTCGCACAGCGCGACCATTTTGGGCGTGTTTGTGGCCATGGTGATTTCGTTCATGACCCTGTGGCAGGTCGTGGAGGGCGCGAGCTTTAACGGCACCGTGTATCGCTGGATGACGGTCGGTGGCCTGAATCTGGAAGTCGGTTTTTTGGTCGATAGCCTGACCGCGACCATGATGTGCGTGGTGACCTTTGTTTCGCTGATGGTTCACATCTATACCATTGGCTATATGGAAGAAGACGAAGGCTACAACCGCTTCTTTGCCTATATTTCGCTGTTTACCTTTTCGATGCTGATGCTGGTCATGAGCAACAACTTCTTGCAGTTGTTCTTTGGCTGGGAAGCGGTGGGTTTGGTTTCGTATTTGCTGATCGGCTTTTGGTACACCCGCCCAACCGCGATTGTTGCCAACATGAAAGCGTTTTTGGTGAACCGGGTCGGTGACTTTGGCTTTATCCTTGGCATTGGCCTGTTGTTGGCCTACGCCGGTACCATGAACTACCACGAAGTGTTCGCCAAGAAAGACATGCTGGCACAGATTACGCTGCCTGGCACCTCGTGGTTCGGTGGTCAGGACTGGATGTTGCTGACCGCTGCCTGTATTTGCCTGTTTATCGGTGCCATGGGTAAATCGGCCCAGTTTCCGCTGCATGTCTGGCTGCCCGATTCGATGGAAGGCCCGACCCCAATTTCGGCACTGATTCATGCCGCAACCATGGTGACGGCTGGCATTTTCATGGTGGCGCGCATGTCGCCGCTGTTTGAAATGTCCGACACCGCCTTGTCGTTCGTGTTGGTCATCGGTGCAATTACCGCGCTGTTCATGGGTTTCATGGGCATCATCCAAAACGACATCAAGCGCGTGGTGGCTTATTCCACGCTGTCGCAACTCGGTTACATGACGGTCGCACTCGGGGCCTCGGCCTATTCGGTGGCGGTGTTTCACCTGATGACCCATGCCTTCTTCAAAGCCTTGCTGTTCCTGGGCGCAGGCTCGGTGATTATCGGCATGCACCACGATCAAGACATTCGCAACATGGGTGGCTTGCGCAAATACATGCCCATTACCTGGATTACCTCGTTAATTGGTTCGCTGGCTCTGATCGGTACGCCATTTTTGTCGGGCTTTTACTCGAAAGACAGCATTATCGAGGCCGTGCATTTTACCCATCTGCCCGGAGCCAGTTTTGCCTACTTTGCGGTACTGGCCGGGGTGTTTATCACGGCGTTCTATTCGTTCCGCATGTATTTCCTGGTGTTCCATGGCGAAGAGCGCTTTGGCAAGCCACATGCCGCTGCGGCTGGACATGACGCACATCATGACGCCCATCACGACCAGCACCATGACGCGCATGATGATGCCCACCACGACGAGCACCACCATGGCTTGGCACCCGGTGAGAAGCCGCATGAATCGAAGTGGGTGGTGACACTGCCGCTGATTCTGCTGGCGATTCCATCGGCCCTGATTGGTTTCTTTGCCGATGGCCCGATGTTGTATGGTACCTTCTTCTCCGATGCGATTGTCGTCATGGAGCAGCACCATGCCATGGCTGAAATGAAAAAACTGTTCCACGGCCCGATGGCCATGGCCATGCACAGTTATGAACATTTGCCGCTCTGGCTGGCAATCGCCGGGGTAGCAACGGCTTGGTTGTTCTACATGAAAATGCCGCAAATCCCGGCAGCGATCAAAGAGCGTTGTGGATTTATTTATAATATTTTGGAAAACAAATATTATATGGATAAATTTAACGAAGTCGTGTTCGCTGGTGGTGCCCGTCTGCTCGGTGGTGGCCTGTGGCGTATTGGTGACCGTTTCATAATCGATGGCCTGATCAATGGCAGTGCCAAAATTGCTGGCTGGTTTGCACAGTTGGTGCGCACGGTGCAAACCGGCTATATCTATCATTACGCGTTTGTAATGATCCTTGGGGTGTTGGCGTTCCTGATTTATTTCATGCCAACCCCGTTCGCCCATTAAGCTGACATACAGACCCAAAATGATGCTGTCAAATTTTTCATTCTCCGCTCATATGCTCAGCTTCGCCATCTGGAGCCCGATTCTGTTTGGTCTTCTGGTTTTGCTGCTGGGTAAAGATTCCAATCCGGGCTTCTCGCGCAAGCTCTCGCTCGTCGGTTCGCTGATCAGTTTTCTGGTGACGCTGCCCTTGATATCGAACTTTGACAATGCGCGCCACGGCATGCAATTTGTCGAAAAGTTGAAATGGATCGAGCGCTACAACATCCAGTATTTCCTCGGGCTGGACGGGATTTCGCTGTGGTTCGTACCGCTGACCGCGTTCATTACCGTGATCGTCGTCATTTCCGCCTGGGAAGTGATTGAAAAGCGGGTGTCGCAATACATGGGTGCGTTTTTGATCCTGTCCGGTTTGATGATCGGGGTGTTTAGTAGCTTGGATGGCATGCTGTTCTACATCTTCTTTGAAGCGACCCTGATTCCAATGTATGTGATCATCGGTGTCTGGGGTGGTGCCAACCGGGTATATGCCTCGTTCAAGTTCTTCCTTTACACGCTGGCCGGTTCCCTGCTGACGCTGGTGGCGGTGATTTATCTGTATGTTGCTGCCGGATATTCGTTTGAAATCGAAGGCTGGCACAAGCTGCCGCTGACCATGAGCGAGCAAACCTGGATTTTCTTCGCCCTGTTTGCTGCGTTTGCGGTCAAGGTGCCGATGTGGCCGGTACATACCTGGTTGCCTGATGCGCACGTGGAAGCACCGACCGGCGGTTCGGTGGTGCTGGCGGCGATTATGTTGAAACTCGGTGCCTATGGCTTTTTGCGGTTCTCACTGCCGATTGCGCCCGACGCCAGCCATAGCTATGCCGGTTTCATTATCACCCTGTCGCTGGTGGCGGTGATTTACGTCGGCCTGGTGGCACTGGTGCAGCAAGACATGAAAAAACTGGTTGCCTATTCCTCGATTGCCCACATGGGTTTCGTGACGCTTGGCTTTTTCATGTTCAACGACCTGGCAGTGCAGGGCGGCATCGTGCAAATGATTTCGCACGGCTTTATTTCGGGCGCGATGTTCCTGTGCATCGGCGTACTGTATGACCGGATGCATACCCGCATGATTGCCGAGTACGGCGGTGTGGTCAATACCATGCCCAGATTTGCCGCATTCCTGATTTTCTTTTCCATGGCCAACTGCGGCTTGCCTGCCACGTCCGGTTTCGTCGGTGAATTCATGGTGATTCTGGGTGCCGTCAAATACAATTTCTGGATTGGCATGCTGGCCGCGACTGCCCTCATTTTTGGTGCTGCCTACTCGCTGTGGATGGCCAAGCGCGTGATTTTTGGCCCGATTGCCAATAAACAGGTGGCGCAATTGACTGACCTGAACAGCCGCGAATTTTTCATGCTTGGCATTTTGGCCGTAGCGGTGTTGTACATGGGCCTGTATCCGGCACCATTTACCGACACCATGCAAACCTCGGTCAGTGACTTGTTAAAACATGTCGCCATTACCAAGCTCAAGTGATGAATTCGGCTTATTTAATCAGCTTAATTAATCGGATAATCTAATCGGAAAACTTTGCAACGATGAATAATATTAATCTGATCCCGGCTTATCCCGAAATCTTCCTGCTCATTGCCACCATGGTAATTTTGTTGGTTGATATGTTTTTGAAGGACAAGGATCGTTTTATCACCTATTACCTGTCCTTGGCCACGCTGATCGTGTGTGGTGTGCTGACCTGGTGTGATTTGAGCACCGGTGCCACGACCTACACCTTCAGCCATATGTTTGTCTCCGACCCATTGGCGGGGATGCTGAAACTGGCCTCGTATTTGGCCTGTGGCATGACGTTTGTGTATGCACGGCGCTATTCGACCGACCGTGGCATGCTGGGCAAGGACTTGGGTGGTGAATTTTACGTACTGTCCCTGTTTGCCTTGCTGGGCCAGATGGTGATGATTTCCGGCACCAACATGTTGAGCCTGTATCTGGGGCTGGAATTGATGTCGCTTTCGCTGTATGCACTGGTCGCACTGCGGCGTGACAATGTCGCTTCAACCGAAGCGGCGATGAAGTATTTCATCTTGGGCGCACTGGCTTCCGGCTTCCTGTTGTATGGCATGTCGATGCTGTATGGTGCCACCGGCCAACTCGATACCGCTGAAATTGCCCGGGTGGCCGCTTCGTCCACTGCCAACCGCACGGTATTGGTGTTTGGTATTGTGTTTGTGGTGGCCGGGCTGGCGTTCAAACTCGGTGTTGTGCCATTTCATATGTGGGTGCCCGACGTTTATCAGGGTGCCCCAACCGGTGTTACGCTGCTGCTGGGTGCCGCGCCCAAGCTGGCCGCATTTGCGCTGACTTTCCGGCTCTTGATGGAGGGCCTGTTGCCGATGGCACTCGAATGGCAGCAAATGCTGATGGTGCTGGCCATTTGCTCGATTGCAATCGGGAACTTGGCGGCCATTGCACAGACCAACTTGAAGCGGATGCTGGCTTATTCCACCATTTCGCACATGGGTTTTGTTTTGCTCGGCTTATTGGCCGGGGTGACCGAACAGCACCTTAATTCAATGTCGATGCAAACTACCGCCTACAGCGCAGCGATGTTTTATGTCATCACCTATGTCTTGACCACGCTTGGCACCTTTGGCACCATCTTGTTGCTGGCACGCGCTGGCTTTGAAGCGGAAAATCTGGAAGACCTGAAAGGTCTGGGCCAACGCAGCCCGTGGTTTGCCTTTGTCGTGCTGCTGTTGATGTTTTCACTGGCCGGAATTCCACCGCTGGTCGGGTTTCAGGCCAAGTTCTTGGTATTGCAGGTGCTGGTTGCGACCGAGCAGGTTTGGCTGGCCGTGTTTGCGGTGGTGTTCTCGCTGATTGGCGCGTTTTATTACCTGCGGGTGGTTAAGCTGATGTATTTTGATGATGCCAGCGACAAAAACCCGATTTATTCCAATTTTGATATGCGCCTGGTGTTGAGCGTGAATGGCATTGCGGTACTGTTACTTGGCTTGTTCCCCGGGTTCCTGATCACCAAATGTGCTTGGGCAATTTATCAAACCATCGTTACCTGATGTACGTTCACTGAAACACGTTCACTGAAACACGTTCACTGAAACACGTTCACTAGGGCATGCATGGCTGACGAGCATCTAAAAGAAACCCGAATCGACGGCGAGCTGGTCTATTCGGGTTCTTTTTTACAGATAAACCGGGATCGGGTGCGCTTGCCAGATGGCAAGGAGGCTGCACGCGAATATGTGTTGCACCCGGGCGCGGTGGTGATTTTGCCGTTGTTTGACGATGGCAGCCTGTTGATGGAGCGCCAGTTCCGTTATCCACTTGATCGTGTGTTCCTTGAGTTTCCCGCCGGTAAAATCGATCCGGGTGAAGATCATCTGGCCTGTGCCCGGCGCGAGCTGGAAGAAGAAACCGGCTATACCGCCCGCGACTGGCAGTTCGTCTGCACCATCCACAATGCGATTGCCTATTCCGACGAGTTTTTGAACCTGTATTTGGCGCGCGGTTTGACGCTTGGCCAGCGCAGGCTGGACGAGGGTGAATTTCTGGATATTTACCGCGCTACCCTGCCGGAACTGTTGGCCGGGGTGAAGGATGGCAGCATTACCGATGTCAAAACCGTGATCGGGATTTTTTGGCTGGAAAAGATTGTAAATGGAAGCTGGCAAGTAGCATAAAACCCCCGCTTGTTGCACTGGGTGAGTGCTCCCCGCCATATCAGAAATTTCCACATCGTGGTAAAAGTGCGTACCCGCTCAAGAAAACGGTTTAATCATGAATCATCCCTTGTTCTTTATCACCAACATATGTAGCTTTTGCAACACCAAGCAAATACTGTTTATTAAATCAGTGTTGCAGTTGAGCCTTGAATCCGCCAAGCATTACGCGCTGGCACCAAGAAAATCGCGGAGCACCATAGCTATTTGCTGAAGAGCTTCGTGGTTTTCAGCAATCAAATACTCGAAAATTTGTTCTTGTGTCGCTATTTCTTTTTGCAGTATATGATTGTAGAAATCTTTGTCGCCAGTAAAATCCGTCCGTTCGGTGGTAAATGGGAAGTCGTTCTTTGTCTTGCTGTATTCGTAAATGGCCTTCTCTACGCTCTCAATGGGTATCGTGTAGACGCTTGGAAGTTGGGCAAATTTCTTGGCTCTTTGGTCCCCGTCAAGGATAGAAATGACTTTTTCCGGGGCGGATAAGAATTGTTCCTGCTCGTTGCGCGCCATTAAACCAACGACCTGTGTTGCACCACCGATAAATACGACTTTATAGCGAAAGAAAATTCTTGGGCAAAATTTTCCAATTAGTACTTCGATAAAATCATGAAGGACTTGGTCCTCCGTGAGAATGTATTTGTCCCATCCTGAAAAGCCGAACAGACGTGCCTGTTCCAGGATGAAAGGGCGACTGGGATGCAGCAATTGCTGGCCGACTGTTTGGCACGGTTGCAGGGCTGATGGGGCGGCTCAGAAAAACAGCCGCTTGGTTGGTATTTGCCCGGCCAATACCTGCCACGGTGCCGATTTTTCAAATTCAAAATGATTACCGACCACCCCGGCCAGCATATCGACAAATTGCAGGTTCAGGCTTTGGCGGCTATCGCGCGTGATGCAGTCGAGCCGGGTTGGGGCTTGCCGCTCATAGAGCATCATTTCCAGATAGTGATGCAGGCTCTTGCCATTTTCCACCTTGATCGAGCGCGGATCGGGGATCAGGGTGATCTGGTCGTGGCGTGCCATTTCATCGAGCAACAGCAGCTTTAGCATGTAATTGTAGAGCTTGTTGCTGTCGCGCCGAAAGTTGTCATTGACATTGCGTTTGTCCACCACAATCGCCCGGTAGTCAATTTGTGGATGGGTCTGGCGCAATGCCAGCGCACCATGGGCAAAGGTCATGCGCGCGTTTATCGGCATCTCAACCCATTTCTTTTCGCGTTTGCTGTCCCAGTTGCCGTGGCGATACAGGTGCCGGATTCGGCGCTCGGGCAGATGGTCAAGCGCTTCCGGTAGGATCATGGCGGCAATCGTCAAATAGCGGCTGGAGCCGCCTCGACCATAGGGGAGATCGAAGGCCCAGCCCAAATCGCCACTTTCATCGACATAGATCAGGGTAGCCAAAAATCGTCCTCTGTGTGTATGGTTTGCGCTGCTGGCTACAACAAAAATGGCCCCGTGAACGGAGCCATTTTAATCATTGATGGGGGAGCAGACCCTGAGATCGGCGCGTTTAGACCGCGCTTACGACACCTTGCGGGCATCGCGATGGCCTCAGGATTTACCTGCAAGCGAATCGATTAGACCAAAAAACGGAGATTTAGTCAAGTGGGAAATAGCTGCCGGCGTAGGCCAGTTCGGTTTGCCTATGTCCCGGCTGGCCTGCCCGCGCGCTTTTACGACTTCCCCGGAAATTGGTATGGTGCAGCACCACCACAGCGCCGCCCGTCTGTGCATGTCGCAGTTAACCAATCTGCCCCTGACAATACGCCAAAGTAATCGGACTACTCGGATTTTCAAAAATGGTCTGGCTGCTGCCGGTTTCCACCACACAGCCACAACCCTGATTAACCCAGCACACCGTCACACTGTCGGCCAGCCGCTTGGCCTGCGCCAAATTATGCGTCACCATCAAAATCGTATACCGCCCCTTTAGGCTGGCAATCAATTCTTCAATCACCCCGGTAGCAATCGGATCGAGCGCGCTGCATGGCTCGTCAAACAGCAATACCTCCGGTTCCAGCGCCAAAGCCCGGGCCAGACACAGCCGTTGTTGCTGCCCGCCCGACAGTTTGAGCGCGCTATGGTGCAAGCGGCCAGAAACTTCCTGCCACAGGCCGACTGCGCGCAATACCTGTTCCAGCCGTTGTTCCAGTTCGTGCTTGTCACGTATGCCATGCTCGCGCAGCGGGAACAGGATGTTTTCTGCAATCGATAGGGGAAACGGGTTCGGTTGCTGAAACACCATGCCGATCCGTTGCCGCACCCGGTGCGGCGGGACGTGGCTGGCGCGAATGTTTTCACCGTTCAAATAAATCTCGCCATCAACCCGGCAGCCCGGAATCAATTCATTCATGCGATTGATCGAATTGAGCAGGCTGCTCTTGCCGCAGCCACTCGGGCCGACCAGCGCCATCAATTCACCCGGAGCAACGGACAATGCCGCTTGCTGTACCGCGAGTTGCTTGCCATAGCGTACCGTCACATTGTGCAGCCGCAGGCTGGGCGGGGTGCGGGGGAGGGCGGTATGGGGCTGTCGGTTCATGTTGCATTTCCTTGTGCCTGCCAGCGCACGAGGCCATGCGCCAGTGCCTGAAAGGTCAGGGCCACGCCCAGCAAGACCAGCGCACTGGCCGCTGCCGGTGCTGTGCCGCCTGCCACGTTCATGGCCAAATCATAAATATGCACGGCCAGCGTGCGTCCGGAATCGGACCAGGTTTCTGGCCAGCGCGTCACATAGCCTGCGGTAAACAACAACACTGCGGTTTCGGCCAAGGCCCGGCCTGCCGCCAGTACCAGCCCAACCGCCATGCCGGGCAGGGCGTAGGGCAGCATCACATGCCAGATAAAGCCGATGCGCGACACATTCAGTGCATTCGCAGCCAGCCGGTAACTGGCCGGAACCGCCCGCAGCGCCTGTTCGGTACTGCGCACAAACAGTGGCAGCACCATGCAGGCCAAAGTCAGCCCGCCGGATAAAATCGAAAACCCCATGCCCAGTTCGACGCAAAAAAAACGGTTGCCAAACAGGCCAAACACAATCGAGGGGATCCCGCCCAATACGTCCAGTGCCAGTTGCAAGCTCTTGCCCAGTCGGCTTTTCTCATCCACCGTTTCCACCAGAAACAGCGCCGCGCCCAGGCCAATCGGTACTGCTGCCAGCAAACATACGGCCAATACCCAGACGGTTGACAGCAACACCGGCCCAATCCCGCCAGAGCGACCGGCATCCTGCGGGGCCTGCCACAAGAAATCCCAACTGAGCGCCTTGCCCCCGCCATCGAGCAATTGCCAGGCCATGATCAATGGGCACAGCACCACCAGCAAGGCAATCAAGCCCGTGCCAAGCGCGGCCAGACGGTCAGTGGGATGCAGATTTTTCATGGCGGCTTTGTTCCAGATAGCGTGCGCTAAGCATCAGGGCCAGTACCAGCAACATCAACAGCCAGCCGCTGACAAACAGCGCGGTTTGATGCACGCCAGTGGCGTAGGCCATTTCCAGCGCAATATTGGCTGTGAGGGTGCGCACCGGGGCAAACAGGGAATCGGGCCATTGTGCCACGTTGCCGCACACCATCATCACCGCCATGGTTTCACCAAGTGCACGCCCGGTTTGCAGCAACACTGCCGGCACCAGTTGCGGCACGCTGGCCGGCAGCAACACGTGGCGGATTGCGGCAAACGTCGATACCCCGAGCGAGAGTGCTGGATTCAGGTGTTTTTTGGCCGCATCATGCAGCGCCAAATCGGCTTGCAGTACCAAAATTGGTAAAATCATCAGCGATAAAATCAACACACCCGCCAACAGACTGGCACCGGGTGGCGCAATCCGGTTAATAATCGGCACCAGCACCACCAGTCCCCACAGGCCATATACCACCGAAGGAATGCTGGCCATCAACCCCATAAAAATCCGGTAGGCGGCGGCAAGCGCCGGTGGCGCATAAAACCGGCCCCAAATTGCCAGAACCATGCTCACCGGCAGCACAATCAGCATGGCCAGCGCACACGAGAGCAAACTCGCGGCCAGCATCGGCAACAGGCCATATGCCTGTTCCAGTGGTTGCCAGCGCTGGGAAGCGAGCCAGGTGCTGGGGGTGTGCAAGAGGCCCCAACTGGCATGGGTAATAAATACCAGAATCAACACCATGATCAGAGCCACGCCCGCTGCGCAGGCACGCAGCAGTGCACGTAGCGCTGTATCGTTAATGAGGTAGTGGCGCAAAATACTGTTTCTCAATCAAGGCGTCGGCCTGGGCGGATTGGGCAAACTCGATAAAATCCTTGGCCAAACCAGTTGGTGTATTTTTTGTAACGAAATTGAGCTGACGTGCCAGCGGGAAACTGCCATCGATTAGGCTTTTGAGGGTGGGTATGACCCCGTTCAATGGCAGTATTTTGATCGGCACCCCATGGTTGGCCTCATATTCTGCCGTGCCAATGGAAACATAGCCAATCGCATTCGGGTTGCCTGCTACGGTCTTGATGCCTTGCTGGTTGTCCCCAATCACCACATCCGGTTTGACATCGGATGCTTTGAGCTTGAAGTGCTGCAGGAATAATTCCAGCGTCGAACGACCTTCAGCCTTGTTGATGACGGTGACCGGGGCCGTGCTGCCACCGACTTCGTGCCACGACTTTTGTTTGCCGGTGTAAATTGCCACGATTTGGTCAAACGACAATTCCTTGATCGGGTTGTCACGATGCACGATGATTGCAATTCCATCGCGGGGAATCGGGTGCCATTTCAAATCCTGCTCTTCTGGTTTCGGGCCGCGCGACGACATGCCAATCTGTGCCAGCCCCTGCCGGGTATCGTTGATCCCGCGTGACGAACCACCGGCTTGCACATCGATCTTGACCCCGGGATGCAATTGCTCAAAGCGCTGCCCGAGTTCTTGCGCCAGCGGGGCAATGGTCGAAGAACCGGTCAGGGTCAGGCGGTTTTCCTGACTGGCCGAATTTTTGCCGCATCCGGCCAGCAGCATGGCTGCCACCAAACCAACACCCATGGTCGCCATGGCACGCAGGGCGACACCGGCACCCATGGCGTGGGTGCGTCGGCGTGCGGGTGGAATCGTAGGATTGATCATATAACCATGTCAAA
>JACCDS010318432.1_pt1 | contig 13219 bp, 9 predicted proteins | sample 7446441 | NCBI WGS metagenome assembly JACCDS01 (sample SAMN15323445, study PRJNA562643) | freshwater metagenome | isolation source: river surface water | place: USA:Blue River Watershed | collected 2017-08-17
ATAATTCCGGTGGAATCATCGAAATAAAACACGGATTTTCCTGTTTTATAAAACGCATAAACCAATTCATTTAACGCTTCATCCCTCAAATAAGGATAATCCACCGCCACAACCAGTAACCCCTCTGAGCTCAGGCTAAAATTGTCTTTCCAATACGATAAAATACCACCAATTGGACCTGAATTTTCGAATTCCGAGGCATCGCATTGCAACTTAATTCTATCAAAATCAATTTCCAAATTGGCCAACTCTACTTCCATCGCTTTTTCCTCTTTTCGGGGGATGCTTAACGCCAACTGTTGAGACAATGGGTGAATCGCTTTTAATAATCTGACCCATTGAGGGCAACCTGTCACATATTCCAATTTGTATTTGGGATAACCCATCCGAGAACTTTCACCTCCACCTAAAACCAAACCTTCAATTTTACAGTCGATTGATTTATTGTCTAGGGATACTCGAAAAAAATCCTTTGTAATTTGATTTTGAAGATGAAGAATTTGGAGATTAGGAAAGAGTTGCTTGTATTTTTCGGTAAACATACTGAGCAGTTCCGTTCGAACAACCACCAATACATTTGCATGAAATTCTCCAGAAGATTTAGCTTGACAATCTTTAAAAAATTGGTCCAATTCGGGATTAAATCCCTCATTTTTATGTAACTCTAACTTCCCAACTTCGTCAATGATTATCCAATCCGTACTTGGACTTTCAATTGATTTTTTCAGCCACAACAACCCTTCTGAAAAAGCCGATTTCTTGAATATAAATTTTCCTACTCGGATGCAATCATCTGCCTCATCAACATCAACATTAAAAGCAACCTCAAATTCAATGATTTCCAGGGTGTTCAAATTCAGTAATTTCCTCAAAGAATTTGATTTTTCAATACTCGACATGCTTCCGGTTTTTGCATCAAGGGAAACAAATCCATGAATTTCTTGGCCTTGCAATTTTAACTGAGATATCCAATGTCGCAACCAAGTGGTTTTACCCGTCCTGATATCCCCCGTTAAAATAAAAACTTGATTCATTTTCGAATGGATTTTGGGGATGAAGGTTATTGATTCGCTTTAGAATGTTCTGTTTTTTGTGATTCCAACCTTAAGGCAATCATAAATTCCATGGCTTTGATATACCGCATAAAAAAGGAACTACCTTCTTGAGTGCAGAACAGACTGAATTTATAATCCATTCGGAACTGAATAAAATCCTGGGTAATATCTTTAACCAATTGAATATTCTTGCTTTTTTTTGCTCCTCTTTTGACAAAAATTCGGAATAAAGGATTCACCACGAGGAAAAGCAACATGGTAGCAGCTAAGCTGCGAACTAATACGTAGGAAATGTTGTGTTTAGCGTCTTCTACTAAACTTAAAACCAAAATCATTCCGATCAACACCAAGAAATAAAAAAACCAAAATATGTATCTTGAAGATGAAATTGGATTCTGATACATACTATTGGTTTCAGTGTATTCCTTTCTTTTTTGATGAATGATACGTCGAATCTTCAAGACGCGCTCTGGAAATCCACCCATTCTCCATCCCAAAACCATTCCCCATAAACAATAGATCGATACATATATATATATGAGCAAAACCGTCCCTGATATATTAGAGAATATCGCGGTTTTTTGTAATCCTAACTCTTTGGAAATGGCTCCCATAAATATATTCACTGCTTCTTGGAGTGATTCACCGTACATAATAACTAAGGTGAGTAATTTTTGAAGAGCTGATTCAATCATTGATAAAACGGCGAATAATAAAGAGGCAACCTTATAGTTTCTCACGATTGAAAAAACCATTGCCGCCGCAAAACCTTGAAAACTCACCGCCAAATACGCGGGAATGGGTGAATGCGGACTTGCACCTGCTTTTACAACCAAAACAACACCTGTGGCTCTCACTATATCTTTCCAAGGATTTTTTGAATTCAGGGCCATAACACAAAGGATGGCAACTGCAGATCCTCCAACAACTAAACCCGTTAATGGCAAGCGAACAGCATGCAACAATCCACCCAAGGTAACTTCTACAAATGCCCAAAGGGCAGTAAGTTGAAACCAAATGGATTGTTTGGAATATTCTTGAGGTGCTATGGATATCATTCGCTAGGGTTTAGTTATTTGCGCCAAATAAATTGTGGATTTTTCGAATCTACGTAATCGCTTTTACGAATTCCATTCCAATTGCAATGTACGATGTGTTTTTGTTCTTTTTTATAGGACATAAGCAATTGATTTTTAATAAAAATTGCTTTTGATCGCCTCGCGATCGGTAACCACTTTTTCTTGGGAAGATTGATTTCAAACGTAATTTGAGTATATTCTTCTTTGGGTTCCATTTTCTGAATTTTCAAAGGCAAATAGACCATTTTTTCGTTAGAAAAATGCATAATATACCAGGCCAATTGAATGTTTTTATTAAAATAATTTTCTAACAATGGATAAATGGCTTTCCCAACTTCGCTGTCTTCTTTGATATGGTAGAAGTCTTCGGGAAGTCTGGCACCCGTTTCTTTTTGAAAGGAAGCTTCCAAATCATCGGTAAATAATTTCACTTTCAATTCAAATACCTCTTGCTTTGAATTCCGCGTATCTAAATTATATTCAGTAATCCCAACAAAAAAAGGATGCATGGATGTGAACACAATAAACAACAGCATCGCTACCAAAAATGTACTATGTTTGGTCAAATTAAATCGAGTCATTTTTTGTTAAGTGTTTAAATATATAGAGATTTGCACAAAGTTACGAAGTTAACCGATGAAGTTCCTCAGTTAAATGCTCATAGCCTTACAAAAGAAAAAAAACAGTGTTTCAAATCGATTGGTACTTTTGGATAAAATTTGGTTTCCAACATATCTTAGATGTGGGAGGTTACGATCACATGCTGTTTTTGCTAGTGATGTTCACCCCTTTGGAATTCAAAAACTGGAAAACCATTCTGGCTTGGATAACAGCTTTCACTGTTGGACATTCACTCACACTGGCTCTAAGCACATTCCAAATTGTTCAAATTCCGACTTACATCATTGAAAATTGCATTGCATTAACCATATTATGGGGCGCTTCTCGAAGTATTTATTATGTGGCTCGGAAGAAGAACTTGGCAGAGCTAAAACGCAATTATGGCACCATCGCCTTCTTTGGACTGATTCACGGTTTGGGATTTTCAAACCAACTCAAAGCGGTGAGCATCAACTCAGATACACTCATTTGGGAACTTTTAGGTTTCAATATTGGGTTAGAATTGGGTCAAATTCTATTCCTAGGTGCTTTGTTTGGAATAAAATTCGGATTTTCTCGATTAACCAATTTAAAAGATGAGTTTATTCCCAACATCAAATACAAAATTGAGCTGTTTATTTTAGGTGCGGCATGGATTTGCAGCCTATGGATGAGCATTGACCGAGTTGTTAATTCATCATTGAATTGATTATATTCGCAGATTGAGTTTTTTAAACTCATAACCCAAACCTTAACGTTACAATGAAAAGAGTTTTACGCAAAAGCATCGTATGGTGCTCTTTATTTTTCAGTGGTTCTTTGTTAACAGCACAAAATGTATTCAACAACCCACGTTCCAATCATGGAAACCGATTTGAACAAATTGGTCCTTTGTTGGAGGATGTTAATGAGTACCGAGCCGCATCTGGTGCTCCTGGACATGCCTATTGGCAGCAAAAAGCCGATTATAAAATAACCGCCGTTTTAGATGAAAAAAATCGTGTTTTACACGGTTCTGAAACCATCACCTACACCAATAATTCACCTGATGTGTTGAGTTATTTGTGGTTACAACTCGATGAAAACGAGCACAACCCCAACGGAGAAAGCAATTATTTTAACGAGAGTAAATTTGGTGAAACCATTACCCCTGATCAAGTATCAGATTTGGATGTTCAAATTCGTTTGAAAGGGTACGGATCCAAAATAATAAAAGTAACTGATGCCAAAGGACAATCCTTGCCCTACACCATCAATCAAACCATGATGCGTGTTGACCTTCCCAAAGGACTAAAAAGCAAAGAAAAATTCGTTTTCAAAATTCAGTGGAGCTATAAAATCCCCGAAAGAATGCGAATTGGAGGTCGCGGTGGATATGAATTCATGCCCGACGGACAATCGGATTTGTTTACCATTACTCAATGGTATCCTCGCATGTGTGTATACAGCGATTATCAAGGATGGAACCATAAACAATTTACTGGCAGAGGCGAGTTTTCATTAGTTTTTGGGGATTTTGATGTGAATATCATGGTTCCATCCGACCATATCATTGCGGCAACCGGCGAATGTTCTAATTATAAAGAAGTATTATCTCCACAACAATGGAACCGTTGGAACAGTTGTTTTTCACAAACAGAGGGTGTAGTTAACGCCAAAAAAGTCAATACCCCCGACCAAATTGTCACCTTGGAGGATATTCAAGCAAACATCGACAAATATTTAAAATTATTAGCAGATAAAGGAATTAAACCCAGTCCGAGCAATGCTGATGTCATGATTTCCCCAAAAAACACAAGCGAAACAAAATCTATGGGTTCGGGAAATAATGTATTTGCCATTGACCCCAACAATTCAGCAGAAGTAAATGCGTTGGATTTCTATGGTTTAGGATTCAAAACATGGAAATACTCCGCTAAAAATGTGCGTGACTTTGCTTGGGGATCTTCCAGAAAATTCACTTGGGATGCCATGCCTACCTATGTAGAAGGCAAAAAAGTGATGTGCATGAGTTACTATCCCAAAGAATCCTACAAATTATACAATAAATACTCAACCAAGGTGGTGGCGCATACCATTCAAACCTATTCAAAATATACCATTCCTTACCAATATCCCGTAGCTATTTCCGTAGAAGCCAGCAACGGTATGGAGTACCCCATGATTTGCTTCAATTATGGTAGAACAGATTCAGCGGGTAACTATTCAGAAGCCACCAAATACGGAATGATTGGAGTGATTATTCATGAGGTGGGACACAATTTCTTCCCCATGATTATCAATTCCGATGAACGCCATTGGAGCTGGATGGATGAAGGATTAAACACCTTTGTACAATTCTTAGCAGAACAGGAATTTGACAATAATTATCCTTCCCGCAGAGGACCTGCGCATAAAATTACGGACTATATGAAACTTCCTGTGGAGCGTTTGGAGCCCATTATGACCAATTCAGAAAATATCATTGAATTCGGTCCCAATGCCTATGCAAAACCGGCAACGGCATTGAATATTTTGCGTGAAACGGTTATGGGAAGAGAACTTTTTGATTTTGCGTTCAAAGAATATTGCCGTCGTTGGGCGTATAAACATCCCCGTCCATCGGATTTTTTCAGATCCATGGAAGATGCTTCGGGAGTGGATTTGGATTGGTTTTGGAGAGCTTGGTTTTTTGATATACAACCCGTTGATATTCGATTGGACTCGGTTGTGGCATTCAAATTAAACAACCCTACCACCCTGCCCGATCTGTCGAGCAAAACCCATTCACTGCAAACATCTGCCATCCCCCAAAATAGAGCAGCGAGAAAAGCGCAAGCCATTGAAGATGAACAATTCTTGCATGTTTCTCGTTTAAGAAACAAAGCTTCAGGAATGGTTTTTGCGGTTGATACGGACACTACTTTACGCGATAAATATTACTACAGAGCGTTGGCACCAAAAACGGAAAAACAGCAACAGGCGGTACAAAAACGTGATTCTGCCCAAAAAGTTGAGGCGCCCATTCATCTTCCAAAATATGAATTAGTTGATGCGACTGAATTTTCAAAACTCAAAGACAATTATTACTATCAGTTATCATTCAGCAATTTAGGTGGAACAGTAATGCCGGTTATTATTCAATGGAATTACATAGATGGAACCTCGGATGTGGATTACATTAGCGCATACATTTGGAGAAAAAACGAAAATTCGTTTAGCAAAGCATTTGTAAAATACAAAGAAGTACAGAGTATTGTTATTGATCCATTTAGAGAAACCGCGGATATTGACGAGAGCAATCAACACTGGGATGCATTTGAAAATCCATCGGATAAAACAAAAGGTTCCAAACTGGGTGTAAAGAATTTACTAAAAAGAAAATAAAATTTCACTAAAAAGTAGGAAAGTTCAAGTATTCCGTTACCTTTGAATACTTAAAGTTAATTGAATGCACACAGGTAAAGTTAAATTTTTCAATGAAACCAAAGGTTATGGTTTTATTGTAGACGACCAAAACGGAGAAGAGTATTTCTCTCACGTAACTGGCTTAATCGACAAAGTTCGTGAAAACGACGCAGTTGAATTTGAGTTAGAAGAAGGTAAAAAAGGCTTAAACGCCGTTAAAGTAAGAGTAATAGGTTAATAAAGTATATATAATTTATTTCTGTTTACCTTAAGAATTTCTAATTAAAAATGCCCCAGAAATGGGGCATTTTCTTTTTATCATTATTTTAAACCGTGCCGTTCTTTTCGATAACCTCCAGTCCAAACAGCACCGTTCCGTTTTACGCAAATCCTTATTCCGTAGGCTCCGGTTTGTTTTAGCTCCGGTTATGTTTCCAACGAATTTACTGACCCTGTCCCAACGAATACGCATCTACACCATCGAAAGAATACAAATTCTCGGTTTTGATGGTATCAATACCATGTTGTTCTGCTAATTGCATTAATTCAATGATATCCGCTTTGTTAGGTACATGTCCCTCCTTAGGTTTGTAACGGCAACGCCAGTGATCTGTACAGAATGTTTCCTCGAATCCTTCCGGCCATACTTTGATTCCGCGATTGGTAATCATCGATAAGTTCAATTTACCATTATTCAATGGTTGAATCATTTCCGCAAGTTGATTAGCGTCAGTTCCGTGCCAATGAATAAATAAATCCACCCCTTTTAGTTCTTTCGACTTTTGAGGTTTGCGCTGATATGGAGGCAAATTGAATTTTGCATCTTTTCGGAACTCCACCCCAATGAGTTGTACCGGTTTTTGTCCTAAATTACCAATCACCGCATCTGTAAATTCTATGGTATTTACTTTTTTCTTGCTGGTTCCTTCTTTGTAAATATCAACGGTATGTATTCCGTCTTCGATGGTTTTCAACCAAGCGTTTTGAATTTTTTCAGCTGTTTCTGTTTGACCAATGTGATTCAACATCATTACGGCCCCTTGCAATAATCCTGAAGGATTCGCAATTCCTTGTCCCGCAATCATCGGTGCCGAACCGTGAATGGCTTCAAACATGGCACACGTTTCACCAATATTAGCAGAACCGCCTAAACCTACTGAACCCGTAATTTGAGCCGCAATATCCGAAACCACATCGCCATATAAATTCGGCATGACAATCACATCGAATACCTCGGGCGTATCAGCCACTTTTGCTGCCCCAATATCAATAATCCAATGTTCTTTTTCGATTTCAGGATATTCAGCACCAATTTCATCAAAAACTTGATGAAACAATCCATCAGACTGCTTCATGATGTTGTCTTTAGTGAAACAGGTTACCTTTTTACGACCATATACGCGAGCATATTCAAATGCATAACGCACAATTTTTTCTGATCCGGGACGAGATATCAATTTCAAACACTGAACCACTTCATCGGTTTGTTGGTGTTCGATTCCTGCATATAAATCTTCCTCATTTTCGCGGATAATAACTATATCCATTTGAGGATGCTTAGTTGCAATATATGGGTGCAAACTAATACACGGACGAATATTGGCATACAATCCCAAAAACTTACGCGTACTTACGTTCAAACTCTTGTATCCTCCGCCTTGTGGCGTAGTAATGGGTGACTTTAAGAATACTTTATTTCTTCTAATGATATCCCAAGATTCTTTGGCGATACCCGAAGTGTTGCCAGAAAGGTACACTTTCTCACCTACTTCGATTTCATCGATTTCTATCTCGGCACCAGCCGCAGTTAAAATCCTCAAGGTGGCGTCCATAATCTCTGGACCAATTCCATCACCTTTTGCTACCGTAATTCTTTGCTTTGTCATTCGTTGCGTTGCAAGGCAAATTTCGTCATATTGCCATATCCTTACAAATCGTTTAACGTCATTTTTGTATAATTAGACTACTTTTGTGGAAGGAATCAACGTCTTATTTGAAACACACCCTTTCTTCTAGATGTATAAAAAACACAAGCGTTTTTCAACCACATTTATTTTCTCTCCCGCGAGTATTCCTGTAAAACCTGTATGCAAACCCCATTGAATCGATCTTCTTTTATTAAGATCCTGATAAGTTTGATTATTTTATTTTTCCTTTCGGGGGATGTTTTTTCGTTGGGAAAATTTCGAAAATCAACCGATATACCATCCATTAATCGGATCCATTTAACCCAAATTGATTTTTCTCAGAAAGTATTGGTTGCTAATACCAATATCCCATCCCCCGAAACACAAAAAGACAGTTTAGACAACGACACTCTCGACGAGGTGGTAATTACCGCAACTTTTAGGCCCGTTAGTAAATCTGAAAGTCCCGTGTCCATTGAGATTTATCGATCCGCATTTTTCAAACTCAACCCCACACCCAGTTTATTTGAAGCTCTTCAATTGGCATCTGGGGTTCGTCCGCAGTTGAATTGCAACGTGTGTAATACGGGCGATATACATATCAATGGTATGGAAGGCGGTTACACCTTAATTTTGATCGACGGAATGCCGGTTATTTCAAATTTGGGATCGGTTTACGGATTGATGGGAATTCCCAATTCCATGATCGAGCGCATGGAAATCATGAAAGGGCCATCGAGCGTTCTTTACGGAAGTGAAGCGATGGGCGGTATCATTAATGTCATTACTAAAACTCCGAAAAACTTGCGGTATTATCCGCAAAAAACCACGGAGAGCTCGACCGAGCAAAATATCCCCAAAAAATGGAAGCGCGCAGCGTCTCGATACGATTTAGATCTACATACTACTTCGTGGTTGGAAACCAATTTTGACCTATCCGCGGTGACCCAATTGGGTGCTAGAACTTCGGTGCTAACTGGGATTAACGCCTTTTGGTACGACCAAATTAAAGACCATAATAACGACGGTTTTACAGACATTGCCTTGCAAAAACGAGTTTCCGTGTTTCAAAAATGGAATGTTATTCGGCCGCATAATCGAGCGTTAAATTGGGGAATTCGGGCACTAACCGAAGACCGCTGGGGCGGAGAATTGAATTATAGTCCCGAAGATTGGGGCAAAGAAACATTTTATGGCGAACGTATTGGAACCCGCCGCTTGGAATTCATGGGGAATTACGATTTGCCGACTTCTGTGCCCATTCGATGGATGATTTCCTATAACACCCATCATCAAAACAGTTACTACGGAACCACGCATTATAAGGCCATGCAAAATACTTTTTTCAGCCAGTGGGTATATTCCAATACCATTCGAAAGTGGTGGGATGCTGTGGCTGGTTTGACGCTGAGAAATAATTATTACAACGATAATATGCCTGTCGATTCATTCCAGGCGCGATACGAAGCGTTGAGCAAACCCAATAATATTTGGATTCCAGGTGCTTTCAATCAAAACCAGTTGACGATCAATTCAAAGTGGTCAGCAAATTTAGGATGGCGTTTGGACTATCACCCCATTCATAAATTCATTCCCGGTTACACGGTGGCGTTGAAATTTGCACCACAGAAAACCACCATTGCCCGATTGAATTTTGGTCGTGGATACCGCATTGTGAATTTGTTTACCGAAGAGCATGCTGCCCTTTCAGGTTCTAGGAGAATGGTGATTCCTTTCTTTTTAAACCCTGAAACTTCCTATAATTTCAGCGCTAGTTTGAATCAAACCTGGACGGTTGGATCAGTACTTTTTGATTTGGAATTGAATGGATTTGGTGCAGTATTTCAAAATCGAATCTATCCAGACTACGACAGCGACCCCAATGAAATTCGTTTCATAAACACGCGCCAGAACTCCTACAATCGAGGAATCAATGCCAATTTAAACATTCAGCTACCCAAGCGCGTTTCATTGCGATATGGAATCACCCTAATGGATGTAAGGGCTCCTTTTTCGGGGGATACCTTGTCGGATGGAACGGTTCAAATCAACTATCAAACGCCGTATTTCACTGAAAAATGGAATTCCAGCATCACCGTTTCCTATAAATCACGCACTCAACGTTGGAATGTAGATTTCACTGGAAATGCAGTAGGCGCTATGCGATTGCCCCTATTGAGCGAATTTGACCCACGCCCCGCTCGATCCAAATGGTTCATGCTGTTGAATATGAATGCCGGTTATCGTTGGAATAAAAAATTGGAATTTTACGGTGGAATTAAAAATGTAATGGATTGGACACCTGCGCAGGGCGTGCCTTTTCTTATTGCCCGAAGTCATGATCCATTCGATAAAAAAGTAGTGTTTGCAAATGGCGTCGCGCAACGCACACCTGAAAACCCCTACGGATTAACGTTCGATCCTTCGTATGTGTACACCGCTAATCAAGGCCGACGAATTTTCTTCGGTTTGAGGTGGCAATTGAATTAAAAAACGCTATTGATCTTCGGCGGTTTATTAACATTTCGCCGGCAGTAAATGCAAATTGCCAGAATTTAATTAAAAATGGTAGTTAAACACTACGTTGTACATTAACATATTGACTTTATTGAAAATATGCTTGGGCAATAAATTTTCGGCGGCCAGTTCGTGTTTATAAACAGTCAGAAACTGCAATTCCATTCCTTTCCAAATTCCCCCGAAATCATGACGTAAATCCAAATTTACCTGCGCATAAGAGGGTAATCCGTACTTATTCAATCGATAATCATACACCGAAGGCAGTTTAAAATAACCTCCTGACAGATTGATTTTCGAATCATATTTGATGAATTTTTTGGTAATTCTCAATGTAGCAGCATGTACATTTCCAAATCCCTCATTGCGTTCTCTGGGTAAAAACGTGTAAAATGGATCCCTGCCCCATTCACGCGGCATCAAGTATCGACCTTCCGATGTAATTCTGGTATAATTCAGGTTCATATCCCATGTACCCAAGGTTTGTCCCAAGCGAAAACTATACGCCATGGCCTTCTCATTGGGTTGAATATACTTATAATTAGTTTCCGAATTTCCTCCATCGCCAATGGGAAATTGGCGCATCATTTGAGCATTAAAATACGTTTTTTGCTTTTTGTTTCGGGGGATGTTAAACTCGGCTTGAATCAAATTAGTGGTGAGGATATTGTCGATGGTGGTATTCCACACATTGAATTTGGCATTTGAATTAATATTATGGTGTATCCCCAAAACCGAAACCCAAGAGCTCTCTAATTTACCAGCATATTTGGATCTTAAACCGTATTGATCCACTCCCACCCCATACAGGCCAATGGATTCTCCAATATCAAACCATTGCACAGTTCCACGAGGAGTGATACCGTATAAATATCCTCCTTCGATTCGGGTGTTCTTCCATTCAGAAAGGTCAGCCCAAAATCCCTCAACCCCTGTGGGACGCATTCTACCATCTTGTAAATTAATGAAGGGAGTATTAATCAATTGACGTCCTGCAGTAATGTTAGATTTAGAAAAATTATATTTTACATACAACTCCTCCAAGCGATCTATATCTTTATGATTGTAGGGATTTTCGATATCAAACAGTTGGATTTCGTAGCGATTTTTCTGGTTGGATAGACTATCAACGAGGCCCAAATCCGAGGAATGCATATTGAAAATAAAGAAACCACTAATTGCCACTTGCAATCCGTGATACGGTGCTGATTCATAGCGAATTCCACCACCCGCTGCATGAGCAAAATAATCAGCGTGAGCACCTTGATTGTCGGTGTTCATGTAAAAATACCGAAAATGTCCTTGCAGAACTCCATCCTGAAATGCCCGACTGATTTCAGAAGTATCATAATATCTTTTAGATTTCCCTCTCCACAAATTGGGTTTTTCGAGTAATTCCTGATGCTGTGCAAAGGTAAAATTAGTAGCGAACAACAAGAACATCCCCAGAACCAAAAATCTCAACTTCACTTCACCTTTGATTAACTTGTTCACCCCACTTTTAATTGATATATTCATTTCCCCAAAAATCGACATAATTATTCTACCCAAAATAGACATATTCATTCCCCAAAAAATCGACACAATTAGAAATCACCATAAAAAAATCTAGCGCAAAGGTACTCTTCGCGCTAGATTTGAATTGTAACTATAGTCACAGGAGGTATTAATGAAGGTCACAGGTGGAAAATGATCACCATTTGGTCTATGAAGACCATAAACACAAAACAATTTTCAACATCTATTAACCGATATTCATGGGAACATCCATTAATAGAATTTCATTGTCTTCGGTTGCTTCAAACTGAATTGGTTCGGTGGTATTCCAAATTCCTAAACCATCTCGGGTAGAAACTTCAATTCCATTGATTTTAGCTTTACCTTTAAGCATGAACACATATAGACCGTTAGTTGGCGATTTGATTTCATACTGACTGGATTTACCGGATTGAAAATTTCCCAAGTGAAACCAAGCATTTTGATGAATCCATACCCCTTCATCGTCGGCAGTTGGCGATAATATTTGCTGGAAACGATTTTCGCGATCTTTCAGATTCAATGCAATTTGGTCGTAACGTGGAGTGACATTTCGCTTGTTTGGGAAGACCCAAATCTGAAGAAACTTCACGGCTTTATCCTTATTTTTATTGTATTCTGAATGGGTAATTCCGGTACCTGCACTCATGACTTGAATATCCCCTTTTTTAATTACGGCAACATTTCCCATACTGTCTTTGTGTTCCAAATCGCCATCCAAGGGAATGGAAATGATTTCCATATTATCGTGGGGATGCGTTCCAAAACCCATACCTGGAGCTACATAGTCATCGTTTAGAACACGCAAAACACCAAAGTGCATGCGTTCGGGATTGTAGTAATTAGCAAAACTAAAAGTATGTTTCGACACCAACCAACCATGATCGGCATGTCCTCTAGAATCGGATTTGTGTAATACGGTGTTCATATTAATGGTAGAATTAGAATTGGGAATATGATTAAATCCCAAATTAGGATCTTTAGCAGATTTCAATGGGGATAGTTCATCATTATCGTTATCGATAATGGCTTTAGCAGTTAAACCGGATGCAATGGCTCCTGAGGCAATCAAAGCAGATTTCAAAAATTTCTTGCGTTCCATAATTGTTTAAACAAATATAATTAATAAAAGTTTAAA
>JACCDS012132852.1_pt1 | contig 13214 bp, 14 predicted proteins | sample 7446441 | NCBI WGS metagenome assembly JACCDS01 (sample SAMN15323445, study PRJNA562643) | freshwater metagenome | isolation source: river surface water | place: USA:Blue River Watershed | collected 2017-08-17
GACCTGTGGTTACACTTACTCCATTTGATACAGAAGAAGAAGTATTAACATATGCAAACGCCACTGAGTATGGTTTAGCAGCTAGTATTTGGACAGAGAATTTAAGCAGAGCACATCGTATGGCAGAGAAAGTAGAAAGTGGGATTATCTGGATCAATTGCTGGTTGTTAAGAGATTTAAGAACTCCGTTTGGAGGAATGAAAAACTCAGGTGTAGGTAGAGAAGGAGGCTGGGAGGCATTAAGATTTTTCACCGAAGCAAAAAATGTTTGTATATCCTATTAATTCATAATTCAAAATTCGTAATTCATAATTCGTAATTCGTAATTCATAATTCATAATTCAAAAAGTATGTCAATAATAAATAGCTCAAAAGCACCAGAACCAGTAGGTTTATATCCACATGCAAGAAGAGTAGGGAACTTATTATTTTTATCGGGAGTAGGACCTAGAGAAAAAGGCACTAAAAAAATTCCAGGAGTAGAGTTAGATGAAGCAGGGAATATAGTTTCATACGACATTGAAACCCAATGTAGATCGGTATTTAACAATGTTAAACTAATCTTAGAAGAAGCAGGTTCTTCATGGGAGCAATTGGTAGATGTTACTGTCTTTTTAACAAATATGAAAGACGACTTTAAAAAATACAATGAAATTTATGCAGAGTATTTTAAAGACAATTTACCCTGTCGTACCACCTGTGAAATCAATTGCTTACCAACTCCAATTGCGATAGAATTGAAGTGTATTGCAACGATTTAGCGAACTTGCGAATTAGCGAAATGGCGAATTAGCGAATATTTGACTTGTAAACAATCGGAATAAATAACCGTCGACCACTCGCAAATTCGCTAATTCGTTAGTTCGTTAGTTCGCTAGTTCGTTAATTCGCAAACCTCGCTACTCTATTCTTTATTTTAGGAACCGTTTTTAGGTAAGCATAAATATGTGATACCTCTTTATCTGTCAATAAAGGATAGGGTTCCATTGGGTATTGAAGTATTTTACCGTGTGGAGTTCTCATCTCCTTTACAGCAGCAATAAATTCTTCTTCTGTCCAAGCACCAATTCCTGTTTCTTCATCCATCGTAAGGTTTGCAGTATTAACCACTTTTCCATCGTAATTAACCATTGGATTACCACCACCAAAATAGCCTTCTGAAAGTTCTGGTTGTAGGTCGTTTACTTTGGCAAAATCTTTTGAATGACAAGCAAAACATTGTAATTGATACGTTGCTAAATATTTGCCATGTGCAACTGCATCATTTGTATCGGGCAATGATCTAGGGCTACCATCGTATGGCAAAGGTTTGATGGCAACATTACATAGAAATTTTGTAAAAAAAGATGGTTCGGTAGATGGTGGTGTTGCATCACTAGCTTGTAAAACCGGATCATCGGAATGTAACCATGCTAAAATACTTTCAATGTCTTCATCGGCCATTCCATTAAATTTTGGCATATAAGGTGGAATGAAAGTACCATCTGGGCGTATACCCGTTCTTAATAAATAAACTATTTGTTCATCTGTCCAGTTACCGATACCATGTTCCTTACTTTGAGTAATGTTTTTAGAATAAACTTTACCAAAGATTGGTGGAGAATCTGCTAAAAATTTACCGCTTAAAACATTGGTCTCGGGATCGAGATGACATTTTACACACAACATGGCTGCTAGTTTTTTGCCATGAGCAATTTTCTCTGGACTACTTTCCACTTTTACAGGGAAGGTTTTTGCTTCATAACTTGGAATTCCTCTAAATTGGATAAATCCTGCAAAACTGAGAGCAAAAACTACAATTGCCAGAATCAGAAAGAGTGAAAATCGTAAGAATTTTTTCATAATAAGGTGTTTTAGTTAGTAGTTATGACAAGTTAATAAAAAGTTACCCTTACTCCAATGAATATTTATATAGTGTGAGTTATAATTCCTGACTAAAGTGTAGAGAAAATGCCCTATATGTATATTAAGGGCATGCAATTGGCAACATTAAAGTGGTATTAATTGGAAATTCCTGAAGTCTAGAAACACATATCAATCAATCTAGGCATCTAACAAAATATTATATGAATATTGATTTCCCATTAGCCATAAAATGTTCCAAAATATGGATAAACAACCTATTTGTAAGGCTAAAACATTCTCTCTCTTCATAAAAATTGGTATTATTTTTAATTTCCTCTGGACAATTAATATTTCCAACTCATTTGCATATACGCCAGCAATACGAAAGAATCGGTTTAGTAATGATTTTACAATAGGAGCAGAGACTGGTTTATATCAGATTAAATTTTTAAGTATGCTTAACAATGGAGAGCAGAAGTTTTTAGAATCGGGGATACGGTTGAGTGTAGGAAAGTACTATGTTAATGGCTTAAAAATAGAAGCTAGTTTTATGAAAGGATTTAACGGAATAGGACCCTTACTTAATAATTCAGAAAGTAGCCAAAATTATATCAGAATTTACAATACAAAACTTTTTTTGTTGAATGGGCAATATGATGTTTATGTTGATGCCAACACTTTTGTAAGCTTTAAATTAGGATTCGGTCGTTTAGCTTATACACAACGTTATGATGGAACATTGGTTGAAAAGTTTAAAGAGAATAAAATCACTGATGTCATTTCGATTGCATCTAAATTTAATTATTCGATTAGTAGAACACTAGTAAGTTATGCGGAAGCAAATTACATTTTCGGGAAAGATCATCTTAAATATCCCATACTAAGTTTAGGATTAAATTATCATATCACTTCTTATAATTTCAAAAAGTTCAAAAGAAATTGCCCAACTTTTTTTTAATGGAATAGAATTGGCGAATATAATATTAGGAATAGATTAATATTTCTTAAAAACATTGTTTAAAGCATCAAAATCAACGCTTTTTATGTTTTTAGAACTACTTAGATATTCCGAATAAAATATAAACATTCCCAGTTATGGATAACACTACTAATTCAAGTAATTCGCAAAATTTGAACGAATCGAACAAAAAAGCAATTGATTTTACTTTTTTAATGATCATCATTTTAATCTTAATTAGCACCTTCGCAAGTGCAAAAAACAGATATGGTAATTATCAAAGAAATAAACGAAATCAGCCCATAACCATAGGTGTACAATCGGGTTTAGTTCAAAGAACAATGGTATATACCATCAATAATTATGAACAGAAATATTTAGAGCTAGCACATCAGATTACTATTGAAAAAAAAGTTAGCAAAGGTTTAAGTTTAGAACTTGGGGTGTATAATTCATTTACCAACAATGCTCCAAATACAAACTATGCTTACAGTGATAATAATTCGATCGTAAGTTTATCAAGTATATATCATATTCGACTATTACCAAAAATTAGTATTGATCCAAAAATTGGTATTGGAATGATGCAACATCACGATCATAAATATTTAAATAATGAACAATTAGTAACAAGTGTTAATCGTATGCAAGTAATACAGGCAGGAGGTACTATGCGAGTGCATTTGAATGATAATATTGCATTAGCTGCAGGTGCTGACGTTATATATGGAAATAAAAACCATATATTCCCATATGCACATGCAGGTCTGTATGTAAGTATCTTAAATAATTCTGGTGCTAAATATAGAAAATGCCCGAGTAAATTCTAATAAAATTTAGTTTTCAAAACTTCCATCATTATTGCTTTTATTTCTCTCGCTTTCGATAATACCATAATATGTGTACCATCCTTTATTAAATGGAAATTGCTTAAATGGATGTGAGGAAATACAATATCATGATCACCGTGAATATGAGTGTAGTTGTTTGGTTTAATCGTATTATCCCATTGTAGAGACGCTCTCATTGCCCATCTTAAAAAGGCTGGAGTCCATTTTCCAAACATATCGGCAAACATATCTTTCCATTCAGATTTTAGTCCAGCAGGAAAAAGAAATTTCAACCAAAAATCAGGATTACCCATTACATTATTTGGCATCCACTCATACATCGGAAATAACTTAAAGAAATTAAAATAGGCAGGTTGTTCGTTTTTTATTTTGATGGTAGAAATGAGGAATAAATGTTCTACCTTAATTCTTTTCTCTATTTCAATCGACAACATTCCACCTAATGATGTACCAACTAAAACCACTGGTCTCGATGTATCAATTTGAGCTATTAATTTCTCGGCATACGTACCCATACTATCTTTCTCCGAGTGTTGTACCCAATCTATGTACTTACAATCATAACCTTCTAGTGTTATAAATTGATATGCTCTATGGTCGGCACCTAGGCCAGAAATAAAATAAACAATTGGTTTAGTCATTATTGCAAAGTATAGACATTAATTCTGTTAAATATTTATTATCGATTTCATCAAAATGATTGAGATGTTCCGAATCTACATCTAATACTCCAATAATATTACCTTGTTGAAACATTGGGACAACAATTTCCGATTTTGATGCAGAACTGCAAGCAATATGACCAGGAAATTCATCAACATCAGGAACGATTATGCTTTTTTCTTCTTGCCAAGATGTGCCGCATACACCTTTGCCTTTGGATATGCGTGTGCAGGCAATGGGGCCTTGAAAAGGACCTAAAACGAGCTCATTGTTTTTTACTAGATAAAAACCCACCCACCAGAAATTAAAAGCTTGTTTAAGAGCTGCTGCAGTATTAGCAAGATTTGCTGTAAAATCAGGCTCTCCAGAAATTAGTGCTTGAATTTGAGGCAATAAGCTTTGATATTGAGCTTCTTTCGTGTCGTTAGTATTGATGTTTAATTCTTCGGCCATAGTACAAAGGTAACATTCTGCGATTTGATTCGGTTTCTATGAAGATAAAATATATTTTTGGGAAAGAATATAATTAATCATAGATATGAAAAAAGGTATTTTATTGCTTTCAGTATTGAGTATCCTCTCGTCGATTCAATTTTCTGCTAAGGCACCCGATGAAGGAATGTTTCCATTAAGTGAAATTTCTAAACTCGACTTAAAGAAAGCTGGACTTAAAATTGATCAATCGGAAGTATACAATCCAAAGGGTTTAAGTTTAGTGGATGCATTAGTAAATGTTGGAGGATGTACAGGATCATTTGTTTCAAACCAAGGATTAATTATTACCAATCACCATTGTGCTTTCGAATCGGTACAATTAGCAAGTACTCCAGAGAAAGATTATTTAACCAATGGCTTTGTTGCAAAAAACTTAGAGCAAGAAATTCCTGCAAAGAATTTGACTTGTAAAATTACCGACTCATACGAAGATGTATCTAATCAAGTATTATCAGCAGTTAAAGACATCGTAGATCCATCAGAAAGAATTAATAAAATAAATGCCAAAATAGCTGAGATCATTAAAGCCGAAGAACTAAAAGATAAGAGCATTAAAGCAGAAATATCTGAAATGTTTATCGGAAGAACTTATGTTCTATTTAGATATAAAACAATTAAAGATGTTCGCTTAGTATATATTCCACAAAGAGCCATAGGAGAATTTGGTGGGGAAGGTGATAACTGGGTTTGGCCACGTCATACAGGCGATTTTTCTTTCTTAAGAGCTTATGTAGCTAAAGATGGAAGTAGTGCTAGTTATTCTAAAGATAACGTGCCCTATCAGCCTAAGAAATATTTACAAGTAAATCCTAAGGGAGCAAATGAAGGTGACTTCGTATTTATATTAGGTTACCCAGGTAGAACATTTAGAAATTATCCAGCAAAATATATCGAGTACCAAGAGAAATTTCAACTTCCATACATGTCGAGTTTATATGAGTGGCAGAACAAACAAATGGAGGAAACCTCTGTAAACAAAGAGCTTGAGTTAAAACAAGCATCTCGTATAAAAAGAAAAGCGAATGTATTAAAAAACTACAAAGGCAAAATTAAAGGCTTACGTAACATTGAGTTAGTACAACAAAAATATGCTCAAGAAAAAGAGCTTCAAAAATTTATTAATGCTGATGAGAGTTTAAAAGCAAAGTATGGCTCGATGTTAAATAACATTGAGATGGTATACAACGAAGTGTTTTCGGATGCAAACAAATTCTTACAACTCGATCAATTTATACCAAGTTCAAATGCATTAAGTGCGGCAAACATCATCAATAATTTACGTGTAAAAATTGCAAAAGCTTCTGCAGAAGAACAAGAAAAAATATACGCCGATAGCAAAGCAAGTGTTAAGAAACAATTAGATTCTCAATACGAAACTTTTGTTTTAGAAACGGATAAACGTTTGTTAAAACGTGCAATTATGGACGGATTAACCTTAGAGGGAAATGAGAAAATTAATGTTGTTCCTGGAATGAAGGTTGGTAATGCCATGAAGAACATCAATGAAACTGATAAATATTTATCAAAATTATTTAGCAAAACATTATTTACAAAGCAAGAAATGGCCATGGCCTTGTTGGATATGCCATTAAAGGATTTTATGAAAATAAAAGATCCGATGTTAGATTTAGCAGTAAGTGCAAGTACCGAAGTTCAAAAAATGAACGACATAAGAAAAGCAAGAAATGGTAAATTAAATAAACTATTAGCCGATTATGTTGAGGTGAGCATTCTATACAAGAAAACAGATTTTATTCCGGATGCTAACAGTACTTTACGTTTAACCTATGGATATGTAAAAGGATATACACCGGTAGATGCAACGTACATGAAACCTACTACAACTTTAACAGGATTAATTGAAAAGGGACAAAATTCTGGTGAGTATTATTTACCTCCAATAATAAGAGAGCTCTATAAAAACAAGGATTTCGGAAGCTTTACTACTAAAGATGGTAAAGATGTACCTGTAGCATTTTTATACAACATGGATACTACAGGAGGAAATTCGGGAAGTCCTATACTCGATGAAAACGGTAATTTAATTGGTGTAAACTTCGATCGTTCGTATGAAGCAACAATCAATGATTTTGCTTGGAACGAATTATATTCACGTTCGATTGGATGCGACATTCGTTACGTTTTATGGGTGGCACAAAAAGTAGATAAAGCAGATCATATTATTAAAGAGTTGGGGGTAAAATTATAATGCCTGTAAATCAAATAGACCTAAAAGCTTTTGCACGAAAAGCGAAAAAGGAACACGCCAATAACGAAGAATTTTTTAAGTTATTAAAAAAGACACGACGAAAAGATTTACAAGACATTGTAGATAAAGCTCATAATGACGCATTCGAAAAAATTGACTGTTTGAATTGTGCAGGTTGTTGTAAAACCATCAGCCCAACATTTGAACCAGAAGATATTCGACGATTATCTAAACACTTGGGAATAAAACCTAATGTATTTATGGAGCGATACTTAGAGATGGATGAAGAAGGTGATTTCGTTCACAAAGGAGCACCTTGTCCGTTTTTAAAAGGCGACAATAAATGCAGTGTTTATGTTGCTCGTCCGGAGGCTTGCAGAGGATACCCTCATACTGGCGATAAACAATTTAGAAGTATTATGGATGTAACCCTAGTGAATACTTTGTATTGTCCTGCTGTGTTTGAGATTGTAGAAAGTATGAAAAAGGAGTTTTAGTAATTACGAATTATAAATTACGAATTACGAATTGACAATTATCAAAATCGGTATCTGTTTTTAGCAATAAAATTATAAACGGAATCGCGAATAAAGCGAGGTACAATTAAAAAGATGGATAGAGCTGAATAGGGGAAAGGTAGTACAGATAAGGCTTTTAGCACTGCGGTTGATTTTGTATAGGCTTTTTGCTGATAAATAAAATACACCGTATTCTTCTGCATAAACGAAACCCCAACTTTCTTCAACTCCTGCCTAGCCTCTACGCTGTCGAGGGCTACAAACTGTAAGTGTTGTTTCTTATCTCTTTTTTCTAAAAAACGAACAGATGCCTTACACATCTTACATGTATGATCGTATAGAATTGTCAATTGTTAATTGTTAATTGTTAATTAATTTCTAGCGACTAAAGACTAGATACTAAAGACTAAATTAAGAACGCAATATTTTCTCCATTGTTTTTCCTTTCGCCAATTCATCAATTAATTTATCGAGGTACCTCACTTTTTGCATGATGGGATCTTCAATTTCCTCAACTCTGTAACCACAAATTACACCAGTAATTTTATGTACATTAGGGTTCATTTGAGGAGCCTCTGAGAAGAAATGTTCAAAGTCGGTTCCATTATTAATAACATCAGCTAAGCTTTTTTGATTGTAACCAGTAAGCCAAAAAATGATAGTATCCACTTCTTCTTTTGTGCGACCTTTTTTCTCTGCTTTTTGAATATACAAAGGATATACACCGGCAAATTTCATTCGATATACTCGCTCTAGGTTATGCATGTTAGGTTTATTTTATTTACTAAAATACATGCTTTTCAATTGAATGGAATAACAATTTTTACAATCTTCATTCCACCGTATAGTCGTAGAAACGTATAGTCGTATTGTCGTACAAACGCATAGTCGTATAGTCGTACAAACGTATAGTCGCATAATCATATAAAACATAAAAACATTTGACATTGCTAATAATTTTAGTATTATTGTGCTAATAATTTTAGCATATGAATTGGGAAAGAATTGCAGAAAAGCTTAGTATTTTATCGGATGCCGCAAAATACGATGTTTCTTGTGCATCGAGCGGGAGTAAGCGAAGTAATACCAATAAAGGTTTGGGAGATGCTAGGGGCATGGGCATTTGTCATACCTATACCGAAGATGGAAGATGTGTTTCTTTATTAAAAATTTTATTAACCAATCATTGCATTTTCGATTGTGCTTATTGCACGAGTAGAAGAAGTAATGATATAAAGAGGGCAGCATTTACAGTGCAAGAAGTGGTGGATTTAACCATCAATTTTTACCGACGTAATTATATTGAAGGATTGTTTTTGAGTTCAGGTATTTTTAAAGATGCTGATTATACCATGGAACGATTGGTAAGTATTGCAAAAAAACTTAGAACAGAACATAAGTTTAATGGATACATTCATTTAAAAGCTATTCCCGGAGCATCTAAAGAGTTAATGAATTTAGCTGCGATGTATGCCGATCGTTTAAGTGTAAACATTGAACTACCTAGCATTGAAGCATTAAAAATATTGGCTCCCGAAAAAAATCGAGAGGATATGGAGCGACCGATGGCTGATTTAAAACAAGGTATTCAGTTATATAAAGAAGAAAAAAAGAGCATCAAATCGGCACCCTTGTTTGCACCAGCCGGACAAAGTACTCAAATGGTAGTGGGAGCAAGCGGGGAGAGTGATATGCAAATTCTTTTTACTGCTCAATATTTTTATCAGAAATATCAAATGAAGCGGGTTTACTATTCGGGATATGTACCCATTTCCAATGATAATCGATTGCCAGCCATGGGAACACCTGTACCGATGGTAAGAGAAAATAGATTGTATCAAAGCGACTGGTTAATAAGATTTTATGGCTTTAAAGTTGAAGAACTGGTGAATCCTAATTTCCCAGATTTACCACTTGATAGAGATCCGAAATTTGCTTGGGCACTACGTAATCCATCATTTTTTCCAGTAGATATCAATACGGCAGAGTTATGGCAAATTATGCGTGTACCTGGCATTGGTGTATCATCAGCATTAAAAATAGTAAAGGCTCGTAAATACCAAAAATTACGTTTAGAACATTTAAAGGCTTTTGGAATTTCCATTAACAGGGCTCAGTATTTTATAAGAACTGAAGGACAATCGGTATTTATTAATTCAACCTTAGGTTCAGAAGCAATAGAACAAAAAGTGTTGAATTCATATAAAGGGAAATACAAAAACATTGTACAACAACAATTAAGCTTATTTTAAGAATGAACTTACTTAAAATTTTACGGTATGATGGTAGCTTTGATGGCTTGTTGTGTTGTATTTTCAGGATATACGAGGAAAAAATTTTAGTCTTTAAAATAGTAAAAGAAGATGAACCTTTGAGCGATTTATTTGCAGATGTAATTGATATTATTACAGATGAACAAAGAGCACAAAGGGTGTGGGCGGGCATACAGCGAAAATCTAGTCAAATAAGCATTGAACGCATTTTGTTAGCTTATTTATCGGAAATAAGAGGTGAGGAGCATACCATTGTTCGCTACGTTCAATATTTAATAGATTCTAAAAGAAACATAGAAGATAATTTAAGTCATCCTGTAGTTCAACGCTTACAAGATGTGGTTAAAATGGTACACAGAGAACGGCATAGAATGAAAGCCTTTGTTCGTTTTCAATTATTAAGTGATGGTATTTATTACGCGGGCATTGACCCCGATTTTAATGTATTGCCATTAATTAAAAATCATTTTAAGCACCGCTATGCCGATCAACAATGGATTATTTACGACTTACGAAGGAACTACGGTTTATATTATAACCTTAAGGAAGTTATAGATATGCAACTAGATGTTCCTCCAAGACAACAATCGACTAATATATTTCAAGAAGAAGAAGTATTATATCAAGAGTTATGGAAAAAGTATTTCAAGCATACCAATATAGAAAGCAGGAAAAACACCCAACTACATATTAGGCATGTACCAAAACGATATTGGAAATACTTAACCGAAAAAATGAATTAAAATTAATTCGAAGTTTTTCGTGATGCTTTTAATCCCGATAGATTATAATATGCAAACCAAGTACTTAATACACATAGGATGGATGCAAGAATAAACGGAGCGCCTGGGAAATAATATGGAGTTGAATTTCCAGTAAAATAAGCGAATAAACCGTTCATTAATAAAGGTCCTACAATAGAAGTAGCGCTCATTAGACTGGTTAATGCACCTTGTAATTCACCTTGTTCATTGTTAGGAACTTGGGTAGAAATTATACCTTGTAGGGCCGGACCACAAATTCCTCCTAATGAATATGGTATAAGAAAAGCAAACATCATCCAGCTGGTAGTTGCAAAGGCAAACAATATCATACCAATACTATACAATCCTAATCCTAAATACACGGAGTTATTTTGTCCGATTTTTGGTATAATAAATCTGATTAATCCACCTTGAACAATACCAACTAACAATCCAACAAATCCTAATGAATAACCCACCCAAGCTTCGTTCCAATTGAATTTGAGCATAGTATAATAAGTCCAATTAGATTGAACAGCATGACCAGCAATGTATATTAAAGTAAAGCATGAAACGAGTCCAGAAACAACTGGGTATTTACGTAAATGCATTAATGAACCAATTGGATTAGCACGCGACCATTCGAATTTGCGACGATTATCGGCTAATAAGGATTCTGGTAAGATGAAATAGCCATATAAAACATTTAATAATGTAAGTGTTGCAGCTACTAAAAAGGGAACACGCGAACCAAATTCTGCTGTTAATCCTCCAATTACCGGACCAATAATAAATCCTAAACCAAAGGCAGCACCAACGAGACCAAAGTTTTGAGCACGTTTTTCGGGTGTACTAATATCGGCAATGTAAGCAGTTGCAGTTGTAAAACTTGCACCTGCCATTCCAGCAATTAAGCGACCTACAAAAAGCCAAGCTAATGTAGGAGCAAGGGCCATAAAAATATAATCGACACCCAAACCAAGGAGTGAAAGTAACAAAACTGGTCGGCGACCATAACGATCGCTTAGTCCACCCATTACAGGTGAAAATATAAATTGCATTACTGCATAGGCGAACATTAAAAGACCACCGTATTTAGAGGCTTCAGAAATTCCAGAACCGGTAAGCTCTGCAATAAGCTTTGGAACAACTGGAATAATAATTCCTATACCAATTACATCAACGAGAATAGTTATAAAGATAAAACCAAGTGCGGCATTACGTTTTACAGTCATAAAAGGGGTGTTATTTGGCGCAAGATACTAAGAGAATAGACTAAGAATTGTAAAAATATCGAAATAAATCATAAAAAAACCCCGATGGTTAGTCGGGGCGAAATTAGTTAGAAGGTACTTTTAAACATTATGCTAAACGCACGTTTACAGCATTGATACCTTTTTTACCTTGCTGTACTTCGTACTGTACTTCGTCATTTTCTTTTACTTTGTCCACAAGACCTGTAGTGTGTACGAAAACATCTGAGCTACCATCTTCTGGTACAATGAATCCAAAACCTTTAGAATCATTGAAAAATTTAATTTTACCTTTAAGCATTATAATAATAATATATTGTTAATAAAATACAAATTAGTACATAAGTTTTTAATTTCCTAAAAAAAGTTAAAAATTTTTAATACGATAGTACGTCTGTACGACTATACGAACTTACGACTATACGAACTTGAGATTATACGACTATACGACTAATAGGGACGTACAGTCTTATAGTCGTACAATCGTATGGTCATATGGTCTTACAATCTACTTAACATAATATTAATTATAAGACAAAACAGGAAAACAAGAATTCTAGTGTTTATAAGGCTTTCAGACTATTGAGCTATTATTTTCCTTACGAATGCTGACAATTAAAAAAGGCCCATCGTGTTTGATGAGCCTTTATATATGTGATTAATATTTATTTATTTTTTTGGAGTTGAGCTTCTCTTAATTGCTTCAATACGTTTTCTCATTTCTCCAGATTTGCTTAACATATCTAGCTTAGCATAAACTTCTTTTAATGATACCAAAGTGTTTAAATCGTTTGGTTGTAAGAATAATGCTTTTTCTAAGTATGGTAATGATTTGTTGAATGATGCTGTGTATTTAGCTTTACCTGCGTTGTACTCCTTTTCTTTGCTCATTGGTAAATCTTTCACTTTATTATAAACTTCCACACCAGCATTGTAATGCATTGCACCTAAGTTATATAAAGCGTCGAAATAGTTTGAATCAATTGCTAACGACTTCTTATATGAGTTTTCAGCTTCCACTTTTTTACCCATGTTATCGTAGGTAGCACCTAAAGCAAACCATAAGCTCTTGTTATTTGGATCGGCATTGGCTGCTTCCTCCATTTTGCTAATCATTTGCTTCGATTGACCTCTCGACATGTAAATATTCAATTCATCGATCATTAAAGCATTGTTTGATGGAAATGCTGTACGACCCATGCTTAAGTACTCCATACCTTTAGCAGTATCTTTTTCGCTGAAATAGATGTTTGCTAATGATCTGTAAATCTCAACTTCAGGGTACTTCAAATCTACTAAACGTGTAAATAAAGTCTTTTGAGTTGGTATATTTTTAGCATTTAGGGCTGCCAAAGCTGCGTTAAAAAGTAAACTAGTGTCGATTTTGTTAAAAATCTTCTCAGAAA
>JACCDS010350124.1_pt1 | contig 13213 bp, 11 predicted proteins | sample 7446441 | NCBI WGS metagenome assembly JACCDS01 (sample SAMN15323445, study PRJNA562643) | freshwater metagenome | isolation source: river surface water | place: USA:Blue River Watershed | collected 2017-08-17
CAGCAGGCGCGCCGCGCCGCCGACGTGGTGAGCCGCCTGCGCCGCCTGGTGCAGGCGCCCGACGCCGACGCCGCGCCGCAGACCCTGCCCCTGGCCGCCCAGGTGCGCAGCCTGCTGGACCTGATGCAGCCGGCCGGCGTGCAGCTGGACCTGTCGGCCCTGGACGACGCCGTGCAGGTGCACGCCGACCCCGTCGCGCTGGAGCAGGTGCTGCACAACCTGCTGCTCAACGCCCAGCAGGCGCTGGAGCGTGTGCCGGCGGCGCAGCGCCGCCTGGTGGTGGCTTGCCGGGCCGACGGCGCACAGGCCCGGCTGAGCGTGCAGGACAGCGGCCCCGGCTTCCCGCCCGAGGCGCTGCAGCGCGCCTTCGAGCCCTTCTTCACCACCCGCCCCGGTGGCCTGGGCCTGGGCCTGAGCCTGTGCGACACGCTGGCCGCCGGCATGGGCGGCAGCCTGTCGGCACGCAACCTGGAACAAGGCGGCGCCGAACTGACGCTGCTGCTGCCCCTTGCCACGCCATGAACCAGACCCCGCTCATCCACCTGGTCGACGACGAAGCCGCGGTGCGCGACAGCCTGGCGCTGCTGATCGGCACCGTGGGCCTGCGTGTGCAGACCTGGGACCACCCGCAGGCCTTCATCGACCACTTCGGCGGCGAGGCCGCACGCGAGGAGATCGGCGCCATCGTGCTGGACGTGCGCATGCCCGGCCTCGGCGGCCTGCAGGTGCTGGAAACCTTGCTGGCCCGGGGCGTGGACCAGCCGGTGGTGATGCTCACCGGCCACGGCACGGTGGCCATGTGCCGCCGCGCCTTCAAGGCTGGCGCGGCGGAGTTCCTGGAAAAGCCCGTGGACGACCAGGCGCTGCTGGACGCGCTGCAGGCCGCTGTGCGCCAGCATGTGCAGCGCCGCCAGCGCCACGCGGCCGACCGCGAGGCCCGCGAGCGCCACGCGCAGCTGTCGCCGCGCGAGCGCGAGGTGCTGGGGCTCATCGTCGGCGGCCTCACCAACAAGGAGATCGGCCGTGCCTTGGCACTGAGCCCGCGCACGGTGGAAACCCACCGCGCGCACCTCTTTGCCAAGCTCGGCGCGCCCAGCCTGGCGCAGCTGATCCTGCGCTATGCGCAGTTGGTGGACGAAGACGCGGCCGGGACGCCGCAGCCGGCGCCCTCGCCTCCGTCTTCCCCTCCGTAGTTCTACGCAGGCCGCCGCGGCACCGTACGAATGGCCGCGCGCAGGGTGCCTTCCTAAAGTGCAGCCCACACCGCAACCCTTTAGGAGACCCTGCATGAAGAAGACTGTTCTCGCCCTGTCCCTGGCCGCGTCTGCCGTCACCGTCGCCCAGGCGCAAGCTGTGCGCACCGAGCGCAACATGTCGCTGGAGCTGGCCAACCAGATCGCCGCCGCCACCGTGGCCGACTGCTCCGCCAAGGGCTATGCCGTGGCCGCCGCCGTGGTGGACCGCGCCGGCAGCCTGCGTGCCCTGCAGCGCGCCGACAACGCCGGCCCGCACAGCCTGAGCAGCAGCCAGGCCAAGGCCTATACGTCGGCGTCGGCCAAGAACAGCACGCTGGCCATGATGGAAGGTGCGCAGAAGAACCCCGCCGCGGCCAACCTGGTGCACATGCCCGGCTTCCTGCTGCTGGGCGGTGGCGTGCCCGTCAAGGTGGGCAATGAAGTCATCGGCGCCGTGGGCGTGGGCGGCGCTCCGGGCGGTCACCTGGACGAGCAGTGCGCGCTGGCCGGCATCGACAAGGTCAAGGACCTGTTGAAGTGATGAAGCGCCACACGTTCCTGGCTTCGTCGGCCTTTGCGCTGCTGGCCTGCAGCGTGTGGCCTTTCGAGGCACGGGCCCAGGTGGGCCCTGGTGCCGACCAGGTGGCGCGTTACGCCGGCCTGCATGCGGCAGCCCACAAGGGTGACCTGGCGGCGCTGGATCGGCTGCTGGCCACCAAGCCCGCGCCTGCGGTGCTGAACGCCCGCGACAGCCACGGCCGCACGCCCGTGCACGTGGCCGCGTTTGCCCGCCAGCGCGAGGCCATCCGCCGCCTGGCCCAGGCGGGTGCGGACCTGCAGCTGCTGGAAGACGACCGCTACGACGCCGTCACCATCGCCGCAGTGGCCGACGACGAGGACACGCTGCGCACGCTGCTGCAGCTGGGCGCCAGTGCCAGGCTCACCACCAGCCGCTACGACGGCACGGCACTCATCGCCGCGGCCCACCTGGGGCACGACGGCGTGGTGCGGCAGCTCATCGCGGCCGGCGCGCCGCTGGACCATGTCAACAACCTGCACTGGACGGCCGCGATAGAAGCCGTGGTGCTGGGTGACGGCGGCCCGCGTCACCAGGCCACGCTGAAGGCGCTGCTGGATGCCGGCGCCAGCGCCAAGCTGGCCGACCGTTCCGGCCGTACCCCGCTGCAACTGGCGAGGGCACGGGGGTACCGGGAGATGGTGGGGATGCTGGAGCGGGCTGCCCGCTGATTCAGCGCTTGCCGCTTGCGGCCGCTGACGCCGGTGCGCCGGTGACGCCTGACGCGGCAGGTACCACCTGCAGCGGGATGGCCACCTCTCGCGGCGCCGTCTTGGCCGCCGCGGCGCAGATCTTCTGCGCCTGCTTCAGGGTGCGTGCCTTGGGTGCGCGCCCCTTGGCATCAGGCTCTGCGTAGTGGAACGTGGCTGCGTAAGGTTCCAGGCTGCGCCAGGGCTGTTTGGACTCCCACAGTGGCTTGGGCAGGACGGGCGCCTTGTCGGGAGAAAACGGCACGGCACCCACGACGCACACATGCAGGGGCGGCTGGGCAAACTTGGGCGTCGGCAGCGTGGGCCGCAGCCAGGTGATGAAGTCGCGCGCGCCTTGTGGCGTGTCGGGATAGGCGGCTGAGGGCTGGCTGGAGACGGCAGGCACCACGGCCTGGAAGCTGCCAGCCGACAGCAGGATGACCAGTTGGATGGCGTCGGGCACGGTGTGTGGCTCAGCCCGCGGTTTCGCGCAGAAGTTTCTCGGCGCTTTCGCGTTCTGGGAAATTGGTGCCGGGCAGGGTGAGGCGCTTCAACTCGTCGCGCGCCTTGTCCTTCTTGCCGGCGGAGATCAGGTACCGAGCCAGGGTCAGGCGGAAGGCGCCCGCCTGCGGCGCCATGTCCACCGCGACCCGCATCACTTTGGACGCCCGTTCGTACTGCTTGCCTTCGGCCAGGGCGAAGGCATAGGTGTCCAAGACGGCCGGCTGATAGGGTGCCAGCCTCACCGCCCGCTCGGCTGTGGCCAGGGCTTCCGGGCTCTTGCGCTGGACCAGCACATAGGCCAGGTTGTTGAGCACAGCCATGTCGTTGGGCTGCGCCTTCAGCAGGGTGCGGTAGTGCGCCTCTGCTGCCACCAGGTCGCCGCGCTGGCTGGCGGCTTCCGCCAGGTACCGCAGGAAGTAGGGGTCACCGGGATGGGACTTCAGCCATTCCCTTTCCCAAGCGCTGGCATCGCTGCCCTTGGCGTCTTGCTGCAGCACGCGGTGCAATGCACTGGCTCTTGGGCTGGTGGGCGCCTTTTGCAGGGCCGTTCTGTAGGACTGCGCGGCGGCGCGATGGCGCCCCAGCGATTCTTCGATCTCGCCTTGCAACTCCCAGCCCAGGTCGGCCATCGCCGGGCGCTTCTGAAGTGCCTGCGCCACTTTCATCGCCTGTGCGGCATCCTTCTCCGGGCCCAGGGCCAGGGCCACCTCTGCGCGGTAGGCCGCGGGCCAGTTGGGTGCGAGTTCCACGGCCCGCTGGACATGCTGCCGCGCAGCCTTGAGGTCACCCGCGTCGATCTGGGCTTGCGCTAGGCGCAGCTGCGCATCGGGCGACTTGGGCAGCACCTGCGCCATGCGGTTGAGCGACCGGATGGCCTGCTGCGGCTCCTTGGCTGCCAGCTGCGCGGCAGCCAGTTCGGCCAGGATGTTGGGGTCGTCCGGCACGGCGGCGGCAGCGGCCTGTGCGCGCAACAAGGCGGTTTCGGGCTTGCCCTCGTCGCGATGAAACTGAATCGCTTCGCGCCAGATCTCGACGCTTTGCGGTGCGCTGGCCACGGCCTTGTCGACCCAAGCGTATGCCGCCGCACGGTCCTTGCCGGTGCGCAGCGTGATCACGGCCAGGGCCATCATGGACTCCGCCGACTTCGGCAGCACTTTGAGGACCGCTTCGTAACGCTTGGACGCGCTGGCCAGGTCGTTTTTCTGCAGGTCCATTTCTGCCAGGCTGGAAACGGCAGCCAGGTACTTGGGGTCTTTTGCCAGCGCTGCCTCAAAGGCTTGTCGGGCACCCGGTTCGTCGCTTTGCGACTGCAGGATCCGCCCTTTGACCAGGTCAGGCAAGGGTGCCTGCGGCTGCTTGGCGGCCATGGCCGCTGCGGCCTTGAGCGCCGCCTGCGGATTGGCGCGCGACATGTGCACGGCGACCAACTGCAGGTCGGCGGCGACGTCCTTTCCGCTGGCCTGCGCCGCACTTTCCAATTCGCGCACGCCACCCTCAACGTCGCCGCGTGCGATCAGTGACTTGCCGATCTCCGTTCGAATACGGGTGCTGTTTGGCTGCAGTTTGGATGCGCGCGCAAAAGACAGGTCTGCGCCCTTGAAGTTACCTTCCCGCAACTGCGCCTGTCCTTGCAGCGACCAGGTGTCGGCGTCTTCAACGCCAGCTGCCGTCAATGGCGCCAACATGGACAGCGCCTTGGCAGACTGGCCCACCTGCAAGAACAGTCGGGCCAGTTCGCGCTGGGCGTTGGTGGACTGGGGGTTGATTTGCAGCAGTCGTGTCAGCAGGGTCTCGGCCTGGCGCAGACCACCGAGCTGCCACTCGGCCATCGCGGTCAAATAGAGCAACGGCTCCTGGTCGCCCACACGACGCAGCAGGAACTGGCCCAGTTCGCGCGCGCGTGCGTACTTGCCTGCCCGGTAAGCCCTCACGCCTTGCAGGTAACTGGTGGAAGGGTCCTCGGGCAGGACCTTGGCCATCGCATCAAGCTGCTTTTCAAACTCAGTGGGGTCGGCGTCCTGCATCAGCAGGCGAATCAGGCCGGCGTGCGCCTGAACCAGCCGGGGCTTGAGTTCAATGGCCTTGCGGTAGGCCTGCATGGCCGCCGTCTTGTCGTCTGGGTTCGCGGACAGCAGGTCGCCTTTGGCAGACCAGGCCGCCGCTTGCGTGGGTTGTGCCGCCACAAGCCTGTCCAGGGATTCCAGTGCGGACTTGGGCTGGCCGTTTTGCGCCGTCAGCCGGGCTTGCATGATCCATGCACCGGCATGGTCAGGCAGCCGTGCCAATGCTGCATTCAGCGCCGCGGTTGCAGCCTCTGTTTCGTCCAGCGAGTAGTGGGCCTTGGCCAAAGTCAGCCGCAACTCGGCATCGGCCATCTTGTCAGTCAGGTGCACATCCTTGAACCTGCCAATGAGGGCTGCCGACTTGCCCTGAAGCAGCATGAGCTGGGCTTGTACGGGTGCCAAATCGCTCAGGGGGGCACCGGCTTCCTCTGCGCGGGCCAATTCGGTGGCTGCCGCGGCAAGTTCCCCCCCGGCCATCAGCGCCCGTCCCAGCGTGAGACGGCCGCTGGCTGACCGAGGCTCGCTGGACAAGGCACTTCGGGCATCGAGAGTGGCGCCAGCGACATCGCCCATGTCCAGTCGGTTCCGCGCAGAGGCTTCGAGTTCAGCTGAACCTTTGTCGAAGCAACCGGCCAGCACGGCAGAGACAAGCACCAGGCCTGCGGCCAGATGCTGGCGCCTCTGCCGAATCAACGCTGGGCGGCGGCGGGTATGAACCAGAGGCAACATGTGGGACCTTGCTCCTGAACCGGGCGGCATCCGGACGCAGGGCCGGGGCGTGGCCCATGGCAGGACGGTGAATGGGCTGTGGGGCTAACGGCCGGACTGTCGGCCCACCATGATGCCCGAGTCATGCGCGCAGCGCCCAATGAAAAGGGGCCCGCACATCCGTGCGGGCCCCTTCCAGGCAGAAGTTCTGCTGTTCGCTCAGGCTTGACGGCGACGTGCTGCAACCAGGCCCAACAAAGCCAAACCGGCCAGTGCCAGGCTGCCCGGCTCGGGCACTTCTTGCGGCGGCGTGCTGGAGCAGCTGGTATCCGTCGAGGCGCAACCAGCGAACTCCACCGACTGGCCACTGGTGCCAGCAGACTGGAACTTGATGGTGTACGGGCTGTTGAAGGTGATGCCGGTGCGCGGATCGGCACTGAAGGCCATCGTGGCGTTGAACGTCACGGTGCCACCCCCTTCAGCCAAGCCGCCACTGCCGCCACCGCTGCAGTTGGAGCCGCCGTAGGCGCAGAACGCAACCTGCTGGAAGCCAGGGAACGTGACATTGGCGGAGGTGTCCCAGGTGCCGCTGTTGTCAGTGACGCCCGTCAGCGACGGCGTAATGACGCCCACACCGAAGGCGGTGAGGCGGTTGTTGCCAGCCGCGCTCACCAGCGTGTTGTTGGTTGCGGTGATCGAGAAGGTGGCCGTGCCGGAGGTCCAGCTAGTCAACGTGTAAGACACGGTGGCGGCGAGCGTGGCACCGGAGTAGACGGCGTTGTAAACCACGGAGCTGGACTGGCCGGTTGCCGTGAAAGCCAGCGGAATGGCTTGGACCTGACTGACAGCCAACGCAGCCAGCAGACCAGCCGCGGCAGAAGTGAACAGCTTCTTCATGGGAATCACCTTTGAACTATTGGCTTCTATCGGCTTGCGATGCCGCCTTGTTGGGCGAATCGCAGATTTGTTCATTACCTAGCAGAAGTCAGTCCAGAATGAAATTCCCTTTTTAAATCATCAACTTAACCGGACCAGTGATCGGCTGTGGATTGTGTCTGTAAATTATCTCGACAACCGCTACTTCGCAACCGTCACGGTTTGAGAAGCGGTGTTCCCCGCCGCGTCTTGTGCCACCGCCTTCAGCGTGTGGTTGCCAGATGCGGCCTTGCGTGTATTCCAGGAGTAGTTCAGCGTGGACCCGGTGGCGCTGGCCACCCGCTTGCCGTCGATGAACAGCGTTTGCTTGATGCCGGCTGCCCCGCTGTTGTCGCTGGCGGAGACGCTGATCTGCTTGGTACCTGAGACCACCGTGGAATCCGATGGGCTCACGATCTGCACGGCCGGGGGTTCGGTGTCTGCCAGCACGGTATTGGCCACGGACACGGTTACAGCGGTCGAGTTGGCGGCATTGCCTGCGGCGTCGTAGGCCCGCACGACGAGGCTGTGCGAGCCGTTGCCGGTCTTGCGGCTGTCCCAGGTAAAACCATAGGGCGCGCCCGGATCTGAAGTCACCAGCGCGCCATCCACCCAGAGTTCAACTCTAGCCACGCCCACGTTGTCACTGGCCACGGCGTCAATGGTCACCAGTCCGCTGACTGCAGTGCCACCTGCCGGCGAGGCGATTGCCGCCGTCGGCGCGACTGTGTCCACGGTTGCGGCCAGATTGAGCGCGGCGGCAACCGCCGCCGATGCGTTGACACGTCCATAGCCGAAATAGGCGTCGCGGCCTGCGTTGCCCAGATCCGTGGCAGTGGAGTACAGCAGGCTTTCTACCGTGGTGTTGGGCAATGCGGGCTTCGCCGACAACATCAAGGCGACGACGCCGGCCGTGATGGGCGCGGAAAACGAGGTGCCTGACACCGAGCCGTAACCGCCGCCCGCCACCGTGGAATAGATGCCAACACCTGGGGCGGAGATGCTGACGAAGGCGCCGAAGCTGGACCAGCCGGCCAGCGCGTCGTTGCCGTCGGTAGCCGACACCACGATCATTGACGTGGTCGAGGCGATGCCGGCGTCCGTGCCGTAGTTGCCGGCCGAGGTGGTGACCAGGCCACCCTTGCTCTTCATGTATTGCGCGGCACTGATGACCGCAGCACTGCCTGCAGCAACATAGCTGATGTTGGCTACCTTGGCGCCGTGGTCAGCGGCCCAGCTCAGCCCCTGCGCGATGGCGCTGTAAGTAGCCGAACCCGTGGCGTCGCTGACCCGGATGGGCATGATGCGGGCACCGCCGGCCACGCCGGCCACACCCTGACCGTTGTTGGCGGCGGCCGCTGCGGCGCCTGCAACCTTGGTGCCGTGGCCGTAGACATCCGCCGTGTTGGAGTTGCCGTCATAGACGTTCCAGCCAGGCACCAGGGCGCCTGCCAGATCCGGGTGACTGGCGTCGACACCGGTGTCCAGGATGGCAATGGTCACGCCGCTGCCCAAGGAAGAGTCCCATGCGGTGTTGGCACCGATCTTCTGCAGATGCCACTCGCTGCCCAGGTACGGGTCGTTGGTGACCAACTCATGCCGCACGCGGCGGTCAACCTCAGCAAACTTGATGTGGGGATGGCGGGCCAGGCGCTCCGCCGTGGCCGCCTCGGACCCAGCAGGCAGTTCAAGCAGGCGAAGGCCGTGGCTGCCGATGCGCCTGGAAGCGCCCGCGCCGTGCGCTTTGGCGATTTCTGCAAGCGCGTCTTCGCTGATGCCCGCGCGTGGCATGACCAAGATGCGGCCAGGCACCACGGCGCCACTGTCTGCAGCCGAGCGAACAGGCGCCGGTGCAGCCGGTTGAGCCGGTGCTGCCACCGACCAGGGCGACAAGGCAAACAAGCTGGCAACGCAGCCCAACCGCACGAGTTGCCGCTGCAACGTGATGGACTTGGTCTTGTTCTTGCGCATGTTCAAAATTTCCAACGCTTGTATCGACTTGGCTGCCCAGGGCTTCCCTGGAGGGTGTGTTGATGCAGCGGTGGTGCTGAACAACGCGGTGAGTGACCTCAATTGGGATCGAACTCTACGTGGCGGGGCCCTGCGGCGGCGGCTGGAAAAACAGGCAGAAACAGTCGTTGCAGCTACCCGGCAACGTATCCCCCCGCAACCCCGGGGGGGAGATCTTGTGCATCTGGGGTGTGCGCCTCCTGCCTGTCTGTGAAGTGGTTGGCAAAACGGGCGGGGGGTGTGCGGCACAAGGCAACGCTTCTTGACGCCGCGTGACGAGACACGGGCTGTCCCGGGAGCAGGGTCCGAAGGAATGGGCGCGGGCAGGAGTTACATCTTCCGGGCGCGGACTCTGTGGTGGCGGCCCCAATCGAGGTGGGCTTGTGCCTGATCTGCGTGCTGCTCCCTCAGGTCGCCGCGCCGGGATGCCTTGTCCTGCAGATAGCATTGGTGAGTAAGGACTTGTCATGCCGTCCGCCATGGCCCAACCCGACCACGATCTGCGTTTGCGGCTTGTTTTCCGTGGTGAATGCATCCAAGGCCAAGACCCGATGGCGGTGCGCCGGACGGTGGCCACGGCACTCAAGCTGAGCGAGCACCGAGCCGCGCGCCTGTTTTCCGGCAAGCCCATCGTGATCAAGCAGCCGGTGGACGTGCGCTACGCGGCGCGTCAGGTCGCCCGATTTGCCGTCTGGGGTGCCGTGTTGCACATGCAGCCGATGCCTGCACCCGCGAGGGCTGTGCCAGCCGCGCCGCAGCGGGTTGATTCGCCCGCGGCTCGCGCCGGCCCGCGCTGGACAAGGCGGGGGTGGGCCGCCGCCGCCCTGGGCTCAGCGACGATGGCACTTGTGCTCGGCGGCGCGTGGGTTCACGGCAGCGGGGTCGGTGATCAACCTGCCGGTGTGGCGCCCCTGCCGGCCGCCGAACCCGTCCCCGCACCCCAGTTGGCGCGTCCCATGGACCCGGCCTTGTCGCAGCCCGAGGCGCGCGCCGCCGCCCCTGGAGGGGGCTCAGGGGGAGACGACGATCTGGTCAATTCTCTCAGCCCAGGTGCTGCATCGGACTACACGCGTCTTTACCTGCCAGCGAAAGCCCACCGCGCGTTTGCTGTGTCGGAAGCCGGTGCGCATGCGTGGGTAACCGGCGCCGCGACCGAAGATCTGGCCCGCGAGGCTGCCCTGCAGCGCTGCATGCAGTTGCCCGGCGCCAGCCCGTGCCGCCTGGTGGACGTCGACGGCCAGCAACTGGAATAGCGTTTGGCCGATAGCCTGGAGAGGCTGCCTTTCCCTACCCTTGGTGCATGCGTGACCAGTTGCCTGCCATGAAAGAGTCGCGGCCTCAGGCCCGGGCTGATCGCGGCCGTCTGATTGAGAGTGCCCCTTTTCGACGGGCCTCGGCGCACCTTCTTCATGCGCTTCGGCGCAGTGGTGGCCTGGTGGTACTGACCGGTGACGCTGGCGCGGGCAAGACCACGGTGGTGAACCACTTTGTTCGGAGCCTGCCCGCGAATTGGAGCGTGGCGCTTGTCAACGGCGCCGGCGCTGACCCAACGGCGCTGCTGCGGCAGGTTTGCAGGCTCTTGCCGGTGGCCCTGACGGCTGAGCCGAGCACTGCCAAGGCTTGGGCCGACGCACTTCACCGCGCTCTCCTGCGCGCGCATCGCGGGGGGCGTGAAGCCTTGCTGATCGTGGACGACGCCCACGCCCTTTCAACAGCAATGCTGGAACTGATGCGCCAGTTGAACAACCTGGAAACGGCTGAGCACAAGTTGCTGCAGATCATTCTGGTGGGTCGGAGCGGGTTGCTGGCCGCCTTGAGTGACCCGGCCATGGAGCAGTTGGCGCAGCGTGTCGTCGCCTACCACCACATGCCCAGCCTGTCGGCCCGGGACGTGGAGATCTACGTCCAGCAACGGCTGAGCGCCGCCGGCGAGCAGGCGGACATCCAGGTCAAGGCTGGGGCGCTGCGCGATCTCCATCGCCTGAGCGGTGGGTCGCCGCGGGCGCTTGGCCTGTTGCTCCAGCATGCCCTCTGTGCGGCTGCATCCGACGGCTCGCAAGCATTGGGCAGCAAGGAAATCAAACGGTCTGCAGACCAGGTGCTCCCGCTGCAACGTCTGCGCCGGCAGCAGTTTCGACGTTGGACGTGGGCAGGAGTTTGTGTGGCCTTGGTGCTGGCGGGCGTTGTGCTCGCCCTGAAGCCTTGGCTCGACCGCATCCAGCCTGCTTGAAGCGAAGGGGGCTGGTTGCAGCGGGAGCCGTCCAGGCTGACCTGCCCAGGCGCGAGGCTTTGGTGCGACCGGCAGGAATCGAACCTGCGACGTAGCCTTCGGAGGGCTGCATGATATCCACTTCACCACGGTCGCCTGGGTGGGAGCCGCGCATTCTAGCCCGCGGGGTGGCTGCGGCGCCCGGCGTGTCAGCTGGGCGTGGCCTGCCCTCCTATAATCTGCGGGTTTTGGCCCTGCCGGGCATGTTTCACCGCCAAGGATTCCATGAGCGACCACCACGACAGCAGCGATTCCAGCGCCCCTCACGAAGGCCCGATCCGCACCCCCAAGCAACTGGTGGTGGCCGTGGTGGCGTCCTTCCTGGTGCCCATCTTCGCCATCATCTTGCTGGTCAACTACGTGGACTTCGGCAACAAGGAAGGCGCCGGCAGCGCCGGCCTGGAGTCCGAGGCCGTGGCCAAGCGGCTGCAGCGCGTGGGTTCGGTGGAAATCCGTGACGCCAACGGCCCGGCCGTGCTGCGCACGGGCGAGCAGGTCTTCACGGCGCAATGCGGGGCCTGCCACACCGCTGGCGCTGCCGGCGCGCCCAAGCTCGGCGATGCTGCCGCCTGGGGCGCACGCATCAAGACCGGCTACGACGCGCTGTTGAACTCGGCGCTCAAGGGCAAGGGCGCGATGGGCGCGCAGGGCGGTGGCGACTTTGGCGATGTGGAAATCGGCCGTGCGGTGGTCTACATGGCCAACCAGGGCGGCGCCAAGTTCGCCGAGCCCAAGGCGCCTGCCGCCGCAGCCTCGGCGGCCAGCGCCGCCAAGTGACCCTGGCGCGGCGCAAGCCGCGGGGTCCCTGCAGAGCCGGCTCCGTGCCGGCTTTTTGTTGCGCGCGTGATGCCTGGGCTGCATCCAACGGCGGGGGGCCTGCGTACGGCTGGGCGTGCAAGTCTCTCTTGTTGACTCAGGCCGGGCGCGGCTGCAGCGTGTAGCCGAAGCGCTGCGGCATGGCGGCGAACGGCAGTTCCTGCAGCGGCCAGGCGCGCGCTTCCAGGGCGTCCGACGCGGGCTCCATGTCCAGCGTGTGCACGATGCCGAAGCCGATGTCCGTGTCCAGGAACAGGCGCCCGTGTTCGTCGGTCCAGGCGCCTCGCACGCGGGCGGGCTGGCCGCTGTGGCTGGTCACGGGCCAGCCCGTGGCGGTACCCACGCGCCAGATGTAGGGCGCGGCTTCCAACTGCAGGTAGACCCGCTGCGGCCCGTTCTGGAAGAACCAGGCGCCGCTGTCGTCGTGGCTGTAGTTGCGGTGGATGAACTCGCGCAGCTTCTCATGCAGGATGCGGCTGCCCTTGACCTGCGGGAAGGGCCCCGCCGCCTGCGTGCGGTCGTCGCGCATGAACCAGTCGCCGCGCGCGTCCAGCGCCAGCCAGCCGTAGCAGTGCGGCACGTTCGGCCACTTCTTCAGGGCCGCCTTGACGATGTCGTCCATGGCGCGGAACTTACTCCATCAGGCGTGTCAGGCCTGTCACGCGTGTGCGGCCAGCCAGTCCGACACCGCCTGCGGCATGGCCTGCACCTGCGAAGGAAAGCGCCCGGCCGGGAAGCCCACGTGCCCGCCCTGCGCAGGCTGCCACAGCGTGACGAAGCGGCCCACGTCCTGCGGCCGCGGCAGCGATGCGGCTGGCACGAAGGGGTCGTTGCGCGCATTGAGCACCAGGGCCGGGATGCGGATGCGCGCCAGGTGCGGCTTGGCCGAGGCGCGAGCCCAGTAGTCGTGCGTGTCCCTGAAGCCGTGCAGCGGCGCGGTGAAGACGTTGTCGAACTCGAACAGCGTGCGCGCGGCGGCGAGTTGATCACGGTCGAACAGGCCCGGGTGCTGCTGCCACTTGGCCAGCGCCTTGGGCTTCATGGTGGCCAGGAACATCCGCGAATAGACCAGCCAGTTGAAGCCGCTGTCGATGGCGCGTCCCGCCGCGGCCAGGTCGATGGGCGAGCACACCGACGCCACGCTGGCCGCCGTGGCCGCGGCACTGCTGCCGGCTTCCTGCGCCCAGCGCATCAGCGCGTTGCCGCCCAGCGAGATGCCCACGGCCAGCAGCGGCGCCGCGCTGCGCGCGCGCAGCCGCTGCAGCATCCAACCGATCTCTTCAAAATCGCCCGAGTGGTAGGCGCGCGGCGCATGGTTCAGCTCCCCGCTGCAGCCGCGGAAGTGCGGCACGCTGAAAGCCCAGCCGCGCTCCTGCGCCAGCGCCGCGAAGGCCTGCGCGTACTGGCTGCTGCTGCTGCCTTCGAGG
>JACCDS010525061.1_pt1 | contig 13212 bp, 9 predicted proteins | sample 7446441 | NCBI WGS metagenome assembly JACCDS01 (sample SAMN15323445, study PRJNA562643) | freshwater metagenome | isolation source: river surface water | place: USA:Blue River Watershed | collected 2017-08-17
CTTCGATGCTTTCCGCGCCGACCCCGCCTGGACCGCCGCCAAAGCGGCCTCGGAACAGAAGGCCGGAGGCTCGCTGACCGTCCCGGAAGGCGTGAAGTCGGAATTCCTCCGGCCGACGGACTACTCGCTCGTCCGATAGGAAGCAGGTCCGGCAACCTGCTTGCATAAGACCCCCGACCGATGCCGGCGCCGTCCCTAAAGAACAGCCTCCGCTGGCTGGGCGTCGTCGTCGGAGTAGCGCTCGTCGTCGGAGCCGTCGGCGCGGGCTTCCATCACGCACTGGAAGCGGTCACGCGCGCGTTCCGAGCGACGCCCTGGCTGATCGCAGGCCTGCCGTTCATCGGACTGCTGACCGTCTGGCTCTACCGTGGGCCGCTGCGGGCCTCCGCGGGAGGGATCCGCACCCTGCTCGCCCAGCTCAGGAACCCGGGCGCTCCGCTGCCCGCCACCATGGGGCCGGCCATCATCACGACCACCCTGCTCTCACACCTCGGCGGAGCCTCGGTCGGGCGCGAAGGCACGGCCCTGCAGATGGGCGGCGCCATCGCGGACCAAGGTTCGCGCTGGCTCGACCTCGATGAAGGCGAACGTCGCACGCTGATCCTCTGCGGCGTGTCCGCAGGTTTCGCCGCGGTCTTCGGCACGCCGCTGGCGGCGGCGGTGTTCGCCTTGGAGTTCATCCGTCGGCGCTCATGGGCGATCGTGCCCTGCCTCGCGACGGGCTTCCTGGCCGACCTCGTCGCCCGCCGGCTCTGTCACGCCGAGCACGCCGACTACCGCCTCCCGCTACCCGCCGGCTACGACCTCGGCGGCCTCGGCTCGGCCGTCGCCCTCGGCGTCGCCTGCGGCCTGGTCGCCCGTCTCTACTGCTACCTGAGCCGCCGGGAGGCCTCGAGACCCAATCCCAACCCCTATCGGCGCATCTTCATCGCGGGCTCTTTCTTCTCCGCCGGCGTCTTCCTCTGGCATCTCTGGGATTTCACGGGTCTCAGCCTGCCCGTCATCGAGGCCTCGCTGCTCGAACCGGTCTCGCCGATGCTGTTCGTGCTCAAGTTCCTGCTCACGCTCATCTGCGTCGGCGCCGGTTATCGTGGCGGCGAGGTCACCCCGCTGTTCTTCGTCGGGGCGACGCTCGGCAGCGCCGCGGCCGCCTGGCTCAGCCTGCCGCTCAGCCTCTGCGCCGCGCTGGGCTTCGTCGGCGTCTTCGCGGGCGCCGGCGCCGTTCCGCTGGCCTGCGCGGTCATGGCCGGCGAACTGTTCGGCTTTTCGATCGCGGGTTACGCTCTCGTGACCTGCGGCGTCAGCTGGCTCGTCGCGGGTCGGGCAGGGTTGTATTCGACGGAGTAAATCCCGCCTCCGCCCGGGCTCCACGGGCATTTTCCTCGCCTCGGCCCCGCCCCTTCCTCACATCTCCGGGCAATGGCCCTTCTCAGTCTCCTCGACGTCTATGTCAGTTTCGGCGGCCCGCCCGTCCTGGATCATCTCAACCTGCAGATCGAGGAAGGCGAGCGTGTCTGCCTGCTCGGACGCAACGGCGCCGGCAAGACCACCCTGATGCGCATCGCCGCGGGGGAAAGCCCGCCCGACACCGGTACGGTCAGCGTCCCCGCCGGGGTCTGCATCGCCCGGCTGACGCAGGAGATCCCGGAAAGCCTGCCCGGCACCGTCCGGGACATCGTGACCTCGGGCCTGCGCGAGGACGACGCGTCCGAGGATTGGGAGAAGGACCTCCGCGTGGACGACCTGATCGCCCGCCTCGGCCTGCCCGAAGACCGCGCCTTCGACGACCTGTCGGGCGGCCTGAAGCGCCGCTGCCTCCTGGCCAAGGCCCTCGCCGCCAAGCCCGGCCTGCTGCTGCTCGACGAACCGACCAACCACATGGACCTGGAGTCCATCCTCTGGATGGAAGAGTTCCTGCTCGAGCAGAAGATCCCCCTGCTCTTCGTGACGCACGACCGGGCTTTCCTCCGCCGGATGGCCAACCGCATCATCGAGCTGGACCGCGGCAAGCTGGCCAGCTGGTCCTGCGACTACGACACCTACCTCGTCCGCAAGGAGGAGCTGTTCGTGGCCGAAGAGCGCCAACGCGCGGCCTTCGACAAGAAACTCGGCCAGGAAGAAGCCTGGTCGCGCCGCAGCCCGGGCGCCCGCCGGACGAAGTCCAACGCGCGCATGGAAGCGCTCGTGAAGATGCGCGCCCAACGCGGCGCGATGCGCACGGCCACCGGCTCCGCGAAGATGGAGATCAGCGAAGCCGAACGTTCCGGCGTGCGCGTGGTCGAGGCCGAGAACATCTCCTTCGCCTACCCGGGCGGCGCCCCCCTGATCCGTGACTTCAGCCTGGTGCTCAACCGCGGCGACAAGGTCGGCCTGATCGGTCCCAACGGGGCGGGCAAGACCACCTTGGTGAAGATGCTCCTGGGCCAGCTGGCGCCGACCTCCGGAAACCTGAAATTCGGCACGAAGCTCGAAGTGGTCTACTTCGACCAGATGCGCGACCAGATCGACGACAACAAGACGGTGGCCGAGAACCTCGCCGGCGACGGCGAGTCGGTCGTGGTCCAGGGCCGCTCGCGGCACGTCATCAGCTACCTCCAGGATTTCCTGTTCGACCCGTCCCGCGCGCGCTCGAAGGCCAAGGTGCTCTCGGGCGGCGAACGCAACCGCCTCCTGCTCGCGCGCCTGTTCACGAAGCCGGCCAACGTGCTCGTGCTCGACGAGCCGACCAACGACCTCGACGCCGAGACGCTCGACGTGCTCGAAGACATCCTGGTCGACTACGCCGGCACGCTCATCCTGGTCTCGCACGACCGCGCCTTCCTCGACAACGTGGTGACGAGCACGCTGGTCTTCGAAGGCGACGGGGTGGTGACCGAACACGCCGGCGGCTACACCGACTGGCGCAACGAACTGGCCCGCATCGCCGTGGCGAAGCGCACGGCCGCGGCCGGCGCGGCGGCGCGGCCCGTCGCGGCCAAGCCGGCCAACGCATCCGCCCCGTCGGGCGCGAAGCTTACCAACAAGGAACGCAAGGAACTCGAGGGCCTGCCCGGCCGGATCGAACAGCTGGAGACGGAACAGGCGCAGATCACGGTGCAGCTCGGCGACCCCGAGATCTACAAGGACGGCGGCGCCAAGGCCGCCGCGCTCCAGAAGCGCCTGCACGCCGCCGAAACCGAGCACGCCGAGGCCCTGGCGCGCTGGATGGACCTCGACGCCCGCAAGGACGCCTGAGCCGCCGCTCAGTCCCCGAGGGCGTGGACGGCAAGACAGGCCTCTTCATCACACGCCTCGGCCGGCAGGATGAAAAGCGCGCCCTGATCATCCCGCACGGCCGACCGCATGCGAGGTCGTCCTGAGGGGAATGGTCACGCGACGGACATGCGCGATTGCCAAGGACGATGAAGCTTTCGATCGCACATGCTCCGGGCCAGCTAGGAAGAAGTTGCCGGCCTTCCTGAGCGATTTTTTTACTTGTATCCTCCGCTCTCGGCATCTCTCCTACTGACGGGTTCGGAATCCCGTCGGATTTCGGAGGAACATTCAAAGTCGGGCCGCTTTGAAAAAAAACATGATTCATGAATCCAATCAAAGTAGGACTGGTAGGCTTCGGCCGCGCGGGCAAAGAAGCAGCCAAAGAAATCATCGGCGACAAGGAGCTCCGGCTTGCCTGGATCGCCCGACGCAACTGGCGCGACGAATCTGACATCGTCGAAACACCCGGCCGAAGGCTGCATTTCGACGGCGGCGACTACCCGGCGCTCACCTGTGACGAGCTCAGCTCTCCGGCATTCATGCGCAGCCGTAAAGTCGACCTCGTGATCGACCTGGCCAGCACCCAAGCAATTCGTCATTACGGCCACCTCGCCCGGGGAGGAGTGCGGATTGTTTCGGCGGTTTCCCACTATGACGACAGCGACAAGGAACTGCTGAGACTGTCGTCTGAGCGCACCGCGGTGTTGCATTCACCCAACATAACCCTCGGCATCAACCTGGTCTACGTGATGGCCCGCATGCTTCGTCGGCTCATACCCCATGCCGACGTCCACATCGCCGAGGAGCACTTCGCCCAGAAGCGCGGACGGTCCGGCACGGCAGAGCGCTTGGCGGTCATGCTGGGCCTCGACCCCGACGATGTCATCAGCTCCATCCGCGCAGGCGGAATCATCGGCAAGCATGAACTGATATTCGGCCTGCCCAACCAAACGATCAGGATGGTCCACGAAACGATCAACCGTCGGGCTTTTGCCCGAGGAGCCCTGCTGGCGGGCAAGTGGCTGATGGATGCAAGGCCTGGTCTGTACACGATGGAGAAACTCGTCTTCAAACGTATCCGTGAGGGTCTCAACGATGACGCCGAGGAAGTCAGCGCCTGACCACAGGCGCTCATCACTGAGACCGTGAGCTGACCGCGGCGGTGCATCCGTTGCCCACGCCTCTGCCGACGGCAAACCAAGGACCATCTGATTGTCCGCCGATCAGTCCCCGAGGGCGTGGACGGTGCCGGTGACCTGCCCCCGCAGTTCGGCGCCGTCGGCGGACTTCAGGTCATACTTGACCTGCATCTGCATGGCGGGACGGAGCTCGGGGATCTCCAGGAAGACGGAGCGGCGGTCGGCGGACAAGGTCGCCGACCTGACGACCAAGGGGTCATGCTTGCGCTCGGACAGCTGGGCCTTGCTGAACTGCGGCCGGCCGTCGGCGCCGGGCTCGGTCGCGGCGACCGGGGTGCCGAGCGTGGAGACCTCGGGCGAGCCGTAGGCCGAGGACCAGATATAATTCCAGACCTCGGCGTTCCAGCTGCCGACGTCGGCCGCGGCCCGGGCGTCGAGTTCGCACGTGAAATCAAGCCGGACGCCCTTCTTAGTGGCGGCGAGGGCGATGGGCATGCGCGCGGGCGCGCCGGTGTAACGGACCCTCTGGAAACAGCCGTTCTGGGTCGCGGTGGTCTGCCAGCCGCGGAGGCCGGTGACGTAGAGCTGGCCGTCCTGAGGATGGAAACGCGCCCGCATGGCGCCGCTGGCGAAGTCGACGTTGAAACGGGTCACGCCGCCCTGCACGATCGTCTGACCGTTGTAGGTCACTTCCTGAGGCAGTACGCCGAACAGCGAGCAGGTGCCGTAACTGAGGTGCAGCAGGCGGTCCTTCCAAGGGCCGAACTTGTCCGAAGTGACCCAGACCTGACCGCCGCTGGAGTTGTCGATCTCCTTCGGGAACCAGCAGAGGGGCCGGTCGTAATCCGTCGGGGGCGTGGCGCGATGAGCCAGGTCCACGACGCCGTAGAAGCCGCCTTGCCTGACCCAGTTGAGACGGCAGGCCGGCATCCAGGTGCCCTCGTTGTCGCCGGTGGTGATCTGCCCGGACGGACCCACGGCGAGGCCGTTCGGAGCACGGAAACCGGTGGCGACGGCCGAGAGGTCCTTGCCGTCGGGGGAGACCTTGAAAAGCACGCCGTGGTGGTCGCAGATCTCGTCGAAGCCGCGACCGCCCTTGCGAACCGGCCCGGCCTTGATGAAGTAGAGGTTGCCGGCCGCGTCCGTCTGGAGGTCGAAGACGAACTCGTGGAAATTCTTGGTCGTCTTGAGCTCGAAATTGAAGACGTCGTAACGGTCGGCTTCGCCGTCTCCGTCGAGATCGCGGAGCTTCCAGAGGCCGTCCCGGCAGGTGACCAGGACCTCGCCCTTCACGACCTTGAGGCCGAGCGGATGATAGAGGCCGGCTGCGAACCGCCGCCAGGTGACCTTGGTCAGCTTTTCATCCAGGCCCGAAGCGATGAAGACGTCGCCATGGAAGGTGGCGACGACGGCGCGTCCGTCCGGCAGGAAATCGAAGGCCGAGGCGAACATGGGGGCCTTCCACGGATTGGCGGCCGGGAGCCTGATGTCGTCGACGACGTAGGGTTCGCCGGCCTTGCCGGAGAGCTTCCCGGCCGTCTCGACGACCTGCGGCCAGATCGCCTGCGTGACCTTGAGGAGCTTCGACGGGATCTCGGTCTCGAACGACGCAGGCAACGGCACGCCGGCGGGCAGATAGGCGATGCGCACCGTGGTGACTTCGGCGGACGGGGCGACGCGGGCGACGGAGTGGCCGTCGAGATGCTCGACCTTCGACGCGCCCAAGGTGACGATGCGGGCCGCGTCGGCCGAATTGCCGAGCAGGATCGTCAGACCCTTGGCCGAAGGCGCGACCTCGAGGGTCCGGGCCACGAACTGGACTTCGTTGGCGGTGACGACTTCCGCCGTCTCGGCGACGGCCACGCCGCCGACCTCCCAGCGGACCACCAAGGATTGGCCGGCGCGATGGAAACCCTGGAAGCGAGCCTGGCCACGCGGCAGCGGACCGAAGCCGGCTCGGGCGGATAACGCGGTCGCGTCGGCGCCGGGCATGAAGCCGGCGGAATCACGCGTGATGAAGATCGGCTCGCCGATGGCGGTCGGGTACTCGCCGCGCGACATGAGGTTCATCTCCGTGGTGAAGCCCCCGGACCAGGCGCCGATGGGCCGGCAGAGATCGAGGTCGTAAGCGATGCCTTTCTTGCCGTCGTCGCCGAGACGGATGGCCAGCCCTTTCAGGCCGGTCGACTCCGGCGCGCCGACCTTCGTCAGCCGGCCGACGCCGACCGTGCCGAGGATCCAAGCACCTGGGGCCTCGGGAACGGAGGGCTTCGGCGCCCGCTTGTCTTCAGGCTTATTGGCCTGACCGGACAACAGTCCCACCGAGAGAACCAGGGCGACAAGGCTCGAACGCATAGACAGGAACAGATAGGGATTGTTCCGCGGACAGGAACCGAAAAATGGGGTGCGTCCGACCCCCCGGATTAGCCCCCCTTAAGCCGCGTGAAGCCGCCGGTTATTTAGGCGTCTTTTCGCGAAGAACAAATTGCATGAACCAGAACAGGCCTTACTTTGGCGGCATCAGTCAAATGCGCCTTCCCCGCCTCATCCTCCTCGCCGCCGGCTGCCTCGGCGGAGCCGTGTCCGCCTCCGCCGAGAAAGTGCAGTTCAACCGCGACATCCGGCCGATCTTTTCGGACACCTGCTACGCCTGCCACGGCCCCGACGAAAACAAGATCAAGGGCGGCCTGCGCCTCGACTCCCTCGAAGCCGCCCGCAAAGGCGGCAAGTCCGGCGACCCCGCCATCATTCCGGGCGCCCCCGAGAAGAGCGAAGTGATGAAGCGTCTGCGCACGGATGACGCGGACGAGCAGATGCCGCCGCCTGAGTTCCACAAGGTGCTCACCAAGGCCCAGATCGCCCTCGTCGAGCGCTGGATCAAGGAAGGCGCCGAGTATCAGGGCCACTGGGCGTTCCAGACTCCGGTCAAGCCCGCCGTCCCGCCGATTCCCGCCGGCGGCAACGCCATCGACGCCTTCCTTGCCGGCCCGCTTGCCGCCAAAGGGCTCAAGCCCAATCCGGAAGCTCCCAAGACCACCCTCCTCCGCCGGGCGGCCTTGGACCTGACCGGCCTGCCCCCCTCGGATGAAGACCTGCGGGCCTTCCTCGCCGACAAATCCGCCGACGCCTGGTCCAAAGCCCTCGACCGCCTGCTCGCGTCCCCGGCCTATGGCGAACACATGGCCGCGCAGTGGCTCGACTTCGCCCGGTACGCCGACAGCAACGGCTTCCAAAGCGACACGACCCGCACGATGTGGCCTTGGCGCGACTGGGTGATCAACGCCTTCAACCGCAACCTGCCCTTCGACCAGTTCACGATCGAGCAGCTGGCCGGCGACCTGCTGCCGGGAGCGACCGACGAACAGATCCTGGCCACGGGCTTCAACCGCAACGCCCGCCTCAACGGCGAAGGCGGCCGCATCGTCGAGGAGTGGTTCGCCGAGACGGTGATCGACCGCCTCGAGACCACCGGCTCGACCTGGATGGCGCTCACGATGAACTGCTGCCGCTGCCACGACCACAAATACGACCCGATCAGCCAGAAGGAATTCTTCCAGCTGTTCGCTTACTTCAATTCGATCGAGGAAACCGGCGTGCTCGGCGAGTTCGGCGGCGCCGCGATGAACCGCCAAGGCGGCAACACCCCGCCGCTCCTGACCATCGCCGACCCGGCCGACAAACAGAAAGCAGAAGCGGCCTCCCGCCTCGTGAAAGAAACCGAAGCGGCCCTCGCCCGCGCCCCCAAGGTCACGCCCGCGCAGCAGACGGCCTGGGAAGAAGGCCTGCGCAAGCAGCTGGCGGCGGCGCAACTCGCCTGGACGCCCTTCGCGGTCAGCTCGGCGACCAGCGCCGGCAATGCCACGCTGACGAAGCAGCCGGACGGCAGCTGGCTCGCCAGCGGCAAGAATCCGCCCAACGACACCTACGTCGTCACCGGCAAGGCCGAGAAAGGCCGCCTGTCGGCGATCCTTCTCGAAGTGATGCCGGACGCCTCGCTGCCCACCGGCAGCCTCGGCCGCAACAGCAACGGCAATTTCGTCCTGGGTGGCGTCGACGTGGAACTCACCGCCCCGGACGGCAAGAAGACCAAGCTGGCCTTGCGCCACGCCGAAGCAGACTTCGAACAGAGCAACTGGTCGATCGCCGCCCTGGCCGAACCCACAAAAACGATGAAGAAGAAGCCCGCCAACGCTCCGAACAAAGGCTGGGCGCCGGGCGGCAATGAGCCCGCCAACCGCGTCCCCCGCAAGGCCCTCTTCGTGGTGACGCCCACCTTGGTCGCGGCCGACTCCGTGCTGACGGTCAGACTCCGGCACGACGCGCTGGCCGACCACAACATCGGCCGCTTCCGCCTCAGCACCTCGGGCGCCGAACCCGCCGTCCTCTCGGTCAAGCCCGCCGCGGAGACCGGCGAGCTGCGCACGCTGCTCGCGAAGGCCCAGGGCGCACGCAACGACAGCGAACGCAAGCGACTGGCCCAGCTCTTCGCCGAGAGTCCGGCCCACCCCCACGCCACCCTGCGCACCCAGCTGGCGGCGGCCCGCGAGGAACTGAAAGCAATCCAGGACAAGGGGCTGGCCGTGATGGTCATGAAGGAACTGCCGAAGCCGCGCGACGCCTTCGTCCTCCTGCGCGGCGAATACGACAAGATCGGTCCGAAGGTCGAACGCGCCCTCTTCCGCGCGCTGCCTCCGATGCCCCCCGGCGAACCGAACAACCGCCTCGGCCTCGCTCGCTGGCTGGTCAACGGCAAGCACCCGCTGACCGGACGGGTCTGGGTCAACCGCGCCTGGGAACGCTTCTTCGGCATCGGCCTGGTGAAGACCTCCGAGAACTTCGGCTCGCAGGCCGAATGGCCCAGCAACCCGGAACTGCTCGACTGGCTCGCGGTCGAATTCGTCGACCGCAAATGGGACATGAAGGCGATGCATAAGCTGATCCTCTCGAGCTCGGCCTACCGTCGCAGCGCGGCGGTGACTCCCGAGATGCTGGAGAAGGACCCCGACAACCGCCTGGTCGCCCGCGGCCCCCGCTTCCGCCTGCCGGCCGAAGTCATCCGCGACCAGTCGCTGTGGACCTCCGGATTGCTCGTCGACAAGCGCGGCGGACCGAGCGTCAAGCCGTACATGCCCGAGGCGGTCTGGGACGAGACCAGCGTCTACGGCGACATGCGTAATTACAAGGCCGACAAGGGCGAAGGCCTCTATCGTCGCAGCCTCTACACGATCTGGAAACGGACGGCCGCTCCGCCGTCGATGCTCCTCTTCGATTCGCCTGGACGCGAGGTCTGCACGGTGAAGCGCTCCCGCTCGAACACCCCGATGCAGGCGCTGTCGCTCCTGAACGAGACGACCTACGTCGAAGCCGCGCGCAAGCTCGCCGAACTGACGCTCCGTCAGGGCGGCGATACCGACGCCCGTCTGGCCTGGATGTTCCGCCGGGTGCTCCGCCGCGACGCCTCGTCGGAAGAGCTCGCGGTCCTCCGCAAGGGCCTCGACCGTCGGCTTGCCACCTACGCCGCCGATCCTTCCCTCGCGCCCAAGCTCCTCGGCAACGGCATGAGCCCGGTGCCCGCCGACCTCGACCGCTCCCAGCTGGCCGCCTGGTCGGTCACCGCCAACTCCCTCCTCAACCTCGACGAAACCGTCACCCGCGAATGAACTGCAACGACCGTCAATTCATCGGATTGGACCAAGCGGCCCGCATGGCCCTGTCCCGCCGCACCTTCATCAAGGGTTCGGCCGGCGGCATCGGCCTGACCGCCCTCGGCTCGCTGATGGGCCCTTCGGCCTTCGCGACCAACCCCGGCCTGGGCTTCCCCAACCATAAGGCCAAGGCGAAGCGCATCATCTACCTGTTCCAGTCCGGGGCGCCGTCCCAGATGGACCTGTTCGACCCGAAACCGAACCTGGCCGCGATGCGCGGCAAGGACCTGCCGGAGTCGATCCGCAAAGGCCAGCGGCTGACCACGATGACCTCGGGACAGAAGAACTTCCCGGTCGCCCCCTCGATCTTCAAGTTCAAGCAACACGGTCAGTCCGGCAACTGGTTCAGCGACCTGATCCCCCACATCGCCTCGAAGTCCGACGAATGGTGCGTGGTCCGCGGCATGCACACCGAAGCGATCAACCATGACCCGGCCATCACCTTCATGCAGACGGGCTCGCAGCTCGCCGGCCGCCCCAGCATCGGCTCCTGGGCCGCCTACGGCCTCGGCAGCGAGAACGCCGACCTGCCCGCCTACGTCGTGATGACTTCCTTCGGCAGCGGCCGTCCGGACGACCAGCCGCTCTACGACCGTCTCTGGGGCGCCGGCTTCCTGCCGTCCAAGCTGCAGGGCGTCAAACTCCGCAACAAGGGCGAACGCGTGCTCTACCTCAAGGACCCCGACGGCATCCCGCGTGCGGTGCGTCGCGAACAGCTCGATGAGATCGCGGCCCTCAACAACCAGCGCCATGGCGCCCTGGGCGACCCCGAGATCCAGACCCGCATCTCGCAATACGAGATGGCCTTCCGCATGCAGACGAGCGTGCCCGACCTGCTCGACCTCTCCAAGGAGCCGCAGCACGTGCTCGACCTCTACGGCCCCGACGTCAAGCGCCCGGGATCGTACGCCTCGAACTGCCTGCTGGCCCGCCGCCTCTGCGAGCGCGACGTCCGCTTCATCCAGTTGTTCCACATGGGCTGGGACCACCACGGCGGCCTGCCCAAGGCCATCAAGGGCCAGTGCAACGACACCGACCAGGCGACCGCCGGTCTGCTGACGGACCTGAAGCAGCGCGGCCTGCTCGACGATACGCTCGTGATCTGGGGCGGTGAGTTCGGCCGCACGATCTACTCGCAGGGCGCGCTGACGGAGACCAACTACGGCCGCGACCACCACCCGCGCTGCTTCACGGTCCTGATGGCCGGGGCCGGCGTGAACAAGGGCACGACCTACGGCGAGACCGACGACTTCAGCTACAACATCGTGAAGGAAGGGGTCCACGTCCATGACCTGAACGCCACAATCCTCCACCTGATGGGCGTCGAGCACACCCGCCTGACCTACCGCTACCAGGGACGCGACTTCCGCCTGACCGACATCCACGGCGAAGTGGTCAAGAAGCTGCTGGCCTGAGCGAGCGCGGTCTCCCGGCGCCACGATGCGTCGGGAGATCGCGGTTCAGGACCGTCGGGTGAGCCGGAACGAGCGATAGCTCATCTGGCCGCTGACGGCGTCGCGATGCAGACGCGACCCCCGGACACCGGCGAAGTCCAGGGCGAGCCGATGCAGGAACCAAGGCAAGGCCTGCCTGACCATGGCGTCATAGCGCGGCGTATTGAGCTCCATGCCCCGCACGACCTCGGGGTTGATGAGCCTCATCTCGTCGAGACGCAACCCGGGGTGGGCCGACAAGGCCGCGACCCACTCGTCGACGCCACCCCGGTAACGCAGGTCGGCATGCAGGAAACGCCCGCCGGGCCTGAGCACCCGCGCGACCTCCGCGACGAAGCCCGGGAAATCGGGATAGCAATGCGAGGCCTCGACATTGACGACGACCTCGAAGGAGCCGTCCGGAAACGGCAGACGCTGGGCGTCGCCGACCATGAAACGCAGCCCGGGCGCGCGATGCCGCTGCTCGCAAGACCGGATGGCCTCGGGATTGAGGTCCAAGCCGACGTATTCCGCCGGAGCCTGAGTCCGCGCGAAGAAAGAGGCGCCCCCGCCATGGCCGCAGCTGACCTCGAGCACCCGCAGCCCGCGCAGGGAGACGTCGCCGCGGACATGCTCATAGAGCTGGATGTTCGGCCGGTTCGGCTCATCGGCCGATGCCAAGACGACTGGCGCGGCGGCGGGATCCTCGAAGGCGTAGTTCAGGAAGTCGACGCCCTGGGCCCGCACGCGACGCGTGAAGAAAGGATACCACCAGGCCCACAGCTTCTGCCGGAGCTTCGGCCGCCCGAGGATCTCTTCCAGGAGTCCCATCAGCGCCAGACTCCTTGCTCGACCAACGCCTTAGTCGCCGCCGCCGACCACCCGCGATTGGCCACGGGGTTCGCCGGACTGGGGTGCGGCACCTTGGCGTACTTCACGAGCAGGCCGTCCAGCGCCTCCCGGGCCCGCGTCTCGGCATAGCCGCCGACGCCCACGACGGTGACGACGCCGAGCGTCTCGACTAGCACGCGCAGGAGCTTGTCGCACTCCTTGTTCACCGGCGCCATGACCTCCGCCGGGAGCTCTTCGGGGATGACGTTGCGTCCTTGCTTGGTGTTCTCCAGGAACAGCAGCGGACAATAGTTATGGACGAGGTGGTCCGCGAAGAAGGCTTCGGGGGTCCCGAAACGTTCCTGACACAGACCCCAGAGGCGTCGGCCGCTGACTTCGGATCGATGGCAGTCGAAGCCGGTGACTTTCTTGCCGGGATGCTCCCGCTCCGGCCGGCCCACCGGCATCGCGAGCCCCATCCAGTCCCGGACGGCGGCGACCTCCCCGAAGGGCACGCCGGTCTGCGCCATGCCGAAGGGGCCCGGATTCATGCCCAAGAAAAGCACCTTCTTCGGTCCGGACGCGGCGTAGCGCCGCAGATAAGCCTCGTGCGAAGCCCAGGCATAGTCCAGCGGCTGGTAGACGAAATCCGCCGGCGAGGGGAAAGTCCGTCCGGCCAGGGCTTTCCGTAACGCGATCGTCGCTCGGATGACTGGGTCGGCGGACATGCCTTGAGACAAGCCGCCGCCGGCGCCGAGGCGAGCCGGAAGCCGTGCCGGGGCGCCACGATTTACCCCTTGCGCTTGGCCCCGCAGGATAAAAAGTCCCCTTTCCTACCGACGTGAGCAA
>JACCDS010723296.1_pt1 | contig 13212 bp, 9 predicted proteins | sample 7446441 | NCBI WGS metagenome assembly JACCDS01 (sample SAMN15323445, study PRJNA562643) | freshwater metagenome | isolation source: river surface water | place: USA:Blue River Watershed | collected 2017-08-17
GAAAAATTAGCCACCCCAGACGTATCCGTAGCTGACTTGATTGGTGATGTCGATCCCATCAAGGCTGCCACGCTTAAGTTAAATTACAACGACGAGCGGGTGATACATTATGGACTCGTCCCTCGTTCCCATCGCTGCATTTTTGTGATCAATGAACTTCCGGATCTCCAAGCGCGAATTCAGGTGGCCTTATTTAACATCCTGCAAGAAGGGGATATCCAGATCCGCGGGTTCAAACTACGTCTCCCCCTAGATATCCAATTTATCTTCACGGCAAACCCAGAAGACTACACCAACCGGGGCAGCATCGTCACGCCCCTCAAGGACCGAATCGAAAGTCAAATCATCACACACTACCCCAAGTCGATCGACATCGGCAAGAAAATCACGGGACAGGAAGCTCGACTGGAAGGAAAGCCAGTAGCACATATCCATGTGCCGGAACTGATGAAAGACCTGATCGAACAGATCGCTATCGAGGCCCGTCACTCCGAGTTTGTGGATGAAAAAAGCGGGGTCTCTGCACGATTGACCATTTCTGCCTACGAGAATTTAATTTCCGCCGCAGAGCGAAGAATGTACCGAAACAATGAGTCCTCCACAGTCATTCGGATATCCGATTTGATTGGAGTCATCCCAGCCATTACCGGCAAGGTAGAACTCGTCTACGAAGGGGAACAAGAAGGCGCTGGATTGGTGGCCTATAACCTGATCGGTAAAGCGATTCGCAGTCAATTTGTCCAGTATTTTCCATCTCCAGAACAAAAGAAAAAAGAGAAAGCCGGCAATCCTTATGTGATTCCATTGGCTTGGTTTGGGGAAGGCAATGAGCTGGACCTCTTGAGTGACTTGAGCGACAAAGCCTACAAAAGCGGCCTGCATGGCGTCCCTGGTTTGGAGGAAGTAGTGACCCAATTGGTAGAGCGACTTCCCGAAAAAGAAAAAGAATTCTACATGGAGTTTGCGCTCCACGGCTTGGCGGAATATTCACAGTTAAGCAAAAAATTGCTGGATACGGGGCTTCAATTTAAGGACCTATTCAGCTCCATGTTTGAAATGGGCGAAGCCGATGACGAAGATTTTGAAGAGGAGGAAGACGATTCCTAATCTCAAATTCAGCGGTCCACTTTCGAATCTCACAGCATTCACAGATGTGGGGATAGATTCGTTATATTTGTCAGATGGGCGAAAATCAACTTCCGGAGGCGTTTGAGTTGCAAATGCAGGCACTACTCGGGCCTACAGAGTTTGCCCTATTTCAAGAAGGATTGGGGCGCGCAACGCAAACTTCCATCCGACTCAATCCTAGCAAGCCTACATCCATTTCCTTTCCGAAACGACCCATTCCCTGGGCCCAGGAAGGCTATTTTTTGGAAGAGCGACCAAGCTTCACAGGAGATCCTAGCTTTCATGCAGGAGCCTACTACGTGCAAGAAGCCTCCTCCATGTTTATCGCTCACATTCTCGAATCCCAGCAAATCCCAAAGGGTATCTACCTGGATCTGGCAGCTGCACCTGGTGGAAAAAGCACCTTGCTCTCCAGTTACTTGGGTGAAGAAGGACTGTTGGTGGCCAATGAAGTGATTGCTGCCCGTACGCAAATCCTGAAAGAGAATGTGATTAAATGGGGGCTAGGGAATACCGTAGTGACCAACAATGACCCTGAACATTTTTCTCCTCTAGAGGGATTTTTTGACCTGGTGCTGGTAGATGCGCCTTGCTCCGGGGAAGGAATGTTCCGCAAAGATCCCCAAGCCCGAGCCGAATGGTCTCCTGAACACGTCAACTTGTGCGCTGCTCGGCAAAAGCGCATTGTGGACAAGGCAGGAGAATTGGTCAAAGGAGGGGGATATTTACTTTATTCTACTTGTACCTTCAACGAAAAGGAGAATGAAGAGATCCTTCGTTTTCTAACCGAAGAGTTTGCGTTTGAACCCGTTCGCATCCCCTTAGATCTGAGCTGGGGTATTGTAGAAACAGAAGTGAAAACCGAGGACGGGACCTTTTATGGCTACCGTTTTTTTCCACACAAGGTCGCGGGAGAAGGGTTTTTTATTACAGTCTTGCGAAGACCAAAAGAAGCCTACATTCAAGAAGCCCCCTCTACCAAAGAGTTTAAGCATCACAGCCTGAAGCGGGTGGGAGAAAAAGAATCTGCATCACTCGAACAGGAAGTTGGAGGAGATGGATCCGGCAAATTTTACTTGCTGCAGGACGCATACTTCCGAATGCAAGGAGAGTATAGCCGTGAACTGGAAAAGCTCGCCCAGGTGCTGAGTGTGCGGTATTTCGGTGTAGAGCTAGGCAAAAAACAAGGAAAAGAATGGATTCCTAGTCACGAATGGGCCTTGTCTACCCTACCCAAAAACGGGTTTCCACAGCAAGAGTTGTCGACGGAGGAAGCCTTGGATTTTTTACGAAAAAAGGACCAAGTCTTTGACAATATCCCTCTGGGATGGGTATTACTTACCTACCAGAATCTCCCCTTGGGATGGATTAAGAATTTGGGTAACCGGGTAAACAACTATTACCCCAAAGAATGGCGGATTCGAAACTAAAACTTTCGCCTAAACCGTCTGTTTAAAATTATTTTTCGCCTAAGGGCTTAGAAGAGCCACAAGCTGCCTAACTTAGAACTTTAGTTCAACGCCACAGATTCCATGCTTAAAAAACAGCGTTACGAAGCCTTTATCCAGCATTTTTCTGAAAACATGCCTGTGGCAGAAACCGAACTGGAATACGACAATCCTTTCCAGCTCTTGGTAGCCGTAGTCCTCTCCGCCCAATGTACAGACAAACGAGTCAATATCGTGACCCGAGAGCTTTTCAAGCATTTTCCAACCGCTGAACACCTTGCTGCGACCCACTTTGATGAGCTTTTTCCCTACATCCGATCGGTCTCCTACCCCAACAACAAAACCAAACACCTGATTGGTCTTGGAAAAATGCTGTTGTCGGACTTTGGAGGGGAAATCCCATCGACTGTAGAAGAGTTAGTCAAACTGCCTGGGGTGGGGCGAAAAACAGCCAATGTGATTACTTCGGTCATCTGGCAGCAGCCCAATATGGCCGTGGACACACACGTATATCGGGTATCTCGGCGTTTGGGTTTGGTCCCGCTAACCGCCAAGACCCCCCTAGAAGTAGAAAAGCAATTGGTCAAACACCTGCCCAAGGAGCACATTCACAAGGCCCACCACTGGCTAATTCTCCACGGGCGCTACACTTGCCTCGCAAGAAGCCCAAAATGCAATGCTTGTGCGATTACCCACCTGTGCAAATACTACGAAAAAACGCACAAGCCTGTGGATAAGTCCAGAACCTGACGGTCCTAAATCCTAGTTTTCTCCTCCATTTCGAGGCCGGTAACCGGAACCTTTAAACAACTTTTTTGCATTGGATTCACGCATCAGGTCGGGTAAGGAAAGATCCTGTTGGATGGCATACTCCTCCACAATATTCCAACCTATCCATCGACCAATCCGACCAGGTGCATCCGCGCTGATGGCATCGGTAGCTGGGGCTTCCCCAATGTACTTTCGAATTTCAAAGGGGTTGGTTTCAAACAGGAGTTCGTTTTCAATAAAATGCGTCCAAATAAGATCCTCATTGTCCCAGCAGGCCTGAATTTGTTCGGGCGTGTACCCAATCAGGTATTGATCCGAAGTGCAGGGAAGGATGGATTTGACAAAATGGTAGGCCTTTCCATAGTAGACCATTTCCGCCAAGAGCGTATTGTCTTGCGTATCGATTTCATTATAGCGAGATGAAATGGCCAACACAATCATGGGTACCAGGTACTTTCGTTCGTATCGAGAAGCAATGTACTTGGGCAAATCCGGCTGAAATGCATGGTCGCTTGGCAAAAAATAGTCCAAGCCAATCACCAAGATGTCTTCATCTACTAGCAGGTCCAATCCAAATCCAGACACATAGGTATAGACCTTGGGCGCCTTAAAGTCGGGGTAGTAGCTTTTCAAATAGGCAAAGGCCTGCTCCAGCTCCACTTTGATGTCGGATATGTCTGCAAACTCTTTAGCAACTGCCGCATTCAAGGCTTGAAAAGCAGAGTCCTGATTGACTCGCAGCAAATCCTGAGCTAAGGAATCTACCTGGGGATAGGTCTCCAGCTCCATCACCCTGTCCGCTATTTCCGGATATTTATCCAATAAGAAGCGAAGCTCTTCGGCACTTTTTGCAGCGAAAAACTCCTGTTCTAGGCGATAAATTTCCAGGTTTTCTCGTCCCTCCAGACGCTGCTCATCTAGCGTGCAGGTGCTGTCTGAAGATTGGCAAGAGAACAGACCAATGAATACTACAAGAAAGAAAAGTGGCCTATACATGAATGTTTTTTTTTAGCAAGTTAACGAAAGCAAGATAAACCTGCATGGACCAAGGCCCTCGGGATAAGGTCTTGGTTCCACGCCTAAACCAGACGTAATTGGTTTGAAATGAGGCCACAAAACAGAGTCTCTTTCCGTCAAATCTGTCAATACATTTGGTATAATTAAGAATTAAACGGATTTTTATCCTTAGATTCTTCTACACCCTACGGAATTTCCTTTTCACGATGAACTCTATTTCTAAAATTACCTACTTTTTCGCTTTCCTTTGCCTTTGGGCGATAACTCCTACAGCACTTTATGCACAGTCTACTACAGACATTACTTCGATTCGAGTAGATCAACTGAGTGATGATCAAATCGAGGAATTGGTCAAGCGGGCGCAAGATGCCGGACTGAGCAGCACAGACTTCTTGATGATGGCGCAAATGCGCGGCATGCCCTCGGGAGAAGTAGAAAAACTTCGAAGCAGAATTGAAGGACTAAGCGTTGGGTCTAGCAAGTCGCGGTCTACTAACGTGTCCAAACGGTCTGCTCGCGAGCAAATTGACTTAAACGACATCACCCAAGGGCTAATGGAAACCCAGGAGTTGATGGAAACAGAAGAAGCAGACACGCTTCTTTTTGGAAGCAAATTGTTTTTCCAAAAAAACCGCAAGCTGAGCTTTGAGCCAAGCCTGAACCAAGCCACTCCCAAAAATTACATTCTTGGTCCCGGAGATCTGCTCTATGTGGATATCTACGGACAATCTGAGAAATATTACGAGGCAACTGTCAACCCAGAAGGCTCGATCTTATTGGACAACATCGGGCTGATTTCCGTTTCTGGCAAAACCATTGAAGCTGCAGAAGGCATCATCAAAAGCAGAGTTGCCGCTTACTATTCAGGCCTTTCTGGAGCTAATCCAAAAACCTTTCTTCAAGTTACCCTTGGAAACGTAAAAACGATCAAAGTCCATATTTTGAATGAGGTTCGCCTTCCGGGAACCTTCACCTTGAGTGCCTTCTCGACCGTCTTCAATGCCCTCTATGCAGCTGGAGGACCTTCCGAGAACGGAACCCTACGTGCAATTCAATTGATCCGAAACAATAAAAAAATTGCTGAAATAGATGTGTATGACCTACTCATCAACGGAACGGCTAATTTGGACGTGCAACTTCAAGACCAAGACGTCATCCTAGTAAATCCTTACTTGGCTCGTGTAAAAGTAGTGGGTGAAGTAAAGCGCCCTTTGATTTTTGAAGTGACCCCTGAAGATAACTTGGAAGACCTCATCCGCTATGCGGGAGGGTATACTGATCTCGCTTTTAAAGACCGTATCTCCATTTCACGCATTACTGGAAATCAACGGTCCATCTCCGATGTCTACCAAAATCAACTGGGTCTTTTTACCCTTAAAGGAGGGGACGAGGTGGCTGTAGGACGAATTCTGGATCGATTCAGCAACCGAATTCAAATCAAAGGGGCAGTATTTAGACCCGGAACTTTTGCATTAACAGAGGGACTAACACTTACTCAACTCATCAAAAATGCGGATGGGCTTAAAGGCGATGCCTACACGCAGCGAGCCAGCATTCTCCGTACCAAGGGCGACCTAAGTTCCGAGGTTCTTGAGGTAAACTTACAAGAAGTTCTTGCGGGTAATCAAGCAGATGTGCCACTACAGCGAGAAGATGTGGTGCGAATTTCCAGCATTTACGATGTACAAAACGAGCGCTATATCCAGATTTTGGGAGAGGTCAAGCGGCCTGGAACCTATCCTTACGCAGAAGGTATGACCCCTGAGGAATTGATTCTAACTGCAGGAGGGCTTCAAGAATCTGCCAATATAAAGGACATTGAAATCGCCCGAAGATTGGAGGACTCAGACTCAGGCACACTTTCTGACATTATCACCACTTCCATAAATCAAGATTTATCCTTCAATCCCAATGCGATCGCTTTGTTGCCTTTCGATCAAGTAATTGTGCGAAAGCGGGCCAATTTCACCATGCAGCGACTCGTATCGGTTGAAGGCCAAGTGAATTCTCCAGGTATTTTTGCGATTCAAACTAGCGTAGACCGGATCTCTGACCTCGTCAAACGAGCAGGTGGCGTCAACCAATTTGCCTACACCAAAGGCGCTACCTTGATTCGAAAGACGGAGTTTTTTACCACCGAATCGGAACAGGTACGTAGACAGAAAAATTTGGAAGCCCTACGTGTCCTACTCAAAGACGATCCCAACAATGCGGAAGCACAAGAGGAATTGTTGAAACGTCTCTTCAGGGATTTGCCTAAGGAAAAAGTGGAGGAAAAAGACTCCCTAGCCAACGATGTGAAACGAGAATCTTTGGATCAAATTGCTGCTGAAACGCCGGGTGTAGCCGTAAAAATTAAGGAAACAGAAGCCGTTGCCATCAACCTAGAAAAAATCCTAGCCAACCCAGGATCTGAAGAAGATTTGGTCCTTGAGGAAGGCGACATCCTTAATGTACCCAAGCTCTTGCAGACCGTACGGATGCGAGGGGATGTAGTCTATCCGACCACCTTAAGGCACGAACAAGGCCGTGGGCTTCGTTATTACATCAATGGGGCAGGAGGGTTTGACCGACGTGCCAATCGTAAACAAACCTACGTGGTCTATGCCAATGGTGCAGTCAAGCGAACCAAAGGGTTTTTTGGAATCCGAAGCTATCCGTTGGTCGAACCAGGGGCAGAAGTAATCATCCCAAGCAAAGGCCCTAAAACCCCAATTCGTTTGGGTGAACTAGTGGGAGTCACCACTGGTCTGGCCACTTTGGTCTTGGTACTTTCTCAAATCAACCAACAGTAAAATCCATGAGCGGAACATCCCACTTTTCTCCTCCACAGTTTACCTTGCGTGAGGTTGTGCAGAACCTCATCGGCTGGGTTCGGTTTTTTGTTTCCAAATGGAAAATCCTTCTATTCGCTGCAGGAATGGGCGCAGGACTAGGGGCACTAGTCTCTCAAGTGAAGGACCCTGTTTTTCATGCGGAAACTTCCTTTGTGCTTGAAGAAGAGGGGATGGGTGGACTAGGTCAAATGTCTGGAATTGCCAATCTCCTTGGAGTGAATTTAGGAGGAATTGGAACCAATGGTCTTTTTCAGGGAGACAACATCATGGAGTTGTATCGCTCTGACCGCATGTTGGAAGAAACGCTACTTAGCCCCTTTGACAAAGATCACTTGTTGATCCATCGCTTTATCGAATCGGAGAACCTAACCGAAAAATGGGCTTCTTCCATTGATCTCTCCACGCTTACCTTTTCACCAACCAAAGAAAATCATGGGGTCAAGCAAGATTCTGTTCTGAAAGAAATCGCCAAGATTATCCGAGAGAAGCAACTCGTTGTGGTCAAGCCTGACCGCAAGTTGAGCATTATCCAGGTGAGTGTTTCTTCCAAAGACGAGGCTTTTGCCAAGTTTTTCAACGAAACCCTGGTCAATAAGGTGAACACTTTTTACTTGGAAACTAAAACCAAAAAGACGGGAGAAAACCTACGCATTTTACAGCTTCAGGCAGATTCGGTGCGCGCAATTCTCGATGCAAGCCTCGGTAACTTGGCCGCCGAACAAGACCGTATTCCCAATGCCAACCCCTTACTCAGTACCGCTACCGTCAATGGAAGACGGAAGCAGATTGATGTGCAGACGAGCGCGGCTGTTTTTCAAGAAATTGTTAAAAATCTAGAAGTAGCCAAAATCAACCACCGCATCAATTCTCCACTGATTCAATTGATCGATTCTCCTTCATTCCCGTTGAAACGAACCGAGCTACGCTTGGTAAAAGGAATGGTTTACGGAGCTTTTTTGGCAGGGCTATTGGTTGTAGGCCTGCTTTATTTGAGAAGACTCTATCAAAAGCATTTGCAGGAAGTCTAAATCCAAGCTTCCATGTTTGAAAAAATCAACCTGTTGGTCCCTTTTGGGAATTTTATCCGGAACAAGTCGCTGCAGAATTTTCTGTTTCTGGCACTGATTCAGTCCTCAACGGTCTTGATTTCCATCATTTCCATGCCCCTGCTCATTCAAAGCATCGGGGCAGAGCAATTTGGATGGGTCAACCTATCGCTTTCCGTCATCATTGTATTCAATATTTTGGTGGGCTTTGGGTTCAACTTGAGCGCCCCAAGGGAAGTGGCTCTCAACCAATCCAATAAAGCCGAACTTTCCCAATTGGTCTCGAATATATTCTCTGCCAAACTTCTATTAGCCGCTTTTTCCACAGGACTTATTCTGCTTGGGGCGTATGGATTCAACCTGTTTGAGGGGTACCGGCACATTTTAGTGCTTTCGGTCTTCTTACTTTTTTCTGAAGCGAGCTTTCCCCTCTGGTTCTTTCAAGGGATGGAAAAAATGAAGCTGGTCTCAGTGGCCACGATATTTTCCAAGCTCTTGTTTTTAATGGGCCTTGTATTGGTTATCCACAAGCCTGAACAGAGCCATTGGGTAAATTTTCTGCTCGGAATTTCTGGTTTAGGAGTCAATCTCTGCCTACTGCTTTACATCCATGTTATCCTAGACATTCGGTTTTTTAATCCCCAGTTTTCCTCCATTTGGAAAAACCTAAAAGACAATGTCCTCCTCTTTTTTAGCAACCTCGCTAGCCATGTTTCCATCAATGGAGGGCTGATTATTTTGAGTTTCTTTGCAAGCGCCGCCACACTCGGCATGTACAGTTTGGCAGAGCGGGTGGTCATGATTCTTAGGCTATTTCCTGCCCTGATCATTCAAGCGATATTTCCCAATTCCTCCAAGCTTTACCAAGCAGACCAAGCTTCCTTTTTTTCCTTTCTCAAAAAAGTGTATTTCGGCACTCTAGGCATTGCCGCATTGATTAGCGTCGCCACCTATCTGGCAGCACCCTGGATCATTCAGGTACTTTCCCGAGGACAATTAGGCGATTCCGTAGGCTATCTTCGCTTACTCGCGGTCATTCCTTTTTTGGCTTCCCTCAATGTGGGTAACGTAACCATTCTCCTGGTGACCAACCTACGGGATTTGCTTTTCCGTGCCAGCTGGATGTTTTGTGCCTACATGATCTGTGCTTCTACTGTGCTCACGCATTTCTATGGCGGAGTAGGACTTTGTTACGGCATTTTGAGTACGGAGCTCATGGTCTTTTTCATTAGCTTATTCCTTTTGTATCGCCACAAAAAAGACCTCTTGTATGGCTTCTACTCCTGAGTGCTCGGTAGCGATTATCCTGGTCAATTGGAATGGCTTTACCTACACCAAGGCCTGTTTGGAGTCCTTAGAAAAGGTGACCACTTCGGCATTCCAAGTAGTCTTGGTAGACAATGCTTCCAAAGAGCCGGAGGGAGAGCGGCTCAAAGCACTTTTTCCTCAGATCCACCTAATTACCAATTCTGAAAACTTAGGTTTTACAGGGGGAAATAATGTGGGCCTCCGCTACGCGTTGACGCAAGGATTTGATCAAGTACTTTTGCTCAACAACGATACGCTTGTGGATCCTGGCTTTTTGAAACCTCTTCAAGCTTGTCTACAAAAGCCTGGTTATGGTGTGGCCCAACCCCTAATTTGCTTTGCACAGGATCCAACAACGATTTGGAGCGCAGGAGGCAAATGGAATTCATTACTTGGAAGAGCGATCACCTTGGGAGACCACGTGCCCTTATCCACCTACCTTCCCAAAAACACGGAACTCGATTGGGCTACGGGCTGCTGCATGCTCGTTTCTAGGGAGGTATTGCTCCAGGTGGGACTGCTTCCTGAACCCTATTTTGCTTATTTTGAAGATGTGGAATGGAGCCTTCGAATTCGGAAAGCAGGCTTTAAGATCGGGTTGGTGGAAAATTCCAAAATCTACCATGAGGCAGGCGCGGCATCTAAAAAACAACATGCAGAAGGGACACTCAGCCCAAAGGTGTTTTATTTCCACGTCCGCAACCAGCTATTTCTACTACGCCAGCAAGGTGTAGTTTTGGGATTTGCCTACCACTTAGTTCGATTTAAGCTTTGGGTAGTGTATTTCCTGATTCGCGGTCGCTTCCAAAAACTTTCCGCCGTAGTCCAAGGCCTACGGGATGGCCTTCTTGTCCCACTTAACCCGGATAAGAAATGGCTGTAATCGCGTTTTTGTTATTGACCTTAGGCTTGGTCTTGGGTTTTGGTTGGACCTTGCAAGAGATGATTGGGAGAGGAAAATGGGGCTATTTCATCTTTTTCTTGGCAGGTTACTTACCGATCTACATTACATTTTTGAGTTTGACCTACCTGACCACCCGATCCGAAGAGTTGGTGACTTTATTTCAAGCAACTAAAGAAGGGGTGGTGGGCATTGCTTTGGTAGTCGCCCTGCTTTTTCAAAAAAATCCTGCAGACTATCCCTTTCGGCCTCAAGGTACCGATTGGTGGATGGGGGCATTTTTGATTTTAGGATTCGGCTACTTGGTATTGCCGATAGGAGAGGTACCTTTTCTGACCAAAGCCTTTTACTTCAAAGGAGTGCTTTTACCCGGGTTGACATACTTTTTAGGAAGAAACACGCGGTTTGAGGACGGAGAAATCTACCGCCTTTTTTCCATGCTATTTGGGGTGGCTGTGCTTGCCTTTCTAGTCAATTTGATTGAGCAATTTGTACTCCAAGCACACCTACAGCAGTACACGGGCTATTCGCTCTACAATCAGGTGATCAACGACATTGACCCAAGCGGAAATTTTGGGTTGACCTGGACCTTCGAAACCCAGGCCGTCACCAAGCGTTTGGCCAGCTTCTTCTCCGATCCTTTGGAGATGGCCAGTTCGGTATTGATGGGATTTGCGGCTGGTCTAATTTGGTATTTGACAAGCAAAAAAGAAGAACAGTGGGTGTACTTGGTGGTCATGGCTTGCTCCTTGGGTAGTTTGTTTTTCTCTGCTTCCCGAGCGGCTTTCGGGGCCTTTTTCATCTTACTCTTTTTCGTTGCGCTCGTCTTTAGGCTGTACAAATTGATAGGACTCGGAGTGCTCGGACTCTTGGTCTTTGCGGGGTATGTGGTCTGGTTTGCATCGGACGACTTTTACTTCTTTGTCGTGGACACACTTACTTTTGAAAACTCATCCAGTGTGGGTCACGTGTTGGAATGGCTAGTGGCTCTGGAATCCATGGTTGCCAACCCGTTTGGCATTGGCTTGGCCATGAGCGGAAATGCAGGCAGCGTAAGCGATGCGGTACGCGTAGGGGGAGAAAATCAATTCCTCATCTATGGAGTCCAGCTGGGTTGGATCGGCATGTTCCTCTACGTGATGGCCTTGGCATCCGGAATCATTCTGAGCCTACGGGTATTTTACAGTACGTCAAATGTCTACACCGCCCGACTAGCCTTTGTTGGTGCTGTTACGAAAGTGGGCTTATTTTTACCCCTTTTTACCGCCAATGCGGAAATGTACACCTATGTAACCTGGATCTCTTGGTGGATGATCGGCTATTCTGTTCGTGAATACAGCGCATGGAAGACCTCTCAAGTAGTGCCACTGAGTCGCTAACGTTTCAAAAATCTGTATCTTAGGATTTCAATTGTTTTCCATTGCCCCTCAAAACGGGTAACATTCATTTTTCACAGCCTTGAAAGTTCTACTCGATCTTCAGTATTTAAATGTGGCCACCACCGGGATCAAGACCTACATGCTGGAATTGGCCAAGGCTGCACGTAAATACCCACATCCAGAAATCGAATGGATTTTTACCCATGACCCTGAAGTACAAGCCTCCATCAAAAAGGATGTTGGGCCTCAAAGCAAGCTTCAAAAGCTGAATTATCATTTGGATTACTTCCGCTGGAAGCAATTTCAACTTCCTGATTTAGTGAAAAAATACAAGCCAGACGTGTTGGTTTGTTTGGATTTTGTATCTCCAGCAGCGTCCCTACCCTGCAAGCGGCTGACCGTAATTCACGATGCCTTCTTCTGGCAAATGCCCGAAAACTATCCGAAATGGTGGCGAAACTATTTCCTCAACCTCATCCGTAAGGGAATTCAAGAAAACACGCAGCTCATCACGACGACAGACTATTCCAAACATTGCCTACAGCAGTACTTGGGAGATTCGTGCCCCATTTCGGTCGTCTACCAAACCTCAAAAACGATGACGGGAGCGGCAGACGTTCATTTTTTACAAAAAAATCACCTTCCCAAACAGGGCTATTTTTTACATATCGGCACCTTTGACCGACGAAAAAACCTCCCCTTGCTGGTGAAGGCCTACGCAGAGTATTTGAAAATAAGCAAGACCCCAAAAAAATTAGTACTCGCAGGTGGTGCTGGACAAAGCAAACAACTCAATGACCTTCCAGAAGTAACCCAATTAATCGCCAGTTTGGGACTGGAGCAAGACGTCTTACTTCCAGGCTACTTGACAGACGCGGAAATAAAATCCCTATACGAAGGGGCATTTGCCTACCTCTTCCCCTCCACCAATGAGGGATTTGGCATTCCCATTCTGGAAGCCATGACCTTTGGCTTGCCGGTCATTCATTCCGATCAAGCTGCTTTAGCGGAGGTTGCTGGTGGAGCAGGGCTCGCCTTTCAAACCAACGTGATGTCCGATTTGACCGAAAAAATGATACTTTTGGAGGAAGATGCAACTCTCAGATCGAACTTAATCCTCCAAGGAAAAGAGCGTGTGAAGGAGTTTACGGCTGAAAAATTTATAGATGCCTTCCATCGATTAATCTTAAGCGCTTAACCCGAGGCCATGCGGCAACTCCTCTGTCCGGTTTGTCATACTCCCCCAACTTTTTCTTCCAATTCAGGAAGTAGGATTCCCTGCAATTCCTGCAATGTCTCCTGGACCTACCTCCCCGAGGCCATCGATGCCGCCGCCTTGTACCGAGATGAGGTCTATGCCGTGGTGGATAACCGAAA
>JACCDS011448683.1_pt1 | contig 13210 bp, 9 predicted proteins | sample 7446441 | NCBI WGS metagenome assembly JACCDS01 (sample SAMN15323445, study PRJNA562643) | freshwater metagenome | isolation source: river surface water | place: USA:Blue River Watershed | collected 2017-08-17
CCACCGCGATGGCCTCGTCGACGCCGCGCACGCGCACGATGGTGGTGATCGGGCCGAAGGTCTCCTCGTCGTAGATCTTCATGCCGGGCTTGACGTGGTCGACGATGGTCGCGGGCATCAGCGCGCCATCGGCACGGCCGCCGCAGGCCAGCGTGGCGCCCTTGGCCAGCGCGTCGTCGATCATGGCGTTCAGGCGGGTGCCCGATTCCTTGGCCACCATCGGGCCGATCACGCACATGGCTTCGCGGCGCGGATCACCGGCCGGCAGTTCCTTGGCCCGGGCGGCGAACTTGGCGACGAACTCGTCGGCGATCGACTCATCGACCACCAGGCGCTCGGTCGACATGCAGATCTGGCCCTGGTACAGGAAGGAGCCGAACACGGCGGCCTTGACGGCTTCATCGACGTTGGCGTCGTCGAGCACCACCAGCGGCGACTTGCCACCCAGCTCCAGCAGGCAGCGCTTCAGGTGGGTCGCGGCCTTCTGGGCAATGATGCGGCCCACACGGGTCGAGCCGGTGAAGTTGATGCGGCGCACCGCCTTGTGGGCGATCAGCGTGTCCATCACCTCGGGCGCGTCCTGCGGTGCATTGGTCAGCACGTTCAGGACGCCGGCGGGCAGGCCGGCCTCGACCAGCGCCTCGGCCACCAGCATGTGGGTGCGCGGGCTGGTCTCGGAGGCGCGGAACACCACGCTGTTGCCGCAGACGATCGGGTAGGCGATGGCACGCGCGGCGAGCACGACCGGGCCGTTCCACGGCACGATGCTGAGCACCACGCCAACGGGCTGACGCACCGTCATCGACATCGCGCCGGGCTTGTCGGTCGGGATGGTCTCGCCCTGGATCTGCGTGGCCAGCGATGCGGCCTCGCGGAACAGGTTGGCGGCGAGGTAGACGTTGAAGCCGGCCCACAGCGCCGAGGCACCGACTTCAGCCGCCATCGCCTCGATGAAGGCGGGGGTCTTGGACTCCAGCACGTCGGCGGCCTTGAGCAGCACGCGACGGCGCTCGGTCGGGCCGGTCAGACGCCACTTGCGGAAGGCCGCGTGGGCCGATTCGACGGCGGCCGTGGCATCGGCGACGCTGGCGGCGGCCGAGCGCGTGACGACCTCGCCGGTGGCGGGGTGACGACGCTCGAAAGTCGCCTGGCCGGTGGCGGCACGCGCCTCGTTGTCGATGAGGAGTTGGGTTTCCATGGTGTGCTCCGTGATCTGTCGTTGCGGGGGGATGAGGTCGGCTTCAGGCCTTCACAGGCGCGAGGATGTCGGCCATCTGCTCGCCGATCAGCGCGCAGGTGGCCATGGTCGCGACCGAGGCGATGCGCGGCATGATCGAGCTGTCGGCGATGCGCAGGCCCTTCACGCCATTGACGCGCAGCTGGGCGTCCACGACCGCCTTGCCGTCCTTGCCCATGCGGCAGGTGCCGGCCTGGTGGAAGTAGGTGGTGGCGCCGTCGCGGACGAAGTTCTCCATGTCCTTGCCGACGAGCTTCTTGCCAGGCGCGACCTCGCGCTTGACGAAGTCGCTCATGGCCGCCGAGTTGCCGATCTCGCGGCTGACCTCGATGCCATAGGCCAGGGCCTTGACGTCGTCCGGGTGGCTCAGGAAGCGGGCGTCGACGATCGGGCGGTCAGCCGGATCGGCCGAGCGCAGGCGCACCGCGCCGCGGCTCTTCGGGCCGACCAGGCCGGCGCACAGCGCCCACGACGTCGGCGGCGGGCCGTACTGCTTGCCCACCACGTCGCTGGCGTAGGGCAGCTCGATCTGCACCAGGTTCACGTCCGGCGTCACCAGCGAGGACACGCTCTTGAGGAAACCCGACGCGTTGGCCGCGCTGTTGCGATGGGGCATGTGCTCCTTCGGCTCGAAGAGGCAACCGCCATGCAGCAGGTGATCCTGGAAGTTCTCGCCGACCTCAGGCGCGTTCACCCGGGTCTTGATGCCGTGCTGGCGCAGCTGCTCTTCCGGGCCGATGCCGCTGAGCATCAGCAGCTTGGGCGTATTGATGCCGCCGGAGCTGACGATCACCTCGGACTTGGCCTGCACCGTGCGGACCTTGCCGCCCATGTTGAGCTCGACGCCGGTGACGCGGTTGCCTTCGAAGGTCAGGCGGTCGACGTGGCTGCGCACCAGCAGCGTGACGTTCTTGCGCGCCAGCACCGGGTACAGGTAGGACCGCGCCATGCTCTGGCGACGGCCGTCGCGGATGATCTGGTTCATCAGCGCGAAGCCGCCGGAGCCTTCTTCACGGGCGCCGTTGAGGTCGTCCAGCACGGGCATGCCCAGGCTGCGACAGGCCGCCAGCATGGCCGGCGCCATCGGGTGCGGGTTGGCCGCATGCTGGCACCACACCGGGCCGCCCTGGCCGCGGTAGCGCGCATCGGGCTTGCCCTGCCAGTTCTCCATGCGGCGGTAGATCGCCAGGCCCTGCTCGTAGCCCCAGCGCGCGTCGCCGGCTTCCTGCGCCCAGTACTCCAGGTCGCCCTTGAAGGGACGCGCCCAGATGGTCGCGTTGATGCTGCTGCCGCCACCGACGACCTTGCCCATGTGCTCGGGGATCGCGCGGCCATTGGTGGACGGCGAGGCGATGGCGACGTCCTTCCAGTCGCGCTCGGAGCCCAGGTTGGTGAACCACACGCTCGGGTCGAGCACCGACGGTGCGGTGTCCCAGTCGCCGGCCTCGATCACGAGGATGCTGGCATCGGTGCGGGCCGCCAGGCGGCCGACCAGCGCCGAGCCCGCGCTGCCGGTGCCGACGACGATGTAGTCGTAGGCGCCTTGCAGCTTGGCCGCACGCTCGTCCTGGTTGGCGCGCATCGCGTCGAGTTCATCGGCCAGCGCGCTCAGGCCGGTGGTGGCCAGTCCGGCGGCGGTGACCGCCTGGATAAAGCCACGACGGTTCAGGCGGCCGGCGATCAGGCCCTGTTCCAGCCGGTCCATCAGGCGATCGGCATCGGGGCTCATGTCGGCCGACTGGCCATGAGGAAGGTAGGGGTTCACCATCGGAGGGTCTCCTGTCTTGTGGGGCGTGAGGGATCGGCTTGTGCGATGGCCGTGACGGTAGGTCGCCTGTCCAATGTGGACGCACATCGGGTTTCCCCCGACCGACACCTGTTCCGATTGAGAACAACCGGCCGCGCTGACGACCGGAAGAGCCGCAGGCCTCAGCCTGCTTCGACGCCCGTGTCGAAGGCACCGTCCTTCATGCGCCGGTAGATCCAGCCACGCGAGACCTTCAGCCGGCGCGCCGCCGCCGAGACGTTGCCGCCGCACTGGCGCAGCACCTGCTGGATCAGCGCGTCGTTGATGTCGCGCAGGGTGCCGTCGCGCAGCGCCAGGGCAGGCTCGGCGGCCACCGCCGGTGGCGTGGCGGGCTTGACATCCTTCACCTCATGGAGCCCCGGCACGACAACTGGCGCGACGACTGGCATGACCGCCGGATCGGCCGGGATGTGCGGCACCAACGGGTGAAGATCGCGTCGACCATCGCGGGCGCGCATCTCGGCACGGGCCCAGACGGTCAGTCCGTTGGGCAGCGGCAAGGCCGCCGCACCGGCCGATGGCAGCGAGGCCAGGCGGTCCAACGGCAAGGCGAAGGCCTGCTCGGCCAGCGGCTGCATGAGGTCCGGAACGGGGCTGGAGGACAGACCCAGGATGCGCGCGCCCACATCGTTGAACCACGCGACACGGCCGCTGCGATCCACCCCGATCAGTCCGACGCTGACCGAGTCCAGCAAGGCTGGCGCGACCTGCACACGCAGCACGAGGTGATCGTCCGACTGGGCCACCAGCAGGCGGTTCTCGATCGCGCTGGCGAAGTGCGAGGCCACGGCAGCCGCATCGAACTGGAACGGGATCGACTCGCTGGAGATGTCGAACACGCCGGCCACGCGCCCGCGCACGTCGCGGATGGGCGCGGCGGCGCAATGCATCCGACGCACGCCCTCGAAGAAGTGCTCCACGCCCTGCACGTTGACCGATCGGCCGGTGCGGATCACGACGCCCGGCGCGGTCGTCCCGACCGCCTCTTCCGACAGGTCGACGCCGATGCGCGTGGCCACCGGCATCAGGGCCTCGTGGGGCCGGCCGGCGCAGGTCGCGCCGATGATCACGCCGCTCGCGTCCGACAGCATCGCCGCGCAGCTGGTCGTTCCCAGCAGCATCTGCAGATGCGGGATCTCGGCGTCCCAGGCCTGCGTCAACGCGCGGTTGCGCTGCAGGGCCAGATGGGCCCGGCTGACGGTGACGGGCTGGAACTCGACGTCGCCCGAGGGGCTGGCATGGGTCCGCTGGCAACGTGCCCACGACTGGAACACGGCTTCGCTGATCACACCGGTCGGCGGCACGCCTTCCTCGAAGTAGCGCTTCCTCGCCAGTTCAACGACCGAGTCGCGCGACGGGAAGAAGGGGCTGGCTGCGTAGGGCGACATGGCGGTTCTCCGATGCCATCCGTGCGCGAGCCTTCCGCACCGGATGGTCTGCCGTTCGAGGCAGCGGATCGTCCGGTATCGGTCAGCTCGTCACAATGCACAAAATGCGATGTGGCACATCACCGGTTGTGATGGCGGCCGACCCTCGCGCGTCGGCCACCCCGTTCACTGACAGCCGTAGCTCGCCGCCGCCGTCACCGCTCCGCTGCCCGAATAGGTGATCTTCTTCGGATACACGCACAGCGGCAGCGACACCAGGTTGTTCGACGAGGTGACGGTGATCGTCCCGGGTGCGGTGCCCTGCTCCACCCAGGCCTTCAGCGCCGTGAACATCTCGTCGCGGCCGCGCGCCGACTGCGGCACCGGCACGCCTGGACCGGCTTCGAGCCGGCCGGTGTGCGCGAAGCCCGGCACGTGGTAGTAGCGGAAGAAGGACTGCGTGGGCGTAAACCCGCCCTGCAGCGAGGCGACCCGGTTGTAGTAGTTGTCCGAGCCCTGCGAGGCGATCAGGTTGTCAGCCAGGCCGTGGAACATCAGCAGCTTGCCGCCACGCGCCTTGAAGGCCGACAGGTCGGCATCGTCGGTGTTGATGTCCGAGAACTGCGACTGCAGCGCCAGGCCCTGGTAGGCCGCCAGCGTCAGGCCGCTGTAGCCCAGGTTGACCCAGGCATTCGTGCCGTTGCTGATGGCATTGCGGAAGAAGACCGAGCCGAGTGCCGGGTTCTGCAACTCGATCGCGACCTGATCGGCAGCGATCGGGAACGGCCCGGTCGCCCCGGCCAGCGCGCCCAGGTCGGTGCCGCGGGTCAGGCCGAACCAGAGCTGGTTGCTGCTGGCCAGGAAGGGGCCGGCCGCGTTGTCCAGCGCGGGATCCGGCACGCTGCCATCGGCCGTCTGGCCGTACCAGATGCGGTTGACGACGCCCGCCTCCGCCAGCGTGACGCAGCTGGCCGCATCAGCATTGGTGCCGACCACGCCGCCATTGCCACTGACGCCGCTGCACAGCGCAGCCGCATCGCGCGTCGGGTCGTAACGGCATGCATACGGATCGATCAGGAAGCCGAGCGTGGCCCCCCCGCACGAGGCGATCGCCGCATTGGTGACGGCGGTCAGCTTGGCCGCTGCGATCGGGCCGCCGAGCTCCTGGCGCATCGCCACCTGCGGGTACAGCTCGTTGGTGATGAAGCGACTCCAGTTGATGGCCGGCGCGCCCGCGACGATGCCGTCGAAGTCATCCGGATGGACCTGTGCCAGCTTCAAGCCCTGGCGGCCACCGGTCGAGTAGCCCTCCCAGTAGGCGTACTTGTGGGCCTTGCCGTAGTAGTGACGCGCCAGCGCCTTGGACTTGACCGCCATCTCGTGCAGGCTGCGCTCGGCGAAGTCGCGCCACAAGGTCGTGTTGATCGTGCCGTCAGGGTTCAAGCCGAACGAGGCGTCGAGCGCGGCCAATGGGCCCAGCGCGCTGGCGTGACCGTGGTCGGAGGTCGCGACCACATAGCCCTGGCCTGCCGCCGCCACGTGCAAGTCGTTGCCGTCTCCGCCTCCGCCGATCAGCGTCAGGTCGGTCTGTGCACTGCCGGCCCAGCCGCCACTGCCATAGGCGCGGATGCGTTCGTTCCAGTTTGCGCCCGTCGGAAGCCAGACCTCGATGCCGATGCCCGCCGACGTCGACGGCGCCCCGGCCGTCCCGGGATGGCCCGGCCCGACGAGCAACTTCACCAGGCACAGGTCGACAGGGGCCACAGGCGCCGGCTGGGTGGGCGTGCCCGACAGCTGCACGGTGTCACCGGCCTTGAAGGACTTCACCAGCAGCACGGTGGTATCAGCATCCGGCTGGAACGAGGTCTTGAGGCCGTCGTCACAGGTCCGCACGCTCGCGGTCGTTGCCGTTGTCGCGCTGCCGCCGCCGCATGCCTGCAGCAGCAAAGCCATCGCGCTCGCGGCCAGCGTCAACGCCAGCCGTCGTCCCGTCCGATTCCATTGCATGAGTCTCGCTCCAGTGGTTGTCTTGCATCCGTGCAGCACATGACCGGGAAAGGCCGTGCATGCAGGGCGCAGACGATAGGAACGAGACCCGCGGCAGTCTTTCGCAATCCTGCTGCGATGTCAGAAGCCTGCTGCGACGAGACCGGGACTTACCCGATGGAGACCAGGACTCAGCGGCCCCGACGCACCGCCAGCGGCGTGGTGCCCAGGTGCTGGCGCATCTGCGCGGTCAGATGGGACTGGCTGGAGAAACCGCAGCGCTGGGCGATGTCGGAGATCGACTCACCGCCCGTCAACTGCAAGGCCCGCGTGGCGGCATCGAGACGGACGCGCAGCACGTAGTCGTGCGGCGTCACGCCGAAACTCGCCTTGAAGAGCCTCGAGAAATGCGACGGGCTCATGCGCAGTTCACCGGCCAGTTGGTCGATGGTCAGTCGAGTGCCGAAGGCATGTGCAACGAGATCGACGATGCGTCGCTTCTGCTCACCCGACATCACCCGTACGGACGATGCCGCGACGCTCTTGCCCCGCGTGTGATGCGCCTGCAGCAGCCCGAGCAGCGACAGGCTCAGCCCGCGTGCGTAGAGCGGCCCGCTCGGCTGTCCCGCCAGAACCTCCTCGGCCAGCAGGAAGACCGTGGAGCTGATGCGCTCGTCGAAGGCCTCATGCCGGGTCTGCAGATCCAGGCGCGACAGTTCGCCGCCACTCAAGGCCTCAACGTCTGAATCGGCGAACTGGACCTCGACACACCGCCCCGCCTCCCCCGCCCATGTGGACCGCTCGAAGCCGAGCCCGGCGGCATAGACCTCGATCATCCGCGGCGCCGTCTGCAGGTCCAGGCAATGCAGGCCCCGCCGGTACTGGCGGCGGCCGACGCCCGTATGCGCCACGTAGATGCGCGGGCTCGGGTGGTAGTCCCGCTCCAGACGTCCGGTCGCCGGAATGGGATGCACGATCACCGGGAAGCCGACCCCATCGGCCGGGCCACGGGCCAGGATCTCGCGCGGGTCGTTGCTGAGCGACAGGTCGTGCAGGGACATCGAAGGCAGATGGACTGACGCGTGGGGTCGGTCATGGTCTGACATCCCTCCTTGCCTCGCAAGCTGGTTTTCGCGATGAGCCGCATCACCCTCCGTGATGGCGGCTCACTTCCCGCCCAGCCCCAGTTGCGTCATGAAATCCTGGTTGTCCCAGAACAGCCACTCGTGGTCCATCGTGCCGTTCTTCCAGTGCGCGATGGTGGCCATGCCGATCGCGAAGCGCTTGCCGGTCGGCGCGATGCTGCTGCCATCAGGCAAGGGCATCGGCTGCGTGAAGGTGCCGGTCATGACGCCTGTGACCGAGGTCCAGGCGCCGGAGCCAAAGCGGATCGGATGGGTCTTGATGGTGATGTCGGGCGCGAACACGAACATCGCCTTCAGGTCGTCGATGTGGCGGTCGATGCCCCTCGTCTCGTGGCCGTCGGGCCAGGTGACCACGATGTCCTTGGCGTGGCTCTCGTGCAGGCGCTCCCACTTCTGGTTGCTGAAGACGTCGAAGTCCAGCGTGTCGAACTTCTTGAGGTTCTTCTCGACCTTGGGGGCCTGACGTTCCTGCTTCGGTGCCGGCGTCGGCGGGTTCTCGGCCAGCGTGGCGGCGAAGGCCACGTTGGCGGCAAGTCCGAGGACCGCGATAGCGGCGGTCGCGAGGGTGGTGCGGATGGCGTTCATGGCAGGTGTCCTTGTCGTGTTCATCGTTTGTCCTGACGATCGGGCCGATCAGCCCTTACGCAGCCAGGTCGGCGCAATCGCGGTGCCCAGCCCCGCGCCGTAGCCGAGGTAGATGTTCAAGCCGGCCAGCGGCTCCAGGTAGCGCGCGTTCTTCAAGCCGCCGGCGTCAACCACGTCGAAGCCGATGCTCTTGGCGATGTCGCTGGCGGTCTGCTTGGCGAGGGCGCTGTCGCTGGCGACGAAGACCGGCACGGTGCGGCCGTTGCCAAAGTCGGCGCCTTCGGCCAGCACCTGGGCGAACACGGTGTTGAAGCCCTTGACCACCTGTGCGCCCGGCACGGCGGCGGCGATCTGTTCGGCCGCCGAGGTCTCGTGGCCGATCGTCAGGCCCATGTAGTCGGCCGTCAGCGGGTTGGTGATGTCGATGACGGTCTTGCCCGACAGGTCGCCCAGCGAGCGCAGCGCCGCAACCGCGTCGCCGTAGCCGGTGGCCAGCACGACCGCGTCGGCCTCGGCGGCGGCACCGGCGGTGGGCACGGCCTGCACGCCCGGGAACTTCGCGGCGAGCGCGGCAGCCTTGGCCGCGTCGCGGGCGGTGACGCGGACCTGGTGACCGGCGCGGACGAGTTGCGAGACGAAGGCCGAGCCCATGTTGCCGGCGCCGAGAACAGTGATCTTCATGACGGTGTTTCCTGGAGTTGCCGCAGCGACTTGCTGCGATGGGTTGAACTGTAGAAACACCACTCGTGGCGATAAACACCCAAATCCGAGAAGAACTGTCTCGCGATACAGGACAATGCAGCACATGGACCGATACCAAGCCCTGCAGGCCTTTGTGGCCGTCGTCGACGCCGGCAGCTTCGTGGCAGGGGCCGAGGCGATCGGCATCTCCAAGGCCGCGATCTCGCGGCAAGTCGGCGAGCTGGAGTCGCACCTGGGCGTGCGGCTGATGAACCGCACCACGCGCCGGCTGTCGCTGACGGTCGAAGGCGAGACCTACCTCGCCCGCGTCCGCGAGCTGCTGGCCGGCTTCGACGCGGCCGAGGCCGAGATCACCGCGCGCAGCGGCGAAGCCATCGGCACGCTCAAGGTCAACGTGCCGGTGAGTTTCGGCCTGCTGCACCTGGCGCCGCTGTGGGCCGGCTTCCTGGCCCGGCACCCCAAGGTCACGCTGGACGTGACGCTGTCGGACCGCGTCGTCGACCTGGTTGACGAGGGCTACGACCTGGCCGTGCGCATCGCCCGCCTGCCGGCCTCGACGCTGGTCAGCCGCCGGCTGACGTCCACGCGCATGGTGCTGTGCGCCTCGCCCGACTACCTGCGCCAGCACGGCACGCCGGCCCATCCATCGGAGCTGGCCGACCACGCGGTGATGGCCTACAGCCTGTTGTCGATCGGCGAGAACTGGGCCTTCGAAGGGCCCGACGGCCCGGTCACCGTGAAGATCCACCCGCGCCTGCGCTCCAACAGCGGCGACACCTGCCGCAGCGTCGCGCTGGCCGGCGGCGGCATCGTGCTGCAGCCGACCTTCCTGGTTGGCGATGCGCTGCAGTCGGGCGAACTGGTCGAGGTGCTACCCGCGTTCCGCTCGATCGAGCTGGACGTCTATGCGGTGTACCCGAGCCGGCAACACCTGACGCCCAAGGTGAGGTTGCTGGTGGACCACCTGGTCGAGGCGTTCAAGGTCAGACCCTGGCCGGCCTGAGAACCGTGACGCGAGGTCATCGCGGATCGACTGCGACAAGGCGTGGTCCTTGGGATCGGTTGACGCTCCCAGTGCCCTGGCGACGCGCAGCCAAGCTTTAAGGCCGAACGGCGACGCAGGCCGTTCCAGCCGGCTCATCTGTCGATGGGCTGCCGGTTTGGCGTCTCGAACCAGACGTCCCTCTTCACGGGCCTTGATGCGCCACAGCGCTTCGGACGAACGACCACTGCTGCGCGCGAATCGGCGACTGGCCTCCGCCTCAACGCCCAGTTCACGCAGCTTCTCGGCAAACGTCTCCCGCCATCGAGCGAGGTCCGCCTTGCGCGGGTTCAGCCTGCGGCCCTGCTTGGACTCCGCCCGCACGCTCACGTGCACGTGCGGATTGGCCTGGTGGTCATGCAGCACCCGGCTGCATTCAGCGCCAGCGCCTCCTTGACGATCTCGCGCGGGTAGACGGCGGTCTGCGTGACGGAGCCCCGGAACATCTCCTTGAGCGCGATCACGCGCATCTGCGCATCGAGGAACAGCACGTCGAAGACGTCGTGCTCCAACGTCCCGATCGCCACGCGCAGATAGTTGCGAACCGCTTGGGGCGAATCAATGGGCGCGCCCGCGCGAACCTGCTGAGCCAGGACCCCCAGCGCCTGACGCAGTACCTCTTCGGCCCGCGCCGGCCGGTACAGGCCGTCGACCTCGCGGACCAGCAGACAGGCCTCGACCGAGACGGCCGCATCGGCCAGGATTGAAGACGACGACAGCGTCGAGGAAACGGAAGACGGCGACATGGCGAACACCGGTCGGTGTCGGGCGGGATTGCCCGAGACCGGAGCACCCCGGCGCAGCGCAGCGGTCAGGGTTCGCAGACGGCCGCAGGCCGCCAGGGTTCGCGCGATGCGCGAGCCCGCAGACCTTGACGGCGAGAACGACGGGGTAGCGTGGGTCGACACGGCAAGCCCACCCTTGGCAGGCCACCACACCCATCCACCTGATGACGTCGGCGCAGCCGGCCGAGATGGATGCGCGTCAAGGATGGCAGCCCGACAGGGGCGAGACCCAGGCTGCAGGCCGGGGGCTCGACGCGCAGCGCAACAGCCTGGCCCCCGTGAAACGGGGGGACGCATGGAAATAGGTCACTGGACGGACAGGGGCCGGGTGTCGATACTTGGTTTGAATGGCCGCTGTGCAGCGAGGCTGTGTGAAAACGAGTTGAATGCCTGACGCGTCTCGGGTAAGTTGTGGCAACTCGTCAAAAGGTGCCACATGAAGCGATTCATTGAGGCTGAGGACCGAACTCAGGTCACCTTGCTACCCGAGTGCCTCGACGACTTCATTGCGGAGGACAACCCGGTCCGCGTGGTGGATGCCTTCGTCGAGGAACTGGATCTCCAAGACCTTGGCTTCGATGGCGTTCGGCCCGCTTGCACCGGGCGGCCGGCCTACCACCCGGCGGTGCTGCTCAAGATCTACATCTACGGCTACCTGAACCGCATCCAGTCGAGCCGGCGCCTGGAGCGTGAATGCCAGCGGAACCTCGAGCTGATGTGGCTGACTGGGCGACTCGCTCCAGACTTCAAGACGATCTCCGACTTCAGGCGTGACAACGGCAAGGGCATCCGCAACGTGTGCAGGCGCTTCGTGGATCTGTGCCGCGAACTGAAGTTGTTCTCTCAGGCTGTGGTCGCGATCGACGGCAGCAAGTTCAAGGCGGTCAACAATCGGGAGCGCAACTACTCCGAGGGCAAGATTGCCAGGCGGGAGCGGGAGATCGAAGCGAACATCCAGCGGTATCTGGATGCGCTCGACACGAACGATCGAACAGCGCCCAGGGACTGGCTTGAGAAGACAGCGCGGCTGAGCGTCAAGCTCGATGAGCTCCGGCAGAAGATGAAGGCGCTACAGGTCATGCGCGAGCGGGTTCAAGCGACACCGGACGGTCAGGTCTCGCTGACCGACCCGGATGCACGTGTCATGACCACGCACAGCAATACCGGCACGGCCATGGTCGGCTACAACGTGCAGGTCGCGGTCGACGCCAAGCACCATCTGATCGTGGCTCATGACGTGACCAACACCGGCAGCGACAGAGCCCAACTCAGCAAGATGGCGCATGCCGCTCGCGAAGCCATGGGAACGAAGCGCCTGAAGGCCATCGCGGACCGTGGGTACTTCAGCAGCTCGCAGATCAAGGCATGCAGCGATGCAGGCATCGATCCCTACGTTCCCAAGCCGACGACCTCGAACGCCAAGGCAGAAGGCCGGTTTGATAAGGCGGACTTCGTCTACATCGCCAGGGATGACGAGTACCGATGTCCGGCAGGGGAGCGCGCGATCTACCGATACACGCGCGAAGAAAGTGGCCTACAGATGCGGCGGTACTGGACGAGTGCCTGCCCCGAGTGCCCGATAAAGGCACGCTGCACTCCCAGCGACTACAGACGAATCACAAGGTGGGAGCACGAGGGTGTGCTCGAAGCCATGCAGCGACGCCTTGATCGACAACCCGACGCCATGTTGCTGCGGAAGAAGACCATCGAGCACGTCTTCGGAACGTTGAAGCACTGGATGGGCTGGACGCACTTCCTCACGCGCGGAATCGAGCATGTGAGCACTGAGTTCAGCCTCAGCGCGCTCGCTTACAACCTCAAGCGCGTCATCGCGATTCTGGGTATCGCCAAAACGATGAAGGCGATGAAGTTGGCGGGCGCGTAAGCGCCTTTTTATGCCTCACGAAGGGCAACATCGCCAAATGATGTGACTCGGGGCAATGAAGCGCTTATGCAAACACTGTGGATCAGGAAGGCCCGAAGGTACCGCGCAGCGCGTCCATACAGTGCGGCACACGTTCAATCGGGATCGCGGGCTGTTCTCACACGGTCTCCAGCGTAAGGAGCCGGTGGCTGTCGGCAGACGTGCTCACGGTCACCGACATCAAGCCGACGTTCGATCTGACGGCCGATGATGGCCCGAGTGGCTGCTATGCGATGACCAGCTGACACCGGCATTCCGACGTGGCCGGTACCATGCTTAAACGGCTCCTCCCTCGCCCCTCGAACTGGCGGTGCCGACCCCTTGCTGTCATCCCCTGGAACGCAAGCGGTCGTTGAACGGGGAAACCTTTGCCCGCCCACACCCGCGCATTTCGACGCGCTAATGCTGAACCCTGCCCTGGCGACGACTGCCCGAGCTGAGCAGTATCACGCGGGCGCGAGTCCGTGAAACATAGGTCAATCAGTTGACAGTGCATGTGCTGAGTAAGCGTCCGGCCAACTCATCTTGAACCGCATCGAAGCGACAGCAAGGATCGTGTCCACGTAACTTAGGTGGACACGATGACAAGCGAGAAGCCGGACACCCGGCGGCGGTACAGCGCGGCGTTGA
>JACCDS011634886.1_pt1 | contig 13208 bp, 13 predicted proteins | sample 7446441 | NCBI WGS metagenome assembly JACCDS01 (sample SAMN15323445, study PRJNA562643) | freshwater metagenome | isolation source: river surface water | place: USA:Blue River Watershed | collected 2017-08-17
AAATCAGTTGCAGCGGATGTATTCAAAATCAACCGGCTGGCGGTTGATGCCCATGACCGGCGGGGCGATCCAGTTGGCAAACTTGCATGGCTCGCCCACCCGACCCATCAGGCTGGCGACATAGGCGCGATCTTCGCCGGTGGGCAGCCACTCGTCAACCTTGGCGTTCCATTCGGCTTCGCTGATCACCCGGCCATCGGGGCTGACTTTGGTGCCGGCCAGGGTGCCGATGTTGCGATGAAAGGCCTTGTGCGGCACGGTCAGACGGAACGGGATGCCGGCCTTCTCTATCACGCGGTTCCAGCGCTCAACGCCACCCTTGGAGTCCGTGATGTAGTCGTCGCGCAGCACTTCGTTGAGCGCATTGAGCATCGGCACTTCTTTTTCTTTGACTTGACCGTTGACCACTTCGAGCACTTTGTAGCTCTGGCCTTTGAGCACATGATCGTCGGTGCGCTTGCCTTCCTCGTAGCGGCCTTTCAGGCCGGAGCTGTAGAAGGTGGCGGCATTCGAGGACTGGTCAGCCCCAAACAGGTCGATGGTGACGCTGAAGTGGAAATTCAGGTAACGCTGGATGGTGGGCAAATCGATCACGCCAGCCGCACGCAACTTGGCGACGTCGTCGGTCTTGAGTTGGTTCATCATGTCGACGGTGCGCTGGATCACCCGGCTCACGCCCGACTCGCCCACGAACATGTGGTGGGCCTCTTCGGTCAGCATGAACTTGGTGGTGCGCGCCAGCGGATCAAAGGCCGACTCGGCCAAGGCACACAACTGAAACTTGCCGTCGCGGTCGGTGAAGTAAGTGAACATGAAGAACGACAGCCAGTCCGGGGTCTTTTCATTGAAGGCCTCCAGGATGCGCGGGTTGTCATCCTGGCCGCTGCGGCGCTCGAGCAGGGCTTCGGCCTCTTCACGGCCATCGCGTCCAAAGTATTTGTGCAAGAGATACACCATGGCCCACAAGTGACGCCCCTCTTCCACATTGACCTGAAACAGGTTGCGCAGGTCGTATTGGCTGGGTGCGGTCAGCCCCAGGTGGCGCTGCTGCTCCACCGAGGCCGGCTCGGTGTCGCCCTGGGTCACGATGATGCGGCGCAGGTTGGCGCGGTGCTCGCCGGGCACGTCTTGCCAGGCGGCTTCGCCCATGTGATCACCAAAATGAATTTTGCGATCCTGCTCGGCAGGGTTGAGGAAAATGCCCCAACGGTAATCGGGCATCTTCACATGACCAAATTGCGCCCAACCCTGGGGGTCGACGCTGACGGCGGTGCGCAGGTAGACATCAAAATTTTGTGAGCCATCGGGACCCATGTCTTGCCACCATGACAGGTAATTGGGCTGCCAGTGCTCCAGCGCACGTTGCAGCGTGCGGTCTTCGGCCAGGTTGACGTTGTTGGGAATCTTCTCGCTGTAATTGATACCGGACATGATGTGCTCCTGATTAAACGCGGTTGAGATCGAAAACGGCTTTTTCGCCTTTGCCAAAGACCTTGAGTGCGCCTTTTTCGCCAACGGCGTTGGGGCGATTGAAGATCCAGTTTTGCCAGGCGCTCAAGCGCCCGAAAATGCGGGTTTCCATGGTTTCGTTGCTGGCAAAGCGCAAATTGGCTTCCAGCCCCGTCAGTCCATCGGGCGACATCGCAGCGCGCTCTTCAATGGCCAGGCGGATTTCATCGTCCCAATCGATGTCATCGGGGGTCGCAGTGACCAGACCCAACGCCAACGCCTGGGTCGCATCCAGCGATTGGCCGACAGCCGAGGCCACTTGAGCCATGGGGGCCGTTTCTTCATAAAAGCGGCGCTGCAAGCGGCTTTGGTGGTTGACCATGGGGTAGCGCCCCAAATTGAGCTCGGTCAGCTCGATGCGCGGGGCCTGCCCGGGGCTGTCGGGCAGATCCAGCATGTAGGCGCGATCGGCGGCAAAAGCCAACTCGGCCAACGTGCCGACAAAGCAAGAGCCCGAATCAATCAGGGCAAACAAAGAACGCGATGACACATCGATGCGTGCCAGGGTGCGGCGCAACATGCCCAGGGTTTCGTTGACGAACCAGTGCGCCTGGTGTGCCGCCAGGAGTTGGTCGGACTGACGCGCCAGGGCCGCATCACCGGTGGTGCGCAACAACCAAGTGCCGATGTCGAGTTCGTTGGTGCGCAGGCTCAGGATGGCGTCATCGAGCTCGCGCGCCATTTGCAGGGGGTACCAGCCATCGCCCTGAGCCAACATGGCATCGGGCGTGGCGGGCAGCGCCCCTCGGGGAGCCGACACGATCAAGGTGGCGGTGCGACGTGTGCGGTCGATCTGCACCTGCACATGCTCGTAAGCAATGCCATCGGCGCTGACGGTTTTCTTCAAGGGGTTGAGCTTGATGCCCTGGCCAGCGGCGGCATGACCGGGTCGCTTGCTTTGCGCCGCCATGGCCCGGACGCGTTGTTGGGTTTGCTCGGCGAACTGGGCCGGCTTGGCGATCGCATCGACCAGGCGCCAATCGACCGCCCGCTGACCACGCACGCCTTCGACACTGGTGCAAAAGATGTCAGCGTGATCATGGCGCACATGGCGCTTGTCGGTGACTCGGGTCAGGCCACCGGTGCCCGGCAACACCCCCAACAGCGGCACTTCGGGCAATGACACCGCTGAAGAGCGGTCATCGACCAACAAAATCTGGTCGCAGGCCAAGGCCAGCTCGTAACCGCCACCGGCACAAGCGCCATTGACAGCGGCCAGGAACTTCAGACCGTCGTGGCGGCTGGAGTCCTCAATGCCGTTGCGAGTCTCGTTGGTGAATTTGCAGAAGTTGACCTTCCATGCATGGGTCGAAAGACCCAACATGAAGATGTTGGCACCCGAGCAAAAAATGCGGTCACGCAAACTGGTGACTACCACTGCCTTGACCTCGGGGTGCTCGAAACGGATGCGCTGCAACGCATCGTGCAACTCGATGTCCACGCCCAGGTCGTAACTGTTGAGTTTGAGTTTGTAGCCGGGGCGGATGCCGCCGTCTTCGTTGATGTTCAACTTCAGGGTGGCGATTTCACCCTCGATGGACATCGACCAGTGCTGATAGCGACTGGGGTGGGTTTGGTAATCAACGGCTTGTGGGTTCATGTTTTGTCTCCTCGGATTCTCTCGATAACTGCATCATAATGCATATTTGAGAAAGGTCAAATGCATTTTGTTGCATATCCGATTCTTTTAGTAGGTTTTTAGGCGGATTGCGGGGTGGGTGCCAGACGCAAGGCCTGGCGCACCTGCAAGCGCAGCAGCTTGAAAGTCTGCTCCAGGCTTTGCGCGCTGGTGTCCACCGCCAGATCGGCCTTGGCATAAAAAGCTGCACGCCCCTCGAGGATGCGCACCAAGTCGTCCATGGCCTCTTTGCTGGCCGCCATGGGGCGCAAATCACCCTGGGCGGCCACCCGAGACATGTGGTCTTCGGGCTTGGCCTGCAACCAGACCGTGAAACAGTGCGTCAGCACCTCATTGAAGGTGGCCGGATCGGACACCAGCCCGCCGGGGGTGGCGATGACGACTTCCGGGTAGATCTGGATCGCCTCTTCCAGGGCCCGCCGCTCGTAGCGGCGGTAGGCGTTGGTGCCGTACAGGTTGTGGATTTCGCTGATGCTGCAGCCAGCGAATTTTTCGGTCTCCCGGCTGAACTCCACAAAGGCTTAGCCCCGATCCTGAGCCAGACGCTGCCCCAGGGTGGTCTTGCCGGCTCCGCGCAGCCCCACCAGGGCAATGCGGTTGGTGCGGGCATCGGATGTGCCGTGACTGCCAAACATTTCGCCCAGATGGATGCGGGCGCGACGCAATTCGGCTTCCGTGCGGTTTTCGAGCAACTCGCGGATCAGGAGCCATTCAGGGGACGAGGTGGTGACATCGCCCAACAACTCAAAAATCGAACACTGCAGCGCCTGCGCCACTTGCAACAAGATCAAAATCGAGGCGTTGCCCGTGCCCGACTCCAGGTTGGCCAAGTGGCGCTCGGACACGCCGGCATTTTGGGCGACGGCGCGTCGGGTGAGTCCCTTGCGGGCTCTCAGGGTCCGGACCCGGTCACCCAAAGCGGACAGGAATGGGTGGCGGGTTTCTTCGGTCTGGGCATTCATTCCTGCACTTTAATTCAAAAGGGAAGAAAAATGCAAGATAGTGCAGGATTCCCTGATCTGACTCAAGTGTCCTTGGAGATCTTGATCGATGGAAACTTGGACGAAAAGTCCTTGGATTTGAGGGCGATCCTGGCCGCCACCTGCAAAGCGATGTCGCGGTAAAGGCGGGAGACTTCGCCATCGGGGTGCGCCACCACAGTGGGCATGCCGCTGTCGGCCTGCAAACGGATTTGCATGTCCAGCGGAAGGGCCCCCAGGTGGGTGGTTTGCAACTCGGCGGCCATGCGCTTGCCGCCATCGGCGCCAAAAATGTGCTCGGTGTGGCCGCAGTTCGAGCAGACATGCACCGCCATGTTTTCGACAATGCCCAAAATCGGCACACCGACTTTTTCAAACATGCGGATGCCTTTGCGGGCGTCGAGCAAGGCGATGTCTTGCGGCGTGGTGACGATCACCGCCCCCGTCATGGGGACACGCTGACTCAGGGTCAGCTGAATGTCTCCGGTGCCCGGGGGCATGTCGACGATCAGATAGTCGAGATCTTTCCAGTTGGTCTGGCGCAGCAATTGTTCGAGCGCCTGGGTGGCCATGGGTCCGCGCCAGATCATGGCCTCATCGGGGTTGATCAAAAAACCGATGGACATGACCTGGACGCCGAAGTTTTCAAGAGGCTCCATGGTCTGGCCGTCTTCGGTCTCGGGCCGGGCGTCGATGCCCATCATCATGGGCTGACTGGGGCCATAGATGTCGGCGTCGAGCAACCCCACCTTGGCCCCTTCGGCAGCCAGCGCCAGCGCCAAGTTGACGGCAGTGGTGCTTTTGCCCACACCGCCCTTGCCAGAGGCCACCGCAATGATGTTTTTGACCTGCGGCATCAGGGCCACGCCGCGCTGGGCGGCGTGCGCCACCACCTGGCTGGTGATGTGGACCGAGACGTTTTCCACCCCGGGCACGGCACGAACTGCCGCAATCAGTTGCTGGCGCAGGCCATCGACCCGGCTTTTGGCCGGATAGCCCATTTCGACCCCAAAGGAGACATCGCCGCCCTGGAGGGTCAGGTTTTGGGTGTTTTTCGGGCCAGCCAAAGCCTGCCCGGTCAGGGGATCGATGACGGACTGGATGGCCTGTTGGATTTGTTCTGCGGTCGGCATGGGCTTGGGGGAAGTTTTGCAAGAAAGATCACAGTTTAGCGACAAGCCATAAAATGGAAGGCTTTCCCCGCTGATAACCCTGATCATGTCACAGCCTGCGCGCCGCCAATTGTTTGTCACCACGGCCCTGCCCTATGCCAACGGCAAGTTCCACATCGGCCACATCATGGAGTACATCCAGGCCGACATCTGGGTGCGGTTTCAGCGCATGCAGGGGCACCAGGTGCATTTTGTCTGCGCCGACGACGCTCACGGCGCACCGATCATGATCGCCGCCGAAAAGGCGGGACAAACGCCACAGCAGTTTGTGGCCGACATTGCCGCCGGTCGGCAACCCTATCTGGAAGGGTTTCACATCTCCTTTGACAACTGGCACAGCACCGATGGCCCCGAAAACCACGCGCTGGCGCAACAGGTTTACTCGGATCTGAAGCGGGCCGGCCTGATCGAAACCCGCACGATTGAGCAGTTTTTTGATCCGCAAAAAGCGATGTTCTTGCCCGACCGCTTCATCAAGGGCGAATGCCCCAAGTGCGGCGCCAAAGACCAATACGGCGACAACTGCGAAAGCTGCGGGGCGGTGTACGCCCCGACCGAACTGAAGAACCCGTATTCGGCCCTGTCGGGGGCCACGCCCGTGCTCAAAACGTCCGAGCACTACTTCTTCAAGTTGTCCGACCCGCGCTGCCTGAACTTCCTCAATGGTTGGACCCGCAGCGGCGCTGTTCAGCCCGAAGTGCTCAACAAAATCAGCGAGTGGATCGAGCCGGGCGACGATGGCCAGCCCAAAATGGGCGATTGGGACATCTCGCGCGACGCCCCCTATTTCGGCATCGAAATCCCTGATGCGCCGGGCAAATACTTTTATGTCTGGCTCGACGCCCCGATCGGCTATTTGGCCTCACTGAAAAACCATTTCGATCAGGGGGGTGCCCTGGCCCTGGGAGAGACCCGCAGTTTCGAGGACTTTGTCGCTGACCCGCAGGTGGAGCAATACCATTTCATTGGCAAAGACATCATCACCTTCCACACCCTGTTTTGGCCTGCGATGCTGCACTTCTCGGGTCGCAAAGTGCCCAATGCCGTGTTCGTGCATGGCTTTCTGACCGTCAGCGGCGAGAAGATGAGCAAGAGCCGGGGGACCGGCCTCGATCCCCTGAAGTACCTGAGCCTGGGCATGAACCCCGAGTGGCTGCGCTACTACCTGGCCGCCAAGCTCAATGGTCGCAACGAAGACGTGGACTTCAACCCGGAAGACTTTCAGGCCCGGGTGAATGCCGACCTGGTGGGCAAGTTCATCAACATCGCATCACGCGCGGCCGGTTTCATCGGCAAACGCTTTGCGGGTCAACTGGGTCAGGTCATGGCCGATGGCGAAGCCTTGCTGGATCATTTGCGACAAGCGCTGACGCCGGTGGCTCAGCACTACGAGCAACGCGACACCGCGCGTGTGCTGCGTGAAGTGATGCTGCTCGCCGATCGGGTCAATGAGTACGTGGATGCTCACAAGCCTTGGGAACTGGCCAAACAAGCAGGCCAGGAGGCTCGCCTGCACGATGTGTGCACCACCTGCATCGAAGCCTTCCGGCTGCTAACCACGATGCTCAAACCCGTGTTGCCGGCGCTGGCTGCGCAAGTCGAAACCTTTTTGAACATCGCCCCGTTGGACTTCCAGGCTGCCCGACAACCTCTGGGCACAGGCCATGTCATTGGAACCTACCAGCACCTGATGCAGCGCGTCGACCCCCAAATGCTCGACGCCTTGTTTGAACCCGTGGTCGAAGCCTCACCGCCTGCCTTGCCCGGCGGCGAGGCCGTGGCACCGACCATCGGCATCGATGACTTTGCCAAAATCGATCTGCGCATCGCGCGCATCGTCGACTGCCAACCGGTCGAAGGCTCGACCAAGTTGCTGCGCCTGACGCTGGACGTGGGTGAGGGCCGGCATCGCAACGTGTTCAGCGGCATCGCCAGTGCCTACCAGCCGGCTGACCTGGTGGGTCAATTGACCGTGATGGTGGCCAATTTGGCGCCGCGCAAAATGAAATTTGGCGTGTCTGAAGGCATGGTGCTGGCCGCCAGCCACGCCGATGAAAAGGCACAGCCGGGCATTTTTGTGCTGCAACCCTGGCCTGGTGCCCAACCCGGCATGCGCATTCACTGAGCCTGCTTTCAATACCCTGTCATTTGGCAGGTTAGCACCAGGCTGATACCATGAACCGATGTTAAAGAAAGTACAGACGCCCATGAATGATGATGTAAACCACGGGACTCCGGTCTCGGTGAAGATTCGTGAGCGTCTGCTCCAGGCTCGCAAACGTTTCCACTCCAACGACAACATCGCCGACTTTGTGCAGCCCGGCGAGCTCGAAGCCCTGCTCGACGAAGTCGAAGTCAAGATGCGCGGCGTGCTCGAGAGCCTGGTGATCGATACCGATCACGACCACAACACCGCAGACACCGCACGTCGAGTCGCCAAGATGTACCTCCAGGAAGTGTTTCGGGGTCGTTATGTGCAAGCTCCCAGCATCACCGAGTTCCCCAACGCCGAACACCTCAACGAGTTGATGATCGTGGGCCCGATCACGGTGCGCAGTGCCTGCAGCCACCACTTCTGTCCGGTCATCGGTAAAATCTGGATTGGTGTGTTGCCCAACGAGCACACCAATGTGATCGGCCTGTCTAAATACGCCCGACTGGCCGAATGGGTCATGGGGCGCCCTCAAATCCAGGAAGAAGCCGTGGTGCAACTGGCCGATCTGATCCAGGAAAAAACCCAGCCCGACGGTCTGGCCCTGGTGATGGAAGCCAGCCACTACTGCATGGCCTGGCGTGGCGTGAAAGACATGGACAGTCGCATGATCAACTCGGTCATGCGCGGGGCCTTTTTGAAGGACCCCAATTTGCGGCGCGAGTTTTTGTCCCTGATTCCCAATAAGGATTGACCCATGCTGGTTCGCCTCTTATACGTCAGCCGTGCGGTCGAACCCGACTCGGCCCAAGCCATCGATGACATCCTGGCCTCTGCCCGCAACCACAACCTGTCACAAGGCATCACGGGCATCTTGTGCTACGGCGGCGGCATTTTCCTGCAAGCCATCGAGGGCGGGCGCAGCGCCGTCAACGACCTCTACAACCAGATCGTCGCTGACCCGCGCCACAAAGATGTGGTACTGCTGCACTACGAAGAAATTTCGCAACGCCACTTCAGCGGCTGGACCATGGGCCAGGTCAACCTGTCCAAACTCAACACCTCAATCGTCCTGAAGTACTCCGAGCGCCCCGAACTCGACCCCTATGCGGTGTCGGGCCAAGTGTCCATGGCCCTGCTTGAAGAACTCATGGCCACGGCGTCCATCATCGGTCGCGCCTGACTCTGGTGCATTGAATGACCCCGGTCGAACCCATGGTGCTGGGTTGCGACTTCTCCAGCAGCCCCACCCCGCGCAAACCCATCGTGATCGCCTTGGGGCGGATGGACGGCACCCGGGTTCGACTGCAAGAGATCCAAACCTTTGCCCGGTTGACCGACTGGGAACACTGGCTGGCAACGCCCCGTGATTGGGTAGGCGGCTTTGACCTGCCCTTTGGCTTGCCACGCGAACTGATCGGGCATTTGTGCTGGCCAACCGACTGGGTGGCGTGCATGGACCACTACAGCGCCCTGAGTCGAGCGCAAGTGCGTGAGGCTTTCAAGGCGTTTTGCGACGCCCGGCCCGCAGGACAAAAATTTGCTCACCGAGCGACCGACCGGCCCGCCGGCTCCAGCCCCTCGATGAAATGGGTCAACCCGCCCGTGGCCTATATGATGCACGCCGGCGTACCGTGTTTGCGCCGGGCCGGAGTGCATCTGGCGGGCTTGTACGCAGGAGACCCCCGCCGGGTGGCGCTGGAAGCCTATCCAGGCTTGCTGGCACGAGAACTGATCGGCAAAGCGTCCTACAAAAGCGACGACAAAGCCAAACAAACCCCCGAACGCTGGGTCGCCCGCTCTGACCTGCTGCAAAAACTGGAGTTGGGGCAGACCCGCTTGGGGCTGCGGTTGCAACTGCGCAACGCCGACCGGGAACGGTTGCTGAGCGACGGCAAAGCCGATGAACTCGACGCCGTGCTGTGCATGATGCAAGCGGCCTGGGCCTTGCAACAACACCGCACAGGACACCGCCAATACGGCCTGCCCGCCTGTGACCCTCTGGAGGGTTGGATCATCACCGCCTAAGACTCGAAAATTGAGACACCCTCTTATAGCGGATGACTTACCTCAAGCCACACACTGCAATAGCTCTGGCGTCAACTTGTAATCGTTCAGAAACGCTCTGAAAGCGCTCACACCCAGTTGATCAACAGTTTTGTGAATGGCAATTGAAACTTGCTCTTCAGTCAATCCAAACGAATCTTCTGAAACCTCAAAATGCGAAATGACCAAATCTTTCATGGTGTCTCCACTCGAATCAATTCATCTCTGAACCACTAAAAACTTGCCATCCATGGAAATTTTAAGCGGTCTACCCTTTACCCTGTCAAGTTCAATCCCCAAAAATCTCAGGAACTCGGACTGTTGTCTCGTTCTACCGTAGATTTTGATGGTATTTGCATTTTGTCTTTCTCCAAAATCAAGTAGACCGATGGTGGCTTTCGAGAAAATCTCTATAGCCTGAAGAGCAACAGCCGGAGAGGACTCAGTGGGCGAATTCAGCGCATCGTCAATCTCGGGTCTTAGCCTCACCCTCAACATCTTGACCCACTTGCTTCGCACACTTTGTCGTGTAATGACTACCTCACAGATGGCCTCCGCCACGTCACTAACACTCGAAAAAACGCCACAAGCGATGGCTTGCCCAGCCCCTTGATCCATGTGATCGCCGACCCAGTTCAGCAATTGTTCGACCTCTGAAGGAAAGGCCAAGCCCTTACCGGCCTCATCAGTCCATGCAACCCGGGTCGCTTCAAAGGTGATCTTGGAAAAACCCCTGAATGAAAGACCCTGCTTGGACAGCATTTTTATACCTTTGTATCATATAATGAATCAAATCTCATTATATTTAAATACATTGGTTTTAAATCGATCATTTTTTGTAACTGTTTACAACAGCAACAAACGAGGCAATCATGTGTTCGCCCAAAGCGCATTTCCGTCCATTGCAGGAAATACCCATCGAAGATGAGCAGACGACCAGTCGCTTCATGATCTGAGGACTGACCCGAATTCTTGGGGTCACTTCAATTGCATAAATTGGGGTCACATAAATTGGGGTCAGACCCCAATTAATGCATCACTGATAGCTGCGGGCGTCTTCGATCACTTTGCCGTCATTGGGCAGGCTGCCCGGCGCCAGCAGTTGGATGTCGGCGCGCAATTTGGTCACATCGCGCACGGCCTCGGCGATGCGCTGTGCCAGTCCCTCGGGCTGTTGGCCCACTTCGACGTGCAGCGCCATCTGGTCGTTGGCCATCTCGCCACTGACCACCAAGCGGGCCTTGAGCACTTCCGGAAACCGCTTGGCCACCTGATCCACTTGACCCGGATGGACAAACATCCCCCGCACCTTGGTGGTCTGGTCGGCCCGGCCCATCCAACCCTTGATGCGGGTGTTGGTGCGCCCGGTCGGGCACTGGCCGGGGAGCACGGCGGTCAGGTCACCGGTGCCAAAGCGGATCAACGGGTAGTCGGGATTCAGGGTGGTGACCACCAACTCCCCCACCTCGCCTTCAGGCACCGGGTCACCCGTGCCGGGGCGCACGATCTCAATCATCACACCCTCGTCCACCACCATCCCCTGGCGGGCCGAGGTTTCATACGCCACCAGCCCCAAGTCGGCGGTGGCATAGCATTGGTAGGCGGCAATGCCGCGCTCGGCCAGCCAATCGCGCAGGCTGGGCGGGAAGGCTTCACCGCTGACCAGGGCTTTGGTCAGGCTTCGAATATCGGCGCCCGTTTCTTGCGCCTTTTCGACCAAAATCCGCAAAAAGCTCGGCGTGCCTGCATACCCATCAGGCTGCAAGTCGGCGATCGCCGCCAGTTGTTGTTCGGTTTGACCGGTACCCGCCGGAAACACCGTGCAGCCCAATGCCAATGCACCTGACTCCATGATGAAGGCACCCGGGGTCATGTGGTAGCTGAAGCTGTTGTGCACCAAGTCACCGGCGACAAAACCGGCGGCGCTCAGGGCCCGGGCGCTGCGCCAGTAATCGGAGCGCGCACCATCGGGTTCGTAGATGGGACCCGGTGAAGCAAAAATGCGCGCCATCCCGGGGCCACGCACCAGGGCCGAGAAACCGCCAAACGAGTCGGCCGGGCGGGACGCCTTTTGCAACTCCAGCAACTCGTGTTTTCGGGTCACCGGCAAACGCGCCAGATCGGCACGGCTTTGCACCCGGTTGGCGACCACCTCTTTCAAAATTTGAGCAAACGCCTTCGTATGCTGCTGTGCATGGGCGATCTGCGCCGGCAGCGCTTGCATGTTCTCTTGCTCCCGCTGGGCGGGGCTGCGGGTTTCCAGGGTATCGTAATGGGCGTTCATGGTAGAGCCAAAAAAAGGGGCAGGTGTCAGGCCAGCCAGCGCTTGCGGCGCTTGTAGCTCTTGACGTCTTTAAAACTCTTGCGCTCGCCTCCACCGACACCCAGATAAAACTCTTTCACGTCTTCGTTATTGCGCAAGTCGCCGGCTGCGCCGTCCATCACGATGCGGCCCGACTCCATGATGTAACCATAGTCGGCGTACTTCAGCGCCATGTTGGTGTTTTGCTCAGCCAGCAAGAAAGTGACTTTTTCTTTGTGGTTGAGGTCTTTGACAATCTCAAACACCTCTTCCACGATCTGCGGCGCCAGCCCCATCGAGGGCTCGTCCAGCAACACCATGTTTGGGTTGGCCATCAGCGCACGACCGATCGCACACATCTGCTGCTCACCCCCCGAGGTGTAGGCGGCTTGGGAGGTGCGCCGGGTCTTCAGGCGCGGGAAATAGTTGTAAACCTTCTCCAGATTGGCCGCAATCTCACCCTTGTCGGTGCGGGTGTAACTGCCCGTCAACAGGTTTTCTTCAATGGTCAGGTGGGCAAAACAATGACGCCCTTCCATGACCTGCACCACGCCGCGCTGCACCAGCTCGGCGGGTGACAAATTCTCGATGCGCTCACCACGCAATTCGATCGAGCCCTTGGTGACCTCGCCACGCTCACCCTTGAGCAGGTTGGACACCGCCCGCAGGGTCGTGGTCTTGCCTGCGCCGTTGCCACCCAAAATGGCCACGATGCCGCCTTCGGGCACTTGCAAAGACACGCCTTTGAGCACCAGGATCACGTGGTTGTAAATGACCTCGATGCCGTTCACGTTCAGGACGATTTTCTGACTCATAGGGAGACTCTTTCATTCATACACAGGTTGCGCGCCAAAGCGCAACCCCTGCCCCCGCCGCCACTCTGGTGGCAGGGGCAGGGTGTTTCGATCAGGACTGGCAGTCCTGAGCCGAACGGCGCTGGATCTTCTTCTCGGCAGCGTACTTGTCGGCAGCGGCTTTCACCATCGGCTTGATGATCTGCTCGTCAGCCTGATACCAGTCGCTGGTGAATTTCCACTGCTTGCCATCCCAGGTGTGGATGCGGGCCCAGTTGGCACCCACGTGATCCTGACAGCTGGTCGAAATCGGACGCATCACGCCTTTGAAGCCCAGGGCGTCCAGTTTGGCCTGGGTCAGGTCCAGGTTCTCGAGGCCCCAACGCACTTGCTCGCCGGTCATGACCTTGCCTTTGCCAAAGCGCTCTTGCGCACGGCGCACGCCCTCGACCCCGAACATGGCGCTGATCGCTCCACGCACATACAGCACCGAGCCCACTTCGTCCTTGGGCCCCGTGCCCTGCCCTTTGCCGTGCAGCTTCTCGAGGATTTCCTTCACAAAAGCCGCATCGGGTTCGGCACCATGCTGCATGGTGATGGCGTTGTAGCCCTTG
>JACCDS012283159.1_pt1 | contig 13206 bp, 10 predicted proteins | sample 7446441 | NCBI WGS metagenome assembly JACCDS01 (sample SAMN15323445, study PRJNA562643) | freshwater metagenome | isolation source: river surface water | place: USA:Blue River Watershed | collected 2017-08-17
TACCACACCAGAATTAGCCAAATCGTTTGACCCCAAAACCATTGAAAATAAATGGTATGCATTTTGTGAAGGCAAAGGCTACTACGCTGCCGGCATGAACCCGGAAATCAAAGATAACTTCTGCATTTTATTACCTCCACCTAACGTCACGGGCACCCTGCACATGGGGCATGGTTTTAATCAAACCTCGATGGATACGCTCACGCGCTATCACCGTATGCGTGGTGACAATACCTTGTGGCAACCGGGTACCGATCACGCGGGTATTGCTACGCAAATTGTGGTGGAGCGCCAGCTTGATGCGCAAGGCGTCAGCCGCCATGATTTAGGTCGAGAAAAGTTCCTGGAAAAAGTGTGGGAATGGAAAGAGTATTCCGGTGGCACTATCACCAAGCAAATGCGCCGTTTAGGCACCTCTCCTGATTGGTCGCGCGAGCGCTTCACCATGGATGCAGGCCTGAACAAGGTGGTGACTGAAACCTTTGTGCGCTTGTACAACGAGGGTCTGATATACCGCGGTAAACGCCTGGTGAACTGGGATGTGAAACTCGGTACGGCTGTGTCCGATTTAGAGGTGGTGCAAGAGGAAGAAGATGGCTTTATGTGGCACATCAACTATCCACTTGCTGACGGCTCAGGCCACTTAACCGTGGCTACAACGCGTCCGGAAACCATGTTGGGTGATGTGGCAGTGATGGTGCATCCGGAAGATACCCGCTATACAAAATGGCATGGCAAAAATGTGAAATTGCCATTGTGTGGACGCGAGATACCGATTATTACCGATGATTACGTCGATATGGAATTCGGGACAGGTTGCGTAAAGGTGACGCCCGCCCATGACTTTAACGACAATATGGTCGGCCAACGTCATGGCTTGGATAAAGTCGTCATTCTCGACCTTAAAGGATTTGTGCCATCTGTCGCAGAAGTGATTGCAGCGGACGGCCATGCTAAGGCATCGATTGACCTGCCAAGCAATGTGGTTGGTTTGGAACGTTTTGCGGCACGCAAACAAGTGGTGGCTGACCTCGAAGCCCAAGGCTACTTAGTCAAAGCTGAAAAACACAAGCTCAAAGTGCCGCGCGGTGACCGTACCAATGTGGTGATTGAGCCGATGTTAACGGATCAATGGTTTGTAGCCATGAGCAAACCGTCAGCCGATGGTAAAAGTATTACCGAGAAAGCACTGGAAGTCGTCGCTAATGGCGAAATTAAGTTTTATCCAGAAAATTGGGTCAACACCTACAACCAATGGCTGAACAATATTCAAGATTGGTGTATTTCCCGCCAGTTGTGGTGGGGGCACCAAATCCCGGCTTGGTATAGCGATAGCGGCAAAGTGTATGTGGCACATGACGAAGCCGAAGCGAAAGCATTGGCGGCTGAAGATGGTTACGCAGGCAAGCTGGTGCGTGATAATGATGTGCTTGATACTTGGTATTCCTCTGCGCTTTGGCCATTCTCGACCTTGGACTGGACCGGCGATGCAGCGATAGACGCACAGAATCAGGCGCTCAAACAATATTTACCTTCTAGTGTGCTGGTGACAGGGTTTGACATCATCTTCTTCTGGGTGGCGCGTATGGTGATGATGACCAAACATATCACTGGCCAAATTCCTTTCAAGCATGTGTATGTGCATGGATTGATTCGCGATGCAGAGGGTCAGAAAATGTCCAAATCAAAAGGCAATGTACTGGACCCGATTGATTTGATTGATGGTATTGGCTTGGACGAGCTGATTAAAAAGCGCACCACAGGGTTGATGAACCCCAAGGACGCAGAAAAAATCGAGAAACGTACCCGTAAGGAATTCCCAGAAGGCATTTCTGCTTATGGCACCGATGCGTTGCGTTTTACCTTTGCCAGCTTAGCTTCACCTGGCCGCGACATTAAGTTTGATTTGCAGCGTGCGGAAGGCTACCGCAATTTCTGCAATAAATTGTGGAACGCCACCCGCTTTGTGTTGATGAACACAGAGGGCCAAGACAACGGTTTTGGCGCAGAAAGTTGTGAAGCGGGTGGCCGCAAATTTAGCCAAGCCGACCGCTGGATTGTGAGCTTGTTGCAACGCACCGAAGCTGAGGTTGAGAAAGCATTTGCCGATTACCGTTTTGACCTAGCTGCCAAAGCCATTTACGAGTTTGTGTGGGATCAATACTGCGACTGGTATTTGGAAATTGCCAAAGTGCAAATACAGAACGGTAGCGAAGCCGAGCAACGCGCAACACGCCGCACCTTATTGCGTGTGTTGGAGACCATTTTAAGGCTAGCGCACCCGATTATTCCGTTTGTGACGGAAGAGATTTGGCAAGCCATTGCGCCAATGACTGAGTTGAAAGATAAATCGCGTGGTACCGAAAGTATTATGCTGCAAGCCTATCCCAAGGCCGATTTGGAAAAAATAGACGAAGAAGCAGAAGCTTGGGTAGCGCTACTTAAGACAGCCGTTGAGGCTTGCCGAAGTCTGCGCGGCGAGATGGGGATTTCACCTGCGGCTAAAGTGCCTTTAATTGCAGCGGGTGATGCGGCACAGCTAACAGCATACGCACCGTATATCAAATCGTTGGCTAAATTAGAAGACGTTGCTGTTGTGGCCGATTTGCCGGACGCCGATGCACCTGTGATGTTAGCGGGTGAGTTCAAATTGATGTTGAAGGTTGAGATTGATGTTGCGGCAGAAAAAGAGCGTTTGGGGAAAGAAATCGCTCGCTTACAAGGTGAAATTGGCAAAGCCAACGGTAAGCTCAATAACGAAAGTTTTGTAGCCAGAGCGCCAGCTGCGGTGGTGGAACAAGAAAAAGCGCGCGTGGCGGAGTTTAGTGCCAGCTTACAAAAGCTAGAGGCACAATTGCTTAAATTGAAGTAACTAGCCCAGACTGAATCAAAAGGAGAGACGCATGGACACCGAAATTGTGGCGCAGGTAGCACGCGCAACTTTGGCTGGCGAAATTGCGTTTCCAGAGGTAGTGCGTCAACTGATGGAAACTGGCGTTGAGTATTATCATGTGGATTATGTCGCGCTGAAAAAGACGTTCTATAGCACGGGTGGGAGCGTTATCACAACACCCATTCCTTATGAGCAGTTGCCAGCGGTGGCCACAGACTTAGATGTGACCAGCTTAAAGACGGCGATTTTTGATAGCCAGCACCTTCAACAGAGTCACCGTGATTTTACTCAGCGCGCCATGCAAGCTGGGGTGCAAGGCTATATAGCTTTTTTACGTGGGCAGCGAGTAACTTACTGGGGGCGTGACGGTGAACAACACACCGAATGGTTTCCCGTTGCTGCACCTAAAACGGACTAAGGTATGAGCACGGATACAGATGACTTGTCCGATGAGGTGATGTGTACTTGTAGCGGCACCACGCGTGGCATGATTTACGATTTGGTGATGCAAGGAAAAGACTTGGAGGCTATTTCACGTTACTCCGGTGCGTTGTCAGGCTGCGGCGGTTGCGAGTGGGATATCGGCGAGTTTGTAAAGGCGCTGTCTGAGCAAATCAAAAAGCCTTAGTTTGCCCCCAAGTCATGCCTTTGCGCTTGCCCCACAACCACGGCAGAATTTACTGAACGCACTATTGCGCATGCCACAACTGCCGCATTTCTTGTGTAGGCCAATGCCGCAATGCGGACAAAAGTCATTTCTGGCGTCTTTTAAATCCACACCACGTTCGCAGCCTGGGCATACACCTTTGTTTAATAAAGTCATTGCGGTATCGTAGTTTACTTCTTCAAGACGCACCAGTTGCGGCTGTGCTTCTGCTAGTTTTTGTTTTTCCAGATACTTCTGCAGCGCGCTGATAGCGTACTTACCACCCAATACGGTCATTACAATGCCCACCAAGTAGCGCACGTAGCCACCATAATCGGGTAGGTAAGGTACCAGTTCTACAAAGAAGGTGATGAGTGCAAAAATGATAAAACCCCATGCGAATGGCCAGTAAGGTGTTTTACGTTTTTTGGCAAACAGCCATGCAGCGATTGCCAGTAGCGGTAAGGCGAGCAGTAAACGATAGAGAAATACCCGTGTTGCTTGCTTTTGGTTGGCGTCGTTGAGTTGTTGATAGGCGGTATTTTCCAACTTCTGCACTTGCTCGCGCACTTTGGATTCTGTTTGATTTTGATCGAGCTGGGTTTTAGACAGCGTTTCCACTGCCTTTTCAGCATCACGTTCCAGCGCTTTTAATTGGTCTAGTGTTGCAGTGCGTTTGACTAACTCATCATCCTGTTGCGCTTGCTGCGTGACATCGCGCGTGGCCAGCCAGTTTTCAAAGGTGCGGCGCATGGATTGGTAATCATTGCGGCGTGTGTTGAGCGTAAGTTGCGCTTGGTCTAATTTATCCGTGGTTTCGCGGTGCTGTTGTTGCAAGGTTTCCAGCTGAGTGCGTAAGGGGTCGATGATGGCATGGTCAACAAAATCATCCATGGTGTATGACTCTTCGACTTGCGGTAAATCATGAATGATGGCTGAGCCTAAGCCCAATAAGAACCAAGCAAATATAAAGGCAACTAGCCACAATGCGCGATTAAACCATTTCTCAGAAAGTCTTACGCTTTTGCTCATGGCTAGCTCCCAAGTGTGTGATTAAATAAACAAGCTAACATCGGCATTGCCTGCAAACTCAAAAAAAGTGGCAGCTCCGCCAAATTCAATGCCTTCAACAAAGTCACTGCGCTTAAAGTCAAACAAATCCACGGTCATCTGACAGGCAATCAGTTTCACGCCACTTTCTAGGCATGCGCCGCGTAAATCCTCAATGGAGGCGACGCCTTTGTCGGTAATTTTTTGTTTCATCATCATGGTGGCCATGCTCTCCATGCCAGGTAACATTTGTACAAGATTGGGCATGGGCACGGGCATCGGCATCGCAGGGTTGCCAAGGGGCGATACTTTTAAATCGGAGATGTCTTTTTTGAGCAGGGTCAGCCCATAAAACGTAAAGAAAATGCACACTTCATAATCCAGCGCAGCTGCGGTAGACGCCAAGATAAAAGGAGGGTAGGCCCAGTCTAGTGTGCCTTTGGATGCAATCAGAGCAAGTTTTTTTGCCATGATTTACAGTGTATCGTTACGTTTCTTGATGTAAAAAGTAAACACTTTATCGGTTTGATCTAGGGAGAGCAGGGTGTGGCCAGTTTGTTTGCAAAAGGCTTCAAAATCTTTCACAGATCCTGGGTCAGTAGCCATGATTTTAAGCACTTGATTGCCCAGCAATTCGTTAAGGCCCTTTTTACAGCGCAAAATAGGCAAGGGGCAGTTTAAATTTCTCGCATCTACTTCTTTGTCAAAGTCCATGATATCCGCCTATTATTTTATTTATTTACGAAATCGTAGCCAGCTTTAGACCATGCAATCACCCCACCTGTGAGGTTGTATACATGTTCAATTCCCTTGCTTACAGCAAAATCTGCCGCTAGTGCAGAACGCACCCCGCTATGGCAGTAAAAAATTACTTTTTCCGCGTTTTCTAACTTTTCATAAGAAACTGGCAGCATAGATAACGGAATATGAATCGCGTTTGGAATTCTGCCACGCATGACCTCATCGTCATTACGCACATCGATTACCAGCACTTTGGGCTGCGTGATTAAATTGAACAGCTCGGTGGCTTCGATAGTTTGAAAATTGCTCATGACGTATCCCAGATTATGTCAATGATTGTACACAGGATTTTAGTTTGATGCGATGGGCAGATATGCGTGCTTCTATATTGTTTTACAAGTTTTTGTTAAAGCAAATATGCGCGTACAAGCAATTTAATCTGTTGAGAATCAACAAGTAAATGACTGAAAATAAATGACACTCATCGTGCATAAGCGTCATTGCTCTATAGTCCGTTGTATAGTCATGTCATGAAATTGTCATATTTGGTAACAATAATTTCGACTAATCAATACATAAACTAAAGAGTTAACTACGCCTATGACATCTAAACTAAGTATCAAAATGGCATTGATTGCACTTTCTATCCACAACGCAAACGCAGCGCATGTGGCAACTAACCAATCAGGGCAAGCAAATCAAAGCATTGTCAGCAGCAAGCCTGAATTTGATTTTATCAATGCTGACTCACCTTTCCGCTATGACTTTAATGTGGGCGAGCATGAAGCTAACGTGCAGCTGTATGGTGTGATTGATATTGCGCGTGCAAAAGCCAACCACTCGTTGCCGGCTAATTATGAGTTGCCCAATAATTTGTATCCCTATTCGGGTGCCAAAATCAATCAATCCGTTAAATCGCGTGTGGATTGGGTCAATGGTGGTTTGCAAGACTCTCGACTGGGGCTGAGAGGCGAAGTTGGTCAGTTTAAATGGATGGATAAGCCCTTTAAATTTGTATATCAGTTTGAAGCTGGTTTTAATCCTATTGATATGCGCTTGAACAACGCAGCAGAGACGTTGGCAGAAAATTCTGGCACTAATTCCAACACCAGCTTGAGTTCGGATTCATCATTAAACGGTGAGTTATTTGGACGACAAGCGTGGGCAGGGGTCGATGCCGGCAAGTTAGGGCGTTTGACTTATGGCACACAGTACAACCCATTCTTTGAAATATTTGCAGCATACGACCCAAACAGCAAAGCAGACACTTTCTCGCCATTTGGAGAAAGCGGCACCGTTGGTGGCGGTGGTGGTATTTCTGAAAACGCCCGCATGAAGAACTCAATTAAATATGCTAACGGCTTTGAAACAGATGACCGTGCAAAAGTTAATTACGGTGTGATGTATGAGTTTGGCAACGCGGCTGGGTTTGGTCATGGTCATGGCTTCACAGCGCAATTAGGGTATGAGACTAGCCAGTTTGGTGTTCAATTTGCATATGACGAGTTTGTTAATTCAATTAAAGTGGGTACGGCTGGCATTGGTAATCCGCTGGCTAATGACACTATTTCGGCCTCGCTTTTTAATACCGATGCTGCAGTCATCACGCTAAAGTGGACACCAACGAAAGATCTAAAAGTCTCAGGTGGCTGGGAGTGGTATCAGCTCAAGCCCTCGTCTGACAAATCAATTGCTTACGATTCTATTTTTGACCAAGAAGTATTCGGTGGTGTTGCCACATCAGGACTTAATGCAGGATACAAGCAAAACAATAATGTGTATTTTATCGGTGCAAGTTTTGATTTTGCAGAGCGTGTGCCGGCGCTTGCAGGTCTCACCTCATCAATCGGCTTTTATGACACGAAATTTGATGCGATAGAAGGTCCAATCGTCTCTACCAACTCCGAAGGTAATATCGATACTTGGACAGTTGTAGCGGATTACAAATTTAACAAGCGGTTTGATACTTATTTTGCCTATACCACTAATCATTTCTCCGGTGATAAATACCCAAGTGCTACCAACTACAGCGATGTAAGCACCTTGGGAACTGGCTTAAGAATGCGGTTTTGATAGGTTGCATATGGCTATGTATGTGGGATATTAAAAAAATTAACGACACATATCTTGAATATTTACACGGCCCAAAGTCAATCGAAAAAACACTACTGACCTGATACGCAAGGAAGGTTGAATTAAAAAAACGAGCATTATCAATTTGTTATGGGTATGCAAGCACCTAATTTTTTTATAGAATCAACTGTCTCTTATCATTACGTCTGACGTAATGGTATAAAAATGCAGCATAAAAATAAGGAGGCTTTGGTGAAGTGCCCCACGATACTTTCGACAGAATCGGAAAGATTGATAGCTTTATCAAATTATGGGCTAGACGATGAAAAGTTAGTCCCCAGCCTCGAACCAGTGGTGCATATAGCCGCGCGCATGTTTAACATGCCTGTAGCTGCGGTCAATATGATTGGCAGTGACCATGTGTTTTTTGCTGCCAGTGTCGGTGCCGGCGAGGTAGACATGAGTCGAGATGTCTCTTTTTGCGCACACGCAATCAATGAGCTCAATGGCATGATCATCCCGGATACCACTTTAGACGATCGCTTCCACGATAACCCCCTAGTCACCGGCCCGGCAAATGTGCGCTTTTATGCTGGTGTTCCATTGCGTAATCCAGATGGTTTGGCTCTGGGAGCGTTGTGTGTGATTGATAACAAACCCCATTCGGATTTTTCATACGAAGATCATTTACGACTCCAAGAGCTAGCCAAAATGGTGGCTGACCGACTCGAACTCAGACGTATTGAAGTTGCAGCTAACCTTAATAGACCTAACTTTGAAGAGTATGCAGGCAATTCAAATACCCCAGTGGTATGGTTTGACGAAACGCGTCGAATAACCGCCTGGAATACTGCGGCTGCTAAATCTCATGGATATTCACTGGAAGAGGGCATAGGCAAACAAGTCGAAATGTTGATTCCTGAACGTCATCACAAGCAATTCCAAGCCTCCGTGGCACATGCGGTCAGCACAGGGTCTTTGGATCAACTAGATATTCCCTCAGAGGTGCGGGGTTTACGCAAAGATGGCACGGAGTTTCTATTGGGATTTTCGTTGTTTGGTTGGAAAGAAGCCGGTCAAATGCGATTTGAAGCTGTGCTTAAGGACATTACAGCGCAACGTCAGGAAGAGCTTGAATTGCGTTACCAAGCCAGCGTAGATCCTCTCACCGGGCTAGCAAATCGTGCAAGCTTTTATCGCCGTGTGGAAGAGGCACTCACCGCACCTAGGCCAGCAACTGTAATGATGTTTGATCTGGATGGCTTCAAAGACATCAACGACACATTGGGGCATATTGTAGGTGATGCGATTCTTAGGGAGGTCTCAGTCCGCATAGCCAAACTGGTAGAGCAGATAGGCATGGCGGCCAGAATGGGCGGGGATGAGTTTGCGATTTTATTACCCTTTATGATTGATACAGCTTTGGTGAAAGAGCTTGCCGAAACTATTGTTCAAAACATCGCGCTGCCGATTGTGGTTGATGGGCAAGAAATCCGAGTATCTGCCAGCTGTGGTGCATCAATAGCACCGTTACAAGCACACGAAGCATTGGAGCTGGCGAGCAATGCAGACCTTGCCTTGTTTAAAGCCAAAAGCCTTGGCCGTGGTCGTGTTTTCTTGTTTGTAAATGATTTACGCATGGAGGCAGATGCAAGACGTTTGTATGCACTGGAACTGCATCGTGCCGTAAGTGAAGGTGAGTTTTTACTGTTCTACCAGCCGCAGGTTAATTTGCTGAGTGGTGAAATTACCGGGGCAGAAGCGCTCATACGATGGAACCATCCACAAAGAGGTTTGCTGACCCCTGTTTCTTTCCTTCCGGCCTTAGAGCGTGGCACACTGGCCGCCACCGTGGGTTCTTGGGTGCTCGATGAGGCCTGTGCACAAGCCGCATATTGGCGTCGCAAAGGTGCTAGTAATCTGCGTATGGGCATTAACTTGTTTGGAGCACAGTTTAGAGTGGGTGATTTAGTCACCGAAGTGATGGAAATATTGAGCAAACATGGCTTGCCACCCGATGCTTTAGAGCTTGAGATTACAGAAAATATTGTGCTCAATCATGATGACGTTGTGCTCAAGGCATTGCATCAATTACGTGATCGTGGGGTCGGCATTGCGTTCGATGACTTTGGGACAGGCTATGCGTCTCTAAGCCTGCTGAAAACTTATCCATTAACCCGCATCAAACTAGATCAATCGTTTGTGCAAGGGATGTTAGAGCATGAACAAGACGCATCTGTCATTCGTGCCACACTAGATATGGCCCACAGCTTCCATTTGGAAGCGATAGCCGAAGGTATTGAAACCGAAGCGCAACGTCTACATCTTGAGCAAGAACAATGCGGAGAAGGGCAGGGTTATTTATTTAGCCAACCTATACCAGCAATTAAATTTTCAAAAATGTTGGGCATTCACAGCTACGTCAAGGCAGTAGCCTAAACCTTTTACTAGATCATAGACCATAAAATGAATAATGCCGACATTGAAGTGTGTTTTGTAACTGCTGGAAATGTATGAATAAATTATAGATGATTCGTATCTATTAAGTCTTTGTACACATGCCAGCTTGCATGTCCAACTATTGGCATGAATAAAAACAAACCGAGAAAACTAGTGGCTAAGCCCACACCCACCAACACCACAATACAAAACGCCCAAAGAAACATGACGATAGGGTTGCGCATGCATGCGCGCAAACTGACCAAAGCTGCTGTGCCCGCACTTACTTTACAATCTAGCATGAGTGGGATGGCTACGACACTCACAGCATAGACAAATGCAGCAAATAGCCCTCCGATGGAAAAGTAGATTAATGTGAAAACGGGTTGTTTCAACTTAATCACACTGATGACAATCTCTGAGAAGGTTGGCATTGCACCATTAAAAAAATGAGAGAAAATCGCAAAAGATGCCAATATCCAGATAGACAAAGCACTCAACAATAATAGGGTAAACAAAAAGATATTGGCAAAATTAGTGCGCCAGGCAGTGAGGGTGGGTATTAACGCAGGGGGGTCACCATTTTCCATACGGCGGCTTAAATCATAAAGGCCGGTCGCGAGAAAAGGACCGAGTAAGAAAAAGCCTGTGGTCAATCCAGCCAACAGCCAATAATGTTCGGCATATACTATATGAATAATCAGCCCGGTAATGGTAAATACAAAGCCGTAAAAAAGGCTGGACCAACCTCCTCGGTGCGCATCTTCCACACCAGAGTGCAACCAGTCAATCACGATGCTAGGGTTAACATGGCGTATGACCGGAAATCTTTCAGGGGCATTAATAGGAGCAGACATCATATGTTTGTTCATGGGCTTTACACTTAATTCATTAATAATCGTAATGAGTTAACAACTGTTTGAGATTTCGGACACCGTTTCATCTCACCAAGTAAAATGATGCAAATTACTCAATTAAAATGTATCACATTTTGTCAGTCTCGCCAGTGCCATTAACCGATTACGAGAGTGAATCAAGCTCAAGTCCGATCAAGAGGGGGTGAGTTTTGAAATTTAACCTGGTCATCCATATCTTCTTTATACAAAGTCTAAAGCCCCTTCAATCTACTCGAGTGACCCTTATTTAATAATGTGCTTAAGATGTATGGACGGGTCGACCAAGTATTTACAAACTATTCGACTACATAAACACCAACAGATTCGTTTTTAATTTCTATGGGGGTATTGCTCTCATAGCTTTGCTTGGCACCAATTTTTGTCATTTCTCGTTCAATCTCATCGGCCATTAAATTGTCGTGACCAAAAAGAATAGCAGCAGGTTTCTTCAAAGTGGTTTTATCGATAATGTAGGGAGTTGCTTCTACTGAACCACCGCTAAATTTTTTTAAATAATAATTGAAAATAAGATGAAGCCAGTTGTCATTTTCACTAGCCGCTGTATGGTACAAGGATTTATCTTGGTGATTATTTATGATGTAAAGAGATGCACCACGCCAATCCTCCTTTGCAGTGGATTTTTTATGCACGACATGTACCGACTTAATAAGGCTCAGGGCGCAGAATAGAAAAAACACCCCTAGTATTTTTTTTGAATGCGATGGGTACTGATTTGATAGGATGGTAATCACACCCGCAATAGAAATTCCAAGGAATGGAAGTAATACGATGTAATTTCTACTTGTCGACATTGGGGACCAGATGTCTATTATCGCTATTAACCCTATGAAAATAAGTAATATAAGGCTTGAATTGAGCGTCATGGACACTACACTGTTCAAATTGTTGTCTGCTTTAGGTTTACTGTAGAGGGCTAGAGAGATTCCTGATAACAATCCAAGAATCAGAATTACACCGCCAAGCTGGCCTGTTTTTGGAAGGTAGCCAGAAGCCGCTAGTTCAAGGGTAGAAAAAATGCCATTCACTTGAATCCAAAAATTGCCATTTGTTTTGTTCAGTATCTCTCCATAAAGCATATGATAGATGGGCCACAGCAGGCATATAAGACCAGTAATGAAGATAAATAAAAGTGATCTTGGGTGTTTCAAATTTTGTAAGAAACAGACGGCAAGAGCAACGCCAGCAAGTATCAGTCCAAAATAGTGGGTTAATGAAAGTAAGATACATGCAACCAAAAAGAGTAAAGAGGGGTTGGATTTATTTGAGGGGAAATTGACAGCTAATATCGTGGCGAAGAACAAAGTCATCGCGTACGACCGAGTTTCATTTGAATAGTAAGCGTAAAGAGTATTCGTAAGAAAAAAAAGGATGGCCACTATTCCGAATAGCCTTCCGTATCTTGACGTAGACCTAAAAAAGTAAAGCGCGGCGGCATTGGCAAAAATCCAACTTAAAAAGCGGGTAGTCGGTTCATTATCTCCAAATGCTAATATCCAAACTTTGAGTAATAGTTGATAAAGTGGGGGGTGAACATCCCAAAGTATCAAAGAGAAAAGCGAAGAAAATGTCTCATTACCAGCAGTAACGCTATAAAGCTCGTCAATCCAGTATGAGTATGCTGAGAAAATCCATAGAGAACTAGCAAGTATTCCACCAACAGCTAAAAATATTGCAATATATGTCGATATATTCCAAGTGCTAGGATGAGTAAGTTGTTGAGTGGAATTATTCATAGCCGCATTTTATTAAAAAGGTTCGTAGGAATTGCTTTAATCACAACCATAATAAGTCGCCAAAATCCTGGTACATAGACTTCATTTTTATGTTGATCAATTGCTTTTACAATTTTAGATGCTACTGTTGCAGGCTTTACCCAAAGTAGTCCCTTTTTAAATTCGGCCGTCATAGGAGTTTCAACAAAGCCTGGTTTTATAGTCACTACAGCCACATTTGATTTATGCAGGCGTTGACGTAGGCCTGATGTAAACGCAGTCACCATGGCTTTTGAGCTGCCGTAAATATAATTACTGGCTCTACCTCTGTCACCTGCAACAGAAGAGATCACTGCAATGGTTCCCTTCTGTTTTGCTTCAAAACGATTAGCTATGATTGTGAGCAGGCTAATCGTGGATAAAGCATTCGTTTTTATTTCCATGAGCGTCTCTTCAGCGCTTTGCTCGCAGTTTTTTTGATTGGATAGTGTTCCGTGCGCAATCAATACAATATCAATGTCACCTAATGCCATCTCCGCAGCATCAATTATGTTGGCGTGCCTTTGCAAATCATTAAGATCTGCGCAGTAAGTGCCCACTTGTGCTGCACCGCGAATTAATAGGTCTTTGGCTAGAGTCTGAACACGCTCTTCATTTCGTGCTACCAAATATAGTGCATCGGCTCTTGCAGCCCAAAGTCGTGCGCAATGCTCGGCAATCGCAGAGGTTGCACCA
>JACCDS010088277.1_pt1 | contig 13200 bp, 12 predicted proteins | sample 7446441 | NCBI WGS metagenome assembly JACCDS01 (sample SAMN15323445, study PRJNA562643) | freshwater metagenome | isolation source: river surface water | place: USA:Blue River Watershed | collected 2017-08-17
AGCAGCCCCAGTGGTGACTGCACCCGACCATTTTCTCAGATGACCCCCATGCCCGAGACCCCTCCAGAAGCTGCGCTTTCACTGTCTGCCTTGGTGCTGCAGCCCGCTGCGCACACCCCGCTGACCCCCGCACAGCGCCGTTTCAATGAATTGTTGGCCCGCATTGAGGTGCTGACAGCGCAGATTCAAGCCTTGGAGGCTTGGTCGGACCGTCACCGTTATGCGCACATTCAAAACCTGCGAGAGTCTCAGCAACTGACCCTGCAACACCGCAAAAGCCTGCTTTTTTTGTTGCACGAAAAAGTCCAAACTGCCGACCTGTCGGCGCAACAGCAACGCATGGCGCATCGCAAATTGCGCAGTTTGCTGAGCCAACTGACCGGCACCGCTGACCCACAAGTGCGGGCCTTGGCCGACTTGTATGTGAGCGAAGAGGATGCGCAAGAAGAAGCCCAAGCGCTGGCCGAGGCGGCTCAGCGTGTGCGCGAACGCATAGAGCAAGCGCTGGGCCAGCCCATCGAAAAACCCAGCCAGTACCAAACCCCCGATGAGATGTTGGCGGCTGGCATGCGCCAGTGGCAACGACAGCAGCAGGCCGACGATGACCGCAAAGCGGCCAAGAGGGCAGCGCGAAAAGCGCATAAAAAAAGTGTCGCCGCAGACAAGGGCGAAGTGCCTGTGGCCGCGCTTCGAGAAGCCGATGCCAAGAGCGCCATTCGTACGCTGTTCAGGCAGTTGGCCAGTGCGCTGCATCCTGACCGTGAGCCTGACGAGGTGGAGCGTTTGCGCAAGACGGCGTTGATGAGCGAGGTCAATGCCGCTTATGAAAAAAATGACCTGGTCACCTTGATGCGGTTGCAGATTCGGCTTGTGCAAACCGGCCCCACGGATGCCGAAGACAAGGGCCTTCAGCAAGGCTCAGACCAAGCGGCTACAAACGAAGTAAGTTCTGGCCGAGCATCTGGTGGTCAATATGGCACTCGCCTGTCAGACGACAAACTGATGGCTTTGGCTTTGCTGCTCAAAGAGCAAGTGAGCGCGCTCGAAGACGATTTGGACCAACTGCAATACCGCCTGAGTCGAGAGCTGTGTGTGCCTGTCCGAGCGGGTGACGATGAGGCCGAGTTGACTCAGGCCCTGCAGCGCATGCAGGCCGACCAACGCCAAGGCGCTGAACACTTGGCCGCCGATTTACGGCGAGTTCAAAACGATGCCGAACTCAAACGTTGGCTCAAAGAGCAGTGGCAGTTAGCGAAGGAAGAAGTGCAGCAAGCCAGCGGCGATTGATGACTTCAAAGCCACTTTTGCATGAAACTGGCCTGACCGGCAGCCGGGTCGAGTTCATAGGCTTCAAAACCAAACTTCAGATAACTGCGCAACGCTGGGGCGTTGCCCGTGAGCACTTCGAGGGTGAGTTTGCAACAGCCCCGCTGCATCGCGTGTTGCTGCGCCGCCGATAGCAGGGCTTGGCCCACGCCTTGACCGCGGTGTGCGGGCAACACCGCGATGTCGTGGATGTTCATCAAGGGCTTGGCCTTGAAGGTGGAATAGCCTTCAATGCAGTTGACCAAGCCCACCGCTAGATCGCCTTGCCAGGCGATGAAACTGGCGGCGTCAGGACGCGCCGCCAGGTCATCACACAGGCGGTCTTTCACGTCTTGCGCTAGGCCTGCGCCGCCGCCCATAGGATCTTGGGCATAGGCATCGAGCAGCATCACCAACGCTCTGCGGTGCAGAGGGTTTTGGTAATCGACGCGCAAGACCTGCAGCAGCATGATCAGGCAGCCACCGGTGTCAAGGCCGAGCGGATGGGCGTGTTCATGCTCTGCATCACATGCCCAGCCAACTGGTGCGCGGTGATGGCCGACAAGGTCCAACCCAAATGGCCATGGCCTGTGTTGTAGAAGACATTGGCTTTTTTGCCTGCGCCCACACGCGGCAGCATGTTGGGCATCATGGGGCGCAAACCGGCCCAAGGTTCCACGCGGCGGGTGTCCACCCCTGGAAAGCACTGGTTGACCCAGTTCACCAAGGGCTTGATGCGGTCGGCGCGAATGTCCAAGTCAATGCCATTGAACTCGGCGGTTCCGGCCACGCGGAATCGGTCGTTGCCCAAACGGCTGGTGACGAGTTTGGTTTCGTCGTCCAGCAAGCTCACTTGTGGTGCTGCAGCTTGGCTGGCCGCGTCGTTCAGGCCCACCGTGATCGAGTAGCCTTTGACGGGATAAATGTTCAAGCGGTCGCCCAATTGCGCGGCCAGACCGCGGCCATGCACACCAGCGCAAATCACGATGCCGTCAAAACTCAGGGTCTCGTTTTGGCCTTGATGCTGCACTTTGACGGTTGCTGTTTGGCCATTGGCATCGACGCTCAGAACCTGGTGCTCGGTCAAGATTTTCACGCCCATGCGCTCGCAGGCTTTGGCCAAACCAAAAGTGAATTTGTGGATGTCGCCGGTGGAGTCGCTTTCGGTGAAATAGCCGCCGTAGTACTGCCCTTGCAAAGTGGGCTCGATGGCCTTCATCTCGTCGGGCGTGACGGCGCGGCGTGGCAAACCACCTTGGGCCAACAATTTGGAAACTTCACCCGCATGGTCGAAGCCTTTTTTGTCACGGTAGATGTGCAAGATGCCTTCGCGCTTGTGGTCAAAGTCGATGCCCTCGGACTTGGCCCAAGCGAAGTGAAATTCGCGGGACTGAATGGCCAGTTGTGCCGTCGCCACGGTGTTGTCTTTGTAGCGCGGAATGGCTGCCACAAATTCGGCCATCCAGCTGAGTTTGTGCCACGTGGGGGCGGGGTTCATCAGCAGTGGGGCGTCTTTGGTGAACATCCACTTCAGACCCTTGACGATCGTGGAGGGGTGCGTCCAAACCTCGGCATTTGAGGCCGAGAGTTGGCCGCCGTTGGCATAGGAGGTTTCCATGCCGGGGTAGCGGTTTTTTTCGATCAGGGTGACCTGAATGCCTTGTTGGGCCAGGGCGTAGGCGCTGGTGACCCCGGTGATGCCGCCGCCGACAACCACCATGTGTTTTTTAGTAAAGCTCATGAAGTACTCTCAGAAAGACGTCTCAAACGGATGGACGCACTGCACACCGCATGTGTGCAGAACGACCCCCTCTGTTTGAAACCTGAGAGATTCACCCGGCCATTGCGGCTTGGGCTTGCTCCTGCGGTGTGCCAGGGGACGAATCCTGGCAACTCTTCAGAGTGCTTTGTTCACCACGGTCCTTTTGCCTGAGAGTTTCCGGGGTGGTTGCTCCTTCGGCGTTGAAGGCTTGCGGCCTTCAATCTCTCCCGCGGTGAACGTCGGGTTGGAACCGACTTGGGGCAACAGTTGCAAAACCGGTGTTACCCCATTGGGAAGCGAATGGCGAGATTTTACAGCCCCTTTTCAGGCTGTCAATTTTTGATAACTGGCTTCGTCATGCAAGGCATCAAGATCGGCCAATTGGGTCAACCGCACCTTGAAAAACCAGCCTTGACCTAAGGGGTCGGAGTTGGCCAAAGAGGGGTCGGCACGCAAGGCTTCGTTGATTTCGATGATTTCGCCGCCGGCAGGCATGTGCACATCGGCAGCGGCTTTGACGGACTCCACCACCCCAGCCACTTCGCGGGCTGCGAAGGTTTTGCCAATGGCCGGCAAGTCGACAAAAACGATGTCCCCCAAGGTGTCTTGGGCATGCACGGTGATGCCCATGACGGCGGTGCTGCCGTCACCCTGATCGTCAATTTGCAGCCAGGTGTGGTCTTCGGAGTATTGGATGGGCATGATGAGCTCGAAAAAAAGCCTGGCCCGAGGGGGCCAGGCTGGAAGAATGCGCTGAATTTTATCTTTATTTGGCGTACACCAAATCACGCAAAGTGAGTGACAACGCGGGCACATAACTCACGACCATCAGGCAAGCCAAGATCACCAACACAAAGGGGATCAGGTCTTTGATCATTCGGTCAAGCGAGATGCGCGCCACCGTACACGCGGCGAACAAATTAACCCCAAACGGGGGGGTGATCATGCCCAAGGCCAAGTTGACCACCATGATCAGGCCAAAGTGCACCGGGTCAATGCCAAAGTGCACCGCTACTGGCGCCAAGATGGGCGCCAGCACGATGATGGCGGCACTGGTTTCGATGAACATGCCGATCAAGAACAACGCTGCATTCACGCCCAAAAGAAAATAGAACGGTGATTGGAGGATGTCTTGCAACCAATGGCCAATGGCTTCGGGCACACCTGCCCGGGTGATCAGGAAGGCGAACAAACCAGCGTTGGCAATGATGAACATGATGACGGCACTCGAGAGCACCGATTTGCGCATGATCGAGGCCAAGTCTTTCAGCTTGATTTCGCGGTAAACAAACATGCCGACCACCAAGGCGTAAAACACCGCCACCGCCGAGGCCTCGGTGGGCGTGAACACCCCGCCATAAATGCCACCCAAAATGATGACGGGCATCATCAAGGCCCAACCGGCTTGCCACGAGGCCTTGCCAAAGCTCAAGCGTCCCTCGCCGTCGTTTTTGCCCCATCCTTTGTATTTGCAATAAATCCAGACCCACAACATCAAGGTCAAGCCAATGAACAAACCGGGGCCAAAGCCGGCGATGAACAACTCGCCAATCGACACTTCGGCACTCACGCCATACAGGATCATCGGGATCGAGGGTGGAATGATCACCCCCAGCTCGGCCGAGGTGGCTTGCAACGAAGCCGCATAGGTGGTGGGGTAACCGTGCTTGATGAGGGCCGGAATCAGGATGGCACCAATGGCAAAGGTGGTGGCCACCGAAGAACCTGAAACGGCCGCAAAAATCATGCAGGTCAGCACGCAGGTCATGGGCAATCCGCCTTGAACACCGCCCACGATGCTTTTGGCAAACTCGACCAAACGGCGCGAGATGCCCCCGGTTTCCATGATGTTGCCGGCCAAGATGAAAAAGGGAATGGCCGCGAGTGGAAATTTGTTGATGGAGTTGAACATCTCTTTGACGGAGATGAGCATGTTGGCGTTGCCAATTTGAATGCCGACAATGGCCGACAAACCAATAGAAACCGCTACCGAAATGGTGAGTGCAAAGCACAGCACCATGGTGCAAAGCATGACGACGCTCATTGTGCTGTCTCCAATTCAAGGCGCTGTGGATCCAGCCAATTGCCAATGATGCTCAGCACACTGAATGCCGCGCCCACCGGCATGGCCATATAAGCCCAAATCATCGACACATCTTCGAGGCCAATCATGGACTGCACTTTGCCGCGCTGGGCATAGTCCCAACCCCACCAAATGATGATGCAGACCAAGGTCAGTGCCGCCAAGGCGACCATGGTGTCTAAAAATCTTTTCATGCGCGGCCCGCTCCAACGGTACAGCACGTCGACGCTGACCATTGCGCCTTGCCGAAAGGCCATGGGGATGCCCATGAAAACCATCCAGATCAGACTGAAGCGGATGATGACCTCGGTCCATTCAAGGGGCACTTCCAAAACAAATCGGGTAAAGATTTGCAGCATGCCCAGGCACGCGGCCAACGCCAGCATCAAACAGGCCACCAGCATGGAAAAAGCGGTGGTCCACCTTTCCACACTCAACAACAGCGCACGCATAAGAATTCCTTCAAGACAAAATCAAAAACGCCCGCCCATTCAGAATGGGGCGGGCGTTTTTCAAGTTTCAACTCACTTGTAGTTGCGAATGCGGTCCAAATTGGCTTTGCCGAATTGTTTTTCAAACTCGGCCATGGCGGGGCCCATGGTGGCCAAGAACTTGGACTTGTCCACGTTCTCGATGATGTTCATGCCTTTTTTGCGCAGCTCAGCCACGCCGGTGGCATCGTCTTTGTCCACGCGGGCACGGTTGGCCTTGACCGCTTCTTTGGCAGAGTCCAAGAAGATTTGCTTGTCTGCAGCGCTGAGCTTGTCGAACGAAGCTTTGTTCATCAGGATCACCACGGGTGAGTAAACGTGACCGGTCAGTGTCAGGTGCTTTTGCACTTGGTCAAAGTTGGAGGCCATGATCACCGACAGTGGGTTTTCTTGACCGTCCACAGTGCCTTGTTGCAGCGCGGTGAACACTTCAGGGAAAGCCATGGGGGTGGTCACGATGCCCAAGCTCTTGTAGGCGGCGACGTGCACGGGGTTTTCCATCGTGCGCATCTTCAGACCTTTCAAGTCGCCGGGTTCGTTCACGGGACGCTTGCTGTTGGTCATGTGGCGAACGCCGTTTTCACCCCAAGCCAAAGCCTTGAAGCCCTTGGAGTCAAATTTGGTCAACAGTTCTTGGCCAATGGGGCCGTCCAACACGGCGCGAGCGTGCGCTTTGTCACGGAACAAGAAGGGCACATCCAAGATGCGCGACTCAGGCACAAAGTTGGGCACAGGGCCAGTCGATGTGGTGGCCAATTCTTGGGTGCCCAGTTGCACAGATTCGATCGACTCACGCTCGCCGCCCAAAGAGCCGGAGTAGAAGTTTTGAATCTTGATGCGACCGTTGGTGCGCTTCTCAACTTCCTTGGCCAGCGTGTCGATGGCTTCGCCTTGGTGGGAGTTTTGGCCAACAGAAATACTGTTGCGCATGGTGATCTGCGCAGTCGCTGTGGTCATCAGACCGACAGCCAAACTCAACCCCAACATCAGTTTGCTCAATTTCATCGAATAGCTCCTCTTGATTGATCAATGGACGACAACAGGTTGCGGATCAACTTGTCATACAAGTTTAATTATGGGGCGCACTTTGGCGAGACGGGCTACGGGTTTTCGCGGGGGTGCTGATGCCAAGGTGACGCACCGAAATGGCCGGGCGGAGCAAAAAAAAGAGGCTCATGCGAGCCTCTGGGGAGGGTGGCCGGCAGCCTGAAAATCACATGCCGGTGTAGTTGGGGCCGCCGCCGCCCTCGGGCGTGACCCAAACGATGTTTTGCGTGGGATCCTTGATGTCGCACGTTTTGCAATGCAGGCAGTTCTGCGCATTGATTTGCAGTCGATCGGTTTTGTCTTCGTTCTTCACGTACTCGTAAACACCTGCGGGGCAATAGCGAGCCTCCAGGCCCGAGTAAATCGCCAAATTGACCATGTTGGGAATGGTGCTGTCTTTCAGCGTCAGGTGCGCCGGCTGGTTCTCTTCGTGGTTAGTGTTGCTGATGAACACACTCGACAGCTTGTCAAAAGTGAGTTTGCCATCGGGCTTGGGGTACTTGATCTTGGGGCACTCATTGGCCGACTTGATGTAGAGGTGGTCGGGTTTGTTGCGGCGCAAAGTCCAAGGAATGTGGCCGCGCAACACAAATTGCTCAATGCCGTTCATCAGGGTGGCCATGCCCAAACCCTTCTTGAACCATGCTTTGAAGTTACGCGATTTGTTCAGCTCGGTGTACAACCAGCTGGCTTCAAAGGCTTCGGGGTAAGCGCTCAATTCGTCGTGTTGGCGGCCTGCCAGCAGCGCGTCATAGGCCGCCTCGGCGGCCAGCATGCCGGTCTTGATCGCGGCATGGCTGCCCTTGATGCGGCTCACATTCAGGTAGCCCGCGTCGCAACCCACCAAGGCACCACCGGGGAACACGGTCTTGGGCAGGCTCATCAAGCCGCCGGCCGTGATGGCGCGCGCGCCATAGCCCAGGCGTTTGGCGGTCACTTCGCCTTCGCTGTTTTTGAAGTACCAGCTGATGTTGGGGTGCGTTTTCCAGCGCTGGAATTCTTCAAACGGGCTCAGCCAAGGGTTGGCGTAATCCAGCCCGACTACAAAGCCAATGGCGACTTTGTTGTCTTCCATGTGGTACATGAAAGCGCCGCCGTAGGTGTTGTTGTCCATCGGCCAGCCTGCGCTGTGCATGACAAAACCGGGCGTGTGACGTGAGGGGTCGATTTCCCAAACTTCTTTGATGCCAATGCCGTAGGTTTGCGGGTCGCGGCCTTCGTCCAACTTGAATCTGGAAATCAGTTGCTTGCCCAAATGACCGCGCGCGCCCTCGGCAAACACGGTGTATTTGGCGTGCAAGGCCATGCCCAGCTGAAAGTTTTCTGTGGGCTCGCCGTCTTTGCCCACGCCCATGTTGCCGGTGGCCACGCCTTTGACGCTGCCGTCGTCGTTGTAAAGCACTTCGGCGGCGGTGAAGCCGGGGAAGATTTCGACGCCCATGTTTTCAGCTTGTTGCGCCAACCAGCGCGTGAAGTTGCTCAAGCTAACGATGTAGTTGCCGTGGTTTTGTGCGCACTCGGGCAAAAACAAGCCGGGCGTGCGGAAGGCGCCTTTTTCTGACAAAAAGCTCCAAGCATCGTCGGTCACGGGTTGGTTCAGAGGCGCGCCGCGCTCTTTCCAGTCGGGAAACAATTCGGTCAGGGCCTTCGGGTCCATGATGGCGCCCGACAAAATATGGGCACCCGGTTCGCCGCCTTTTTCGAGCACCACCACCGAGACATCCTGGCCTTTTTCTGCGGCCAGTTGTTTCAATCGAATGGCGGTTGAAAGGCCGGCTGGGCCGCCGCCCACCACGACGACGTCATAGTCCATGGATTCGCGGGGGCCATAGGTGCTCAAAATCTCTTCGGGGCTCATAAATGTCTCGGTAAGAAGTTGCAAATGGAGCGCCCTTCACAGCGGCAAAGGGCATCGGCACATTTTATGCGTCATCCAAGTGGTCTCCCGAATGGGGACGCCCCATATGACAAATCACATGTCAATTCACACACCAGACCAGATGAATGGTCGGTTCCCCGATGGGATGGACCTCAACGACTTCGGTTAGGCCTTGCTGCCCACCGCCGACCACTGGTAGGCGTGTCCAGTCAGCCAGTCTTGGGCTTGTGTGGGGTGGCCGACTTGCATGGGGTGAAAGTCTTTGCGGGTGTAAGCCCAAACGGGTTTGGCCACACGCCAGACCATGCCGTGCCGGCCGAACAAAAAGCGGCTGGCCGACCACCAGGTGCTGGGCTTGAACAGGGTTTTGTCATGCCACAAGTTGTTCACGGTTTGGCGAAAGACATCGGTGCTGAATTGCACGGTCACGTACCAGAACCAGCGCATGCGCCAGGCATGGTTGCCGCCCAAGCGTTGGTACAAGTCAAAGGCCACACATTTGTGCTCTGACTCTTCGGCCGCATGCCAGCGCCACAGGGTTTGCAGCGGTGGCTCGGCACCGGCAAACCAGTCGCCGGGCTGGTCGATGCGCTCCAAAGTCAAATCGCCAAAGATCGAGGTGAAATGCTCAAAGGCGGCGGTCATGGCCAACTCGTGCATATACCCTTTCTCGCTTTTCTCGAACAGCATCTGACGGCCTTTTTCTAAACGCCTTTCAGAGCGCGGGCCCCAGTGGTTGACCAAGCCTTGTTTTTCAAGGTGAGCGTTGTACAAAGCGTGCAGATGACGGTGGGTGGCTTCTTGGCCGATGAAGCCCTTGACCACGCTTTTCAAATCGGCGTTTTCGGGGGTGTCGGGCAGTGCCTTGGCGCCGTGCTTGACAGCGTCAATGAAAAACTGCTCCCCGACCGGGAAGCTCATGGACAGGGCGTTGGCAAAGGCCGTCAGGAAGGCGTCTCCGCCGTTCCAGTGGCGTGAAAAACCTTGACTCAAATCGACAGCCAACCGCCGAACGGTCAGGTCGGTGGGGGCATGCGCGGCAGTGTTCATGGTGGTCACCCTTGAAATCAGTCAGAATCTGAGCATTATTCAGGTTTTTAAACGATCCACAACTCGCAATTTACTCATGTTTTATTTGAGGTCATCGAATGGTCAAGCCAATTCCCAAAATCAAGCCCGAAGCCTCTAGCAGCAAGCGTCGCGAGCCGACACAAGAGCGCGCGCAAAAGACCATTCAAACCCTTTTTAAAGCTGCTGCTCATATTTTGGACAAAGAAGGCGAAGCGGCTCTCAGCACCAACAAAGTGGCCGCGGTGGCGGGTTTTTCGATAGGCACGCTGTACCAATACTTTCCCAGCAAAGAAATGCTGGTGCGCGCCATGGCCTCCAGGGGGCAAGACTTGGTGCTGCAAGAACTCGAAAGTTACCTCAGCGCTCTCGAATCCCGAACCGACGTGCAGAACATGGATGGCCGCGAACTCTTGAGCAAAGCCATCCATATTTTGTTGCTCGGATTTGCCAGCGGAAAAGGCCTCAGCCAAACCCTGATTCGGCTGGGCTGGACCCTCGAAAAACCGGACGAAACGGCCAGTGCGGTGCGCCAAGTGGCCGACCGCTTGTCGATCTTTTTTGAGCGCATCGATCACCCCGCGTTGCAGTCGCCCAGTGCAGCGCAGATGTTTGTGTTGACCCGCTCGGTCATTGGCACCTTGCGCAGTGCCAGTCTCGAAAAGTCGCCGCTGTTGGGCAGCCCCGCCTTCGAAGAGGCTTTGACCCACATGGCTTGGGCCTTGTTGGCCAAGCCCGTTCAGGCTAAGCCAGTTTCAGCCAAGCCAAATTAGGCCGAGGGCTTGGCTTTGGGCAAACGGCCCATCAGATAAAACTCGGGGTTGGGCATCATGCTGCTGAAGCTGGCCATGCGGTTGCTCAAGCCAAAGAAAGCGGTGATGGCGGCGATGTCCCAAATGTCTTCGTCATTGAAGCCATGGGCATGCAAGGCGGCAAAGTCGGCCTCGTCAATTTCGTCCGAGTGATGACAAACCTTCAAGGCAAAGTCGAGCATGGCACGCTGTCGCGGCGAGATATCGGCCTTGCGGTGGTTCACGGCCACTTGGTCTGCCACCAGCGGATTTTTTTCATAAATGCGCAAAATCGCGCCATGAGCCACCACGCAATACAGGCACTTGTTGCTGGCGCTGGTGGTGGTCACGATCATCTCGCGCTCGCCTTTGGTGAGGCCACTTTCGCGCCCCACCGACTCGGGCACCATCAACGCATCGTGGTAGGCAAAAAAGGCCCGCCATTCGGCTGGGCGACGGGCAAAAGCCAAAAACACATTCGGCACAAACCCGGCTTTTTCTTGCACCTCCAGTACTTTGGCGCGAATGTCCTCTGGCAAGTCCTTGATTTCGGGGGCAGGGTATCGGGCGTTCATGTGTTGTCTTTCAAAGTCTGCTGAACAAGAGGGCTTGAATCGGTATCGCACGCATTATGCTCACGGTTGATTAAGGAGCTTGTCATGTCTACAACAACCACACCTTCCCAAAAAGCCCGCGCAGATCGACCCGACGACGCGGTGTTTCAAGCCGGCATCGAGACGCGTACCCAAGTCATGGGGTCTGAGTTTGTGGATCGTGCTTTTGGCAACGCCACCGAGTACACCATGCCCATGCAAGAGTTCATCACGCGCAATGCGTGGGGCAATGTGTGGCAGCGCCCCGGCCTCGATTTGAAAACTCGCAGTCTGGTGACCGTGGCCATGTTGGCCGCATTGGGCAAGCAGCAAGAACTCAAAGGCCACGTGCGTGGGGCCTTGAACAATGGTGCGACCCCAGATGAGTTGCGCGAGGTGATGTTGCATGCCACGGTGTATTGCGGTTTCCCGACCGCCATTGAGGCTTTTCGCTCGGTGACCGAGGTGGTGGAATCGAAGGCCTGACGGCAGCGCGAATTCAGCCGCGCAGCAATTTTTTAATCAAGTCTGCGGCCCCTGAGGCTTGGTATTTGCGCATCAATTTGACGCGGTAAATCTCCACGGTGCGGTGGCTGATGCCCAAGGCCCGGCCAATCTCTTTGCTGGTCAGGCCGTCCATCAGGTGAGCGGCCACCTCGCGCTCGCGCGCGGTCAACTCTGCCTTGACGGGTTTGCGGGCTGACAAATCTTCAAAGGTCCAAATGCCCGCCTCGTGCGGGGCCTCTCGGTTGAGTGCGCGACCCGTCACGTGGCACCAAAAGGTTTCGCCCTTGAAGCGGCCATCGACCCGCTTCATCACACGGTCATCGGCGTAGACCCCTTGGGTGTTCAAGATGGGGGCAATGCGCTGACCGGTGCGCTCGTACTCGTCCGCGCTGGGGTAGAGCAGCTGAAAGCTTTGGCCGATCAATTGCGCTTTACTCACGCCAAACATTTCACACACGCGTTGGTTGCAGTCCACCATGGCGCGGTTGCGCGACAGCACCATGCCGATGGGTGCCAAGTCAAAGGCCAGCCGGTAGTCAATGTCGTGGTTCATTTTGTCGTCTTGTTGTGGTCTTGTTGTCGTCTTGCTGATGGGGGCGCAAAAAGGCTAGGGGCTGCCTCTACGAAATACTACGTATTTGATTACGTAGTATCGTAGCGTTTTCATCCTCAGTTGGAGACCGATGTGAACAAGATTTTTCCTTCCGCAGCCGAGGCCCTCAAAGGCATCGTGGCTGACGGGCAACTCATTGGCGTGGGCGGGTTTGGCTTGTGCGGCATTCCCGAAGCCTTGATTGATGCGCTGCGGGACAGTGGCGTGCAAAACTTGACCGCTATCTCCAACAACGCAGGCGTGGACGGCTTTGGTTTGGGCAAGTTGCTCGAGACACGCCAAATCAAAAAAATGATTTCGTCTTATGTTGGCGAAAACAAAGAATTTGAGCGCCAGTACTTGGCCGGTGAATTGGCTTTGGAGTTCACGCCACAAGGCACATTGGCCGAAAAATTGCGCGCCGGGGGCGCGGGCATTCCCGCCTTTTTTACCAAGACCGGCGTTGGCACCTTGGTGGCCGAGGGCAAAGAGCTGCGCGAGTTTGACGGCGAAACCTATGTGATGGAGCGCTCGTTGGTGCCCGATGTGTCCTTGGTCAAAGCCCATCGCGCTGACAAATCGGGCAACTTGCAGTTCCGCTACACCTCGCGCAACTTCAACCCTGCGGTGGCCATGGCGGGCAAGGTGTGTGTGGTTGAGGTCGAAGAGATTGTGGAAACCGGCGCCATGCACCCGGACAGCGTGCACTTGCCCGGCATTTATGTGCACCGCATTGTGCTGAACCCGAACCCCGAAAAGCGCATCGAAAAACGCACCATCACCGAGAAAGCAGGAGTCTGATATGAGCTGGAGTCAAGACCAAATGGCCGCCCGTGCGGCACACGAACTGGAAGATGGTTTTTATGTGAACTTGGGCATCGGCATTCCTACGCTGGTGGCCAACTTTGTGCCGGCCGACAAAGAGGTTTGGCTGCAAAGCGAAAACGGCATGCTGGGCATTGGCCCGTTTCCGACCGAAGACGAAGTGGATGCCGACTTGATCAACGCGGGCAAACAGACCGTGACCACCATCAAGGGTTCGTCCATTTTTGGCAGCGAGCAGTCGTTCGCCATGATTCGGG
>JACCDS010250580.1_pt1 | contig 13199 bp, 10 predicted proteins | sample 7446441 | NCBI WGS metagenome assembly JACCDS01 (sample SAMN15323445, study PRJNA562643) | freshwater metagenome | isolation source: river surface water | place: USA:Blue River Watershed | collected 2017-08-17
CTAGGTCAGAATTAGTAACTAATGACTAGCTTTGTGCTTTAAATACGCTCATGGCAGGAATTTACATACATATCCCCTTTTGTAAAAAAGCTTGCCATTATTGCAATTTTCATTTTAGTACTCAAACAAGCAATATAGACGCATTTATTGAAGCTTTATTGATTGAAATAGATCTTCGAAAGGACTATCTCTCTGCTCCTATTCAAACTATATATTTTGGAGGAGGCACCCCTTCCTTATTATCCCATACTCAACTTAAAACAATTGTAGAGGCATTAAAAAAACATTTTGTTTTAAATGATACCATTGAGTTCACTATTGAAGCCAATCCAGATGATATAAACGAAGAGCAACTTCAAGAATGGAAGCATTTAGGCATTAATAGATTAAGTATAGGAATACAAAGTTTCCAAAATGAGGCCTTAGCTTGGATGAACCGAGCGCATGAAGTGAATCAATCACATTTGGCTATTCAATTGGCACAAAAAGCAGGATTCAAGAATATTAGTATTGATTTAATTTATGGTACCCCACATTATACTACAACACATTTATTGGCTGATTTAGATATTATCAAAGCATATGCTATTCCGCATGTTTCTTGTTACGCGCTCACTGTGGAAGAAAAAACAGCTTTACATTCTATGATACAAAAAGGGCAAATGAAGAATGTTGTAGGGGAAGAACAAGCTGCTCACTTTGATATCATTGTAGACTTTTTAAATGAACAAGGATTTGAACATTATGAGATTTCGAATTTCGCAAAACCGGGATATCGAAGTCAACATAATAGTAGTTACTGGAAAGGCATTGCCTATGTAGGGTTGGGGCCATCTGCGCATTCTTATAACGGCACTGAAAGACAGTGGAATATTGCTAATAACGCATTGTATACCCAATCATTAAAAAAAGGTGAATTGAATTTTGAAAGCGAGTCACTAGATCTTTCTACTCAATACAACGAATACATGATGATCTCTTTAAGATGCATGGAAGGATTTAATCTTGAATTGATTGAATCAAAATTTGGAGAAGCATATTTACAGCATACTAATAAGACCATTTCAGCACTTGCATCACAAAACCTTCTGCATAAAACCAATGAAGGTTATTGCTTAAACAAGTCAGCAAAATTTTTAGCTGATGGTATTGCTTCAGAATTTTTTATAGTAGGATCTGCTCAATCTCTTTAAATGTATCGGCAGGGGATGCTCCTTCCCATAATATTGCATAGACTGCACTAATAATAGGTATTTGCATTTTTAATTCTTTATTAATGGTCATAATACATTTGCTCGCATTATATCCTTCTGCCACCATATTCAATTCTAATTCGGCAGACCTTACAGAATAACCTTTCCCAATCATATTACCAAAGGTTCTGTTTCTACTATGTAAAGAATAACAAGTCACTAATAAATCTCCTAAATAAACAGAAGCATTATAATTAACCCCTTTACAAGCACTACCCTCTTTATGCATAATAGCGGACAATAATAATTGCATTTCGTTGGCGCAATTGGCTATATATACACTTAAGAAATTGTCCCCGTATTCTAAACCATGAGCTATCCCTGCACCCAATGCATAAATATTCTTTACCACCCCAGCATATTGCACACCAATCACATCCGTATTGACAATGGTATTAATATACTCAGATTTAAAAGAATGAGCAATCTGTTCAGCAAAAGATTGATCTATCCCTGAAAAAGTTAAATAAGATAATTGTTCAGCAGCCACTTCTTCGGCATGGCTTGGACCTAAAAGTGTAAAATAGTTTTGTAATGGAAATTGATATTTTTTTTCTAAGTACTGATGTAATAAAATATTGTGAATGGGCAATACTCCTTTGACTGCAGAAACTATTTTTTTACCCACTAAATGTTTGGCTTCTACTTTTTCTAAACAAGAAACAATATGTATGGATGGTACAGCTATAATAATCACATCGGAAGCTGCAATCACTTCGATGATATCAGATGAAAATTGAATAGCAGACACATCGAAATATGCATTTCTTAAATAATGTGGATTATGATGTCGTTTTTTAAAATAGTCGATATTGGCTTGTTGACGAACCCACCAAGCAATATGATTACCATTGTCGGCAACAATTTTAGCAATTGCAGTTGCCCAACTTCCACTACCTATAATTCCTATTTTTAATGGTTGCATGGGTCAAAGGTACGAAAAGACATAAAAAAAGGGCTGCTCTTTTTGAGCAGCCCTTTTTAGAATTAAAATCGCTTATTTCTTTTCTTCAAATAATTTTTCTTTTGTCACTGGCTTCACTAGTTCACCATCTTTTAAAGACTTGCTTACTGTGCTATATGGACCAGTAATTACTACATCTCCCACCTTCACGCCTTCTACTTCAATATAGTTTAAGTCTTGAATATCCGTTTTTACTTTAACCATTTTAACCTTATTGTCTTTTTGTAAAACAAAGACAACTTCTGACAACTCTTCATCTGCCTTAGCAGGTTCTTCGTTATTAGTTGCATTACTAGAAACTTTTGTTTCTTTTCCTTGACCTTCTTTATCTCTTGTAGTTACTGCATTCAATGGAACAGAAATTACATTTATTTTAGACTTAGTTTGAATATCTGCACTTGCAGTCATTCCAGGTCTAAATGGAAACTTAGCATTCTCTTTGATTAAATCTTGATAGCTCTCTGTTAACAAACGAATATGTACTTTATAGTTAGCTACCTCTGTTGTAGAAGCCAAAGCACTTGTTGCTGTAGAAACTGGATTAGCAATTTTGTAAACGATACCTTTGAATTTTCTATTATTATACGCATCTACTTCAACCAATGCAGTATCTCCAATTTTCACCTTAGTAATATCGTTTTCTCCAACATCTACTCTCACTTCAATACTCTTCATATCTGCAACACGCATCATTTCAGTACCAGCCATTTGCGCCGTACCTACTACTCTTTCTCCTTTTTTAACACCCATAGAGCTTACAATACCATCCATTGGCGCCAATATTGAAGTACGAGCCAAGTCTTTTTCAGCTCTTGCTAATTGTGCTCTAACACCCTGTATTTGAGCTTCTCCACTTTTAATAGATTCTTTTGCACCATTATAATTAGACTCAGCTGATCTATAAGCTTGTTCAGTTTGCTCATATTCTGATCTAGAAACAATTTTATCTGCAAACAACTTTTTATAACGCTCATTAGTTGCTTTTGCATTTTCATAAACCGTTTTTAAACCACTTAAATTAGCTTTAACATTCTCGTATTGTGCTTTTACTTGATTTACGCTAGCCGTTACTTGGTCTCTTTGAGAAGAGTAAATATCTGCATAGATCTTAGCCAATAATTGACCTTTTTTAACGCTATCACCCTCTTCTACAAATAAGTTAACGATCTCTCCAGAAATATCTGGACTAACTTTAACTTCTATCTCTGGGTAAATTTTACCACTGGCATTTACAGATTCTGTAATGGTTCTTAATGCTACTTTCTCGGTAGTTACTTCAGTTCCTTCTTCTTTACCAATTACGCCTGCTTTTTTCAAGCCAACCAATAAAGCAATAACTGCAATTACACTTACCGAAATCCAAATGAGTTTCTTATTCATTGTTGTTTATTTTCAATTTTTCTAAAAAGTATTATAATGTCAAATTCACTCCTTTATAAAATTCTAATAATTTGATTCTAAATACATACTCATATTGAGCAGACTTAAAATTAACTTTAGCTTTTAGGTAGTTATTTTGATTGTTTAATAATTCAATGGTTCCAAGCAAACCAAGTTCATATCTTTTTGTCGCAAAGGAATACGCTTTTTCAGCAGATGTCATTGCCTTTTGGGTTGCATTTAATTTATTCAAAGCCACTACAGCATTCGTATATGCCGAGAATATATCTTGCTTTAATTTTCTCTGTGTATTTTCTTCTTGTAATGAAGCAGATCTAAAATTTAACTTAGCTTGTTGATAAGCAATCTTAGCTTGACCTCCGTTGAAAATTGGAATATTTAATTGAAAACCTAAGCTCTGACCAAAGTTATTATCTACTTGGGTACCCCATCCTTTCCAAATACTACTCCAGTTTCTTGTGGCACTAGTGGTAGTAAATACAGGACTTTGAACATAGAATTTTGTATTATTGATATTCACATAAGGTGAAGATGCATTGGGTGTACTATATCCACTAAATTCATATCCACTAATATATTTAAACTGATTAGAGAAGTTTGAACTTAATGCATATCCAAAACTTAATGTTGGAGAAAAATTAGCCTTCGCTGATTTTACATTTTTTTCAGCAGCTTTTACTCTATAATTGGCAGCTTTAACATTGGGAAGATTTTGCGATGCAATACTGAATACATAATCTGGTTGTAGGTCTGCAAAATTTTGTAATTGGATTTGCTCCACTGGCTGAACCACTACATCAAATGGCTTTGATGCATCCAAATTTAGCAAAGCTTTCAAGCTTAACTTACTTTGCTCAACGCTCGAAATAGCAGAAATAAAATTACTACTATCATTCGCTAATTGTGTTTCTAACTCTAATAAATTAATTTCAGGCAACAAGCCAACATCCACTCTTTTCTTTGTAGCTGTCAATTGCTCTTTAGTTTGAGCAATTTGAATTTTAGCAATTTCAGTTTGTTCAATAGCTGAAAGAATTTGTAAATAAAAAGTAGCTACATTCAAAGAAATGTCATTAGCTGCATTTTGCATTTCTGCTAAACTAGCTTGCCAACTATATTGTGTAGCAGCTGCATTGTTTCTTAATTTTCCTGCATTAAAAATTTGCACGCCACCATTTAATCCAAAGTTATTGTACAAAAACTGCGTGTTAGTGAATCCATTGGTAGTAGGATCGATAGAACGACCTAATCTTAAACCCATTCCAGAACTACCACTAATAGATGGCAATTGACTATTTTTTGCCAAATCTGCCTGCAATTTTGCTAATCTAGCCTGAACATCTGCTTGTTGAACAGAAATATTATGCTGGATGGCATATTCTACGCAAGTTTTAAGATCCCATTTTTCTGGCTCTTGAGCAATCACACCTGTACTTAGGGCGATCATTAATAAAGAAAGGATATATCTCATTTTAATCATATGTGTTTTGTCTAACAAAAAGGTCCTTTTGTTTTTACAAAAGTAACTCATAAGTGTTAAGCTTTTGAATTATTAGACAAGTGGAGCCAAAAAAGGGTTAAATGGCCTTTTTTTGATGATAAAAAACGCGATATATGCCTAAAACCAAGGCCAAGAGCACCAAGGCTGTTAAAGCTGAGTATGGTTTATCAATCACTACTGCAATAGCGACCATAAAATAAGACAATACAAAAATCACACAAAGTATAGGTGTCCATTTTTTAAGAATGCCAGTAACCGATGCGTCTCCCTGTTTCTTTTTTCTGAGTAGCAATAGGGTTGCTGCAGAAGTGCTCATCCCCATACAATCCAAAAAGATGCTAAAACTTAATACATCATCCACTCCTTTACCAAAGAAAGTAATCAGCGCAGTGGTTATAGCAAAAATGGTTAAACCAGGAACCAAGGCGCCGGTTTTTGGATGAGTACTTTGAAATAATTTAGGCAAAACACCATCTTCACTCATGGCAAACATCACTCTTGGATTACTCATCAAAATCACATTCACATAGGCGAGTACACTTAGTACCATTGCAAAATCAAAAACCTTCGCTCCAAATTTTCCAAACCATGCTTCAAATAATAAAGACCCAATCGCATTTGCATTTTTCATAGCATCAAATCCAATCACTTGCACATAAGTATAATTAATGGCTAAGTACAAAAACAAAACAATAAAAATACCAAAAACAATCCCTTTTTGCATGGTTCTTGGATTGGATATTTCAGAACCAAAATTAATAGTCTGTTGATACCCTCCGTAAGTAAAAAAAACTGATACTAAACTCACCAATAATAATAAAGAACCATTGGTTCCATCGTAAACATATAATTTACCTTCATTATAACCGTGAGGAGGAACGCTGACTCCCTTGAATAAAGAAGAGATCAATAAAATGATTAAGCTAATTTTCACAACCATTAAAACATTCTGCGTTCTGCTACTTGTTTTTAATCCCAATAGATTGACAAAATAAAATAAGCCAACTGAAGAAGTGGCAATACCTATATTAAATAAAGTACTGGAGGGTCTACCAAATAATAAATCACTAACATAATCTGCACCTATTAAAGCTACAACAGCCAAGGATGCTGCATTACTAATTAAAATCAATACATTAATAGTGAAGCCAACAGCAGGATGATAACAATGTGCAAATACTTTATAATAACCTCCCATTACCGGTAAACGCTGACCTATTTCCGCATAAGTCAACGCCCCAAACAATGCAATGATTCCCCCAATGGTCCAGGCACTAAAAAAAATTAAAGGAGTACCAGATTTTGCTGCAATTGTAGCAGGTGTTTTAAAAATTCCCATTCCTATCACCAAGCTTACCACAATCATGGTTAAGCTAAAAAAATTAATGCCTTGTTTTTCTTTCATCCTGTTATTGTTATGCATAAATATATTAAAACAATTCTAGTTTTCAACAAGGGGTTAATAAATATAAACTTTGGTAACTACAATATCATTTAAGTTTGTTCCTGATTAGGTTCATAAAATGATTAAAAGGGAATCCCGTTAAAACCGGGAGCTATTCCCGTAGCTGTAAGTTCTAAGCATAGGCAATCATTGCAATATCCACTGAAACAATTTGGGAAGGATGCAATGTTAAGAACGAGCCAGAAGACCTGCCTAGTTAAAATAACCAACAGCTTTCGGGTAAAAAGCAAGGATTTGTAAAAGAATTCTCTTCTATCAGGAAGCTCATTGTTCATTCAAAAAACAAACAACAATGAGCCAAAAATTTATCAAGCTCTTAGTGGTATTAATTACCACAAAAACAATTGCTTTTGCACAAAGCAAAGACAGTGTTCAACCAGACAACACATTAAATGAAGTGATTGTGACTGCCAATAAAATTGAGCAGAAACAAAACAGCACAGGCAAAGTAGTTACTATTATTAATGCACAACAATTAGCAGCCCAAGCAGGAAGGACAATTGCACAAGTATTGAACGAGCAAGCAGGATTGCAACTTCCTGGAAGCTTAAGTAATTTAGGAACCGTACCAAGTATATACATGCGCGGAGCTTCTAGCGGAAGAACCCTGATTTTAGTGGATGGTGCACCAGTGGGTGACCCTTCTATGATTAGTAATGAATTTGACTTAAACCTTATTCCTATTGATCAAATTGAGAGAATTGAAATTTTAAAAGGGTCTCAATCTACCTTATATGGTTCTGATGCTATTGGTGGCGTGATCAATATCATTACCAAGAAAAAAACAAAATCTTGGTTAACAGGTGGATTGAGTTTTGGAACATATGAAAACAAGAAAGCCAATCTTCAGTTGAATGGAACTATTCAAAAAGTAAACTATTTAATAGGTGTCGAGAAACAATCAGCTGCTGGATTTTCTTCTGCTTACGATCCGAATAAAACCAACACTTATGATAATGATGCGTATGAAAACAAAAATTGGTTTGCAAAATTTCAATATGATATCAATTCAAATTGGAACCTACAATGGTCATCCAAAAAAACTTCATACAACGCAAGTATTGACTATGGAGCTTTTAAAGATGATAAAGACGCATCATTTAACAATGCAACAGGCATTCATGGTCTGATACTCAAGTATAAAAAAGATAAAGCATCTTTTCAATTTCAATATCAATATACCACACAGAACAGAAGCTACTTAAATGATAGCGTTGATAGAAAATACTTAATCTACGAGAACAATCAATACAAAGGAGGCACTCATTATGCTGATGTATTTTATACTAATCAATTAACCAACAATATACAATGGATACTTGGATCTGATTTTAGATATGGATCATACAACCAAACTTATGAAAGCATTAGTGGATGGGGTCCTTATAATGAAATATTCAAAGACACTTTTCAATACCAAAATGCAGTGTATGGTTCTTTATTAATAAATAACAATAGCAAGAAGTTTTTATTGGAGCTAGGAACTCGTTATAACAACCATTCAAGATATGGAGACAATCAAACATTTACACTAAGTCCGTCTTACGCTATCAGTTCTAAATTAAGAGCCATTGCAAGTATTTCAAGCGGATTCAAAGCACCCTCTCTATACCAAATCAGTTACAATAGTCAATTAAAGGCAGAAACTTCTATCAATACAGAAATGGGACTTGAATATCATTCTACACCTTTGTACGCAAGAGCGGTTGTATATAATAGAAAAATCAATAACGGCATCGACTACAATTATATAGACTATAATTTTTTCAACTTCATTCAACAGAATGTGAATGGCCTTGAATTGGAATTAACACACCGTATTAATGAAAAAAATCAGTTTAGTGTTAATTATACTTTATTAAATGGAAAAGAAACCAATCAAAATAGATTAACTAATTTGGATACCATCACCTACAATTATTTGCTTAAACGACCAAAGCATGTACTTAATTTCCAATACCAACTAAAATTGAATAAACAATGGGATGCTGCTGTTTCAGCAAGATATATTAGCAAACGATATGATGTGGGTGGATACGGTATGGAAGATGTGGTATTAGATTATTACACCTTATTGAATGCTCATATGAGTTATCAATTTTCCAGAAGATTACAAATTTATGGAGATGCCCAAAATATATTAAACGACCATTTTCAAGAAATCAATGGTTACAATACCATGGGACGCAACCTCCAAATAGGAATTATCTGGCGCTAAACCATCATCATTCCAATGGCAGGTAAATAAAAAAAGCTTTGTATCTTCATACAAAGCTTTTTTTATGCAATTTCAATTTGACCAACTACTTACAGTCATCTTTACTCTTTTTGCCGTAATAGATATTGTCGGATCTATCCCCTTATTGATCTCTATGAAAGAAAAAGTAGGTAAGATCAAATCCCTGCAAGTAACACTTATCTCAGGCGGATTGATGATCGCATTTATGTTTTTAGGGAAGCCTTTCTTAAAAATGCTTGGCTTGGATGTAAAATCTTTTGCCGTAGGTGGATCCATCGTTATCTTCTTGTTAGGACTTGAAATGGTTTTGGGTCATGAAATTTTCAAAGGAGATAAAAATGGGCATACAGGCTCTGTTGTTCCTATAGCATTCCCAATAATCGCTGGAAGCGGAACATTAACAACCATCATGTCACTGAAAGCAAATTTTGAAGAGATTTATATTCTAGCAGGAATTGTTGTGAATCTTTTAATTATTTATATCGTATTAAAGTCTTTAAATTTTATAGAACGCCTGCTAGGGCCCGGAGGCTTACTAGCAGTGCGTAAATTTTTTGGTGTAATTCTTTTAGCCATTGCTGTGAAAATATTCTCAAGCAATGTAGGAGCTTTAAGGCGCTAGAAATTTACTTTACAACTTAAGATGTAATTTCTTCCTACAGCAGAAATACCACTGGCAAAATGTCTATAATTTAGGTCTGTAATATTTTCAACACCCAGTCCAATAGATAGATCCTTCATTGGATTGTATTGTGTTAAAATATTAAATGTCATCCAACTTGGCATACCATCTTTGGTAGCATAAATCTCGTTGTCTTCGCCATTCAAATTATAATCTGCAATTTTTTTCCAACTATTGAAAACACTAAACAACTCAGCATTCCATTTTTTATTACCATGCTTTAATCCAAATCTACCATACGCTGGTGGAATATGATCCAATGGCATTTCTTTTACGCCATCATTATAAGTGCCTTTGGTATAAGTATATGTTGCATTGAATTCGGTTCCTTGTGCAATCCTAAGCCTTCCATTTACATTAAAACCATATAAGTTGGCTTTTGCTTTATTTTGAGTTGCATAAACATCACTCAAAACCCCTTGATACATAATACTAGATTTTCCATTCCAATTAAATTTATCTACCACTAGCGCATTTTTAAATAAAGTATAAAAAACGCTTGCGCCTAATGTGTAAATAGAAGTATTCTTAGAAATGGTCCATTCCGTGTTATAGGTATACTCAGGTTTTAAATCTTTATTAGGCACTACCACATACCCTGTCCTTGTATCAAAAACCTTGGTCAAATCATCCACATTGGGAGCTCTAAAACCACTACTTATTGCAATGGTAGATCTAAATCCTCTATCTCCATTATAGGCCAAGCCGATATTACCGGTTAATGCAGCATTACTTTGTTTTGCTTCAGTAAAAGGGAAATGCATCAATGCAGTATCTTTAAATTGAGCATTTAACTGTACTAAATTTAATCTTACACCATCATTCAATACCCAATGTTGATCTAAATGTTTTGTATGTTGAACATATAAAGCTTGATAAGCCATATTAGTAGGACCATCACTATATCTTGTGGAAATAACACTATTAGCCAATGTTGCTATATTGGTTCTACGAGCAGTAGAATTAACAATATTGTAATAGGATTCAACTCCAAAATGAATATCACCATTTTTATCAGAATGTAATAAATCAGCATTAACCCCGATAATGTCGACCTTTTCAAATCTAAAATCTTTATTATTAGATTTATATTTTCTGCTTATTCTACTTTCTTCCAAATGCTGGTAATTAGTATTCACCGTTAATTCCTGGAAAAATCCTTTTAATTGTTTTTTATTCAAATTATAGGAAACCATATTGCGAACCTGTGGTCCATAGTACCACTCAGCATATACAGGCAACCCTTTACTTGTTTCAGTTAAACGATCGTATCTATTAATATTAGAAGAATTGGATAATTGAATATTTAATAAATGTTCCGTATTGGCAGATGGTTTAAATAAAATCTTTTGTAAAAAATCTGCTTGGGTGTATTCTGTAGTTTTTTGAATATTAATATTAGATCGATTATCATTGATTATATCCACTCCTTTTTCAGTACTTACATAAAACAATCTTTTACCAAAATCAGGATAAGCAGCCAATCTATTATTACCTTGTCTTAAATCACCGAAACCACTATTGGTAAAAGAACTAACAAATGCCCACTTGTTATTAGCAATATTTAAATCAATATGCTGTCGATTTTCATTTTGACCATTTGCGTATCTATAAATAACATTACCATTCGTTTTCCATTTGGAATTACTATTCAGTTGTGGCGTCTTGGTAAACAGATTAATCACTCCACCTAATGCATCCGAACCGTATATAGTAGAACTAGGACCATAATTCACTTCTACCCTATCTAAACTCATATTGTCAACGGTAATGATATTTTGTAAATGTCCCGCTCTAAATATGGCGCTATTCATTCTTACCCCGTCAACCATTAATAAAATTCTACTTGCTTCAAATCCCCTAATCACTGGACTTCCACCACCGAGTTGACTTTTTTGAACAAATACCTGACCAGAAGCTGTTAATATATCAGCTGTATTTGATTGATACTGAATTAAATTTTTATCAGTAATAATACCGATGGTTTGTATGATATTTTTTGAAAGTGTTGGGAATTTATTAGCGTAAACAACAACATCTTGTAAAGACTTTGTTGAATCTTTTTGTGCACGCAATTCCAAACTACCTCCAATTAATAAAAATGCTAAAATTATTTTGTGCATATTTAATTTTTAATTGGAAAATAAAATAGTCTGTATAGACTTGTCTTCTTAAAAATTAAATAATCTTTGGAGGTGGTGAGTTTTGGAAAATATTGATTTGATCTATAGTAACTTTAAAATGAACATACTTGACTTGTACTTTATTAGAAGTAGTTTTCTGTTGATAATCCTCAGGCGCTATAAATGTCAATTGTTTTTTTGAAAGCTTAAATGTTTGATTTTTAGAATGATCAGACTGCTTTGCGACCATTTCAGACTCTTCTTCATCCGATGCAGCAACTAATACCCAACCCTCTGATGATTTTTCTAATGAGATAATATCATAAAAGGTACCCTCGTGACTAAACTCTCGTCCTTTTTCTTCCCAAATATATCCCTCAGGTAAAGTGGTTTTATCTTTTAATATTAATTTAATCTGATGAGACGACAGATTTGCAAAACCATTCTTCAATTCACCAGTGTCAATAAAGGCAAAAGTCTCTTTTTCGTGTAATTTTTCTTCTATCCAATAGTAATAACTAATACTACTTGTAGAAAGAAGTAAAGTAAACAAACAGATTATGGTATAAGTTCTTTTCAAGACTTCTAAGATACAAAACTTATTGTTTAAATATAGATCCGTAAATTATGTGTAACTTTATACAAATCTTCTACTATGAAAAAGCATATCATAATTGCAGTGGATTTAAGCGAAGCAAATACTGGAATTATCAAAGAAGCTCTGGACTTCGCCAATCAAATGCAAGCAAAAGTAAGTTTAGTATCCATTATAAGTATGTACGTAGACTATCTGCACTCTGACATGTCTCTTTTGCCTACACAATGGGAGGAAATATATAATGCACAAAAAAAACATGCTGAAAAAGAGCTTACCAAAATAAAAGAAGCTAATAATTCATTAGAGATACATATTCATACTGCTATAGGTAATCCAAAATTTGATATCATTAGCTATGCCGAAGAAACTAAAGCCGATTATATTGTAATGGGCACTCATGGTAGAACCGGTCTAGTACATATGATGTTGGGCAGTACTGCAGAATATGTTGTGAGACATTCAACTATTCCTGTATTAATTGTTCCTCAAAAAAAATAAAAACTAAGTCCTTGTTTACAAATTTTAAAAAAGTCCTCTTTGTTGGTATAAGCATTTTAATGATTTCATTTTCAAGTAAAGCTCAAATTCAACAAGACAGTTCATTACACAAAAGAAATATTTTCACATTAGCTTTTTATAAACAACCTGGCAAAGATTCGATGGTTGATTTTGTAGATGGTATATACAGGATTTTAAACATAAATAAAGATAGATCTGTAGAAGAAGCTATCTCTAAGCCTCAACTTTCCTTTATCCCTGCCGTCGAATACAGTATGGCAACTAAATTAGCAGCATCCTTTAACGCTAACTATGTAAAACCGAGCAAATACCCATCCACAAAGAAAGCTACTTATTCTACAGAACTTAAATTTACGCAAAACAAACAGGTTATTAGTCAGTTTTTAAGTAATGTATGGTTAAAAAATAACGAATACAATATCAATACCAATTGGTCTTATTTAAAATTTCCACA
>JACCDS011287399.1_pt1 | contig 13199 bp, 6 predicted proteins | sample 7446441 | NCBI WGS metagenome assembly JACCDS01 (sample SAMN15323445, study PRJNA562643) | freshwater metagenome | isolation source: river surface water | place: USA:Blue River Watershed | collected 2017-08-17
AGATATTCAAAAACTATACTTATCATAACGGTATTCAGCAAAGTAATTTTAATATTGGCGCTGGGATAAAAACGAGTACAGGAGAAATGTATTTTGGTGGAAATGAAGGATTTAACTTTTTTAACCCGAAATACTTATATAAGAATCGGAATATTCCATCACTCATCATCACAGATTTAAAAATTGGGAATAAAAGTGTTAAACCGATTGAAAATGCAGAAATTACTGAACCCGTTACCACTGCTAAAAAAATTGAGTTAAGTTACAAACAGAACTTCTCACTAGATTTTGTAGCCTTGAATTATACTGCTCCACAAGAAAGCCAATACACTTATATGTTGGAGGGTTTTGATAAAGAATGGAATCATGTTGGATCTGTCACAACAGCCGTTTACACCAACTTAGACCCTGGGGAATACAAATTTAGGTTGAAAGCTAAAAGTGACGATGGCTCTTGGCATACTCCCGAAAAAGTGATTGAAATTATTGTTAATCCACCTTTTTGGCGTACTTATTATGCTTATTTTGCGTATTTATTGATTTTAGTAATTACTTTTTGGACGCTGAGAAGAAGTGCTATTCAGAAATTGAGGTATGAATTCGCTTTGGAACAAGAACGCCGTGATGTAAAACATTTAATCGAAAAAGAAAGAACCGAAGCCGAACGTAAAATGGAATTGGAACAATTGAAGATTAAGTTTTTAACCAATCTAAGTCATGAATTAAAAACACCGCTAACTCTTGTTTTAAATCCTATTGAAAATCTCTTATTAAAGGAAAAAAGTTTTGAAAAACTTGATACCTTAAACCTGATTAACAGAAATGCAAAAAGGTTATTAAATCTTGTGAACCAACTTTTGGATTTCCGTAAGATAGAAGACAATGAATTAAAATTAAATCCCAACGAAAGTGATTTAATTACGGTAGCTAAAGAGATTTTTGATTCCTTTAAATACATTTCTGAGCGCAAAAATATTCATCTCGACTTTAAAAGTGCTATCAGTTCGTATAATTCCATTTTTGATAAAGATAAGGTGGAACGTATTTTCCTCAACTTACTTTCAAATGCAATAAAATTTACCAATGAATATGGAAACGTTTATTTCCATATTGAAACTGATGCTGGAAATGGGATAAAGATAATTATTGGAGATGATGGCATTGGTTTGGCTAATGATACCATAGAAAAAATATTTGATAGATTTTACCAAGTAAACAACAATGCCAATATCCTTAATCAAGGAAGTGGTATCGGGCTTTCGATTACACAAGAATTTGTCAAACTTCATGGCGGAAACATTAAAGTTGAAAGTGAAGAAGGTAAAGGAAGTGTTTTTACTGTTTATTTACCTTTGTTTGAAACAAAAAAGACAGAAAGCAGCAATATCTCATTAGTTGTTGAAGAAGCAATAGACATTTACGAAACGAAAGATGAAGAAATTTCGGAGCTGTCAGAAATTGATAAACCTGTACTGCTTTTGGTTGATGATAGTGAAGATATTAGAACGTATCTCCGAGATAGTCTGAGAGGAAAATACAAAATAATTGAAGCTGCTGACGGTAATGAAGGCTGGCAAAAGGCACTTTCAGCTCATCCTGAAATCATCGTGAGTGATGTAAATATGCCCAATATGGATGGTATTGCTTTGGTGAAAAAATTAAAGAAAGATAATAGAACAAAACATATTCCAGTAATATTATTGACGGTTCTGTCTGAAGAAATTAATCAATTAAAAGGTTTAGAAACGGGTGCAAATGATTATCTGACTAAGCCATTTAGCTTTCAGGTATTAAACATGAAAATCAATAACCTTTTGAATTTGAAAAGTACTTTCAAAGATATTTATGGCAAGCACATCAATCTTGAAGTACCTGACCAAGAGTTTATTTCTGAAGATGAAAAATACTTGTTAAAAATCTCTCAATATGTAGAAGACCATATTAGCAATCCTGATTTATCAATTACAGAATTGAGTAAAAAAATGAATACTAGTAGAGGAACGCTGTATAATAGAATTCTGAGTTTGACAGGCGAAACCCCTGTTGAATTTATCCGTTCTATCAAACTTAAAAGAGCCGCAATGCTTTTAGAGAAAAGCGATATGAAAATTTCTCATATTGGTTATGAAGTAGGTTTTTCTAATCCAAATTATTTTACAAGAGCCTTCAAAGCAAAATATAATGTTTCGCCTTCGCAATACATTTCGCTGAAAAGAGACGTTACCAAAAAAATGTACACTTTAGAAGAAATCATGCACTCTTAGCCTAGCCATCGTAAAGAAAGTATATAATTAAACGTTAGTAAAGTGTATTTACTTTGGGTTTCTTAAATTATCAACTTTAAACAGCTTAGGGTATTCAACACTTGTAGTAAAGAACTGAATACTCTAAGCGATTTATATTTTCCCCATCATTCATCGTCTTACCAATTATCTTCGTATTCCTTACATTGGAAATAAATTACCTATTAAAATAGCATCAATGTTTAGATACTACTTCTTGATGCCTTCATTGATAAAAGCCTCCATTTTATTGTGATTGGATGCATAAATAGCCATTTTTTGTAATATTAATTGTTATAATTTAACAATTTCGTGTCATTTTGAACATATGTGAATCAAGTTTGGTAATATGTGCCGTACATTTTTTTTCACATCTACTTACTTTACGACGTCAAAAAAGTCTTCTATCTCAAGAAGATTAAATAATTTATCAAAACAATCATATTTAACATTTCTTATGAAAAAATTCGACTATCTTATTTTTCAGCGGAAGAGTATTCCATATTTTCTGGTATGGTTTATTCTATTTTTATCTATTTCCAGCTTTACCGCAAGAGCCCAAACACTAAAAGGTCGTATTACTACGGACACAGGGAAAGAAATACCCGGAGCTTCAATTTTAGTTAAAGGTACAAATATCGGTACGGTTGCTAATAGTAGCGGAGAGTATAGTTTTAACAATTTACCTAAAAATGCAACAATTGTTATTACAAGTATCGGTTATATCAAACAAGAAATTAGCGTTGGTACAAAAACTGTTATAGACGTTACTTTACTTACTGATACCAGAGAATTAGGCGAAGTGATAGTGGTAGGTTATGGTACTCAAAAGAAAAGAGATATAACTGGTTCGGTTGTATCGGTTACAGAGGCAACCCTGAAAGAAGTACCAGCACCAGACCTTTTGAATACTTTAAAAGGTAGAGCAGCAGGTGTATCAATTGTAAGTAATGGTTCTACTCCCGGTAGCCAAGCGTCTATTCGTATTCGTGGTAATCGTTCCCTGACAACTGGTAATGGCGACGGACTTGATGGCCCTTTAGTAGTTGTTGATGGTATTCCTTTTGGTGGGCTGAATGACATCAACCCAGATGATATTTCAAATATTGAAATTCTTAAAGATGCCTCAGCAACGGCTATTTATGGTTCTCGTGGTGCTGGTGGGGTTATTTTAGTAACGACCAAAAGAGGAAAAATCGGCAAACCTGTATTTACTTATGACGGCTATCACGGTATAACAAACATGATGGGCAAGTACAACGTGATGAACGGAGAACAATATGCTAAGTTCAAAGATTTATCAGCGACTTATAATACTCAAGGTGCAGGAACAACAGCTTATCCTTTAACAGAAGAAGAAAAAGCAAATTTGGCTGCTGGAGTTTCAACTGACTGGCAAGATTTATTGTACAAACAAGGGTTTAATACAAGCCATCAACTTGGTTTACAAGGTGGTTTAGAAAATACGCAATATGGTATGGGGATTGGCTATTTCAATGAAACGGGGATTATGCCCAACCAAAATTTTGACCGTATGACTATCCGTGCAACGTTAGACCAAAAAATCGGAAAACGTGTAAAAATTGGCTTGAACACCATTAATACTTTAACACACAGAAACGACCCTGCGGGAGGGGGTATCCCAACAGAATTGGTTCGTCTTTCTCCATTGGTAATGCCGTATAACGCTGATGGAACAGTAAACTTGAATCCTAAAAAAGGTACAATTGAAGCTCAAGCTGTCAGTCCGTTGACACTTATCTCTCGTGGAGATGATATACTTTCTAATGAGCGTTCGATAAGAACTTTCAATAGCTTGTATGCAGAAGTAAATATTGCGGATGGTCTTAAATATCGTTTCAACGCTGGTCTTAACTTTAGCCAAGTACATTTCAATGGTTATAGTCCGCCAAATACATTTGTCAATACAGGAACTGACCAAAGTGTATCAAGTGCAGATATTAGAAATACAGAGTATTGGGATTTGAACTTACAACACTTACTATATTATGATAAAGTATTTGCAGCAAAACATAAAGTAGGTTTAACGGCATTATATGAAATTACCAAAAACCATAATTTAGGGAGCAATTTTAATGTAAAAGGTGTACCAGCCGATTATATTCAAACAGCAAACTTTGCTTTGGCATCTGGAGTAGTGACTGCTAACACAGCTTTTGGTAATTCTTTCGGAGAAACAGGTTTATTATCGTACATGGCACGTTTGAACTATACCTTCAATGATAAATATACGCTTACTGCTACTTTCCGTAGAGACGGTTCTTCTACATTATCGCCAGGAAATCAGTATTTCAACTATCCTGCCATTGGTTTGAGTTGGAATATTATTGACGAACCATTCATGAAAGACCTTACTTTCTTATCTAATTTAAAATTAAGAGGTGGTTGGGGTATTTCGGGTAACCGTAACGTAGGTGCTTATGCAACTTTAGGGGCATTATCTTCGGGATATTATAACTTCGGAACGACAACTGCTGGGCAAGCACTTGCCTACACAGTAACAAGTTTACCTGCCAGTAATTTAGGATGGCAATCAACAGCACAATCTGATTTTGGTTTGGAGATTGGTCTATTCAATAACAGAATCACGGGTTCATTTGATGTTTACAAACAAAATACGAAAGATATTTTACTTTCTGTAAACCTTCCTCAGAGTAATGGAGCAGGTTCTGCTTTGAAAAACTTAGGAAAAACAGAAGGTAGTGGTTTTGAATCATCTTTAACGTTTGATATTGTCAGAAATAAAAACGGTTTTAATTGGAGTACCGACTTAACTTATTTCTTTAATCGTGAAAAAATCACACAACTTACTACTCCTTCTGAATTAGATAATAAGGGAAATTTCTGGTTTGTAGGACAGCCTCTAACAGTTATTTATGATTACAATAAAATCGGAATTTGGCAACAATCTGATAAAGACGATGGTACTTTAGCAAAACAAACTTCGCCAGTACAAGTACCGGGGGAAATCAGAGTTGAAGACGTAGATGGTAATGGTAAAATTGATGCTGCCGACCGCAAAATAATTGGAAACTTCCAACCAAAATGGGAAGGTGGTTTTACCAATAGAATTACTTTTAAAGGTTTTGATTTATCTATCGTTACTTATGCCCGTATGGGAATGAAAGTGTTAGTTCCTTATTTGGCTGGAACATCGGGTGGTGGCTCTGGATTTGGGTTTCTTAACCAAGGTCGTTCTAATCAATTAGTGATGGATTATTGGACAACCGAAAATCCAACAAATGCTTTCCCTAGACCAAATGCTGGTGGTGGTGTAAGAGATTTTACATCGACAACACAATACCAAGATGGCTCATTTATAAAAGTAAGAAGTATCAATTTCGGTTATACTGTATCAACAAAAGTACTGAGCAAACTCGGCATTACTTCTGCTCGTATTTATGTGAATACTACGAATCCATTCATCCTTTATTCGCCATTAGTGAAAGATAAACTTGCGATTGACCCAGAAGGAAATGGATATGGTAATACAATCCAAGGCGGTAATTTCAACCGTGTAATTAGTGTAAACCTAAATAATCCGCCTGTGCGCCAGTTTACTTTAGGTGTAAATCTTAAATTTTAATGATTGATAACGACATGAAAAAAATAAAAATATCCATACTTGCCTGTACTTTATTATTAAGTTTAGGTTGTGAAAAAATACTTGAAGAACACCCTCAATCTCAAATCGTACCTTCATATTTCAATAGTCCAGCGGGAGTACTTGGGGGTATTGCAGGGGTATATAACGAAATTCGTAACCAATGGGGTACTGAAGGTTTTTCTTCTGAAATGCAAGCAGGAACAGATGAATTTATTCAAGGAGCAAGTAGTGGTGGTGGTCCTATTCATACTTTTAATGGACTTAACAGTACTAACTTTGGTTCAGCATGGGGAACATCATTTACCAGTATCAATACATTAAATGGTGTATTGAAGTTTGGACAAAGTATAAGCCTACCAGAAGCAACTAAAAAACAATATTTAGCCCAAGCGAAGTTTTTAAGAGCATATTGGTATTTTTATTTGGTTCAGACTTGGGGAGATGTGCCTTTGCATACGGAGTTTATAACAGTTCCTTCTCAAGCAGCCAAAAGAGACCCAGCAGCCGAAGTTTACAAACTAATCATTAAGGATTTAACTGAAGCAGCGGCTGATTTACCAGACAAACCAACGGCTCCATTTTTAGGAAAAGCTGCCACTAAACCTGTTGCTTTGTTCTTTTTGGCAAAAGCTTACCTTACACGTGGTTGGTTGACTAATTCACAAACAGACTTTGCCGAAGCTGCAAAAATTTCAAGTGACATCATTGCTAATAAAGCAACTTATGGGTTGGATCTATGGCAAGATTTCGGTGATGCTTTCGTGCCTGCCAATGATTATGGTAAAGAAACAATGTTTGTCAGCGACCACTCAAATGATGCAAAATTCGGATATTATTCTGTAGGTGGTGGTTCTAGTGGTGGTGCCGCACAAAATCTTACGCCTTGGTTTACTAACTGGAATTACCCAAATAATAGTGGTGTTAACTCAACGGTAAATGCAAGTGGCATTTTGGTGAATTCAGGTACTTCATTAATGGTTCGTGATTCATATTATGGTCGTCCATACCAACGTATTCGCCCAAATAGCGTAAAGCAAGCTGCTGGTGAAACTGCAGGGAAAAACTATTTCCTTGACCAAGCTTTTGTAAAAAGAGATGTTGATTCAAGATTCGCCAATACATTTTATACCGTGTATATTGCTAATCAATCAATTACAAATACTGCAACGGCGGCTAATAACAAAAGAGGAATTAGTTATACCACCCAAATAGGTGTTGATACTGCTGTTTGGCTTCCTGATTTTGAAGTTGCTGGAGCTCCACAATTCATTGGTACGAGACCATTTAAAGGAATTGTTGTTCCACCAAGTCTTTGGAAAGCTGATGTTTACCCTGCCATCAAAAAACACATGGACCCAAGTCGTGGAAGTAATTTTAATGACCCTTCGACTCGTCCAGTCGTAATTACACGTTTTGCAGAAGTATATCTTGTAGGTGCAGAAGCTTACCTTCAGGCAGGGAATAAAGCAAAAGCTGCTGAGTTGTTGAATGTAATACGCCAAAGAGCGGCTTATCGTAAGACCAACTCGGCCGCTCAAAATACCGCAGCCGCAGAAGCTATGTTAATAAAAGAAGCTGATGTAACTGTTGACTTTATTTTGGATGAAAGAAGCCGTGAATTATTTGGTGAGTGGATGAGATATCAAGACTTAGTACGTACCAAAACTTTGGTTAAACGCATTAAACTTTGGAACAGTGAAGCCGCTCCTTATGTAAAAGACTTCCATCTTTTAAGACCAATCCCACAGTCTGAGATAGACCGTACTGTTGAAGGCCCTGCATTTACACAAAATCCGGGTTATTAAAATTGAATAGATGAAAGGTTGCTCTAAATTTTATATTTGGGGCAGCTTTTTACTTGATAGATTCATTTCTAAACATATTTCATGTTTATTGAACATTAGGTGCTCATATTTACTTATTTGTGCTACTCAATTTTTTATCTATTCACTTACTTTGCAACATCAAAAGTCTTCTTGAATATGTTTGACAACGATAAATATGCGATCCTCATATAGTACGTATATTTATAATAGAACATAAGAAGTTGTTTATAAAAAATCAAAAATTATAAATTTTATAGTGCTTTTACGCTTGATGACAAGCTACAGTTTTGTGCGAGGAAAATCGACTATAAAACTGCTTGAATCGAAAGAAATGGTACTTTTTGATGTATTAATAAGTAAAAAGTAAAATCTATACTTTTCAACAAAATAAGTCTTTAAATTGAAATTTTAGTACTATGAAAATAAAAGCTTTCGTTTTGATATTAACATATTTGATTACAGTCAATATTACAAATGCCCAAAATACTACTTTGAAAAACCCCATTATGACGGGTTTTTATCCTGACCCAAGTATTGTACAAGTAGGAAAAGACTATTACCTTATCAATTCTACCTTTTCATATTTTCCAGGGATTCCAGTTATGCACAGTCGTGACCTCAAAAATTGGAAACAAATAGGTAATGTAATTGATCGTCCATCTCAAATGGATTTTATGGGAGAGCGTATGACTCGTGGGCTTTTTGCTCCTGCTATTAGTTATTATAATGGTATTTTCTACGTAACCTGTACCGACATTGACCACGATGGAAACTTTGTAGTAACTGCTACAAACCCTGCTGGCCCATGGAGTAACCCTATAAAACTACCACAAGTAAGAGGAATTGACCCTTCGCTTTACTTTGATGAAGAAACTGACAAAGCCTATATCATTTACAATAGTGACGCACCGAACAATAAACCGCTTTATTCTGGACACCGTACTATTCGTATATACGAATTCGACTACAAAAACTTAAAAGTTGTAGGTGAAGAACAGCAATTAGTAAATGGTGGGGTTGACATCAGTAAAAAACCTGTATGGATTGAAGGCCCACACATTATGAAACGTTTTGGTTGGTATTACTTATATGCTGCAGAAGGAGGTACTTCTGTCAATCACTCAGAGGTAATTCTTAGAAGTAAATCTGTTTGGGGACCTTACGTCCCTTATGAAAATAACCCGATTTTAACACAAAGAGATTTACCAGCAAACCGCAAAGATCCCGTTACTTCGGCTGGACATGCTCAGTTTGTCGATGGTCCTGATGGCAAAACTTATGCTATTTTCCTTGCGGTTCGTCCTTACGAAGGTGATTATTATAATACAGGACGTGAAACATTTATTGCTCCTGTAGAATGGAAAGATGAATGGCCAATTATTAATCCATATAGCAAGGAAATTAAATATAGCTATGCGACTGATTTTAAGGAAGTAAAGCAAAAAGGAGCTTTACCACAATCGGGAAATTTTGCCCATAACCTCAATTTCGACAAAAAGCTTGACCCATCGCTTTTATTTATGAGAACGGTTGATTCAAGTTCTTTTAGCCTTTCTCCGAAAAAAGGCTTAACACTGAAACTAAAATCGGAAACTGTCATGGATTTTGCAAATCCTTCTTTCATAGGGAAACGTCAGCAACATCTTTACAGCATTACCGAAACCGCTCTAAATTTTACTGCCACAAAGGAAAATGAAAAAGCAGGTTTGATGATTTTTCAAGATGAAAGACATTTCTATTTCTTAGGAAAATCAATTGCTGGAGGTAAGCCTGTATTGCAACTTTTCCAAAGTAACCCAAAAGAGAAAACCATGAATTTATTGACCGAAGTACCTGTAAGTTCAACGCAAAATCAAGTAAAATTGCGTATTAGTTCAGCAGGGGATAAGTACAATTTTTATTATGCTACTGACAAAGAGAATTGGCAAGTCATCAAAGATAATGTAGATGGAAAATTCTTGAGTACCAAAACAGCAGGAGGCTTTATTGGGTGTATTTATGGAATGTATGCAACCTCATCAGGCGAGAGTAGCAATAATTCAGCCTCTTTTAAATACCTGAAATACAAAGGCAATGACCCAATGTTTAAGTAAACAACTAAAAACGATTGACACTGGTGAAAATCAAAACATTTGATTTTATGTTGCATACTTAATAAGTGATTAAAAATGTGAACAAAACGATATGGTACAGCAGTTTTTATTCCTGCTTATACATAGTCAAAATATACAAGCTCAAGTGAAACAAACCCACATCCCATTATTTAAAACGATAAACCTATTGAAGCTAAATAATTGGAATCTAGGCACAAGCAAACAAATCAAAGAACTATGAAAACTCCAAGTTTTTTGTCGATTTTGACTATTTCAGAATCGAAGATACAATTTCAGAAAACTAGAATAAATTCGATGAAAATAGTAAAAAATCTTATTTACCTAATTTTTGTACTAAACTTTGGTGTGAATGCCCAAAATAGTGCAAGGGTAAGTAGCCCTGATGGAAAATTAGTGGTTTTGGTAACGACCGAAAATGGCAAAATAAGCTATGAAGTAAGGTTGAATGGGAAGCAATTTCTTACAAAGTCACCACTTGGATTGCAAACCAATGTGGCAGACCTTAGGGAAGGATTAAGCATGAATGATGAGGTAAAGGAGTCGAAAATAGACGAAAATTACAGTTTAGCGACCATAAAAAAATCGAAAGTTCATTATGTAGCCAATGAAGCTGTTTTTACTTTCAAAAAAGACACTAACACTGTTTTCGATGTAGTTTTTAGAGTAAGTAATAACGATTTGGCGTTCAAATACAAATTATACCCCTATAAAAAAGCTCTGTCGTGCGTAGTGAATGAAGAAGCCACAGGGTTTAGTTTTCCCACGGGAAGCACTACTTTCTTGTCGTCGCAAAGTAAGCCAATGGTAGGTTTTGCTCGCACTATGCCCAGCTACGAAATCCCCTATACGGTGGACGATGCAATGGGTCAAAACGGTCGAGATAATAACGGCTATACCTTTCCATGTCTTTTTAAGGTCAATGAAAATGGCTGGGTTCTGATTTCCGAAACAGGTGTAGGAAGTAACTACTGCGGCAGCCGACTCATGGGGCAGAAAGAGGGTCTTTACACGATTGGTTACCCAATGATGGGCGAAAATAATGGCAACGGCACCACCGCACCTGGCATCATGCTTCCAGGCGAAACGCCGTGGCGAACAATCACAGTGGGTGAAACCCTCTCACCAATTGTGGAAACTACCGTAGCTTTTGATGTCGTAAAACCTTTATATGAAGCCAGTCAAAAATTTGAATATACCAAAGGTAGCTGGAGCTGGATTATAAAAATGGATAGCCGAACTGTTTTTGAAGAACAAATCAATTACATAGATTTTAGTGCGGCTATGGGTTATAAAACCGTTTTGGTTGATGCTCTCTGGGATACACAGATTGGGCGTGAAAAAATTGTAGAATTGTGTAAATATGCTAAGAAGAAAGGTGTGAGTTTGTATTTATGGTATAACTCAAATGGAAATTGGAATGATGCTCCGCAAGGGCCAAGAGGAATTATGAACAATACCATTGCTCGACGCAAAGAAATGGCTTGGTTGAAATCAATCGGGGTGAAAGGAATTAAGGTCGATTTCTTTGGTGGAGATAAACAAGTAACGCTCAAACTTTACGAAGATATTCTCTACGATGCTAATGACTTCGGAATCCTCTGTATTTTTCATGGAGCAACTTTACCTCGTGGTTGGGAGCGAATGTACCCAAATTTTGCTTCGAGTGAAGCTGTTTTGGCCAGTGAGAACTTAGCATTTTCACAACAATTCTGCAATAAAGAATCATTCAATGCTACCCTTCATCCGTTTATCAGAAACGCTGTGGGAAGCATGGACTACGGTGGCAGTGCCTTGAATAAATTTTACAACGGAAATAATACGCCTAATCGTGGCTCCAAACGTATGACCTCTGATGTTTATGCGTTAGCGACGGCCGTTTTGTTCCAAAGTCCCGTGCAGCATTTTGCTTTAGCTCCCAATAATCTGACTGATGCTCCTGCTTGGGCAATCAATTTTATGAAAGAAGTTCCGACAACTTGGGACGAAGTAAAATTTATTGATGGATATCCAGGTAAATATGTGATTTTAGCTCGTCGTCATGGTGTGAATTGGTACGTAGTGGCTATTAATGCCGAAAAAGAAACGTTAAAAAAGACCATAAAACTTCCGATGTTGAATGCAGATTCTGAGTACAGGATTTATGCGGATGATGAGCAATTAAACGGAAAACTTAGCAAAATTAAAGTGCCAACAACGCAAGAAGTCGAACTAACAGTACCGTTTAATGGTGCGGTTTTGATTGTAAAATAAGCTTTAAAAACTATCATTATGGAAAAGCTTTTTTGATAAGTGCCCGTTATATATTAGGTTATATTAAAAACGGAGAAATTAATTTTCCAAGATTTTCCTAAATTAGCTAAGCAACGATTAACCGCATAGAAAAGCGTTTCCTTATTGAGGTAATCTATTGAATTTTATAGCCTTTTTCAACGGGTATAGAAATATCTTCATCAGGAAATTACCCAGCATGGAATGCCAACCGTAGAGATCTGTTAATTAAACCTTCAATACCTAAGTCTTTGTATCTTTTGACCCAAGTATTGACACTTACATAAGTCATACCAGTAATTTCACCCACTTCTTCGGATTTACGTCCTGTTGATTTTAGTAAAATTACTTGACATCGCATACGATAGCAATGTACTTGACTTGTTTTAAAGTCTTGTTCTAAGGCTAATTTAGCCGATTCACTTAATATTGGTGTATTGACTCGTCCCATAAAACAAAGTTAATACTAAAATGACATCAACTAATTTTAAACGAGTACTTAGAATTAGGAATGATTATTTTGGCTAGGTGAAATACACTGATGTCTTAAACTTCCAATACGTCGTTTTTTGATACTCGATTTATAAGGCAATTTGGTTCACACCATTTTGCCTTTTTTTGTAACTAATATTACTTTGTGTTTTCCTTCTTTGGTCATATCTCGCTTGCAACTACCCTTTCATCCTTAAATATTAGCTTTAGCAATTTTTGTAGAAATCGGAGTTAAAATTATATTTTTATAATATTATTTTAAACAATATTATGAGTGTTTTGATATGTATTCTTACATTTGTGTCTGTTTTACACATTTTGTTTTTCATTTGCCTCAATCAAAGGTTAAGGATGATAATTATTTTTGTTTTATATAGCCTCTTTTAAATACTTGTTTTTCAAACAGATAATATTTCTATTATTGGATGAATAACGTGATGAATCATGACAAATAGATACCTCTTTGTTTTTTTACTTTTGCTGTTCCAACAATCTTTTGGACAAGTAAAAAATTATAATTTTATCAATATTAATAGCAAAGATGGGCTTGCTTCAAATACTGTTTATGCTATTTATAAAGATAAATTAG
>JACCDS010485709.1_pt1 | contig 13198 bp, 10 predicted proteins | sample 7446441 | NCBI WGS metagenome assembly JACCDS01 (sample SAMN15323445, study PRJNA562643) | freshwater metagenome | isolation source: river surface water | place: USA:Blue River Watershed | collected 2017-08-17
CCAATGCCGGCCCAGTACGCGCCGCCCGAGCACATCGCGCAGGGCTCGGCGCTGGTGTACAGCGTTGCGCCGGCCAGTTCCGCCGGGCTGAACTGCGACGACGCGGCGCGGCAAATCAACGCCCTTCAGTTCACCACCTTCGATCACGACCTTGCCACACGCTTTCCCATAGTAAAAGTACGTAAAGGATCGTCAGCCGCATTTGTCAGCCCATCGAGACTTTCCCCGGTGCGTCCGACACTTGCAGCACGCCGTGATCAAAGATAGTTGCTTTGGATCAAGTAAAGCGGCCATTAAAGTTGGGCGAAGTGCAGTTCCATTTGGTAATATTTCGCGCTAATAACAACAACGGTCCAGCCAGTCCCGTCAACATCATGGGCAGCCAGGCCTGCTGCGAATGGATCGTGTTTTCGAGCCAGATGAAGTTGTCATCCGTGACACTAGGACCATTGTCCTGTTCTGGATTGCCGGTTCCCTGGTGTTCTTGCTGCTCCTGTGGGGCGTGGTGCTCGCCAAGGTCAGCTATGACCGCGGGCAATTGCATCAGCGAGCCGCCGAGCTGGCGCGTTCGCGGGCTGGGGTGTATGCCGAGCAGCTGAGCCGCACCGCGAAAGAGATCGACCAGATCTCGCTCACCGTTTCCTACCAGTGGCAGCATGTGAAGATGCCGCTCGACCTGGTGGACCAATACCAGAAGGCCATGCACCACACGCCGACTTATCCGGCAGTGATCGGGGCAGACGGCCACATCATCAGCTCCTGGCGCCAGGCATCGATCGGCCTCGACCTGAGCGGCATGACCTTTTTCCAGCTCGCACGCGATGATCCGGATACCAGGCTGCGCATCAATCCGCGTTCGCCAGGCGTCGGTGGCATGGCCGGCAAGTCCACCATTCGTTTCACGCGTCGCGTGAATGACGCACGCGGTCAGTTCGCCGGCGTGGTACTGGTGTCGGTCGAACCCAGTTACCTGGCCAGCCTGAGTGCCGACGATGTGTTCAACGAAGGCGATTTCGTGTCAGTGAGACTCGCCGACAGCGGCGAACTGCTGGTGGCCAAGACCGTCTACGACCGCGAAAGTGCCTTCTTCAAGCTCAATCCCGACCTGCCCGGCACCGAGGGCGTCAGTCACGAACCGGGCGAGCGCTTCGTTGATGGCAAGCCGCGCTTTGTGGCGTGGAGAAAGCTGAAGGACTATCCGCTGGTCGCGCTGGCAGGCATCACGGAAGACAGCGCTGTGGCTGCCTATGGTGCCACCCAATCGACCTATGCGGCGATCGGCGGCTTCATCACCCTGCTCGTGGTGCTGGTCGCAGTGCTCGGCTGCATCACGCAGGTCAGCAATGCTGGCCGGCGCCGCAACGCAGAGCGCATCCGCGCCACTTTCCGCCTGGCCGTCGATGGTGCGCGTGAAGCCTTTTACATGCTGCAACCGCTGCGCGATGCACAAGGGCAGGTGATGGACTACCGCATCGAAGACTGCAACGAGCGTGCCGTGGAGATGTGGTCACGAACCCGCGAAGAAATCATCGGCAAGAGCTTCGTCGACATTTACTCGCCGAGCGTGCGCCGCAAGCTCAAGCGGTTCTATGACCAGGCACTCGAGCAAGGCTTCATGGAAGACGAGGTTTATGTCGATGCCGGCAGCGGTCACATTGCCGGCTGGTTTCATCGGCAGGCGATACGTTCGGGCGAGGGAATCGCGCTGATCGTGCGCGATGTAACCGAAGCAAGGCAGCATGAAGAGACGATGGCCCGCCTCGTCAACACCGACACGCTGACCGGGCTGCCGAACCGCCGCTGGCTGGCCAATTACCTGCCGGGTGCGATACAGCGCGCGCGGGCGGCTCGCAAGCGCCTGGCGCTGTTGTTCATCGATCTCGACAACTTCAAGAAGATCAATGACACCCTGGGCCATGCGGCCGGCGACGAACTGCTATGCTCGGCCGCGATCGCGCTCAAGGGCGCGGTGCGATCCATCGACCATGTGGTTCGCCTCGGTGGCGATGAATTCACCGTGCTGATCGAGAATCTCGAGCGCGACGCCGATGCCGAGCGCATCGCCTCGCAAGTAGTCAGAGCGCTGTCCGGCAGCAGCGACGAATTCGCGCAGTGGTCGGCGAAGAACGTGCATTGCTCGGTCGGCGTGGCACTCTATCCGGCGCATGCAGCCGATGCCGATGGTCTGCTGCAATGCGCCGACGCCGCGATGTACGATGCCAAGGCGGCCGGCAAGGCTTGCTATCGCCTGTACACGCCGCCCGCAGCGGAAGGCATGGGCGAGAGCGCCAGCCTCAGCCCCTGATACGCCGGCAGTGCGGCCAGCGCCGCCAGCGCGCATGCCAGCCACTGCCATGCGGGCAGCACCGCGAAACCGAAGGCGCGCGCCACCGGCGCCACCGTCGTCACCAGCAACAGCCCTCCCAGCGTGGCGGTCATCACCCAGGCGCTGATGGCCGGCAGCCCGGATCCCAGCTTGCGCCAGCCTGCGTCCGGCGAGCGCAGCGGCAGGATCAGCAGCGCATTCGCGCACACCAGCAAGATGAAGGCCGAGGTCGCGGCAGCGGCCGGCGCCGTGCCCTCCTGCTGCAACAGCGCATAGGCAGCAAATGCAATGGCCGTGGTCATCAGCCCGCAGGCAATGGCCAGCAGCGCATCGCGTTTCTGTAGCAGTGGCTCGTCAACCGGGCGCGGCGGCACCTGCATCAGCTGGCTGTCTTCTTCTTCGGCTTCGAACACCACCGAGCAGGCCGGGTCGATCACCAGTTCGAGGAAAGCGATGTGCAGCGGCGCCAGTAGCAGCGGCAAACCGAACAGTACCGGCAGCAAGGCCAGGCCGGCGATGGGTATGTGCACGGCCAGCGTGTACACCATCGCCTGCCGCATGTTGCGGAAGGTGCGGCGGCCCATCCGTATGGCTTGGACGATGGAGCTGAAATCATCCTTGAGCAGCACCAGCGAGGCAGCTTCGCGCGCCACGTCGGTGCCGCGCTGGCCCATCGCGATTCCGATATGCGCAGCCTTCAGCGCCGGCGCGTCATTGACCCCATCGCCCGTCATCGCCACCACCGCCCCTTGAGCCTTCATGGCCTCGACCAGCGCCAGCTTTTGCCAGGGCTTGACGCGGGCGAACACGTCCACGCCGGCAGCGGCGCGCCGCAGCTCGACTTCGCTCATCGCGGCCAGTTGCGCACCGGTCAGCACACTGCCGTGGTTGATGCCGGCCTCGCGCGCAATGGCCGTGGCTGTGCTTGCATGGTCGCCGGTGATCATCACTACGCGTATGCCCGCCGCACGGCACAAACTGACGGCGTCCGGCACCTCTGGCCGCAACGGATCAGCCAGCGCGACCAGGCCGACCCAGTCGAAATGAAAGTCGGTCTGCGCTGCCGGCCAGTCGGTGTCGGCCGGGTGGCTGGCGCGCGCCACGCCCAGCACGCGCAGCCCGCGTGCCGCCAGCGCTTCGGCATCGGCCATCACGCGCTCGCGCTGAGCGTCGGGCAGCCGGCACAGCAGGGCGACCGCCTCGGGCGCGCCCTTGGCGGCAACGATGTCGGGTGCGCCATCCGCGCTGCGCCAGACATGCGACATTGCGAGCAGTTCTGGCGACAGCTCGTATTCGCGCGCGAGCTGCCGTTCGCCGGGAGCGGCCTCGACTTCGGCGGCTGCTGCGCCGAAGTCCAGGATCGCTTTTTCCATCGGGTCGTGCGGCACGATCTCGCATGCCAGCACTGCCGTGGCCACCAGTTCGCGCATGTCGGCGGGCAGGCTGACTGCATCGGCTTTCATGCTGGCCGCATGCTCGCCCAATGGTGTGCGCAGCGCAGCCACCTGCATCTGGTTGCGGGTCAGCGTGCCGGTCTTGTCGACGCACAGCACCGATGTCTGGCCCAGCGTCTCGATGGCGCCCAGTCGCCGCGTGAGCACTTGCAGCTTGCCCAGCCGGCGTGCGGCAAACGCAAAGAAGATGATCATGATGACCGGGAATTCCTGCGGCAGCAGCGACATCGCCAGTGCGATCCCGGCCAGCAGCGCCTGCGCCGGGTCGTGCCGAATCATCCAGAAGGTCGCGGCCAGACCGAGCGATAGCAGCAGGCCGAGCGCTGCGAAGCGCCGCGTGAGCCGGTCCATTTGCCGTCGCAACGGCGAGGTTTCCGGATCGAGCTCATCGAGCGAGGCGCCGATGCGGCCCATCTCGGTGTGGCGACCGATGGCGCTGACTTGCGCCAGTCCCTGGCCGCTGACGGCCAGCGTGCCCGCGTATACCGGATCGCCGGCGGCTTTCGTGACGGGCAGCGATTCGCCGGTGAGCATCGATTCGTCCACCGCCAGTTCGTGCGCTTCCATCAGCACGCCATCAGCGGCGATACGGTCGCCTTCGGCCAGCAACAGCACATCCTCGCGCACCACATCGCTGCCGGCAATGCGCACAGGCGCGCCGTCACGCACCACGCGTGCACGCGGGCTCGACAGGTCGCGCAAGGCTTCCAGCGCATTGTCGGTGCGGCGTTCCTGCACGATCGTGATGCCCATGATGGCCAGCACGAAGCCGAGCAGCACCAGTGCCTCGCCGGCATCGCCCATCAGCAGGTAAACCAGGCCGGCGGCAATCAGCAACAGGAACATCGGCTCGGTGCCCACCTCGACCACGATGGCGCGCAGCCCGCGCTGCTGCGACAGGCCGATGTCGTTCGGTCCTTCATCTTGCAAGCGGCGTGCGACGGTCGCCGCATCCAGCCCGCGCAGTCCCTGGCCTGCGCCGTCCGGCTGGCCTGATCCGACCTTCGTTCGCATGGCCGCCCTCATGCCTGTCGTCATGCCGGTGCTGCCTTCCTTCATCGGTTCTCCCATGTTGTCGGGGCCTTGGGTCATCGTTCGCGTGCACGACCTGTCGGTGGCGGGCCGTCGTTTGCGGTCCGTCGGTTGTGAGCAGGCATGCCCCCCAGCAAAATGCCGGCCCGATCATGCCAAATTCTGGCATGATCGGCGGCATCGATACCAGATAAAAGGACTCGGCGTGAAGCTGACGTTTCTGGGCGGTGCAGGCACCGTCACCGGCTCGAAATACCTGATCGAACATGACGGCGCGCGCGTGCTGGTCGATTGCGGCTTGTTCCAGGGCTACAAGAACCTGCGCCTGCTGAACTGGCAGCCCTTGCCGTTCGACCCGGCGCAGCTCGATGCCGTGGTCCTCACCCATGCGCATCTCGATCATTCCGGCGCGTTGCCGCTGCTGGTGCGCAATGGCTTCAAGGGTCCGGTGTATGCATCGCCGTCGACCATTGCCTTGTGCGGCCTGCTGCTGCCCGATAGCGGCCACCTGCAGGAAGAGGATGCGAATTTCGCAAACCGCCACAAATCTTCCCGGCACGATCCGGCGCTGCCGCTGTACACCGAGGAAGATGCGCGTTATGCGCTGCGCCAATTGCGTCCGCTGGAATTCGATCATGCGATCGACCTTGCCGGTCTGAAGGTGCGGCTGCGTCCGGCCGGCCACATCCTCGGCGCGGCCTCGGTCGAAATGCGCAGCGCGGGGGGCAGCCTGTTTTTCTCCGGCGACGTCGGGCGGCCGGACGACTTGCTGATGAAGCCGCCGGCCATGATCGAGACCGGCGACACGCTAGTCGTCGAATCAACCTATGGCGACCGCAGCCATGGCAATGAGGACAGCGGGACCTTGTTGGCCGATGTCGTTGCACGCACGGCGGCGCGCGGCGGCAAGGTCGTGATCCCGGCCTTCGCGGTCGGCCGCGCGCAGGCGCTGCTGTACCAGATCCTCCTGCTCAAGCGCGCCTCGCGCATCCCCGACCTGCCAGTCTTCCTCGACAGCCCGATGGCCATCGATTCCACCGATATCTACCGCCGCCATCACGCCGAGCACCGGCTGTCGGTGCAGGACTGCCAGGCCATGTCGCATGTCGCGAAATTCTGCCGCACGGTGGAAGAATCGCGCGAGCTGTCGGGACTGGCCTATCCGGCCATCATCATCTCCGCCAGCGGCATGGCCACCGGCGGTCGCATCCTGCATCACTTGCGCAATTTCGGTCCGGACCATCGGACCAGCATCGTGCTGGCCGGCTTCCAGGCTGGCGGTACGCGCGGCGCGCGGCTGGCCGCGGGCGAACGCGAGCTGCGCATCTTCGGGGAGGATGTGCGCATCAATGCCGAGGTGGTGTCGCTGCCCGGCATGTCGGCGCATGCGGATGCGTCGCAGATCATCGAATGGCTGCGCACACTGCCCAAAGCCCCGCGCCAGGTCTACGTGACCCACGGCGAGCCGGCCGCCGCCGATGCGCTGCGCTGTCGCATCGAACGCGAGCTGCACTGGCGGGTCAGCGTGCCCATGCTCGGCGCTATGGTTGACGTGCCCAGGATCTGAGCGGGCGCGCTGCACGCGCAGCTGGTACGGCTGCGGCCAGCCGTGCCGGGGCCGTTTGTGTAGCTTCATCGTCATGAATACAGAAACAGCGCCGGATTCCCAGCGCTGTTTCTGTATTGTCTGCGTCCTGCATCAGTGCACGATAGCGAGCAACTGGGAAGGGCCGTTCAAGGCGTATTGCTTCCCGCTCAACCAACTCCAGGACCCGAGCCGCCATCATGCGCACCAATCTGCCCGTCACCAACAACGAAGTTGAACTCAGCGCCGAGAAGTCCATCGTTTCCAAGACTGATCTCAAGGGGCGCATCACCTACATCAACCCGTATTTCATCGAGGTCAGTGGCTTCACCGAAGAAGAGCTGATGGGCGCACCGCACAACCTTGTGCGCCATCCGGACATGCCGCCCGAAGCCTTCGATGACTTGTGGCGGGTGCTGAAGTCCGGCGTGCCGTGGACCGGCATGGTGAAGAACCGTTGCAAGAATGGCGACTATTACTGGGTGGTCGCCAATGTGACGCCCATCGTCGAGCGCGGCCAGCCGGTCGGCTACATGTCGGTACGCAGCAAGCCCACGCGTGAGCAGGTAGCGGCGACGGATGCGATCTACCGCAAATTCAGGGAAGGGAAGGCGAGTGGTCTTGCCATCCGCAATGGCGCGGTGGTGCGCACCGGGCTGGCAGCGAGGCTGGCGGCGATACGCGACATGCGCCTGTCGCTGCGCATCGGACTGGGCTTTGGCTTGCCGTCGCTGCTGGTCGCGGCGATGAGCATCATGACGATGCTCAAGGGTGCGGCGGGCTCGATGCTGGGCATGGAGCTGGCATCGCTGGCGCTATTGCTGGCCGCATGGCTGGCGCTGTACAAGGCCGTCGTTTCGCCGCTGCATACGGCCACGCGCGTGGCACGCGCCATTGCCGGCGGCGATCTGACTCAGCAGGTGAAGGTGGATCGCGGCGACGATACCGGGCAGCTGTTGCAGGCGCTGCAGCAAATGAGCGCCAACCTGGTGGCCGTGGTCGGCGATGTGCGCGCCAACGTGGAAGCCATCCATATCGGCAGCCGTGAGATCGCGCAGGGCAACATGGACTTGTCGGGCCGCACCGAAGCGCAGGCATCCAGCCTGGAAGAGACGGCGGCCAGCATGGAGCAATTCGCGTCGACCGTGAAGCAGAACGCCGAGAATGCACAGCAGGGTAATCACCTTGCGCATTCGGCCTCCGATGTTGCCCGCAAGGGCGGTGATGCGGTGTCGGAAGTGGGCACGACGATGGAAGGCATCAGCGAATCGGCGAAGAAGATCGCCGAGATCATCAGCCTGATTGACGGCATCGCCTTCCAGACCAATATCCTCGCGCTGAACGCCGCAGTGGAAGCCGCGCGTGCCGGTGAACAGGGACGCGGCTTTGCGGTGGTGGCCAGCGAAGTGCGCAGCCTTGCGCAGCGCAGCGCAGGTGCAGCGCGCGAGATCCGTCAGCTGATCCATGATTCGGTGCAGAAGGTGGAAGCCGGTGGCCGTCTGGTCGCGCATGCGACCACCACCATGCAGGACATCGTGCAATCGGTACGCCACGTGACCGATCTGATGTCGGAGATCAGTGCCGCCAGCCATGAGCAGAGCCAGGGCATCGACCAGGTGAATCAGGCCGTCACCCAGATGGACCAGGTCACCCAGCAGAATGCAGCGCTGGTCGAAGAGGCGGCGGCCGCGGCAGCCAGCCTGGAAGATCAGGCAGCGCGCCTGGCGCAGTCGGTGTCGGTGTTCAAGCTGCGCTGAGTTGCAGCGGCGACTGCAGCGGCAAGTGCAGAGGCAAGGACAGAGGCAAGGACAGAGGCAAGGACAGAGGCAAGGACAGAGGCCTGCGCGGAGCGCAGGCCTTTTTTACTTGTTGCGGAATTCTTCCTTGCAGCGCTCGGCCATGGCGCGGAACTGGCGGTCCTTGTCCGAGTTGCGCGACGCCTGCAGCATGCAGTCGTCATAGGTCTTGGGGCCGGAGTCGCAGGCGGCCAGCGCCAGCAGCAGGGTGGCGGCAGCGATTCGTCGGGCAGTCGCGCTGAAAGCAGAAATCATAGGGCAGGACAACGTCTTCGTCGGGCAGCCACGTTGCCACCCGTGTGCGCCTGATTTTACTGCGTGAAAGAAATAAATTCATGCCTTCGAGTGCAAATCGCTCGCGCGAGCCTCGTCTCTCTTGCCGAAGGCCGAGGGCCGGCATGCGCTGACAGCGTTTCAGCGGCAGAAAACTATCCACATAAATCTTGGATAAGTCTGTGGATGACTTGCGCGGAATTGAACTAAGCCCTTGTTTTGATTTGGCTTTGTCTTGCTGAGGCAAATCAAGGCATGGCTTGCACAACTGGCGGTCAGCCTAGCGAATATCGGGCGTGCGCTTGCGCTGCAGGCTCACCGGCAAGTCGTACGCGCGGCGATATTCGGACGAAGAGAAGAACGGGTCGCCGCCGGCGCAGGCCAGCAGCATATCGGTCGCATCGACGCCCCAGAACAGTTCGCGCCCAACTGCCGCGGTCGGCACCCCGAAAACGCCGGCCGCGATGGCCTGTTCCCCATTGGCTTTCAGGGTGGCCTTGACGGCATCGGTGTCCAGTTGCGCCGGCGATGCACCGAGCTCATCCAGCAATTGCTGCCAGTCCGCGGCAGAGTCGGGCAGGTGGCCGTCACGCCAGACATAGGCGAACAGGCGATCGATGACTTCGGTCGTATTGCCGAGGGCGATGGACAGCCGCAGCAGCGGCAGCGGATTGAACGGATGGCCGGCGGGCAGTTGCATCGCAATCCCGTGACGGCGCGCAATCCACAGGCAATGCGCATAGGTCCAGCCGCGCTTGGGCGGAATTTCCACCGGGCCTTTGTTATCCCAATGCGCGAGCAGTGCCGCGAACAGCACCGGCACCGGCCGCAGCGCAAGAGACGGCGCTTCCTTCCTGAGGCGATGCCATTGCAGGTAGGCGAACGGGGAAATGAAATCGAAGTACCAGTCGACGGGGGCGTGGTCGATCGGCTGTTGATCCATGGGAGCCATGGCAGTCCTGTCAGTAGTGATCAGCGTGCCTCGGGTGGCAGGCAGTAGGTGGGCATCTCGCAGTCGGTGCAATTGCACTGGTTGCGCACGAAAGCCATGCACTTGCCGGGACCGCGCGTCTCGATCATGCCCTGCGTGATCGGATTGGTCGGTGCCTCGCATTCCGCCACGAGCCGGGCTTCGAGCGCGCTCTTCTGCGCCGCCGTCAGCTTGCCGCTGCGGACCGCATGGATGAATTCCATGCGGCCGCCATTTTCGATGGCCATCGGCGGCTTGTCGTCGATGGCCAGCGCTGCGGCGGAAGTCGACAGCATCGCGACCGTGACCAGCGCCATCAGCGCTGACAGCAGCGGGGACAGCAGGCGAGACAGCCAGTACTTCATCAGCGCTTACTCCAGCATGTCGGCCCAGATGGTGCGGGCCCAGTTGTTGGCATACGAGCCTTCGAGCTCGGTCGGGCCGGTCGATACGCCGCCCGAACCCTGCACCACCTTGAACGTGCGCTCGTTGGCCACGTATTCATGGACGCTGGCCACGTGCACGACGTTCTTGTCGTCGATGAAGCTGTAGCAGGTATTGGTCAGCATCGGCTGCGGGTTGGGGTCGAAGCCCGACAGCTGCGCGACAATCGCTGCGGCCGCGACCTTTGCATGGTTGTTGGCCATGTGGCCGCTCTTGGGCATCAGCTGCGCGACCTGGATCGAGTCGCCAATCACGAACACGTCTTTCGCGACCGCCGATTCGAAGGTCTGGTAGTTGACGCCGCACCAGCGGCTATTGGCCATGTTGACCAGGCCGGTTTGCTGCGCGATCTTGCCGGCTCGCATGGCGGGCAGCGCATTGATCACGTCGGCTTTCACATCGCCCTGCACGTCGAACTTGATCAGGCCTTCTTTGGGCGACACGGCGATCGCCTTGTGCTGGTTACGGTATTCGATGATGCCTGCATACTGCTCGGCCCAGGCTTTCTTGAACAGGCCGGGCTTGGAGACCACATCCTGGTTCGCATCCAGCACCAGTACCTTGCTCCTGGGCTTGAAGTTCTTGAAGTACCAGGCGACCTGGCAAGCGCGCTCGTACGGGCCGGGCGGGCAGCGGAAGGGCGCTTCCGGAATCGTGATCGCATACACGCCGCCGTCCGGCATGGACTCCAGCTGCTTGCGCAGCGCAACGGTCTCGGCGCCGGCCTTCCAGGCCTGCAGCACGCTGCCATCGGCATGCGCCTGCTCGAGGCCTTCGATGCTGGCGAAATTGAGGTCGATACCCGGCGACAGTACCAGCTTGTCGTAGCTGAGCGAGGTGCCGCCGGCCAGCTTCACGGTGCGGGCTGCGGTATCGATGCTGGCGGCCATGTCATGCACGACGCTGATGCCGTAGTTGCGGGTCAGGTTCGCATATGGCCGGCTGATATCGGCCAGTTTGCGGCTGCCGCCCACCACCAGGTTCGACAGCGGGCAGGAGATGAACTCCTTGTTCGGCTCGACCAGCGTGACATCGATTGCCATGTCCGACAGGAGGCGGATGTATTTGGCAGCCGTCGCGCCGCCATAACCGCCACCAATCACGACGACTTTCGCGCCGCGCATCGCATGCGCGGAAACGCCGGTGCCCAGCAGCGCCAGCGCAGCGCCGGCTTGCAGGAATGTTCTGCGGTCCATGTTCATCCCCTTATTTCTGGCTGGCGAAGTAATCCGCCAACTGCTTGACCTGTTCATCGTTATAGCCCTTGGCGATCTGGTGCATGATCGTCGCTGCGCGTGCGCCGCTCTTGAAGGCTTGCATCTGTTCGATGATGTAGTCGGCCTTCAGGCCGGCCAGCCCGGGCACGGTCGCATCCTTCCGGGCCTTGCCCTGGGTGCCGTGGCAGTTGGCGCAGGTTGCGGCCAGCCCCTTCACATACAGGGCTTGCGCATCGGCTGCACGCGAAGGCGAGGGCGCCAGCGCAAAGAGCGCGATGGTGGCCGCCATGGCCAGGGAAAGTTGGAAGCGAAACGCGGGTGCGGAAGGCGAAGTCGCCGCCAGCGCGGAGCGTTGGGGAGTGGGTCGCATAGCTTGTCTCCTGCAGCGCTTGCTGCAAGCGGTTTGTAAAGTGTTCTGCCGGCTCGACGACCGCGTTTGGTTAGTCATGCGATCCGTTCCGTGTTGCCGATTGTACAGGCAAAAAATTGCGCTGATATACTCCGGAAGCGCATCTTTACCTGCATTCGTGAGCGCGCAGGCAAACGGAGTATCCAGATTCAATGAAGAAGATTTTCGCCACCCTTAGCCTCGCCCTGCTGGCGACCCAGGCGCATGCCGACTGGGCCCGTGTCGATGTTGCGGCCGACCAGTTGTCCGTCTACATCGATCGTGACTCGATCAAGAACGTAGGTGTAGGCATTGTCCAGATGTGGCACTTGTATGACTACAAGGCCGAGCAGGACCTCGACGGCCGGCCCTACATGTCGGTCAAGGGTCAGGATGAGTACGAGTGCGACAAGGGCGCATATCGCCACATGCTGAGCTTCTACCATACGGGCGGCATGGGCAACAACAAGATGGTGCAGGCCGTCTACAAGCCGGGCCCCTGGGTTAACCCCGAGGCCGGCAGTGTCGACGAGACGCTGGTCCGCATCGCCTGCGCCAAATAAGGACGCACAGGGATATCGTCATGAGCAAGCAGAGGTTCGGCCGCCTGCTGCCCGCGCCCGAAAATTATGTGCCCGATGCGCTGGCAGACGAGATCGCCAGCAAAGGCCTCGACTCGGCACGGCGCGATTTCCTGCGCAAGAGCTTCGTCACTGCCAGCGCCGCGCTGGCCAGCGGCAGCGCGCTGGCGCTCGACCATCCGACACCGGATGGCGACCTCGCCATCCTTCAGCCGCAAAAGGCGGCGACCAGCCTTGGCAACCCGGTCGCGCAGGCACCGTATGGACTGCCATCGAAGCACGAAGCCAACTTGCAGCGCCGCGAATCGCCGGGGCTGACGCGCCGCCGCGAAAGCAGCATCGCGTTCACGCCCTTGCAGGGCCTGTTCGGCATCATCACGCCCAGCGGCCTGCATTTCGAGCGCCACCATGCGGGCTGGCATGACATCGATCCCGCTTCGCATCGCCTGATGGTCAATGGCCTGGTTGAAACGGCCAAGGTCTACACGATGGCCGACCTGCTGCGACTGCCTTCGGTGTCGCGCATGCATTTCATCGAATGCGGCGCCAATACCGCGATGGACTGGGGCAGCCCGGCCGTGCCATCGGTGCAGTACACGCACGGCATGCTGTCGTGCTGCGAGTTCACCGGCGTGCCGCTGTCCTTGCTGCTGGAAGACTGCGGCATCGACAAATCGAAGGCGAAATTCATCCTGGCCGAAGGCGCGGATGGCGCGGGCCTGACGCGCTCGATCCCGATCGAGCGCGCGCTTGACGATGCGATCGTCGCCTGGGGCATGAACGGCGAGATGCTGCGCCCCGAGAATGGTTATCCGCTGCGGCTGGTGGTGCCGGGCGTGCAGGGCGTGTGCTGGGTCAAGTGGCTGCGCCGTATCGAAGTGGGCGACGCGCCGTATGCGACGCGCGAGGAGTCGACCCAATACCTCGACTTCATGCCCGACGGCCTGCACCGCCAGTACGCACTGATCCAGGAATGCAAGTCGGTGATCACGTCGCCTTCCGGCGGGCAGCGCCTGCTGGACAAGGGCTTCTTCAACATCAGCGGCCTGGCCTGGTCGGGACGCGGCACGATCAAGCGCGTCGATGTGTCCGTCGATGGGGGGCGCAACTGGAGGACGGCGCGACTGGAGTC
>JACCDS011003252.1_pt1 | contig 13197 bp, 13 predicted proteins | sample 7446441 | NCBI WGS metagenome assembly JACCDS01 (sample SAMN15323445, study PRJNA562643) | freshwater metagenome | isolation source: river surface water | place: USA:Blue River Watershed | collected 2017-08-17
GGCTTCAGGTTCTCTTCGCCGCCAGCACCGCCTCGATCCGGTGCGCGAGCGCGACGTCCTTGGCCGTCACCGTGTCGCCGGCATCGTGCGTCGCGAGCCGGACGACGACGCGGTTGTACACGTTGCGCCAGTCGGGATGGTGATCGAGCGCCTCGGCTTCGAAGCCGACCCGCACCATGAAAGCGAGCGCCTCGCGGAAGTTGGAAAACCGATACGTTTTTTCGAGCGCGCCGCCGGCCAACTGCCAACCGGGCAGGCCCGAACAGGCCGATTCCACCTCTGCCGCCGACAGGGTTTTGGTCATGGGCGCAGCGTGGGCGCGGTTTCGGCCGGGTCAAATTTCGGCACGCGTCCGGCTGTGAAGCCGGCTTGTCAACGCCGGTTCAGCTGACCTAACTGCCCGCTTCCGCATGTCCGTCCCCGCCGAAAACGTCCCGCCGCATGTCGCCATCATCATGGACGGCAACGGGCGCTGGGCGAAACAGCGCGGACTGCCCCGCATCGAGGGCCACCGCCGCGGCGTCGAGACCGTCCGCAACGTCACCTTCGCCGCCCGCGACCTCGGCGTGCGCATGCTCACGCTGTACGCGTTTTCGATCGAGAACTGGAAACGCCCGCCGGAAGAAGTCGGCGCGCTGATGGGCCTGCTCGAGTACTACCTGAAGAAGGAGCTCGAGACCTTTGTCCGCGACCGCGTGCGCTTCCGCACCATCGGGCGCACCGAGGAATTGCCGCCGGGCGTGCAGAAACACCTGCGCACCACGATCGAGGAAACGAAGTGCTTCACCGACTACACGCTCGTGCTCGCGCTGAACTACGGTTCGCGCGCCGAGATCGTCGACGCCGCGCGCGCCTACGCCGCGGCCGTCGCCGCCGGAAAGGAAAAGCTCAACGACGGTTCCTGGTCCACGTTCAGCCGCTACCTCTATACCGCGGACATGCCGGATCCTGATCTCGTGATCCGCACTTCCGGTGAAAAACGCATCAGCAATTTTCTGTCGCTGCAGGCCGCCTACGCCGAATTCGTTTTCACGCCCGTGCTCTGGCCCGATTTCGGCAAGGACGACCTGAGCGCCGCCATCGCCGACTACAATCGCCGCGAACGGCGTTTCGGCCAGACGAGCGAACAGGTGGTCGCGCCGGCGAAGGCGCACCGCAAATAGGCCGGCCCCGCCCCGGCGGCCGGCCGAGCGCCGGATCGCGGGCGGAAGGCCTCCGGAAATCTCCATGGGCAAGCGCATCTTCAGCACCGTCCTCCTTTGGTCCATTCTCGGGACGGTGCTGTGGTTCTTCCGGACCAACGGCGCTCTCGTCCTCATCACCGTCATCTCGGTCCTGACGCTGCGCGAATTCTACCGGCTGATGGAAGCCGCCGGCTACGATCCTTTCGAAAAGGTCGGCATGACCTTCGGCGGTCTGATCACGCTGGCGCCCTGGCTCCGCGGCCAATTCGGCCTGCCGGTCGATTCGCTCCTGCCGCTCGCGACCATCGTCTTCGCCGTGCGCCTGCTCGGCGAACGCAAACCGGAAAAACGCGTCGAGTCCCTCGCCTCCACCGTCGTCGGCCTCGTCTACGTTTCCCTGATGATGTCGTACCTCGTCGCCATCATCACGCCGCTGCCGGGCGACACCGTCTCCGCCGACGGCCGCCTCATCCTTTGTCTCTGGCTCGTGGCGACCGCGAAGTTCTGCGATGTCGGGGCGCTGCTCACCGGCCTGGCCATCGGCAAACACAAGATGTCCCCGCAGATCAGCCCGAAGAAAACGTGGGAAGGTGCCGCCGGCGGCGTGCTCACGTCGATGGCCGTGGGCGCGACGATCGCCTGGTTCGCGCGCGGCGTGTTTCCGCCGCATGTCACGCCGCTTGCCGCCGCGCTGATGGCCGCACCGATCGCCGTCCTCGGCATCATCGCCGACCTCGTCGAATCCGTCGTGAAGCGCCGCGCCAACATGAAGGACTCCGGCGCCACGATCCCCGGCATCGGCGGCATGTTCGATCTCAGCGACAGCCTGCTGCTCACCGCGCCCGTCGCGTATTTCTTCTTCAAGCTGCCCTGAGTCGGGCGCGGCGGGCGGGCGGAGGAAATTGAAGATCGGGCAATCGTTCCCCGGCGGACCGGCCACCTGCCGCATCTCCATCCTTGCTAGAGGCGCGCCGCGGCGTTTCTTCAGCGTCACGTCTTCGTTTCCGGCCGGTTCGTTTCCCCTTTCCCCGTCCGCCGCCCCGGTTCGTTCACGCCCAAAATCATGCCCAACTCCGTCACGCGTCGCACGTTCATCAAGACCGCTTCGGCCGCGAGCACGCTCGCGTTTCCCGCCGTCCTCCGCGCCCAACCCGCCGGCACCCCCGCCCCCGGCAAACGTCTCAACGTCGCCATCATCGGCGCCGGCGGCCGCGGCGGCGCCGCCGTGCAGGGCATGAAGGACGAAAACATCGTCGCGATCAGCGACGTCGACGACGACCGCTGCAACGGATCCCTGAAGAACTTCAAGGACAAGTACCCCGAGGAAGCCGGCCGCGCCGAATCCGCGACCCGCTTCAACGACTACCGGAAAATGTTCGACCGGATGGGCAACCAGATCGACGCCGTCACGATCTCCACGCCCGACCACATGCACTTCCCCGCCGCCATGGCGGCGATGTCGCTCGGCAAACACGTCTACGTCGAGAAGCCGCTCTCGCACACCGTGTGGGAAGCCCGCGAGCTCGCGAAGAAAGCCCGCGAGAAAAAGGTGATCACGCAAATGGGCAACCAAGGCCACGCCGGCGAAGGTTGCCGCGTGCTCAAGGAATGGGTCGAGGCCGGTGTGCTCGGCGACGTCCGCGAAATCGTCAGCTGGACCAACCGCCCCTTCTATCCGCCGTGGCGCGAGCCCGTCGGTACCTTCAAGAAACCGGATCACTCCAAATTCATCCCCGTCGCGCCGAAGACGCTCAACTGGGACGCCTGGCTCGGCGTCGCCGCCGACCGCGCCTACGATCCCGCCTACATGCCCTGGAAGTGGCGCGGCTGGTGGGATTTCGGCACCGGCGCTTTCGGCGATGTCGCCTGCCACATCATGGACGGCGCGTACTGGGCCCTGAACCTCGGCGCGCCGACGGCCGTCGAGGCGATGTCCACCGGCGCAAGCGACGTGGCCTGCCCCCTCGCCTCGATCGTCACGAATTGGTTCCCGGCTCGCGGCAACATGCCGGCCGTGAAATACACGTGGTCCGACGGCGGCATCCTCCCGCCGCTGCCCAAGGAATTGGAATTCGGCCGCGACCTGCCCGCCGAAGCGGGCACCTTACTCTTCGGCAGCAAGGCCACCGTCCTCTGCAGTTTCTATTACGAGACCGTGCGCATCATCCCGGAATTGAAGATGCGGGAAATCGCGCCGTCCCTCCCGGCCAAGACGATCCCGCGCGTGCAGGGCGGGCCGTTTGCGGAATGGCTCCTCGGCATCAAGGGCGGCCCGAAGCCGGGTTCGAATTTCGAATACTCCGGTCCCTTCACCGAAGCCGTGCTCCTCGCCAACGTCGCGATTCGCGCCCGCCGCCGCCTCGAGTGGGACGCCGCCGCGATGAAGGTCACGAACGTCCCCGACGCGAACCAGTTCGTGACGAAGGAATATCGCACCGGTTGGTTCTGAGGTATTGCCAGAGTTGAGAGCTGGGCGTTCAGAGCTCAACTGAATCGACCGCCGACCCGACCCTCCGGCGCCGTCCGCCCCATCTTGAAGTTTCGGCAAAAGGCCGGCCCCGCTCGCGGGCCGGCCTTTTTCTACCCGGCCTTCCTCCGGTTCCAGTCTCCGGTTTCCGGTTTCCAGTTTCCGGTCTTCTCCATTCCGGTTTCCGGTTTCCGCATTCCGGTTTTGAGAATTCCGGTTTTATCTACGCCGCCCCCGGTGCGCAAACCTTGCGCACAACGCCGGTCCGGATGCGCAAGCGCTGCGCGAATTCGGGGCCGCCGGGCCGTTTTCACGCCGGATGTAACCGGTGGCATGTTTGGTGCGACTATCACTCCGCAACCCCGATGATCTCCTCCTCCGTTCGCTTCTTGCTCCCCGTTTGCACCGCCCGGACCGCGTTGGTCCTGGCCGGAGTTTTGGTTTCCGCCGCCGGTCTTTCCGCCCAGACCCCCGCCGCCGGTGAAGACGGCGGGCGCCGCCGCCGCCCCGACGACGCCGCCGGCACCGAACGCCGCCAAATGTCCCCGCAGGATATGCAGGCCCGCATGCTCACCGCGATCCGTGACCGGCTCGAAATCACCGACGACGAGGAATGGAAACTGATTTCCGAGCGCATCGCCAAAGTGCAGGAAATCCGCCGCACCAGCGGGGCCGGCGGCGGCCCCGTCGCGGGCATGATGTTCGGCGGCCGCGGTGGTCCCGGTGGCCCGGGCGGCGCACCCGGCGCGCCCGGTCCCCAAGGCGGCCCCCCGGGTCGCGGCGGCGTCCGCCCCGGCGGCGCGAATCCGGAAGTCACCGCCCTCACGACCGCCCTCCGGGAAAAACTCCCCGACGCCGAAATCAAAGCCCGCCTCGACCGCGTCCGCGAACTGCGCAAAGCCAGCGAAGCCCAACTCGTGAAGGCCCAGGAAGAACTCCGCGCCGTCCTCACCGTCCGCCAGGAAGCCATGGCGGTCGTGTTCGGTCTCCTGCCCTGATCCGCCGCCCGTGTCCGCCCCTTCCGCCTCCCCCGGCAGCGCCGCCGTTTTCCCCGAACTGCTCGACCGCCTGATCGCCGGCCGGCAGCTCACCGCCACCGATGCGCGCGCCTTCCTCGCCCAAAACCCCGGCCCCGACGCCCTTTCCGAGGAACGCGTCCTGCGCTGGCTCGCCCACGAATACGGCATCGGCTTCACCAAGCTCGACGAAATCGAGCCCGACAAACAGGTCCTCTCCCTCTTCCCCGCCCGCCTGCTCCTGCGCGACGAGCTGCTCCCGCTCCGCCGCGTCGACCAGCAGGTCGAGATCGCCACCAGCCGCCTCTTCGCCACCCAGGGCCTCGACGGCCTCAAAGCCCTCACCGGCCTCCGCCTCCAGCCCGTCCTCGCGCCCTCCGAAGTCATCCAGCGCGAATTGAAGAAACGGCTCGGCGTCGGCGCCGACACCATCGACACCCTCGACGAGGAAACCGCGCTCACCGTCGTCGACGAAGGCGGCGGCGCCGGCTCCAACAACCTCGACGACGCCGCCGAGGACGCGTCGATCATCCGCTTCGTCAACCAGGTGCTGAAGGACGCCATCGACCTCCGCGCCTCCGACATCCACCTCGAGCCTTTCGAGGACGAGCTCCGCATCCGCTACCGCATCGACGGCGTGCTCCAGGAAGTTCCCGTCCCCGCGCAGATCAAACGCTTCCAGCCCGCGATCGTCGCGCGCGTGAAGATCCTCAGCCATCTCAACATCGCGGAAAAACGCCTCCCGCAGGACGGCCGCATCAAGGTCCGCATCGAGACCGTCGAGGTCGACATCCGCGTATCCATTATCCCGATGCTCCACGGCGAGGCCGTGGTGATGCGTCTCCTCCGCCAGAACACGTCGCTCAAGGGCGCCCGCGAACTCGGCATGGGCGCCCGCGAACTCGCCTGCCTCGAACGCGTGCTCCAGCTCCCCCACGGCATCGTCTTGGTCACCGGCCCCACCGGCTCCGGCAAGACTTCGACGCTCTACACCGCCCTCCACGAAATCAACGACAGCGAACGCAAGATCGTCACGATCGAGGACCCCGTCGAATACCAGCTCAAGGGCGTGAACCAGATCCAGGTTTCGGAAAAATCCGGCCTCACCTTCGCCCGCGGCCTGCGCTCGATTCTGCGCCACGACCCCGACGTCATTCTCATCGGCGAAATCCGCGATCAGGAAACCGCCCAGATCGCCGTCCAGGCCTCGCTCACCGGCCATCTCGTTTTCTCGACCCTCCACACCAACGACGCCGCCGGCGCCCTCACGCGTCTCGTCGACATGGGCGTCGAGCCCTACCTCGTCGCCTCCTCCCTCGAGGCCGTGCTCGCCCAGCGCCTCGTCCGCCTGCTCTGCCCGCACTGCAAAGCCGTCGACGACTCGCCCACCGCCCGCACTTACAAGACCCGCATCGGCATCCCCGCCGCGACCGTGATCTACAAATCCGTCGGCTGCCGCGAATGCCGCCACACCGGCTTCCACGGCCGCCGCGCGATCTTCGAGTGGATGGATTCCAGCAACGAGATCCGCCAGCTGATCCTCAAGAACTCCTCCTCCGATCTCATCCGCGAAGCCGCCCGCCGCGCCGGCATGACCACCCTCGCCGAGGACGGCCGCCGCCTCGTCGCCGAGGGCGTCACCACGATCGAGGAAATCCTCAGCGTCACCACCGTGCACGAGAGCGAAGCCCCCGCCGCTCCCGCCGCGCCGGCCGCTTCCTGAGCCGCCGCGCGTCCCGCGGCCCCGCCCCGATGCCCCTCTTCGCCTACAAAGCGCTGCAACTCGACGGTCTCGTCGTCGAAGGCAACCTCGACGCCGGCAACCGCCAGGACGCCCTGCGCCAGGTCGAAGGCCGCGGCCTCAAACCGATCCGCATCGCCGAAGCCGCCGCCGGCCCCGCCGCCAAGTCCGGCCGCAAAGCCGGTCCGGCCGACGCCGCACCCGCCCCCGGCGCCAAGTCCGATTCCTCCGGTTTCAATCTCCAGCTCGGCGGCGCCCGCAAGATCACGCCGGTCATGCTGGAGAATTTCACCCGCCTCCTCTCCAGCCTGCTCGCCGCCGGCGTGCCGTTCAGCCGCGCCCTCGTCATCATCCACCGCGAGGCCGCCGAACCCGTCGCCAAGGCCAAGTGGAAGGAAATCCACGATCTCGTCATCGACGGCATGTCGCTCTCCGACGCCATGGCCCGCTCGCCCGAGACGTTTCCCAAAGTCTATTGCGCCATGGTCGAGGCCGGCGAAACCGGCGGCTTCCTCGATGTCGTGCTCGCCCAGATCGCCGATTTCCAGGCCCGCGAAAAAGATCTCCAGGGCAAGGTCATGGCCGCCCTCATGTACCCCGCGATCCTGCTCGTGCTCGCGATCGGCGTGCTGATTTTCCTCCTCGTTTTCTTCATCCCGCGGTTCCAGCTCGTCTTCCAAGGCTTCAACGCCGAGCTGCCTCTCATTACGCAGGTCATCGTCGGCATCAGCGAACTCGTCCGCGGCTACGGTCTCTTCCTCGGCGCCGCCGTCGTCATCGGCATCGTCTCCGCCCGCAACTGGTTCAAATCCGAAAAAGGCCGCCGCGTCTGGGAAGGTGCGATTCTCAAATTGCCGAAGATCGGCCCGCTGCTCGCCCAATTCGCCATGGCGCGCTTCGCCCGCATGCTCGGCACGCTCCTCGGCGCCGGCGTCCCGCTCATCGCCGCCCTCAATGTCGCCCGCCGCTCCATCGGCAACCAGATCCTCGTCGACGCCGTTTCCGATTCCATCGACCGCGTCAAGGAAGGCAAAGCCCTCGGCAAGAGCCTCGCGCAAAACCGCGACCTCTTCCCCGGCGCCGTCATCGAGATGATCTCCGTTGCCGAGGAAAGCGGCCGCCTCGACCAGGAACTGCTCCGCATCGCCACCGTCACCGAAAACAATCTCGACCGCCAGCTGAAGGCCGCCGTCGCCCTCGCCGAACCGATCATGCTCTTCGTCATCGCGGCCCTCGTGGGCACGATCTTCATCGGCATGGTGATCCCGATTTTCTCCCTCCAGGACCACATCAAGTAACCCTCTTTTTCATGCACACCCGGAACCGCCCCTCCCGCCCGTCCCTGCGCGCCGCCCGCCGCCGCCAGGCCGGATTCACCCTCGTCGAACTGCTGCTGGTGCTCGTCATCCTCGGCATCCTCGCCGCCCTCGTGCTGCCGAAATTCACCGGCCGCACCGAACAGGCCCGCGTCACCGCCGCCCAGACGCAGATTTCCACCTTCGGCACCGCCCTCGATGCCTTCGAGGTCGATACCGGCAGCTACCCGCGCGGCCAGGAAGGCCTCAACCAGCTCATCGTCCAACCCGGCGACGTCACCAACTGGCGCGGGCCCTACCTCAAGAGCGACATCCCCCTCGATCCCTGGGGCCGCGCCTACATCTACGAATTCCCCGGCCGCGTGAACGCCTCCGGCTACGACATCCGCTCCATGGGCCCCGACGGCCAGGCCAACTCGGCCGACGACATCGTCAACGCCCGCATCTCCGGGCGCTGAGCCCGCCGGCGCACCGCCCGTATCCGTTTCGCCATGACCGACCGTCCGTCCGCCGCCGGCTCCCCGCCGTCCCGGCCCGGCCGCGCCCGGTCGCGGCGGCGCGGCGGCTTCACGCTCGTCGAGCTCATCGTCGTCATGGTGCTGCTCCTCATCGTGGCTTCGCTCGTCGCGCCCCGCATGTCGTCGTTCTTCCAGGGCCGCGCCCTCAGCTCGGAGGCCCAGCGCATGCTCTCGCTGATGAACTTCGCCCAGAGCCGCGCCGTCGCGGAAGGCGTGCCCGTGATCTTCTGGATTAACCCCCGCCAATTGACCTACGGCATCGAAATCCAAACCGGCCACCACTCCGCCGAGGACAACCGCGACGTCAGCTACACGGCTGACCCCAGCATCGCCTTCGATATTCCAAATGTCGCCGACGCCCCGGTCTCCGAGGACGGCGACGAAACCCTCGGCCTGCCCGAGGGCCTGCCCGCGATCCGCTTCACCCCCGACGGCAACTTCGACGAAGTCGGCGTCCGCAGCATCGTCCTCCGCCAAGGCACCGACGGCGCCCTCGAAATCGCGCCGAAGGCCAACCGCCTCAGCTATGAAATCCGCCCCTTCACGCTCCGGAACTGAGTTTCCGGGCCGCGGCGGACCTCGCCGACGCTCCCGCGGTTTCACCCTCGTCGAGATCCTCGCCGCGCTTCTCATGATGGCCATCATCATTCCGGTCGCGATGGAAGGCATGAGCATCGCCAGCCGCGCCGGCATCCTCGGCCAACGCAAAGCCGCCGCCATGCGCGTCGCCGAACGCCTGCTCAACGAACTCGTCGTCGAAGCCGGCACCCAGCAGGCCACCGCCAGCGGCAATCTCGCCGACGGCGATGTTTCCTACCCGTGGACGATGCGCACGGAAAATTGGTCCGAAGATGCCATGCAACAGATGACCGTCACCGTGACGTTCACGCTGCAGGGCCAAAACTACGACGTCAGCGCCAGCACCCTGCTGCCCGCTTCCGGCACCGTCGAAACCGGCACTGCCACCGCCTCCCTCTGATGCGCCGCCGCCGTGCCAACGTCCGCTTTTCCGACCGCCGCGGTTTCACGCTGCTCGAGCTGCTCATCGCGACCGCCGTCGGCGCCGTCGTGCTGCTCGTGATCCAGACTACGTTCTTCGGCGCCCTCCGCCTCCACAACACCACGCACGCCCGCATTGAAACCGACCGCGTGCTCGAACGCACCCTCGGTCTCGTCCGCCGCGATTTCGCCGGCCTCATGCTCCCCGGCGGCACCCTCAGCGGCCAGTTTCAGACTTCGGAGTTCTCCTCGACGATGACCGGCATCACCGGCGAACGCGTCACCCCGGATTTCGTCACCACCTCCGGCCGCATCGACGGCTGGAATCCCTTCTCCGAAGCCCAGCGCGTCGCGTACTACCTCACCGACGCCGAGGTCGGCTCCAACTCGAAGACCCTCACCCGCGTCGTCTACCGGAACCTCCTCCCCGTGCAGGAAGACACGCCCGAGGAAACGGCGCTCTTGCCCGGCGTCGCCGCCGCCACGGTGCTGTTTTACGATGGCTCGGGCTGGACGGACTTCTGGGACAGCGAGGTTTCCCAAACTTTGCCGGCCGCGGTGAAATTCAGCCTGACCATGGCCGCCGCGCCCGGCTCGCCCGCGCCCGCGCCCGCCGAGCTCATCGTCCCGATCGCCGTCATCACCACCACGAGCCAGACTGAAGCCGCCGACGCGGCCGCCGGCCTATGAACCCCGGCCGCCCGCCCCTTCCCGCCGGCCGCCCCGGCCGCACCCGCGGTTCGGTGCTGATCATTGTGATGTGGGTCTGCGTCGGCCTCGTCGCGCTCACCCTTTACTTCGGGCAATCGATGACGTCCGAGCTCCGCGCCGCCGACTACCGCGTCGCCGAAATCGGCGCCCGCCAAGCCGCCGCCGGCGGCCTGCGCTACGCCGCGTATCTGCTTTCCCAATTCGGCACCGAGGGCGCCGTCCCCCGCGTCGAGGACTACCGCGCCGAAGACCTGCCGGTCGGCGAAGCCAGTTTCTCCTTCATCGGCCGCGATCCGAACGAACCGCCGTCCGCCGATCCCTTCTACGGCCTCGTCGACGAAGCCTCCAAAATCAACCTCAACACCGCGCCCCGCGCGATGCTCGAGCTCCTGCCCAACATCACGCCCGAACTCGTCGACGCCATCGTCGCCTGGCGCTCGCGCAACTCCGCCGACGGCGGCGACAGCACCTACGGCCGCCTCGATCCGCCCCGCACCAACAAGGCCGGCCCCTTCGAATCCGTCGACGAACTCCGCCTCGTCTACGGCGCCACCCTCGAGCTCCTGCTCGGCGAGGACACCAACCGCAACGGCGTGCTCGACGACAACGAAAACGACGGCGAGGCCTCCGCCCCCCGCGACAACGCCGACGGTCTCCTCCAGCCCGGCATTCTCGAATACGTCACCGTCCACAGCCGCGAACCCAACACCCGCGCCAACGGCCAGCGCCGCATCAACATCACCACCGCCCAGACCCGCGGCGCCCTCGCCCCGCTCCTCCAGCAGCGTTTCGGCGGCGCCCGCGCCGCGCAGATCCTCGGCGCGATCGGCACCGCCGAACTCCGCAGCGTCGCCGAATTCATGGTCGCCGGCCGTTTCACCGCCGAGGAATGGCCCCAGATCCGCACCGAGGTCGGCCACACCAACGGCGCCACCGTCCAGGGCCTCATCAACGTCAACACCGCGACCGAAACCGTCCTCGCCTGCATCCCCGGCATCGGCCCCGAGAACGCCTCCGCCCTCGTCGCCTACCGGCTCCAGCACCCCGACGAACTGACGTCGTTCCACTGGCTCACGCAGCTGCTCGGCCGCGCCGCCCTCACCCGCGCCGGCCCCTACCTCACCGACCGCTCGTATCAGTTTTCCGCGGACGTCGCCGCCGTCGGCCGCGCCGGCCGCGGCTTCTGCCGCGAAAAGACCGTCTTCGACATGACCACCGGCACCCCCCGCATCATCTACCATCAGGATCTCACCGCCGCCGGCTGGGCCCAGGGCGCGGTCGCCCGCCAGTCGCGGCGCGATCCGCAGGAGAACCGCACATGAAATGGTCCGCCACCCCGCGGCTGCCCGCCGTCGTCGGTCTCGCCTTTGCCGACGGCCACCTCCGCCTCGCCCTCGCCGTGCGCACCAAGGCCGGCGCGGAGACGCAGCGCACCGCCGCCGCCCCGCTCACCATCGACCTGCTCCAGGCCGATCCGGAACTCGCCGGCCAGGAAATCCGCAACCATTTCGAAGCCGCCGGCATCCGCGAGAAACGCTGCGTCGTCGCCCTGCCCTCCGCCTGGATCGTCAGCCAGCACTCCGCGGTGCCGGAACTCTCCGCCGAGGACACCGCCAGCCTCCTCCGCCTTGAAGCCGAGAAAGCGTTTCCCTCCGATCCCGACGAACTCCAGATCGCCCTCTCGCCCCAGCGCTCCGCCACCGCCCGCTACGTCACCCAGCTCGCCGTCCGCCAGGACCAGATCGCCCGCCTCGGCGCCGTCCTCAAAGCCGCCGGCCTCCGTCCCCTCAGCTACACGCTCGGCCCCGTCGCCCTTGCCGGCGCCATGCCCGCCGCCGGCGAAGGCGTCATGCTCCTTCTGCTCGAACCCAAGGGCGCCACGTTGCTCGTCGCCGCCGGCGGCGGCATCGCCGCGTTCCGCACCCTCGAGGCCACCATCGATTCCGAAGCCGGCGAAAACGTGATCAACGCCCGCGCCCTCGCCCGCGAACTCCGCGTCAGCTTCGAGCAAATCCCCGCCGATCTCCGCGCCGAGGTGAAGCGGCTCGTCCTCCGCGGCGAGGACGCCATGGTCCGCTCCCTCGCCGAAAGCCTCGCCGCCTGGGCCGCCGATGCCGGCCTGCGCCTCGAGCCCGTGCTGCTCCCGGTCCGCCCCGTCGCCGAAGATATCGTCGTCCGCCTCGCCGAAGGCCGGCTGCGCGACGGCCCCTCCGCCCTCGAGTTCCTCCCGCCTCGCCCAAGCCGCTTTGCGCTGTTGCTCGCGCGCTACAACTCGCGCCGTCTCGCCACCGCCGGCTTCGCCGCCGCCGCCGCCGCCGTCCTCACCCTCGGCGCCTTCGGTTGGCAGGAATACCGCCGCTGGTCCCTGCGCTCCGAGTGGGCCGGCATGGCCGCCCAGGTCGCCGAACTCGAAGGCGTGCAAAGCCGGATCCGCGAATTCCGCCCGTGGTACGACACCGGCTTCCGCGACCTCACCATCATCAAGCGCATCGTCGAATGCTTCCCCGATGCGGGCAGCGTCAGCGCCAAGTCGCTCGAGATCCACGGCTCCGTCGTCACGATCACCGGCACCGCCCGCGACAACGCCTCGCTCCTCCGCACCCTCGACCAGATCCGCCTGCTCAAGGAAGTCCAAGGCCTCAAGATCGAGCAGATCAGAGGCAAAACCCCCGCCCAGTTCACCTTCACGTTCCGCTGGGTCGGAAACACCGGCACATGACCCTCACCCCGCAAAACCGCCAAAAGGTCCTCATGCTCGCCGCCGGCGCCGGGCTCCTCCTGCTCGTCGCCGACAGTGCGATCCTCGGGCCGCTCACCGCATCGTGGAACAGCCGCAGCGCCGAGATCGCGCGTCTCCAGAAAAATGTGACGGAGGGCCGCGGCATCGTCGAACGCGCCGACCGCACCCGCCGCGTCTGGGCCGACATGCAGGCCCAGGCCCTGCCCAAGGACGCCGCCAAATCCGAACAGGACCTCGTCTCCGCCTTCGACCGCTGGGGCCGCGCCACCAACGTCGAACTCGGCTCCATCAAGCCGCAGTGGAAACGCGGCGCCAACCCCCGCTACTCGCTGCTCGAGTGCCGTGTCGACGCCACCGGCTCCCTCGCGACCCTCATGCGTTTCCTCCACGAGGTCGAACGCTCCCCGCTCGCCCTCCGCGTCGACTCCGTCGAACTCACCGCCCGCGACGAGTCCGGCGCCCGGCTCAGCCTCGGCCTCCTCGTCTCCGGCCTCCGCCTCAGCCC
>JACCDS010521640.1_pt1 | contig 13195 bp, 8 predicted proteins | sample 7446441 | NCBI WGS metagenome assembly JACCDS01 (sample SAMN15323445, study PRJNA562643) | freshwater metagenome | isolation source: river surface water | place: USA:Blue River Watershed | collected 2017-08-17
CCAGCGCGCAAGCCCGGCATGTTTTTTTAGGTGGCAACAATTTACCCGCACGTTGGCGTGGTCGAGAGCGTTTTGTCATTGTTGAAACCGGTTTCGGGCTCGGGCTCAATTTTCTGACAACCTGGACTGCATGGCGAGAACAGTCCGATAGCACACGTTGCAAACGGCTACATTTTGTATCCGTCGAGAAGCATCCTTTATTTAAGGATGACCTGGCACGGCTGCTTGCCCCCTACCGGGAGACCCTTCCCGACGATTGTGTCGATGAACTCATCCAGCAGTGGCCGATACTCAGCGAAGGGACGCACCGGCTGGCCTTTGATCAGGGTCGGATCATCCTCACCCTGATCCTCGGCGATGCGGAGACAGCACTCTCCAACCTTCCGGCCCGTGCCGATGCCATTTATCTTGATGGCTTTTCTCCCGCCAAGAACCCCGGGATCTGGTCAGACAACGTCTGCCAGGCTCTGGCACGCCTTTCTGGTGCTGAAACCACATTGGCTACCTGGAGTGTGAACGGCGCTCTGCGCCGCCGATTGATAGGGCATGGATTTGATCTGACCCTGTGCCCGGGGTTTGCCCAGAAGCGTGAGATGCTGACTGGCATGTTTCGTGAACGACGGCCGAACCCCAACCCCGGTCGACCCGTCGGCCACGCACTGATTATTGGTGCCGGTCTGGCGGGTACTGCGACTGCCGAACGCTTAAGCGCGCGCGGCTGGCAATGCACAATTCTGGAATCCAACACGCTGGCCAGCGGCGCTTCCGGCAACCAGGCCGGGGTTATCCGTCCATTGCCATCGATTGACGACAACATCCTCTCAAGACTCACCCGTACTGGTTTTTTGGCAACGCTAGGCCGTTTGCAACAACTCGAGTTTGCTGGCTACCCCGTTTCGTGGCAGGCCTGTGGCGTCCTCCATCTGGCACGAGATGCGGCACAGGCCGAAGTCATGCAGCGCACGGTCCGGGCTCTGGAAACACCGAGCGAGCTTCTGCAGTGGGTCGAACCATCTGCGGCCAGTGCCCTGGCAAACCTGTCCCTCCGAGATGGTGGCTGGTGGTTCCCGTCTGGAGGCTGGGTCAACCCCTCGGATTACTGTCGTCAGTTACTGGCTAAGTCCGGTGCCCTCTTGCTGGAACAGACGCATGTTGAGCGGTTACAGCAAACCAGCACCGGTTGGGCCGCCTATGCACCGGATAACCGCCTGATTACCGAGGCAGATATTGTTGTGCTGGCCAATGCTGCAGATGCGCCACGCCTAGGGGCAGCATTCAGTCATGCCCTACCGATTCGTGCCGCCCGTGGCCAGACGACAGTATTTGATAGCCCGCCAGGGCCAGCACCACGCACGGTACTCTGCCGTCAGGGTTACTGGACGCCGTCCATTAACGGCCGCAGTACCTGCGGTGCCAGCTTTATCGTGGATGACACAGGCCCTGATCTTCGCCCCGAAGAACATGCAGAAAATCTGAAGACCTTAGCCGCCATGCTCCAGGCTGATGCGGTTCGATTACCTGATGCGTCTGATCAACAACTGGGCGGTAAAGTCGGATGGCGACCCGTGGTACCCGATCGCCTCCCCCTGGTAGGGCAACTCCCCGCCATCAACCATGCAGCGCTCACCAGTCAGTCACGTGCGGCACGAGCCCGTGTCGATGGCCTCTATGTGAATAACGGCTTTGGTGCCCGCGGCATTCTATTCGCCAGCCTATGCGGCGAGATTCTCGCGTGCATGATCAGCGGCGAGCCCATGCCCCTGGAAAAAGATCTCGTGCGCGCTATCGATCCAATGCGGTATGCTCACAAAAAACCCTCATAACAACACACCACTGTTTTACCGGAGACACGTATGAAACTTGAAACGATGGCTGTTCATGCAGGCTATGAAGTTGACCCGACGACCAAAGCAGTTGCTGTTCCTATTTATCAGACGACCTCCTACGCATTCGATAGCACACAGCATGGTGCCGATCTGTTTGACCTGAAGGTTCCTGGCAACATCTATACGCGTATCATGAACCCAACGCAGGATGTGCTGGAAAAGCGCGTTGCTGCCATGGAAGGTGGTATTGCGGGTCTGGCACTGGCTTCTGGCATGGCCGCGATTACCTACGCCATCCAGACGATTGCCGAAGCCGGGGACAATATCGTCACGTCGAGCACCCTCTACGGTGGCACCTACAACCTGTTTGCCCATACCCTGCCTCAATACGGCATTGAAGTCCGTTTTGCCGACTACCGTGATCCGCAGGCCTTCGAGAAACTGATCGATGCCAAGACCAAGGCTGTCTTCTGCGAATCCGTCGGCAATCCGCTGGGCAACATTACTGATTTCGAAAAGCTGGCTGAAATCGCTCATAAGCACGGTGTGCCGCTGATCGTTGACAATACGGTCCCCTCACCCTACTTGTGCCGTCCTTTCGAACACGGTGCCGACATCGTGGTTCATGCCCTGACCAAGTACCTGGGTGGCCACGGCAATTCGATCGGCGGCATCATCGTCGATAGCGGCAAATTCCCCTGGGCGGAACACAAGGCCAAGTTCAAGCGTCTGAACGAGCCTGATGTTTCATACCATGGTGTGGTTTATACCGAAGCGCTTGGCCCGGCAGCTTATATCGGTCGTGCCCGCGTTGTGCCGCTGCGTAATATGGGTGCAGCCATTTCTCCCTTCAATGCCTTCCTGATTCTGCAAGGGATTGAAACGCTGACACTACGGATGGATCGTATCTGTAGCAACACCCTGAAGATTGCCAACTTCTTGAAGGATCATCCGAAGGTCAGCTGGGTCAACTACGCAGGCCTACCGGATCACAAAGATCATGCGCTAGTCCAGAAGTACATGGGCGGTCGCGCCTCGGGCATCCTGAACTTTGGCGTCAAGGGGGGGCGCGATGGTGGTGGCAAGTTCCAGGATGCCCTGCAACTGGTCACGCGTCTGGTGAATATCGGTGATTGCAAGACCCTGGCCTGTCACCCGGCATCTACCACACACCGCCAGCTATCTCCGGAAGAGCTGGCCAAGGCCGGTGTGTCGGAAGATATGATTCGTCTGTCGGTCGGTATCGAGCACATCGACGACCTGATCGCCGATCTGGATCAGGCACTCAACAAGGCTTAAGTTCTAACGATCTCCACCAGATGCGGTAGCGCGAGGTATTCGCGCGACTGCATCTCGGTGAGGCGGCTGGCGGTGCGGAAAAACTCGTGCGCATTGGGGCCTTCGACATACAAATCATCCGGGTTGGTAGCTGCTGAAATAATCAGCTTAACCCGGTGGTCATAGCACACATCGACCAACCAGGTAAATCGACGGGCTTCCGCGCCGTGCCGTACTTCCAGTACCGGAATATTCGACACGAGAATCGTGTGATATTCGCGCACCAGTTCGAGATAATCGGTCTGGGCACGACCATCACCGCAAATGGCAAAGAAATCGAACCAGACGACTCCGGGCGCCTGTAGCACCGTCTTGATTTTTCGACCATTGATGTCAATAGTGCCTGATTTACCCGGCATCGTGGCAGCTACTTCGAAATATTCTGCCATGGCGCGCTGCGTCTCATCATCATGCGGGACGTGGTAAACCGGCATCACTTCCAGCTTGCGCAGTCTGTAATCTTGACCGCCATCCAGCGGCATCACGTCCATCTTCTGCTTCAAGAGCTCGATCGTCGGCAGGAAATTCATACGCTGCAAGCCATTCGGATAAAGATTGTCCGGCGGGTAATTGCTGGTCATGACAAAGATGACCCCCTTCTCGAACAACAGCTCCAGCAGCCGTCCCAGGATCATGGCATCGGCAATATCCGACACGTGAAATTCATCAAAACACAGCAAGCGCGTTTCTTTGGCAATACGCTCGGCCACCGGCACCAACGGATCTGCCTTGCCAGCATGCTGGCGCAGTTCAGCATGAATCTGATGCATGAAGGCATGAAAGTGAATCCGCTTTTTGCGCTTATAAGGCACGGCCGCAAAAAAGCAATCCATGATGAAACTTTTACCGCGACCAACCCCGCCCCAGAAATACACGCCACGGGGTACCGGCGGTGGCGACAGCATGCGCCGTAGTTTACTACCCCGTGCCGTCTTGAAACTCATCAGGGCCTGATACAAAGTCTCAAGCCGCTCAACGGCCTGCATTTGTGCAGGATCGGCATCAAAACCTTTGGCAGCAAGCGCACTAGCATACGCGCCAACCATGCCCGGCGCATTAGGGTTTAGGTCACTGAAATTCATAAGCGTATTTTAACGTTGGGAGCCCACTCTTTGTACTATTTCATCCCGCGCATTTTTTGCGCATAATGGGAACAAGCAGATTCACCTGCTTTCCAAGGAGACGGTTCATGAAGATTGATATCGGAATTCCAGAAAAAGAGCGTAAAGCCATTGCTGCGGGTCTCAGCAACTTTGCAGCAGACAACTTTACGCTGTACTTAAAAACGCATTATTTTCACTGGAACGTCACCGGCCCCATGTTCCAGACGTTGCATCTGATGTTTGAAACCCAGTACAACGAACTCTGGCTGGCGTCTGACGCGATTGCCGAGCGAATTCGTGCGCTAGGATTTCCTGCACCGGGCACCTATGCCGACTTTGCCAAACTGACCTCCATTAAAGAATGTAAGGGCGTACCCAAAGCCCTCGACATGATCAAGGAACTCGTCGCCGGCAATGAGGCCGCCGTTCGTACAGCACGTGCGCTATTCCCACTGGTGGATAAAGCCGGCGATGAGGCAACGGCCGATCTGCTGACACAGCGTATTCAGATCCATGAAAAAACAGCGTGGATGCTGCGCAGTCTATTGGAGCAATAAGCTGAACCGACCGCAGATGATGCGCCCACGCGCCCGCAACCAGTATCTGCTGGTCGCGGGCGTTCTTTTATGCAGCCTGAGCCTGCTCACGGCTTGCGCCCCGACGACCCAACGCGTCAAAGTTAATAGCGTTGCTGCAGAAACAGAGGCTCGCAAACAACGACAGGTCGCCTTGCAGGCTTACCTGGAGGATCAAAAGCGGCTACTACGGGTGAGCTATCCTTTGCTGACCAAAGGCTCTGATCTCTGTGGCGACGATATCCGCTACACGACTGGGATGGCCTTGGCCAACAGCACTACTCTGCTGGGTGAGCAGTTCAAGGAAACGGCCGAAACCGACTATCAATTGACGGATGCTGTTCAGGTGGTCTATGTCGTTTCCGGATCAGCTGCTGACAAAGCGGGCATCCGGGCAGGTGACGTCATCAGCCAGATTGGTATGTGGTCACCTTCAGGCACAGGAGCAGAGTCACTTAAACAAGCGCTCAATGAGATCCAGAAGCAAACCAGTAACGGGCAACCCGTTCGACTCGATGTGCTGCGGAAGGTGCCGGCAAAGACGCAGGCACAACAGGGCCAGGGTCTTGGACAGAGTCTGTTGCTCAAACCAGATCGTGCATGCAGCTACCCGGTCGTTCTAGGCAACGGTGACGAGGTCAACGCCTACGCCGATGGTAAACAGGTGATCGTGCAGCGTGGCATGATGCGCTTTGCCACCAGCGATACGGAACTCGGCCTGGTCATTTCCCACGAAATTGCCCATAACAGCATGAGTCACATGCGCTCTAAAATGACGAACTATGCGCTAGGAAGCATTCTGGACATCGCGGCTCAGATTTTTTTGAAGATCCCCACTCAGGGGTTATTCGGCAGCCTGGGCGGTAACGCTTACTCCCAGGACTTCGAAGCCGAAGCCGATTATGTCGGCCTTTATATTCTGGCGCAGGCAGGCGGCAATATCGAAGAGGCACCCCAGTTCTGGCGCCGAATGGCGACTCTCTCGCCAGGCGCCATTCAGAGCAGCCATATGTCGACACACCCGGCAACGCCGGAGCGGTTTGTTGCGCTTGAAGAAACTGTTAAGGAAATTCGGGCCAAGCAACGGGCAGGCCTTCCACTAACACCGAACCTCAAGAACGCACCCGATCTGGCGGCAGAGAAGTTGCCGCCAACAGAAAAAAATGCGTCATCTCCCTGATATGACTGTATTTATCCGGGTTTTTGCTTTACCGATGACGTGTAGTTGGATATAGTTCGCGCCATGATTACCGCTTTTGAGCTCAACCACGGCCGCTTGCAGCAAGTGACAGTCGAGTCACTGGAAGATCTGCAGCATTGCCATCCTGTCTGGGTCGACTTCGAATCCCCGACTGAGGAGGAGCGTGACTGGGCAAAAACGACCTTTCAGATTGATCTACCTGAAGAGGATGAAGTCGGTGACATTGAGGCTTCTGCCCGTTTCTTCGAAGAAGAAAATGGTGAGCTGCATATCCGTTCCGACTTCTTCCAGCATTCCGATGAAGACAGTGACACCATGCGTGTGGCCTTCATCCTTAAGGCCGGGATGCTCTTCAGCATCCGTCGAGACGAAATGGCGCAGTTCCGTTTACTACGTCTTCGGGCACGTCGCCAACCTTATTACGTGAGCGATGAAAAGGACGTATTGCTGCAACTGCTCGACATTGATGTGGAGTACTCGGCCGATATTATCGAGGGCATTTATGATCGACTCGACAAATTCAGCAAACAGGTACTGGGTAGCGAGATGTCGGATGACGCTGCTGGTATCGTCCTGTCAGGCATAGCCGTCGAAGAAGATTTGAACGGCCGTATCCGCCGTAACCTGATGGATACCCGCCGCGCCGTCTCTTTTCTCATGCGCGTGAAGCTACTGAATGAACAGCAGAATGATGAAGGCCGTCAGATTCTTCGCGATATCGACTCACTCGATGGCCACACAGGTTTTGTGTTCGACAAACTGAACTTCTTAATGGATGCGACCGTTGGTTTCATCAACATCAATCAAAACCGGATTATCAAGATCTTCTCGGTGGCGTCAGTTGCGATGCTGCCGCCAACGCTGATCGCAAGTATCTATGGCATGAATTTCCGCTTCCTTCCGGAACTGGATTGGGAGTATGGCTACCCATTCTCTCTCACCCTGATGGCTATTTCGATCACGGTGCCCTTCTGGTACTTCCATAAGAAGGGCTGGCTCAAGAAATAACGCCGACCATACGGCAACCGTCCGGCAACCGTCATCTATACCAAGCCGGCGGCTCCAACAAAAAACGGAACCCGAAGGTTCCGTTTTTTGTTGGTACGAGTAACGCTTAGAAGTGCAGCGGGCGTTTATCGCAGGCCAACGCGGCTTCGTGCACCACTTCCGACAGGGTCGGGTGACCGTGGCAGATACGGGCCAGGTCTTCGCTCGCAGCGCCAAACTCCATGGCCACCACGCACTCACCGATCAGCTCCGAAGCGTTCGGACCAATGATGTGCACACCGAGGATGCGATCCGTCTTGGCATCCGCCAGCATCTTAACGAAGCCCTGGGCATTACCGGCACCCAGCGCGCGGCCGTTGGCCAGGAACGGGATCTTGCCAGCCTTATAGGCAACGCCTTCCGCCTTGAGCTGTTGTTCGGTCTTACCCACCCAGGCAATTTCCGGATCGGTGTAGATGACCCAGGGGATGAAGTCGAAGCTGATATGCCCTGCTTGACCAGCCATCAGTTCAGCAACGGCAACACCCTCTTCCATGGCTTTGTGGGCCAGCATCGGGCCACGCACGACATCGCCGATTGCCCAGACGCCTGGCAGATTGGTCTTGCAGTGACCATCGACCTCAACCATACCACGCTCGTTCAGCTTGAGACCGACCTTGTCGGCACCCAGACCTTGCGTATTGGGAATACGACCAATCGATACGACGAGTCGGTCGGCATCCAGCTTCTGAGCCTTACCATCCTTGTCGGTGTAGTTGATCGACACGCCCTTGGCGGTCTTCTTGATATCGCCGATCTTGACGCCGAAGTTGAAGGACAGGCCTTGCTTCGTGAAGATCTTCTGAGCTTCTTTGGCGATATCCTGGTCGGCCGCTGCCAAGAAATCCGGCATGGCTTCGAGGACAGTCACTTCGGCACCCAGACGACGCCAGACGCTACCCATTTCCAGACCGATGACGCCGGCACCAATGACAGCCAGTTTCTTCGGTACGACACCGATTTCGAGGGCGCCGATGTTGTCGCAAACGATTTCGTTACAAACCGGCACACCAGGCAGATGACGGGCGGTCGAGCCGGTGGCGATGATGACCTGTTTGGCCTCCACCGTTTCCTTACCGACTTGAACCTGCCAGCCGGCAGCACCCTGACCAACGAAGCTACCGTGACCTGCCAGGAACGTGACCTTGTTCTTTTTGAACAGGCCAGCAATGCCCTGAGTCAGCTGCGTGACAATGGTAGCCTTGCGGGCCAGCATCTTGGCAACGTCAATCTTCGGTGCGCCCACAGTAATACCCTGATCGGCAAAGGCGTGACCGGCTTCCTCGAACATATGCGAGGTATGCAGCAGTGCCTTCGATGGGATACAACCAACGTTCAGGCAAGTACCACCCAAACGTGGCTGACCCTTCGGGTCGGCATACGGATTCGATTCGCAGCAGGCGACTTTGAAGCCGAGCTGCGCGGCGCGGATGGCTGCCACGTAGCCGCCAGGACCGCCACCGATCACGAGTACGTCAAATTGCTGAGACATCGTGATGTTCCTTTCTTAGACGCCGAGCAGGAGGCGAGCTGGATCTTCCAGCGCTTCCTTCATCGTGACCAGACCCAGAACGGCTTCACGGCCGTCGATGATGCGGTGGTCATACGACATGGCAAGGTAGTTGATCGGACGGATCACAACCTGACCATTTTCGACCACAGCACGATCCTTCGTGGCGTGGATACCCAGGATAGCCGACTGCGGCGGGTTGATAATCGGCGTCGACAGCATTGAACCGAACACACCACCGTTAGAGATCGAGAAGGTACCACCCGACAGTTCTTCCATCGAGAGCTTGCCGTCCTTGGCCTTGGCACCGAACTCGGCAATCTTCATTTCGATCTCGGCGATGCTCAACTGGTCGGCGTTACGGATGATCGGCACGACCAGACCACGCGGCGAACCGACAGCGATACCGATGTCGATGTAACCATGGTAAACGATGTCGTTACCATCGACCGAAGCGTTGAGGATCGGGAACTTCTGCAGGGCGGCACAGGCGGCCTTGACGAAGAAGCCCATGAAGCCGAGGCGGACGCCATGGGCCTTCTCGAACTTTTCGCCATATTGCTTGCGCAGCGCCATCATCGGACCCATGTTCACTTCGTTGAACGTGGTCAGGATGGCGTTGGTGGCTTGCGACTGCAGCAGACGCTCGGCGATACGAGCGCGCAGACGGGTCATCGGCACGCGCTGCTCGGTGCGGTCGCCGAGGGCGACGCCGGTGCTCGGTGCAGCGATCGACACGGCGGCCGGAGCGGCAGCCAGGGCCGGAATAGCCTTCGGCGCAGCAGCAACAGCATCTTCCTTGGTGACGCGACCACCGCGACCGGAACCGGCAACGTCACCGGCAGCAATACCCTTCTCGTCGAGGATCTTGCGGGCCGACGGGCTGGCCGTACCAGCCGGAGCAGCAGCGGCCGGAGCAGCCTTGGCGGCAGGTGCCGCAGCCTTCGGAGCTTCGGCAGCCGGCGCGACGGCACCAGTCTTGGCTTCGGTGTCGATGCGAGCGATCAGTTCGCCCGAAACAACGGTTTCACCGTCACCCTTGACGATTTCGACCAGAACGCCGGCACCCGGCGACGGGACTTCGAGAACGACCTTATCGGTTTCGATATCGATCAGGATTTCATCGCGCGCAACAGCTTCGCCGATTTTCTTTTTCCAGGAAGCCAGCGTGCCTTCAGCAACGGACTCGGACAACTGCGGAACTTGAACTTCGATAATGCTCATGTGTGACTCCACTCTGCTGTAGTTTTTAGTACTCGATCTTGCCCAGTGCGGACTCGATCAAAGCCTTGGTTTGCTCGTTGTGCTTGGCCAGGTAACCCACCGCCGGCGACGACGAAGCCGGACGCGAAACCAGCAGCATCTTCTGCTTGGCGCCCAGTTGGGTGTCGAGGTGATGACGCGAGGCGATCCAGTACCAGGCGCCCTGGTTGCGCGGCTCTTCCTGTGCCCAGACGATCTCGGCAGCCTTCGGATACTTCGCCAGTTCGGCTTGCAGGGAGTCCTTCGGGAACGGATAGAGCTGTTCCAGACGCACGATGGCGATGTCCTTGATACCCTTTTCGCGACGAGCGTTGACCAGATCGTAGTAGACCTTGCCCGAGCAGAGGATGACGCGCTTGACCTTCTTCGGGTCCAGATCGTCGACTTCGCCGATGACGCGCTTGAATTCACCGTTGGCCAGTTCTTCCAGGGAAGAGCTCGCATCTTTGTGACGCAGCAGGGACTTCGGCGACATGACGATGAGCGGCTTGCGCTGCATGCGGACAGCCTGACGGCGCAGCATGTGGAAAACCTGGGCAGCCGAGGTCGGCATGCAGACTTCCATGTTCATCTCGGCGCACAACTGCATGAAGCGTTCCGGGCGAGCGGAAGAGTGTTCCGGACCCTGGCCTTCGTAACCGTGCGGCAGTAGCATGACCAGACCGCAGGCGCGGCCCCACTTGGCTTCACCGGAGGCGATGAACTGGTCGATAACGACCTGTGCACCGTTGGCGAAGTCACCGAACTGACCTTCCCAGACGACGAGTTCGTATGGGTTGGCCGAAGCGTAGCCGTAGTCGAAAGCCAGCACGGCTTCTTCGGACAGCACCGAGTCGTAACACTGGAAGCCGGCCTGCTTCTCCTGCAGGTTCTTCAGCGGATGGTAGGTACCGGTATCCCAGCTCGTACGGTTTTGGTCGTGGAAAGCAGCGTGGCGATGGAAGAAGGTACCGCGACCGACGTCTTCACCGGAGATACGCACACCGTAGCCGGATACGAGCAACGAGGCATAGGCCAGGTTCTCGGCCATGCCCCAGTCGACCGGCAGCTTGCCTTCGCCCATGGCGGAACGATCTTCGACGATCTTCTTGACACGGGAATGCAGCGTGAAGCCTTCGGGAATCGTGGTCAAACCCTTGGCCAGGCGCTTCAGCTCCTTCATCGGCACTGTCGTATCGCAGGTCTCGATGTACTGCTTGGTCAGGAACGGCGTCCAATCGATGGTATTCGGATGCTTGTAACCAGCCAGGACCGGGTTGTACAGCAGTTCACCCTTGTCCAGGTGCTGGCGGTATTCGGCAATCATCTGGTCAGGGCCATCGGCCGCCAACGCGCCTTCCGCGATCAACTTGTCGCCGTACAGCTTGCGGGTACCCGGATGCTTGCTGATGATCTTGTACATCAGCGGCTGGGTGACCATCGGCTCGTCCTGCTCGTTGTGGCCGAGCTTGCGGTAGCAAATGATGTCGATGACGACATCCTTTGCGAATTGCTGGCGGTATTCGACGGCAATCTGGGTAACCAGGGCAACCGCTTCCGGATCGTCGCCATTGACGTGGAAGATCGGGGCATCGACCATCTTGAAGATGTCGGTGCAATAGTGACCGGAACGGTAGTCGCGCGGGTCGCTGGTTGTGAAGCCGACCTGGTTGTTAACGACGATGTGCAGCGTGCCGCCCGTGCCGTAGCCGCGGGTTTGGGCGAAGTTGAGCATTTCCTGGTTGACGCCCTGACCGGCAACGGCGGAGTCGCCGTGAATCAGGATCGGCATGACCTTCGCCTTGCTCCCTTCGCCACGACGAACCTGGCGAGCGTACACAGAGCCTTCGACCACTGGGTTGACGATTTCCAGGTGCGACGGGTTAAAGGCCAGGGTCAGGTGGCAAGGGCCTCCCGGGGTGGAGACGTCGGACGAGAAGCCCATGTGGTACTTGACATCGCCAGCCGACAGGTCGCTCTTCTTTTTGCCTTCGAATTCGGCAAACAGCATCGACGGGGCCTTGCCCAGGGTATTGACCAGGACGTTCAGGCGACCACGGTGGGCCATGCCGACGACAACCTCGTCGACGCCCATGGCGCCACCGGTACGAATGGCTTCGTCCATGGAAACGATCAGCGACTCGCCGCCTTCCAGCGAGAAGCGCTTCTGGCCGACGTACTTGGTGTGCAGGTAACGTTCGAGGGTTTCGGCCGCGGTCAGACGCTCAAGAATGCGTTTTTTCTGATCGGCATTGTAGGTCGGACGCGAACGGATGCTTTCGAGACGCTCTTGCAGCCAGCGCTTCTCGTTGTAGTCCGTCATGTACATGTATTCGACACCGACGGTGCCGCAATAGGTCTGTTTCAGCGTTTCGAGAATGTCGCCGAACTTGGCTTCGGCCGGCAGTCCCTTCAGGGAACCCACACTGAAGGTCTGGTTCAGGTCGGCATCGGTGAAGCCATAGAAGGACGGCTCAAGCTCGTCAATTTTCGGACGCGGCAGGCGCTTGAGCGGATCCAGTTCGGCCCAGCGAGTACCGAGCGAGCGGTAGGCCGTGACCAATTGGCCGACAGCGGATTGCTTTTTGTGCTCGCTGGAAGCAGAAGTCGGTGCGGCTTGGCGGAAACCGCCATCCTTGGCCAGTTCGGCAAAGGCTGCGATTACCGGCGCGTGGGCAACGTCACGGGCAACATAGCCCGGCATCTGGGCTAGGCGGTCAAAGTAATCACGCCACTGGGCATCGACCGAGGTCGGATCATTCAGGTAGTTTTCGTACAGCTCTTCAACGAACGGTGCGTTACCGCCGAAGAACATGGTGCTGTCGAACAGTTGGTTCATCGTAGTCATAGGCATCCCCTCTAGGGTATTTTTTTCATTCGTAGCTGCTTTTTGCGGTGCTACAAATCTCCGCAGGTAAAAAAAGGGCGGCCACACGGCCGCCCAATTTTTTCTTTAGCCGCGTTGGGCGAGCGGTACAACATCGCGCTTGGCAGCGCCGATGTACAGCTGACGCGGACGACCGATCTTGTATTCCGGATCGGTGATCATTTCTTCCCACTGCGTCATCCAGCCGACGGTACGAGCGAGCGCGAAGATGCAGGTGAACATCTCGGTCGGGATACCGATAGCCTTCTGGACGATACCGGAGTAGAAATCGACGTTCGGGTACAGCTTCTTCTCGACGAAGTACGGATCTTCCAGGGCGATCTTTTCCAGTTCCATGGCCAGCTTGAACAGGCGGTCGTTTTCCAGGCCAAGTTCACCCAGCACGTCGTTACAGACCTTGCGCATCAGCTTGGCGCGTGGATCGAAGTTCTTGTAGACGCGGTGACCGAAGCCCATCAGTTTGAAG
>JACCDS010423286.1_pt1 | contig 13194 bp, 14 predicted proteins | sample 7446441 | NCBI WGS metagenome assembly JACCDS01 (sample SAMN15323445, study PRJNA562643) | freshwater metagenome | isolation source: river surface water | place: USA:Blue River Watershed | collected 2017-08-17
ATAAGATTTTGTTTGTTAATAAACGTTAAAAACTCGTTGAGCATGATTTTATTTGGCTAATTTTGCAAGCACAAGATTTATGAAATATTCCACAAAAATACATCAAATAAACGCAATTCAAGAATCGTTGAAGGCATTTGAAATGGGCAAATCCTTTTCTGGATTTTTATCGTATATTTTTTTGAGTTTTCTCGTCCTAAGCCTTACTTTTTTTTCAAGTAAGGCACAAAACACAACTGAAGCTTCTCGCCGAGTTGAAATCCTTAAAGCTGATAGCTTGTTAGGTCAAAATCAACCTTTTATGCAAATGAATAAACTGATCGGCAATGTAAGTTTACGGCAAGGCACTACTTTATTGTTTTGTAACATGGCAATTTTGAACGAAACGACCAATATTTTGGAGGCCTACGGGAAAGTAAAAATCATTCAAGCCGATACTGTAACAATTACTGGCGATACTGCTTATTACTTCGGAAACGAAAGAAAGGCAATTATCAATGGTCGTGTAAAATTAGATGATAAAACAATTATTCTCTCTACTAGTAAACTCGACTATGATTTAAATAGTAATATCGCTTACTATAATACTGGTGGAAAAATTATTGATAAAAAAAGTACACTAACCAGTAAAGAGGGCTATTACAATACAGTTACAAAACTTTTTGATTTTAAAAAGGACGTTAGAGTAATAGATAAAGAAGGGAGTTTGTCGGCAGATTCATTGAGATACAGTACGCTTTCAAAAGAAGCTTTTTTTGTAGCTCCTACGATAGTAGTCAACAAACAAGACACCACTTATGCCAATCCTGGTAGCCAGTACAATACAGTGACGAAAATCTCAAATCTGAAAGGTCGTTCTACTGTAAAAACAGAAGATTATACCATGACTGCCGATACAATGATTTATGACCCGCCTACCGAAATTGGTATAGCGATTGGTAACATTCATTTTATTTCTAAAAAAGACAAAGCGATACTCACAGGAGATCGAGGCAGATATTCAAAAAAAACAGGAGTAACTAGAGTATTCGGTCATGCTTTATTGAAAAATGTTTTTGAAAACGATACACTTTTTTTGACAGCTGATACTTTGGTATCCTTAGATAATAAAGAGACTAAAACCAAGAAACTTTATGCCTATAAAAGGGTATTAATCTACAAAAGTGATTTTTCTGGAAAATGCGACTCGCTGAGTTATAACGTATCTGATTCAACAATTTATTTTTACCAAAAACCAGTACTTTGGAATTTGAAAAATCAGTCAGAGGCCGATTCAATTAATATTTTACTTGCCAACAAAAAAATAAGTGTGATGAACATGAAAGGTAAATCTTTTGTGATTTCAACGGATACTCTAACGAATTACAACCAAATAAAAGGTAGAAAAATGGTTGTGAAGTTTACCAATGATTCTAAGATTGAACGTGTAAACGTAGAAGGAAATGGTGAGAGTATTTATTATGCCGTTGACGAGAAAAACACGCTTACTGGTATGAATAGAGTACAATGCGGTAAAATGAATATGAATTTCAATAAAAATAAAATCTCTAGAATCGCATTCTTAGCCAAACCTGAGGGAAAATTTATTCCTCCGAAAGAACTCAAAGAAGAAGACAAAGAATTGGACGGATTTAGGTGGAGAATCACTGAAATGCCTACAAAAGAAAGTATCTTGGCAAGAGTTAATCAGAGAGAATTAGCTGTGCCAAAGGTTGTTGTAAAAGATTCTGTTGATACAAAAAAGAAAGAGATAAAAAATATTAACTTACCGAATAATAAAATTAAGAAAAAATCGTTGCCGAAACTTTGAAAATTGAACATTTTTAATATATTTTTGTTTAATAAATAAATTTAAATGCTAAAGCAACCTTTTAAATGATTTTAAAGTCTTTCGTAATATAAAGACTAAAGTATGTAAGTTGAGTATTTTAACTTGCCATCGTAAATAATTATTAAATGAAATGAAACCTATACTTTCAAATATAAAATCTTGGATAATTTTTGGATGTTTGATATCATCGATATCTTCATTTGCACAAATTGCTGAGAATCGCTATAAAAGTCGCTTGGATGTCAAACCTAAGCAAAAGACTATGAGCCAAATCACGAGTGCTTCCTTTAAGAAGAAAGCCTTTACTTTTTTTCAACCCACTCACCTAACGCTTGACAGAAATATAAATTATCAACGCTCTACTGCTATCAGCCAATATTTTACCAATTCTTTGATGGTTCAAACACCAAAGAATTACTCGTCAAAACCTGATACACAAGTAGCAATTTCAGAAAATAAAGTAGAGGAATCTTTTAGTTCAGAAGATAAATTATTCAATAACGATAAGATTTCTGTATCCAATATTTATCCTAACCCAGCCGATGATATGGCTTGGATTAAGTATAATATTTCTTCACAAGTAAGCGAAGTAAAAATTACCTTTTACAATGTTCTTGGGAGTGAAATTAAAGAGGAAATTCTTGACAAAGACACTAACATAAAATCAATTTCAACGAAGGATTGGGGAAATGGGATTTACCTTTATCAACTTTCTGCTGATGGAAGATCTTTAGTAACAAAAAAGTTATTGGTCAGACATCAGTGAATAGATGCAAAGAATTAAAATAAGAGTCATCCCAAATTTTTCTTTGAATGGTGAGATTTAGTGCAATTTGAATGGTTTTCTATTTATTATTTTGTCTAGTCCTTACTTTTCTTTCCTTGATAAAAGCAAAGTAACCGCAGCGGCGGTCGCAAAAGAAAATCAAGAATTCCTAATCGGAGTGGCAAACCACCTCGCTTCGCTCAAACAGTTGGAATTTGTTGTTCATCAATCATAAAAAAGCGGTCGGAATTAGCTTTCCGACCGCTTTTTTATGACTTTAAAATTCGGGATGATTCATTTTGATAAAAGCTAACCAAATCATGAAAGTTGCTCATATAAGTCGAGTACTTGATCTAACAACGGTGACTTTTCGTCATTAATTACAATATAATCTCCAAATTTGAGCCTCTCTTCCTCTGGAACTTGCCTTGAAATTATTGCATCAATCTCAGCAATTGAACGATTATCTCTTTTTTGAATACGTTGTTTTCTTAAAGCTAAAGGACACGTAACCACAATTACTTTATCAAAAAAATTTCCATTTCCTGCGGCATTCATTAAGGCTGCCTCATAGACTAAAAATGGACTATCCTGATGACTTTTCACCCAATCTTTAGCATCTTGATGCACTGCGGGATGAACTAATGCGTTTAATTGAAGTAATTTATCAGGTTTATGGAATACTTCAGAAGCTACCCACCCACGATTATACTCTCCGTTTTGATAATAAGCGCTTTCTCCGAGTAGATGAATGATAGAAGCTCTTAATGAGAAATCATTTTTGATAAGCCATTTTGCACGGCTATCCGCTTCGTAAATTGGAATACCAAGTACCGAGAATATTTTACAAATAATACTCTTCCCTGAGCCAATCCCACCTGTTATCCCAATTACTCTGGCCATTACTTTAATAATTCTTCTACTTCAAAACTTACATTTACTTTCTTTTTACTTACTTTGAGCATACTATTCTTAGCGAAAGGCAAACCAATTTCCTCATCAAAATTGTCTTTTATTTTTTTGCCCGGAATTTTTATATAAATAGTACTATCCATGGCTTTTAAGATCGACTCAGGGCCTTCAATCATCACCATTTTAGGATTGAGGTTGATAACACTTGAAACCACATAATGCTCTTTCAACGGAATATGCAAACTATCCACTTTTAAGGTAAAATCTTTTTTTACTTTTCGTTCAAACTCTAGTTCAAAACGGTCAGCAACTACATAATTCACCTTTACATCCTGAATATACTCTTCGATTGAATCCGTAAGCATTCCAGTGTTTAAAAATTTGGTTTTTAGTGGCTTAGTAATAGCGTACTGAATTGGAGTTTTGTAAAGAGATAGCGATTTACGTAGCAAATCCCATCCATTTCCAGAGACATTAACTGCAATTTTTTCGGGAAGAGGCTGAGTCGGAATGTAAAGAGAGTCGTCGTAAGTAATCCGAATGGGGAAAGAGATTTTTTGGGAATACCCTTCTTTGTTCAGGGCATTCATGATCCAAAAGATAATAGCTGCAAAGAGGCTCACTATTACGGCTTTGTAATCAGTTTTTTTAGGAGCGGGTTTCATTTGAAGGAATTTACAAATTGGCTATGAACCATTAAAAAAATGGTTCATAGCCAAAAATGAGAATGACAAATATTATTCGCCAATTTGTGCAGATGAGTCTTTAGAAATGGCTGTTTTCAAAAATACCATTCTAATACCTTTGCTTGAATCTACTTCTAAAACTACCGTTTTTTCTCTTACAGCAGTAACTGTACCATGCAAACCACCAATTGTTACTACTTTGTCTCCAGCTTTTAAAGCGTCAACATACGCTTGTTGTTCTTTTTGCTTTTTTTGTTGTGGGCGAATCATGAAAAAATACATGACAACAAACATCCCACCAATTAATAAAAGAGAAGATGCACCACCTCCGCCAAACGCTCCTTGTAATAAAATACTATTGAACATATTTTTTTTGATTAAATATTTTAATGGTTATTTACTTCTTCTTTAGCACTTCTATTTTAAATGAAAAAGTATTTTCTGATGGATTTGTATTGGCAAAAGCTGTGACGGTTTTACTTAATTTACCTTCTTTTCCTTTACTATCGAATTTCACTTTGATAAAACCTTGCTCGCCAGGCTGAACAGGCGTTGTAGAATACGAGGGCGTTGTACAACCGCATGATGCGTTTACACTGCTCAATACCAATGGCATATTGCCTGTATTTCTAAACTTGTAAACATGAACGATTGTATCTCCTTCGGTAATTACACCTAAATCAACAGACTGAGAGTCTGCCTGCATAACTGGGAATTTGTCACTCGTTGGTTGTAATGCAGCAGAAGTTTCTGTTACTGACTGGTTTTCACTCTTTTGTTTGTTTTGACAAGCGAAGAAAACACTGATACCGAATGCAATGATGATTACTTTTTTCATGTGAGGTATAATTCGAGTAAGATTTGGGATTAAGCTTTTGCTTTAATTTGGTTCATCATACTTTCTACGTCTTCCAATAAGCGTTCTGCTTTTTCACGGGCTTCGTTAACCACTTTTTTACCTTCAGACTTTGCCATTGTTTCTGGTATTTCTTTACCATCGATTAAGTCTGAAATCAAACCTTGTAATTGGTCACGATATTTTTGAAGTTGATAAAACAGTTTGTTACGGGTATTTTCACCTTTATCAGGTGCGTATAAAATCCCTAAAGTAGCACCAACAGCGGCTCCTGTGATGAATGCCCAAAATGTTTTTGATGATTTACTCATGATATTGTAAGTTATCGGTTAAAAATCAAATTTATAGAATAAGTACTAGAGCTAGTATTAATAAATGTTTATTTATTATCAATTAAACCTCGCCCAGATTTTCTGATGATTCCTTCTTTTTGTAATTTTTGAGAAAGTACATCCAACAAACCATTAATAAATTGACCAGATTTTGGGGTTGAATAGTTCTTAGCCAATTCGATATATTCGTTGATAGAAACTTTTACAGGAATACTGGTAAAATGAATCATTTCTGCCAAACCCAGTTTTAAAATCAACATATCTGTCATCGCCAAACGGTCGCCCTCCCAATTTTTGGTTTGGTCAGTAATTAGCTTCTCATAAGACTCATCGTTATCTAAAACATTGTTAAATAAATCTACAAAAAAGTGTTTGTCATCGTCCCAGTTTAATGCCAAAGGTTGTAAAACTAAATCCTCAACTTTTTCAATTTTGAAAGTTTTAAGGCAAAGACTTTTCAATACGTCTTTATTTTCGTTCCAATTTAGGTCTTTTTCCTCAAAATAGTCAGTAATAAGGTGATGTTTCAATACAAATGTTTTGACAAGATATTGAACCAACGCCAAATCTTCTTCAAAAGTATGTTTTGTTATGCGAAGGTACGACTGGAAAGTTGTATCAGGCAAGATTGCCTCCAAGAAAAGTTTACGCAACATATTTTGGTCATCTTCTGTCCATCTTGCATTACTTCTGATGATTCCCGTAGTAAAGGCTGGCAAGTTTTTAAGTGCCATCAATACTTGGTTTCTTTCTAATCTTGTAGTACGGTGATCTGTTTCTACCAAACGGCGTTTTTCATCCCAAACAGCAATTTCTGTAATTTCTAAGAGTAGTTGAAGCATTTTTAGATAAGCATCATAAACACTTTCTACTTCAGCAACCATATTATCGGTGATAGTGGCTTTGTCTTTTTTTACATAACTTTTGTACGACTCGAGGGCGAATCTAGCTGCATTTTTTGCATCAGCTGGAATATCATCATTAGTAGATTTCAAGTTGAATAATTCCTCAAACCTTTGTTCAGCCAACTTACGCAACGCATCAAGCTTCAGCATTTGTTGCTCTTTAGGAATCATTAAGTCAAGATTTGGAAGGAAAGAATCAGCAATTTGATCAAATGCTAACTGATAATCAGCACGTTCCGCTTGGCGGAAGGCATAAAGGCTTTGAAATGCCTTTGTTCGGAGAAGTCGTCTGTTTACCATTGGGTAATTTAGAAAGAACGTTTTGGTAGTGAATTCAAGTAAAGCAAAATACTTTCCTGAAAGAGGGTGCAAAATTAGTATTTTTTAAAGAAAAAAGCACGATTTAAGCACAAAATTTTCAATTTTAATCATAATTTTACTAAATTTAAATGTACATGAGGGATGAAACCTTTAGTTTCTTCCAGCGGTTAAAGAATTATGAAATCCTTAAAGCATCTTAATCAATACTTTCTAAAATATAAATGGTACCTTATTTTGGGTACACTTTTTACGTTTATTTCTAATCTTTTTGGTGTTGTTCCAGCACAGATTGTTCGATACGCACTCGATTTAGTGAAAGAAACCATCGATTTGTACTTCCTCTATGATGGTTTTGTGTCGCAAAAAATGATTTATGAATTCTTTGCATTTTCCATTCTTTTGTATGGTTCGTTAATTTTAATTTTGGCACTTTTAAAAGGATTTTTCCTTTTTCTAGTACGTCAAACACTTATTGTAATGTCCAGACACATTGAGTTTGACCTTAAGAATGAAATCTATCAACATTATCAAACGCTCCCACTAAGTTTTTATCGAAAAAACAATACTGGTGATTTGATGGCAAGAATCTCTGAGGATGTAAATAAAGTGAGAATGTACGTTGGCCCAAGCTTAATGTATGGCTTAAATCTTATTTCGGTTTTTATTCTCGTGATATGGTATATGCTTTCAGTCAATCAAAAACTTACTTGGTTTGTACTTTTGCCAGTTCCGTTTTTGTCGGGAAGTATTTATTTTGTCAATACCATTATCATGCGGAAATCAGAACAGATTCAGGCAAATTTGTCAAAAATTTCTACTTTCACGCAAGAAGCATTTTCTGGAATTAGAGTACTCAAAGCTTTTGTGCAAGAGGAACCCTCTACGATTGCATTTACCAAACAGGCCAATGTTTATCGTGAAAAATCTTTAGATCTAGTTAAAGTAGATTCTCTGTTTACACCACTTGTTTCTGTATTAGCTGGTTTGAGTTCCGTCATTGTTGTTTATATTGGCGGTTTAGAAGTAATGGCTGGACGACTTACGGCAGGCAGTATCACAGAATTTATTTTGTATGTTTATATGCTGACGTGGCCAATGATTGCTTTGGGCTGGACAACCTCACAAATTCAAAGAGCAGCGGCATCACAACAAAGAATTAATGAGTTTTTAGAAATAAAAACAGATATTACTTCTCAAGAAAATATTAATCATAATGTAGAAGGAAGTATCGAAGTAAAAAATGTTACTTTCACTTATCCAGATTCTGGTATTGTGGCGTTAAAAAACTTCTCGATGTCAATCAATGCTGGTGAATCTGTAGCGATTCTTGGCACCACCGGTTCTGGAAAAAGTACGATTGCTAACTTACTTTGTAGGATGTATGATGCCAACGAAGGAGAAATTAAAATCGATAATTTTCCAATCAAAAGTTTGAATGTCAATAAATATCGTTCTCAAATCGGTTACGTTCCCCAAGATGTATTTTTATTTTCTGATTCTATCCGTAATAATGTACGTTTTGGAAGTAATGATATGAGTGAAGCGGAAATCATTAAAGCCGCTAAAAACGCTGACTTATACAATAACGTAATTGATTTTCCTGAAGGCTTTGATACTGTTTTAGGAGAAAGAGGTGTTACACTTTCAGGCGGACAAAAACAGCGTTTGTCAATTGCTCGTGCCATTGCTCGTGAACCTAAAATTTTAATATTGGATGATTGCCTTTCTGCAGTTGATACAAAAACTGAAAACCAGATTTTGAACAATTTGCAAGAAATTATGAAAGGAAGAACTTCAGTAATTATCTCACATAGAGTATCTTCTGCAAAATTGGCCAACAAAATCATCATGCTTGATAATGGAAATATCATCGAACAAGGGACTCATGAAGAATTGATGAATGCGAATAGTGCTTACAAAGAACTTTACGATAAACAATTGCAAGTAGAAGAAGTGTAAAAATGAGTTGTGTATTGTGCATGAAAAATTTCGAGTTATCTGCCACAAAAATTTTGATTTTAAAATACAGTCACTTGATATACAACACTTTAATTATACAAAACGCCCTTTATTTTAGATATACTAGTTAAATTTATGTTGTTATAAATCTTTACTCGAATGGATAGCAATTGGTCAAGAAGAGAAATCTATAAAATACTTGAGGTAACTCGGGGTAAGAAGACTAAATCATCCATCATTTTCAATACCCTTTTACTGACAACAATTTCGCTCAACACTATTGCGATAATTCTGCATTCAGTAAAAAGTTTGAGGAATGATTTTGATACTTTCTTTAGTGATTTCGAATACTTTTCAGTTGTATTTTTTACGATAGAATACTTCGTTCGGCTTTGGGTTTGTGTAGAAAACGAAAAATACCAGCATCCTGTATGGGGAAGAATTCGTTATATGTTTTCGATGGGTGCATTAATTGACTTACTAGCAATAATGCCTTTTTATCTTTCTAATTTCACTTCAGATACTGGTTTAATCCGCATTCTTCGCTTATTTAGAATATTTAGATTGTTCAAATTTTCGAGGTATGTTCACGCCCTCAAAGTAATAGAAGGAGTTTTTAAAGAGAAAAGAGAAGAACTAATCCTCAGCCTTGTTTTCTTTCTGTTTGTACTTTTGATTTCGTCTTCAACGATGTTTTATATTGAAAATGCAGCACAACCAAAAGTATTTTCGAGTATTCCTGCTACGCTCTGGTGGGGCGTAACGACAATAACATCAGTTGGTTATGGAGACACCTACCCTATTACACCACTCGGAAAATTATTGGGTGGTTTTGTGGCAGTTGCCGGAGTTGCAATGTTTGCTTTACCAACAGGTATTTTTGTTTCTGGATTCAATGAGCATATCAAAACCTTCAAGAAGGAAGATAAAGTAAAAGAGTTTTGCCCGCATTGTGGCGAAAAACTAACCTAATATTATTTACTTAATTTTCGGTAGGCTTCTGAATTATTTGGATCTAAAGAGGTTAGTAACGGTATAATCTTTTTACGCTCATCCAATGATGCATCTGAATAAATGTTAATCAACTCTGTCGATTTTGCTTCAAAAAATAACCGATACCAAATTTGCCCAGGACGATTCTGGCTGACCTGTTTTATGGTATTCAAGTAATCAGTAATTTGTTTTCTACTATTGGCAGGGTCATTTGCATAGGTATCCATTGCCAAACGGTGATACGTATAAAAACCTTCTCTTAACGATTGTAACTGCTGATTGAGCAAGTTTTCGGCTACCCAATATCGATTTCGAATATCGTTAGAAGAAGACCAGCCACCTCCAGCATTTTGAGCTAAGTTCACCACATTGAGGGCTTTCTGAGCGTAATTTAACCCTCCCATTTTCTCAAACGAATCATAATCAAATGCTAATGCCACATAAGCATAAAAAGCCAACATTTGTGTCAGATTATCATTATAATTATTATCATTATAAGTAAGCGGAGTACCTGCAATATACTTGAAAACGAAATTTCTGTCAATATAATTTAAAAGAACAGTCTCATAAGCAGTTCCGAAAACAGGGCGAGTTACTTGAAAACGAGCATTTGCTTCATAATCTCCTGCGGCTGTAGCTTTAGTTAAGATAACGTTTAAAGAACAATTTATTTTTTCTTCTGAAGCAAAATTGTCGTTTGTCCAACGGCGATTATTTAAAAATTCCTGCATCACATTTTGTAACTCAGTATAAATTTGAGTTGCTCCTCGCTGTTCATTCACCTGAATCTGGTCAGTTGAAATACTTACTCTGCAATTGATTTCTTGTGCTTTAGCATCTTTGCTGAAATACAAATTCACCATTATCGCAAAAAAAACACAAAGGATATTTTTCTGAAAAGGCATATTTATTCGATTGTTTTTCATCAATATTTATTTTCGAATTGATTCAAATTCCCATTTTATGATTCAAGTCTTCTACAATTGCATCTATAATATCTTGAGCTACATCTTGTTTTGATTTCAAATCAAATTCAATCATTGTTTCGTCTTTTTTGATAATACTTATCTTGTTGGTATCATGCCCAAAACCCGCTCCAGAATCTTGCAATGAATTCAGCACAATCATATCCAGATTTTTAGAATGAATTTTAACCTTAGCATTGGCTATTTCATTATCCGTTTCTAAAGCAAATCCTATCATCAACTGATTTTTTTTCTTTTGCAATCCCAATGTTTTGGCAATATCAGTTGTTTTAACGAGTTCTATGTTAAACGTATCTTCTTTCTTTTTTATTTTCTTATCAGCAACATGGGCCGGTGTATAATCAGCCACTGCAGCAGCCAAAATAATAATATCGGACTGGTCAAAATAAGTTTGGCTTGCTTGGTACATTTCTTCTGCCGAACGAACTTTTATTAACTGAATACTTTCATCTGGATTTTTTAGTGCTACTTGTCCACTAATTAATGTAACATTAGCACCCGCTTTGGCTAATTTATCGGCAATAGCGTAACCCATTTTTCCTGTAGAATGATTACTGATAAAACGCACGGGGTCAATCGGTTCTTGGGTAGGGCCGGCTGTAATTAATATATTTTTATTTTTTAAAATAGGATTTATCGAGAAGTATTTTTCTAAATATGCTAGAAGTACTTCTGGTTCAGCCATTCTGCCCTCTCCGACTAACCCACTTGCCAGTTCGCCAAAACCCGATTTCACAATTTGGTTTCCATAAGATTTCAACTTTTCAATATTTGCAATTGTACTTGGATGGATGTACATATCCAAATCCATCGCTGGTGCAAATACCACTTCACATTTGGCAGAAAGGTATGTTGCAGTCAGTAAATCATCGCAAATGCCATTCGCACATTTTGCCAACGTATGAGCTGTAGCAGGTGCAATGAGTATCACATCAGCCCAAAGCCCCAAATCTACATGATTATTCCATTGCCCCGTTTGGTCTTTTACAAAATCAGATAATACTGGATTTTTAGAAAGCGTCGATAAAGTAAGTGGTGTGATAAATTCTTTGGCAGCCTGAGTCATGACAATTTTTACTTCCGCACCATTTTTTACCAATAGCCTAGTAAGTGTAGCAATTTTGTAAGCAGCAATACTGCCCGAAACGCCAATTAAAATATTTTTGCCTTTAAGCATTCTCTTAATTTTTTAGCCCTACATCTCGAGCATTGTTTGTTTTATAATACAAACTTAATCAAAACCAAAAAGGTCAAATGTAAAACATCTGACCTTTTTGATTAAAATTTGTTAGCGACATATTAGTCTTCTAAACCTTCAGTATTTTTTGGCAAAGTGAAAGTGAATTTATCTTCCATGAATTCATCGATAGCGATTGATGTTGGTTTTGGCAAACGCTCATAGAATTTTGAAATTTCAATTTGCTCACGGTTTTCAAAAATTTCTTCTAAATTATCTACTGAAGAAGCAAACTCTGATAATTTATTGTTCAATTCTTCTTTCGATTTCAATGCAATCTGTCTTGCACGTTTCGAAATGATTGCTACGGCTTCATACGTATTTCCTCCTGCTTTGATAGCGAGTTTATCTACGTCTCTGGTAATAATTGATGGATTCGTTGCCATATCTTTTGTTGTTCTACTGTTTCTTGTTAAATGTTTTAATAAAATTACTTCCTACTGTTTGTCGCCAGCACCCACTTTTGAAGTATTAGATTTCTCTTTTTCTTTGGCTGCTTTGTACTCGGCTTCAAGTTTTGCGATTCTATCACTTTCTTTGAAGCTGACATCATATAATCTCTCAGCTTTTTTCAAATAATCGCTTTTTGGATATTTGTCCACCAAATCTTGATAAAATTTTATGGCTTCGTCAAAACGTTCTTTTTGTTTACTTTCGATAGTACTTTTTGCTAAATCAAACTGGGTTTGCACTTTCAAAAAGGCTAATTCTTCATTAAAATCTGAATCTGGATAATCCTTTTGAAAGTTATTAATTTCAATCACGGCAGATTTTAACGAAGCAATATTAAATTCACTTGTTTTATAATACAGCTTTACTTTCTCGTAGGCCTTTCGTTCAAGCTTTTTTCTTAACTCCTTAATTAAGTCAGAGGTTTCTTCTCTAAATTTCGATTCTGGATAATTGTTAATAAAATTTTGCAACTCATTGATAGCAGTAATCGTTCCGCTTTGGTCGAGATTAAACTGTGGTGAGTTTTTATACAAAGCATAAGCCGACATATAAACGGCCTCTTCATAATATTCGCTTCTGGCAAAAGTCTCGGCAAAACGCTTGAAATGGAAGTTAGCCATTTCATAATTACCAGTATGATAATCGCAATAAGCTTGATAAAAAGTAGCGATTTCTTGTTGATCTGTTCCCGTTAAAATAGGTAACAATTCTTCAAATAATATGCTTGCTTTGTCGTATTGTCCTTTCTTAAAAAAACGAATCGCTGCGTCATACTTTTTCTTTTCATCAGTCATTTTTCTGATTTTTTCGAAATTGCTACACGCACTGATGGTCAAAGCAAACAGTATGAATAATAAAAATTTGTGAGTTCTCTGCATAAGTTCGCAAAGTTAAGTAATTTTTGGGAGTTTGAAAATCAATACTTGTATTTGTTAATCATATAATTAAGCAAAGTCA
>JACCDS012229159.1_pt1 | contig 13193 bp, 11 predicted proteins | sample 7446441 | NCBI WGS metagenome assembly JACCDS01 (sample SAMN15323445, study PRJNA562643) | freshwater metagenome | isolation source: river surface water | place: USA:Blue River Watershed | collected 2017-08-17
CGGCACCGCGATTGAACACGGTAATCAAACCTTCCGGGTTGGTGGCGATGATCGATAATTCGGTAGCGGCATTGAGTAAATCTGACAATAACTCAGCCACTTGGCGTGAACTTTCAGTCTGCCGCAATGCCCAGCGCGACTCCATCTGGTGCATCACCTGCCGTCCCAGCGTCACCAGCGCGGCAAGTTGCCCAGGCATTAGCTTGCGGGGTGCCTGATCCATTACACACAGTGTGCCAATGCCGTACCCGTCCCGGGTGATAAGTGGCACGCCTGCATAAAAGCGAATATCCGGTGCGCCAGTGACGAGCGGGTTGTCAGCAAAACGTTGATCTTCCAGCGCATTCGCGATTTCGAACACCTGTGTGCCGTGAATCGCATGATTGCAAAAAGAAACGGCACGTGGCGCTTCTTTAAAACCAAGACCAAGACTACTCTTAAACCATACCCGCTCGCTGTCAACCAGTGAAATAAGTGCGATCGGGGTGCCGCAAATTTGCGCGGCGAGTTGGGTGAAGTCATCAAATTCGGGTTCGGGAATGGTATCGAGTAGCCCATAACGATGCAATGCCGCCAACCGTGCGGCTTCGTCTTCCTGAATGGGTACCTGCTCCATTTACCTTATCCTCCACCACAGAATTCAATCATTCGTGATGGTAGCACAGACAGCCAGCAAGGCTGAATTGAAAAAATATCCTCAAGGTAACAATGTGTATTTATCACTACACTGCTTCCTCTCCCGGTATATTCGCAAAAAATGCCGCACCCGCCCCGAGCAATCGGTTGGCGCACGTGCAACAACGGTGCCTGAACCGCCAACCAATTTCTTGCAAATCGCATGCCCATCACTTAATCTGTAAATTTATACAGTAAATTAATACGATAACGGCTTTATCCATTGCGACAGGTGGAAAACCTTGACTTGCCACGGATAAATGTATAAAGTTTTATACGGTCGGTTCAGCTATGGAACAGGAAAAAGCACTACGTTGGCTTGGTTCATCATATTAGAAAGATAAACACAATGGACATCGATACCAAAATCCGCCACGTCACCCCGCCCGGTGCCAATTTGTTTGCCGAATTAGGCTTTACCCCTGCCGAAGCAGAACAGTTTCATGCCGAGTTACGCCAGCAAGTTGATCAGGCCAAACAATTAAAACAGCAACTGATGCAGGAATTGGCAAACTGGATAGCCGATAGCCAATTAAAACAAACCGAGGCGGCAACTATTTTGATGGTGTCACGGCCAAGGGTGTCCGATGTGGTCAATATGAAGACCAGCAAGTTCACCATCGACATGCTGGTCAATTTGTTGGCGCGGGCTGGAAAATCGGTGCGGCTGGCAGTGGTGTAGCCTCCCAGTATGGCTATACTGTGATAATCAACATCGAATCCGGCCGATAGTGCCTCTTGGCAGACGTGTTACCCTGTCGCGTTTTTTGGCCAAACCCGATGTTTGTCCCAGCCATTGTTTTCTAATGGCATGCATGTCCCACCAACCCCATTTTTGCCCAGATTGAGCGAGCACCATGTCTGAACCGATCCGGTTTTATTTTCGCGACCAACTACAACAGCTTGATGATTGCGCGCCCACCCGCACCGTTTTGCAATTCTTGCGGGAAGATGCGCATTGCACCGGCAGCAAGGAAGCCTGTGCCGAAGGCGATTGCGGGGCCTGCACCGTGGTACTGGCTGAAAACGATGGCCATGGCGGGGTACGGGCGCAGGCTGTCAATGCCTGTATTGCCCTGCTGCCCGCGCTTGATGGCAAGGCTTTGTTCACGGTGGAAGATTTGCAGCAGCCAGACGGCAGCTTGCACCCGGTGCAGCAAAGTCTGGTCGATCAACATGCTTCGCAATGCGGCTTTTGTACGCCCGGTTTTGTGATGGCACTGTGGGCGATGTATTTGCAGGGCACACCGCATCACACGCCAAGCCGCAACCAGATTGATACTGCCCTGTCCGGCAATTTGTGCCGCTGTACCGGCTACCGCCCGATCATAGAGGCGGCGCGCCAGATGCACCACTACCCGCCCGTCACGCATCCGGCACTGCCCACCGGCTTGCAATTGCAGGCGCTGCAACGCAGCAGCGGCTGGCAGTATCAGCCAGCCAGCCCGGGCCGACCAGCCGCCCAAGCAACCGCCCAAGCAACCACCCAAGCAGCCACCCCGGCAGCCGCCCCGGCAGAAACCGCGCCGCCCTACTGCCTGGTTCCTACGACCCGGGCCGAGCTGGGCCAGTGGTATGGCGCGCAACCAAATGCCTGCCTGTTGGCCGGTGGCACCGATATCGGGCTGTGGCTGACCAAGCAATTACGCCAATTGCCGAGCCTGATCTACCTCGGCCAGGTGGCGTATCTAAAACAAATGCAAAATTTAACCATCGATGGCGCGCCATGGCTGGAAATCGGGGCCATGGTCAACCTGAACGATGCCTATGGCAGACTATGCCAGCATTACCCGCAAGAACTCGGTCAATTCTGGCAGCGCTTTGCCTCGCACCCGATTCGCAACAGTGGCACACTCGGTGGCAATGTGGCCAACGGCTCGCCGATTGGTGATTCGATGCCGTGGCTGATCGCGCTCGGCGCGCAACTGGTGTTGCATCGTGGGGCGCAAGAAGAGCGCAGCATGGCGCTGGAAGATTTTTATCTGGCCTACCAAAAAAAGGATCTGCGCGACGGCGAATGGGTTGCCGCGCTGAGGGTGCCATTGCCGCCCCCGGTGCCATCCGACCAATCCGATCAATCCGATCAATCCGATCAATCCGCCCACGCTGGCAATACTGCCAACCCTGCCCCCGCTGCCGCCCCTGCCAGCACGCTGTTTCGCAGCTATAAACTGGCCAAACGCTTCGATCAGGATATTTCCGCCGTCTGCGCCGGGCTAGCCATAACCATACAAGATGGCCGCATCCTGCGCGCACGGCTGGCCTATGGCGGCATGGCCGCGACACCGAAGCGGGCCAGCCATGCCGAAGCGGTGCTCACCGGCGCGCCGTGGGATGAAGCCCACGTAAGCCTGGCCATGGCGGCACTGGCGCAGGATTATCAGCCACTGTCAGACATGCGCGCCAGCAGCGACTACCGGCTCGCCAGCGCGCAGCAACTGTTGCAACGTTTTTGGCTGGAAACCCGGCCCGATGCGCCCTTGAGCGAGACTGAAACCAATGTCTTTGCCGGGTCAAGCGCGGCCCTGCCTCTAACCTTTGTCCGTTCCATTTCCTCGCCCAGTTCCACTCCCTTGCCCCTGCCCCTGGCCAATTCTGCCCCGGAGGTGACACCATGACCATCAACATGAACGCGGCGCACGAATCGGCCCGGCTGCATGTGCTCGGGCAAGCCACCTACACCGACGACATTACCGAACTGAACGGCACGCTGCATGCGGCGCTGGGTTTATCGCAACGGGCGCATGCCAATATTCTGGCGCTCGACCTAACCGAGGTGGCACGCGCGCCCGGTGTGGTGGCGGTGTTTACCGCACGCGACATTCCGGGCCGCAACGATTGCGGGCCGATTATTCACGATGATCCGATTCTGGCCGATGGCAAGGTCGAATATCTGGGCCAGCCGCTATTTTTGGTGGTAGCCAACAGCCAAACCGAAGCCCGGCGTGCGGCCAAGCTGGCCAAGGTTGAGTATCAGGATTTGCCGGTGATTTTAACGCCCGAACAGGCGCGCGCCGCCAATTCGCTGGTATTGCCACCGCTGCACCTGAGACGCGGTGAATTTGAAAGTGCCTATGCCACCAGCGCGCACCAGATGCAGGGTGATTTTTTTGTCGGCGGGCAAGAACAGTTTTATCTGGAAGGGCAAATCGCCTACGCACTGCCGCAGGAAGGGCACGGCTTGCATCTGCATTGTTCAACCCAGCACCCGAGCGAAATGCAACATGTGGTAGCGCATGCGCTGGGCTGGCAGGCGCATCAGGTGCAAGTGAGTTGCCGCCGCATGGGCGGTGGTTTTGGCGGCAAGGAATCACAATCGGCGCTGTGGGCCTGCTGTGCGGCACTGGCCGCGCATAAACTGCAACGCCCGGTGAAACTGCGGGCTGACCGCGATGACGATTTTTTGGTGACCGGCAAGCGGCACTGTGTGTACTATGAATATCAGGTCGGGTTTGATGAGCAAGGCATCATTACGGCGGCCAAAATCGAGATGGTGCTGCGCTGTGGCTATTCGGCTGATTTGAGCGGCCCGGTCGCCACCCGTGCGGTGTGCCACTTTGACAATGCCTATTATTTGTCGGACGTCGATATTCGCGCCCTGTGCGGCAAAACCCATACCCAGTCCAATACCGCGTTTCGCGGCTTTGGCGGGCCGCAGGGGGCGATTGCGATTGAAACCATCATCGAAAACATCGCGCTCAAGCTCGGGCAAGATGCGCTCGATATCCGGCAGCGCAATTTTTACCGGCCCGGATTTTGTGAAACGCCGTATCGCCAAACCGTGTCCGACAATGTGATCGAAGCGCTGGTGGCACAACTGGAAACGAGCAGCGAATACCGTGCCCGGCGCGCTGCGATTGCCGAATTCAACCGCAACAGCCCGATCCCGAAAAAGGGCTTGGCGCTGACACCGGTCAAGTTTGGTATTGCCTTTAATTTGACCCATTTGAATCAGGCCGGGGCGCTGGTACACGTTTATCTGGATGGTTCGGTACTGGTTAACCACGGCGGCACCGAAATGGGGCAAGGGGTGCATACCAAGGTAATGCAGGTGGTGGCGCGCGAACTGGGGATTCCGCTGGCGCAGGTACGAATTAGCGCCACCGATACCGGCAAAATCGCCAACACCTCGGCTACTGCCGCTTCAACCGGGGCTGATTTGAACGGCAAGGCGGCGCAACATGCGGCGCTTCAAATCCGCGAGCGGTTGGCGCAGTATGCGGCCACGCGCTGGGGTGGACTGGCGGAGCAGGTGCAGTTTGCCGAAAACCGGGTGCAAGTGAATGGCCATACGCTCGCCTTTGCCGAACTGGTGGCCGAGGCGTACACCGCCCGCGTGCAACTGTGGAGCGATGGGTTTTATGCCACGCCCGGCCTGTCATGGGACCGTACCAGCCTAACCGGCCAGCCATTTCACTATTTTGCCTATGGCGCAGCGGTGGCCGAAGTCATTTTGGATACCCTGACCGGCGAATCGACTTGCCTGCGCGCTGATTTGCTGTATGACGCGGGCCAGTCACTGAATCCGGCGCTTGATATCGGGCAGGTCGAAGGTGGCTTTATTCAGGGCGTGGGCTGGCTCACCAGCGAGCAACTGGTGTGGAATGCGGCGGGGAAATTGACCACCCACGCACCATCGACCTACAAAATCCCGGCGATCCGGGATTGTCCGGCTGATCTGCGGGTGGCGCTGTTTGCCAACCAAAATGCTGTCGATACGATTTACCGCTCCACGGCCACGGGCGAGCCGCCGCTGTTGCTGGCGTTTTCGGTGTTCTTTGCGCTGCGCGATGCGGTGGCCAGTGTCGGCGGTTATCGCCATGCGCCGCCGTTGCAGGCACCGGCCACTTGCGAAGCGCTGGTGGCTGCGCTCGACGGGGTGCGGGCGGCGGTGCGGGCTGCTGCTGCGACAGAAGCCGGAGTGGCACATGAGCATTAGCCCTGACTGGCTGGCCGCCGCCAGCCAGTGCCAGGAAGCGATCCTGATTACGGTTGCCGCCAGCAGTGGTTCGGTGCCGCGTGCTGCCGGGGCTAAAATGGTGGTCACGCGGGATCAGCAATTCGATACCATCGGCGGTGGCCATCTCGAACATCAGGCACTGGCACTAGCGCACAGGTTGTTGTCACCAGCAAGCGCGGCAACCGGAGACGAAGCACTGCCCACCCTACCCCACCTGCAACGCGTAGTGCTGGGAGCCAGTCTGGGCCAATGCTGTGGCGGTGTGGTGCATTTGCTGTTTGAACGGCTCGATGTCGCAACCTGTGTAGAGTGGCAGGCAGCACGGCAGCGCTGGCAGGACGGGCACGACAGTTGGCGCGAACTGACGCTTGATTCGCCAGCCCATGGCGCACCAGCGACCCAAGCAAGTCAGACAAGTCAGACCAGGCAAGCAACTCCGGCCATCCCCGCAACCTCGGCAACCTCGGCCACCCAAGCAGTGCAATCAGTACAACAGACCCGGGCGCGCTGGTTTAGCCACGCCCCGCCGCATGCCCAAGCGCCGACCTGCCACCTGTGGCAAGCCGCCAGCGGCGAGCGCATTCTACTCGATCCGGTGTTGGCACCGCGCGCCAGACTCCTGCTGTTCGGGGCTGGCCATGTGGCGGGCCACCTGATCCATCAACTGGCCCACCTGCCGTGCCGGATTGATTGGATCGATTCCCGCGCGGATCAATTTCCACCTTGCGTGCCACCGCATGTCACGATTGATGTGCAGGCGCATCCGGTCGATGCGCTGGCCACTTGCCCGCCGAATAGCACGTTTTTGGTCATGACGCATGACCACCAGCTCGATCAAACCCTGGTCGAAGCGATTTTGCGGCGCAACGATGCGTTGTGGCTCGGCCTGATCGGCTCTGGCACCAAGCGTGCCCGGTTTGAACAGCGGCTGCGCGCGCGTGATATTTCCGAAGCACAACTAGCGCAACTGGTGTGCCCAATCGGCCTGCCCGGCATTAGCGGCAAGCAGCCCGCCATCATCGCCTGCTCGGTTGCCGCGCAATTGCTACAAGTCTGGCACAGCGCCGGGCAACTCGAATCACATTAATCATTCATCACATTAAGCATTCATCACATTAACCATCCCTTTCAAGCTCCGATTTTTTGCAGAGAATACAATCATGTCGATCCAAGCCTACCGCGCCCAAATCCTGTCTTATCGCGCCGACCCAGAGCAACACGGCAGCGCTGCGTATCAATACGAAAGCGACGGTTTGCTGCTGGTGCAAGATGGCAAAATCCGCGCCTGCGGTGCCTATGCCGACCTGAAAGCCGATCTGCATGCCAATTTGCCGCCCGATTTGGCCATTACCGATTATCGCGGCAAATTAATCATGGCGGGCTTTATTGACACCCATTTGCACTACCCGCAAACCGACATCATCGCGTCACCCGCCCCCGGCCTTCTGCCGTGGCTGAATCAATACACGTTTCCCGCCGAACGACGCTTTGCCGACCCGGCACACGCGGCCAGCGTAGCCGAATTTTTTCTTGACGAATTAACCCGCAACGGCACCACCAGCGCGCTGGTGTATTGCACGGTACACCCGCAATCAGCCGAGGCCCTGTTTGCCGCCAGCCACGCGCGCAATATGCGCATGGTGGCGGGCAAGGTATTAATGGACCGCAACTGCCCCGAGTTTTTGCAAGATACAGCCGAACAGGGCGTACTTGACAGCGAAGCGCTGATTACCCGCTGGCACGGCACCGGGCGGCAACTGTATGCGATTACCCCGCGCTTTGCCCCGGCATCGAGCCGCGCCCAACTGCAATTGGCGGGCGAATTGGCCAGCCGCTACCCGGACACGTTTATCCAAACCCATGTCGCAGAAAATCACAAGGAAATCGCCTGGGCCAAAGAATTGTTTCCCGAAGCGCGCAGCTATTTGAGCGTGTATGAACAATTTGGCTTGCTGCGCAACAAAACGGTACTCGGGCACGGGATTTATCTCGATGATCTTGACCTGGCCAGCATCGCCGAGCGCGGCGCAACGATTGCCGTGTGTCCAACCTCTAACCTGTTTTTGGGCAGTGGCCTGTTCGATTTTGCCAAAACCCGGCAAGCGGGCGCACAAATGGCACTGGCCACCGATGTCGGGGGCGGCACCTCGTTTTCCATGCTCAAAACCATGGCGGCGGCGTACAACATTGCCTGCATGAAAGGGGAACACCTGTCGGCCCTGTCGCTGTTTTATATGGCCACGCTGGGCGCGGCCAAAAGCCTTGGGCTGGCGCACCAAATCGGGCATTTGGCGGTGGGGGCCGAGGCTGATTTCATCGTACTCGACAGTCAGGCCACGCCCTTGCTGGCCCGTAGGAGTAGTCAGTGCAACAGTCTGGAAGAGATGCTGTTTGTGCTGGCCTTGCTGGGGGATGACCAGGCGGTGGCGGCGACCTATGTGGCGGGGGAAAAGAGGTAGCAAAGTTATTGGCTTGGCCTTGGCAGCGCTTGAATCGGGTCAGGTGTTAATGCCTCCCGGCCTTGGAATGGGGTGGCCATGGCTTCACCAGTGTGCAATTGCACATCGAACTTGGCCAATTTTTGTGCCAACGTCGATTCACCGACAGGATTGCCTGCTTTGCTCATAATATGCTCCTTAATTACCCGACAAATATAACCGTTTTACGCCATGTGTCAACCCGTTTATCTACGTCCTTCGCTGGTACGGTTTCGGCACAGCGCAAATAACTGTTATGATATCGTCCACCTGACCCACCAACACTGCGGAATCCTTACATTATGGCTGCAAACGAAAACATCAGCATGGCGCTGTTTTGCGACTTTGAAAACGTGGCACTGGGCGTGCGCGATGCGAAATTCGATAAATTTGACATCAAACCAATTCTGGAACGGCTGTTGCTCAAGGGCAGCATTGTGGTCAAGAAAGCCTATTGCGACTGGGATCGCTACAAAGCCTTCAAGGCACCGATGCATGAAGCGAATTTTGAATTGATCGAAATCCCGCATGTGCGCCAGTCGGGCAAGAATTCAGCCGATATCCGGTTGGTGGTTGATGCGCTTGATTTGTGCTACACCAAATCGCACGTCAATACCTTCGTCATCATCAGCGGCGATTCGGACTTTTCGCCACTGGTTTCCAAACTGCGCGAAAACGCCAAGCAGGTGATTGGCGTGGGGGTAAAACAATCGACTTCGGATTTATTGATTGCCAATTGCGACGAATTCATTTTCTACGACGATCTGGTGCGCGAGACGGCACGGGTGGAAGCCAAGCGCGAAGAGCGCAAGAGCCAACCGGTAGCCAATAGCAGCAAGCGCAGCGGCAATGAAGAGGGACGCGCCAGCCGCGAAGAACTGGAAGCGAAACGGCGAGAAGCGATTCATATGGCGGTGGCCACCTTCGATGCATTGATTTCCGAACGCGGCGACAGTGGCAAGATTTGGGCTTCGACCCTGAAAAACGCGATCAAGCGGCGCAAACCGGATTTTAACGAAGGCAATTACGGCTTTCGCACCTTTGGCAGCCTGCTGGAAGAGGCGCAAAACCGGGGTCAGTTGCAATTGTCGCGCGATGACAAATCAGGTACTTATGTGTATCGTGCGGCGCTGGGCGAAGCAGCAGGCGAGACAACGGTGGGTGAGGCAGTCAGTACACCGACTGAGGCAGTGGTGATGTCCGGTGCAGCGCAGCAGGATACGCCAGCAGCGGGCGAGGCCCGTGCCGAACCGGGTGTGCTTGATCAAGCGATAAATCAAGCGATAAATCAGGCGACAAATCAGACCACGGATTCAACGACTGTCAGCCTGATGCCGGAAGGTCAGGAATCAGCCACGCTAGACGACAAGCCAGCCGAAATTGCGGCCAGCGCCGCAGCACATGACGAGCGGGAGCCACGCCACAAGGGGAGGAACGGACGCAGGCCAAGTGGCAAGGCCGGGGAACGCCCCCAGGGTGAGCGCAAGAACGGGCGACCGAATCAGCGTCCAGATCAGGAGGTGCCACCCGCACCACCTGCATCACCTGCACCGGAACCGATTGCGGCAGTGCCCGCAACGCCTGCTGCCAACCCGGTACCGGCAGAAGTCAATCAAGCGCCAGCAGAAAGTGTCAGCCCAGGCAACCCCGGCAGTGCAAGTACCAGCAATGCAGATACCGCCAGCGCCCCTGCCCTGCTCAACAGCGAGGCTGCCAATACGCCGCCCGATGCACTGCCCGGAGACGCAGGCAGAACCCTGCCCGTCAAAAAACGCCCTGCCCGCCCCCGCGCACCACGTGCGCCGCGCGCCCGCAAGGTTGAAACTGGGAGCGAATCGAGCTAAAGCCGAACCGGTGGCACCGGGCAGCGGAGTCGATTTCCCTATTGGCTCCGTTACCCGGCTCCCGGCGCCCGGCGCCCGCCCCAATCAGCCACCTTGCAGCGAAAGCGCCACGCCTTTTTGCCACGCCCCCAACATCAGCGCCCCTGTTTCTGCAAAAGCAGCCGTCCTGTCCACATACTCAAGCAACTCCTCACGCGCCTGCGCCACCCCCGCCGCCACTTCATCGAGTAACCCCTGCCCCTGCGCCAGCCCAATCCCGCAATGCACCTGGCCAAAGCCCAACAAAGCCTTCGCTTTCGGCCAGCGCTTGCTGCCACCCAAGGTCAAAGCCAGCATGTCACTGGCAAAATACGGTGTAGTCGATACGATGTCGTAACACGGCGAGAATCGCACCACACTTTCGCAATCGTCATACAACACGCCAAAATTCTTCAGATGCGCATCGCCATTTTTCACCGCGCAAGACAAGGCCAAAGTCTTGAAAAATGCCGCCAGCGCAGGCCGTACCTGTTCCGGCGAAACAAATTGCTTGATCCGTTTGGCGATGTTTTCATACGAGCCATCATATTTCTGGTTCGCTGTTTTGCCATTGAGCACACAAAAATCTTCAAATCCCAAATAGCGCCCATCGATCAAATCAAAGCGCTCGACAATCAAAAACCGGCCATTGTCAGACAGGGCACAATTGGGCACCGCAAGCCCGGCGTGTTGGGCGGCGCGCATGCAAAAGTATTCATTGGCGGCCAATTGCGGAAACTCGTTTTCATGCCATGTTTTGATGATATGGGTGGCACCACGATACGAGAGCCGATCCGGCACGCCCTCAGGTGCCGTCTCTGGCGTGGCCGCACGCACCATGACCTTGGGCTGGGCACCGGAAATGCCGGAAAACCGGGCAAATTGGGTGAGCAGGCTTTCAAACAAATCCTCTGCGCCATCATGGGTCAAAATCTGCTGCAAATCCATGCTCGGCAGATCCGGCTCCGGTGCGCCAAAGCGCAGCCGCCCAATTTGCGACGCACCCAAAATGCGCAGCAAGGCCAAATCGTCAAAATGCGGAATCACCTTGGCAAACTGTTTGCGCAAGCGCTCGCCGAGCCAGCCTTCCGGCAGATTCATGTCAAATATTGGGTGCAGTTTGGGTTCACACAGATAGGGCTCTGGCAGCACCGGCATGGTCAGTGACACTGCCGCCGGTGGCGGGCATGGCTGGGCGTAGGAAAACACAAAACGGTTGCGGGCATGGCCGGATGGGGCCAAGGTTCCGGCGCGCACCGCGCTACCCGGGTCGGAATTGGCCGCACCAACCCAAATCTCAAGCGGCGACGGTAGCGTAGTCGACTGTGCGCTACTCATTTTCCTGTTCCGCCAGCAGTTGCTGCAAGGTCGGTCGCCTGCTGCGCGCCTGCACCACCAATTCCAGCCCCAGCGCAGCACACAGCGCCATCATCTTGCGCATGCCAATTTCAGGAATGCTGCCCCGCTCTATGCCGGAAAGGGTGGCGCGGCTCATGCCAAGCTGCGCCGCCAGCGCTTGCTGCGTGAGTTTTTTGTCTTTTCTGGCCAAGCCAATCCGTTGGCCGATATCATCGAACTGCATTATGCATCCTATACAATGCAAAATTGAACAAAACCCATAAAATGCACTGTATACAATGCAATTCCGACTGTCAAGGCCCGGCGTTAATGGTTTTCCAATTTGAACGGATTAAACAGCGGCACCTGAAAGCGCTCGAAGTCGCGCTCGTTTCTGGTCACCACCGTCAAGTTGTGCAGCAGCGCCGTAGCGGCAATCATGGCATCTTCATAAACCGTATCCGATTGCCGATGCATCAGTTTGGCCCAAAGCCGAAAGCAGGCCGCATCCATAATCAAAATATTAAAACTGCCGACCAGTTGATTGACCCACGCCTCGATCATGATGGCCTTGTCGGGATCTTGCCTGCGCGTCATTTCGATCCCGGCCTGAATTTCGCCCAGCGTCACCGCGCTCAAATACAAATCGGCATCATTGACCGATTTTATCCAGGCAACCACGCCGCCATGGGGGCGCGGCTTGCGCAGCTCGGAAATGATGTTGGTATCAAGCAGATACATGCATCACCTCAAAACATTGATACCGGGCGGCGAGCGGCCTGACCGCGTGGCGGCAAATCGAGTTCAAACCGATCCGACTCCGACAGCAGCAACTGCTTTAGCGAGGGCCGCGCCGCACGATTTAAACGCTGCCATTCGGCTATGGGCACAATGACGGCAGTGGCAATGCCGCGCCGCGTGACCAATTGTGGGCCATCGCTGAGGCAGGCATCGAGTAATTCACTGAAACGGGATTTGGCATCCTGTACCGGCCATGTATTCATGATTGCACCTCAAATGACTAGTTATCTGACTAGTCGAAAGTTTATTGCATATCACCGGCAAAGGCAAGCAAAGCCCAATCCCCCGGCATAGGGCCAAGAGAGTATGCGTGATACAATTCTTCGATTTGGTGAATGGCCAAGCCGATGACATCCGAGCAGCAGAACGTTCCCGCACACGGGGCAATGCATCGCATTGTCATGCCCTTGGTGTTTGTAACCCTGTATGGCTCCGGCTTTGTCGGTGCCAAACTGGGCCTGCCCTATGCGGAACCCCTGACCTTTTTGGCTTGGCGGTTTGCGCTGACCTGCGCCCTGCTGACGCTGCTATCGTTGTGGCTCAAGGCACCGTGGCCACGCTCCTTGCGTGAAATCGGCCACATGATGGTCGCTGGCGTGCTACTGGTGGGCGTGTTTTCCGGCGGCGTGTTCGTTGCCATCAATCTGGGCGTCTCGCCCGCCGTCTCGGCCCTGATCATCGCGCTGCAACCGATCCTGGTCGCGCTTGGAGCCGGGCCGATCCTGGGTGAACGGGTACTGGCGCGGCAGTGGCTGGGCTTGTCCATGGGTTTGGTCGGGGTCGGCTTTGTGGTGTTCCAAAAGCTCAGCTTCAGCCAGACCCATATGCAGGGCTTCATCATGGCGCTGGTCGGCCTCTCCGGCCTGACGGCGGGCAACCTGTACCAAAAGCGGTTCTGCTCAACGATGAACATCTTCACCGGCGGCGTGGTGCAGTCGGCGGCGGCCGGTGTCGCCTGTCTGGTGGGGGCCTTGGCGTTTGAATCGATGACGGTGCTCTGGAGCGGACAGTTTGTGTTTGCCCTGGTCTGGATGGCTGTGGTCGTTTCGATCGGCGCCCTGAGCCTGCTGTATGTGCTGA